>Ga0209231_1000095_pt1 | contig 63626 bp, 53 predicted proteins | sample Deesub45470m_DNA_FD_188086 | JGI IMG/M metagenome (GOLD analysis project Ga0209231, IMG submission 188086) | Deep subsurface microbial communities from North Pacific Ocean - 450_OLKR46/470m Metagenome (SPAdes) (version 2) | ecosystem: Environmental > Terrestrial > Deep subsurface > Unclassified ... | reverse complement strand
GTTCCACGCTGTAGATCCCCACACCTCCCTGACTCGGCAGAAAGGCTTCAAGGTGGACGACTTTTACGCCGCCCGCAGCAGGACTATCCCGCCGCTACCGTGGTCGAATATTGCTCCGCCGTTCTCAGATAAGGACGGGAAAGCGCGGACATGGGCCAGCGCCTTCTTCTCCGCGTCGAGATCGTCAAAATCGGGCAGGCGTTTGAGATAGGCCCGCAGATATTGCGCGTCGAGCGCCTTGGCGAACCTATCCCATCGTTCGGTCTGCGCCTCGTCGGTGCGGCCCAGGGAATCGAGGATAGCGATCCGCACCCGGTCCCAATCCGGCCAGTGGCCACCTTTCTGCCGTACGGCCTGCGCGTGCTCGATAGCCGCCATCGCCTCGTCCGTCCGGCCCGCGTCGCCCAAGCGCTCGGCTATCGCCGCGGCGATGGCGGGATTGTCGCGCTGTTCGACGGGATATTGGGCTATGAAAGCATCCACATCACCCAGCGCATCGGCAATGTCCAGCAGCGCAGTCTGGACCGTGCGGGCGTGACGCCGGATCTCCATATCATCCTCGTAGAGGACGCCGCCTGACCCATAGCCGATGACCTGCCGCCCGGCCTGTGCCTGGCGTTTCGGAGGGTTTGTCGCCATCGCCTCGAACCTGGTCTTGAGCAAGCGGAGGCCGCCTTCCGCCAGAACAGGCGCCATCAGGAAGATGAGTCGGTCAAACTGGCCATAGCCATTGTCGCAGACGCTATCGAATACCCTGTCCGCTAGCCGGGCGGTTGGCATTTTCGCTGCCGCGGCCAAGGGCGCAAGATCGGGTAACGCAGTGGCGAATATCGTGCCGATCTGGCCGCTGCTATCATCACAGCGATCGAACACCGGCCTTGCCAGGGCAACCAGCTTCCAGAGCAGATCCAACGCCGTCGCCGGATCATGGGGGGCAACATGATCCATGATCGCTCTCCGTTGCGTCTCTATGTCCGCTGCCAGCAGCTTGACCTTGTGCCAGTCGACAAAGGCTTTCGCCTTGGCGATGGTCGCAAGCCGCTTGCCGATCTCGCCGGCAACATCCCCGCTGCCACGCACGCTGGCCAGCTCCAGCCGCAACCGCCGCTTGGCCTGCGCGTCCCCCGTCACAAGCTCCAGCAGCAACTGCGCCAGGCGCTGGGCACCAAGCGCTTCAAGGTTGGTCTGATTGAGGGTTTTGGATGTGGCCATGCGCCATTTCTGTCGTCCCGGAACGATGGGCGTCAAGAGTGGAATGATATCGGAACTGGGAACGGGCGGCTGCCCGCGCGGTGCGCGGGCACCGGGCTGGCGGGCTTGCGCCCCAAGCCCCGCTGCGCGGGTCTTGGCCCTGACGGGCGCACATCCCTGCCGCGTGGGGAGGGGGTTTGACCAAAAAGAAGGCGCGGTGGGGCGTGGGGCCTTGGGGGCATAAGGCGGAAAGGCAGCGGGTCGCCGCTACCAGTGGCGCAGGGGGCGAGGGCAGGATCAGAGGAGAGGAGGATCTGAAAAGATTGTCGCCGGAAATGGGTTTCGAGCGATTATCTGGAAAGGTTAAGTCAATGAACATCGGAGAAGTTCGTATCGTCAATGGTCGTCTGGAAGGCCGTGTCGCCACCCGCACCATCGATCTCCCCCGCATCGGCCTGCGCAAGGTCGACAGCCAGAACCCCCGTGCGCCGGTCTATGAAATCCTCGCGCTCAACGTCGCACGGCGCTGGGTGCAGGTCGGTGCGTTGTGGGAAGCGGTGGCCAAAAAGTCGGGCGAAATATTCCTCGCCGGCAATATCGATGATCCCAGCCTGCCCGAACCGCTGCCGGTGGCCTTTTTCCCGACCGACAATGGCGGCTATTCGATCGCCTGGCGGCGTGACACGCTGCGTTCGGACTTTGGCGGGACTGGCTTTGGCGCCGCCAATTATGACCGGATGGGTGGCGGTGACGCTGGCTATGATCGGGCAGAGGATAGCGGCTTTGGCGGTAGCACCGCTGACATGGACGGATCGCTGGCCGGTACCGACGCGGGGTTCGACAGGCAAGCCGACTTTGAACGGCTGAACGGCTGATCATCCGCACTGTGGCCGGGGAAGCATTCGCTTCTCCGGCCATTTTTTTGTCATGCCATCACCCAGGAGACAATCCATGTCCCAGGATAATGCCCGCAGCGTCGACAGCTTTGCTGATCTTAAAACACTCTATGCCGCCATCACCGCCAGTCCCGACTTTCAGCGGGCCTTTGGCGATCCGATTCCGCTCAGCATCATTGAGCCGGGCGAAAGCCCAGGCGAACATGACATGCCCGAACCGCTTGCCGCGCAGGCCGAATGCGGGGCCGTCATTGCCACCATCTTCGACCTGTTTTCTGGTACCCGGCTCGAACCGCTGGCCGCCGAGATCGCCTGGGGGTTCGTCAACAGCTTCCATTTCGTGGCGTCCAGACTAGAGCGGCGCGAGGACGCGCTGGTCGATGAACTACGCGACATGCTGCGGCGGCCCGATCTTTCCGAAGTCTTCAACAGCGAGCTGGAAGAACGGCAGTTGCTGTGCCAGTCGACCACCGAACAGCGCGAAGCGATCGAATGTATGCGCGACTATGCCGCCCATATGTATAGCGCCCAGTCGGGCTGGCCCTGGTCGCCCTCCCGGGGGACGCGGGCGTCGCCTGCATCCAGCGCCACCCAGATCGCAGTGCAGGATTTCATGCGCGCCCGCGATCTGGCTGCGCGTGAGCGTTATCTGCCCAAAGGCCCGATTGTGGTCGCCTCCGGCCATGCCGACTGGCATGACTGGCAACCGATATGGGACCGGCTCGATCTGGTTCGCAAGCGGGTGCCGCACATGACGCTGGTGACGACCGCGCAGCGCAAGGGGTTCGACGCGATAGTCGCGGCCTGGGCGGGTGACCGCGGCGTGCCGCTGGTCGCCTACACTCTGGCGGGGTCCGGTCGCAAAGCCCCGTTCCTGCGCAACCGCAAGATGGTGGAACTGAAACCCGTCGAAGCGGTGCTGGGCGAAGGATCGGGCATTCAGGCCAATCTCTACCAGGCGCTGCGCAAGGCGGGCATTCCGATCCATGCCTTCCGCAAGGCGGATCAGGCCCCGGCTGAGGCCGTGGGCAGGCCTGGCGCTATGCGCCGGCGCAGCGCCGCTGCCTGATCGTCCAATCTACTAAACCGGGGACGGCGCATGAGCGACCGTCCCCTTTTTTGGGGAGGCCAATATGGCGATACCAGATTATCATAGTCGCAATTTTCAAATGCTGCTGCGGGCAGCGGAAGACGGCAATCTTGCGCTGATGGAATGTACCGATTCCGTCACGGGCGAACCAAAATATGTTCTGTGCGCGGTTGGACGGGATGGAGAGGCTTATATCATGACGCCTTTCGGGCATCTGTGTGAAGGCGATCCCTACCTCGCCTATGTGCCACCGGGAAATCCTGAAACATTCTGATCGCAGATCTGCGCGCGTGGCGGGCAGGCGTCTAAGGCGAGTGTTGGGGCATTGCTCTCAAGTGCGCGACTGCAAGCTTGCGGCCCCAGGATAGGAGCGGAGGAGGGGGGATGTGGCGCGATGACAGGATCATCGCGTAGCTGTGAAGGAGCCTGCGCATGGAAGAAGGATCAGAACGGGGCGATGCGTCTGTGTCGCCTGTAGAGGTAGACGACATCATGGCCAGATGGGCGCGTCGGGAGGCGCAGGAGGCGCAGCTTCTGCCGGTGAACAAGACCAATATTTTCGCAATATTGGCGGCTGCTGGCATGGCCATGGTGCTGATCCGTTTCGATGGATCGGGCGATAGCGGCCAGATCGAAGAGATGGAAGCGCGCGATGCACAGGGCATCAGCCTTCCGATAACCGATACGCCGGTGAACATGCTGGTCCTGCCTTGGGGCGAGCATATCCCCAAATCCGAAACGGTCCCGCTGGGCCAGGCCCTGGAAAATGTCACTTATCATTTACTGGGTTCAGCCCATCCGGGCTGGGAAAATGGAGACGGGGCCTTTGGTGAATTTACCTTCGATGTTGCCGCAGGAACGATCCGGCTCGACCATTATGACCGCTATACCGCCACGGAAGAATTTACCCACCATTTCTAAAGGAGCGGATCATGGGACATTGCTATCATCATGCGCTTTCGAGCGTACGCAAATGGGGCGGCGAGGCCGAAGATTTCCTGCCTCTTCACCAATGGTTCGACGAGCCGTCCAAACTCATCATCGCTGACTATCGGCACCGAAGCCTGCGCCATCATGCCGAAGGCATTTTCATGGCGGAGCATTTTTTCGGACCAACGATCACCCTTTCAACCGGCCGCATTGTTCCCGTGCGCCTGATCGCCGAACAGCATGTCATCGAGGATCTGGGATTTATTCCTTCCTTTGCCGATTGGGTTCGCGCCATCAAGCCCGAACCATGGATGGGACGAGCGCAGCCTATCCATAGCCTGGTCGATCCCTTTGCTATCACCGCGGCGGCGGCCTGAACTTTGGCATATTTAGGCGCGATGCCCCGGCAGTGTTTATGTTCAAACGGGGTTTGCTGATGGCGTAATATCGCCAGGTCATCCCAGGATCCATTCCCGAATCAGGGGCATCGAGCCCCAGATTCGGGAGCCTCCTCTCTTCTCTCAACTCTTTTTAGTGTGGCACGGGGTCAGCACCGGCCTCAAGGACGGCGGGGCCCCACCATTTTTTCCGGCGGGTCTGACCTGTGTCTGTAGATCCAGCCTGAGTGGCCGCCAGAAAAAATCGTGACCCCCACCGCCGCTGCGCGGTCGGGCTACGCCCGATCCTTGACCCCGGTGCTCGGAGCCCGTGCCGAAGAGAAAATCTCAAACTGTAAAGAGGAGGTTTTCATGACAAGGATTTTCCGTACCATCCGTTCTTTCCCCGAAATTGCCGACCTGCTGGCGCTCGAAACAGGGCAGGTGTCCGACCGCTTCAGCCAGGCTTTTACCGAGACGATCGACGGTTTCCGCATGGGGCATGTAGAAGAGGAGAGCGATGCCGGGATGCCCGATCCCTGGCAGGTGCAGCAGGCGACCGAACTGATGATCTGTACCCTGTTTGACGTCCTGCGAGACACAAGGCTTGAAAGCATGGCTGGGCGGATCGCCTGGGGGATCGTGCACAGCTTCCACAAGGTTGCAGGACAGCTCGATGGCGAGGCGGACAAGGCAGCGCTCAAGGTCCGGGATCTGATCCGCGATGCCGACGGCAGCGAGGTGCTGATGGCGCAGCTGGAGGAAGCGCAAACTATCTGCCAGTCCCTCGACCAAGCGCGCGATGCGGTGGCTTGCATGCGCGACCATGCCGCAGGAAGTTATCATAACGAAACCGGGCGACCCTGGTCTTCACCGCGGGGATCGCTGGTGTCGAGCAAGCGCACAGCCTCGGTGGTTGCCGCCCAGGACTTCCTGGCCGCTCGCAGGGAGAAAAAGGCCGCAAGCCATTCCCCAAAGGGACCGATCGTCATATTCTCCGGTGGGCAAGCCTGGGAGGATCATGACCAGATCACTACGACCCTTGATGCGATACGCCAGCGCATTCCGACAATGGTGCTGGCGACGAGCGCGCAGGACAAGGGATGCGATGCGATCGCGGCATCCTGGGCGGCACGCAGCGGTACACCACTCATTGCGTTCACCCTCAACCGCAAGCTGGGACAAAGGGCCGGGTTCGCCCGCAATGAGCAACTCCTGTCACTGCAGCCGGTCGAGGCGGTGGTGTGCGAAGGCTCAGGGCTTCAGTCCCATCTGGCACGATTGGTCCGCGCAAAAGGCGTGCCCGCGCACTTCTTCCGGCTTGCAGATCAGCGGAGCGGCTCAGCAGGGCAGCGTCACAGCGCGGCCTGACGGGAAGGGGTGAGGAGGATCGGTTCGGGTTTGTCGGACCGGTCCTCCTGTTTTTTACCGTCGGGATATGTCGCCCCGCTCAGGGACCCGCAAGGGGTCCGTCGCGGAGCGATGCGGTGTCGCCCTTTGAGCGACCCCGGCCTCCTGCGCGCGGCTCCGCCGTGCTCGTCGCAGGGACGCCCTGCGGGCGCGGGTCGGGTTGTTGGTTATGTGCGATTGTGGCGGGCGGCAGGGCCTTGAGCGTAGCGACAGAAGCTGTGCCACCAGCGCGAATCGCGTGGGTGAGAATGTCGCGCAATTCGCGTTCGGTCAAAAATTCGATCGGCAGTTCGGAGACGATAGCGGCATATTTGCCGCGCAATGCGCGGCGGGTCTGGCCGATCTCCTGCGCAACTTTCCTCTGTCGCGCTTCAAGGTCAGCGAGGCGTTCGCGTTCGGTCATTCTGGGCATGGCATCTTCCTTTCAGATGGCCTGCCCGCCACCTGTTTCTTATCGATGGAGTGCATCATGATCGCAATGGAAATGTTGCAGCTGGGGTGCGTTTGCCTGTGGCGCGATGTGCCGCAGAAAAGAACAAAAACCCCTGCGGGGAGCCCCGCGCCTTCCGGCACGAGGCAGCGCAGTGGCAAGCGCGCTGCGAAGGAAGGACGCACGGCACGAGGCCGTTTTGTAATGCACCGTACGCACGGATGCTGCGAACGCGAAACGCCCTAATTTCCGTAGCTTATGCCCGTCACACCGGTCGGACAGTTTGTCACTGATCGTCATACCGGTATGACGCCCGATCAGTCGATCTATGCTAAGTCTTTGATCGCCCATGTCATCATTTGTCCGACGTGGCAGACACTGAACATTTCTCTATGGCATTGAGATCAAGCGACGAATCTGCTATAAGGCCCGAGCTTCACTACCCGTCGGCGCAGAAACAGGATCTGCGCATGGCCCGAATAACGATCCGTCTCGATGACGCCCTGTTCGACCGACTGGTCGATCAGGCCCATAACAGTGGCAGCACTCCGTCTGCCTATCTTCGTGATATTCTGCACCGCTTTGAGGGGGATGATCCATCGGGCTATCATGCCCGTCTGGATGAGCTGCACGCGACCGCCATTCAGACCCTGGCGATTCTCGCCAAGTCCATTGGCACGCGCACGCCCGACATATTGGCAGCCGGGCTGGCCGATGCCCGACGCCTGCTCAAGGAAAGGGGGCTGCTCGATCCTGAGCAGGATCGGCCATGAGCATTTTCCGGCATGATACATTGGGGTCCTGGACGCGTGGCGGACAGGCGATCGTCCACAATGTCCGCATGACCACGCAGGTCTTCTACCAGACCTTTCTTGCCAGTGTCATTATCTGGGTTGGCGGCATCATCTGGTATGCGCTGGAGAAGTCATCCGACTATGAACGCTTCGTTCTGATGAAGCTCGGCCAGGCAATGGTGATGGGCGATACCATCCCTGGCAACGTCACGCCCATATTGTTCAAGACACCCGCTGGCCGCGAATATTGGACGACGCCCAGAGATATACTGGAATCCGGCATTGCCCATAAGACGCTTGTCGCTTTCGAAACCTATCTCCTGCACGGGGCGGCGCTTTCGGGCCTATTTGCCCTCGCTATGCTGTTCTGGGCCTGGTTCTATTTTACCCGCATGGGCAGGGGGCTCGGGTCGAACCAGTTCCTGCGCGGTGCGCGCTTTGGAACCGTGCGGCAGATACGCCGGGCGTTGCGCTGGCAGAAGCGCGGCAGCCTCGCCATCGGCGGCGTTCCCGTGCCTCACGCATTCGAGCCAGAGCATATCCTCATCTGCGGCGCGCCTGGCACAGGCAAGACCAACCTCATCATCAAGATGCTCGACGGGGTACGCAAGACGAAGCGCCGGGCTATCATATATGACACTGCGGGTACGTTTGTGGAGAAATTCTACCGGCCAGGCACCGACATCCTCCTCAACCCGCTCGATGCCCGCGCTGATGCCTGGGCCCCCTGGGTCGATGTGCCGCGCGACTATCATTATGACCAGATTGCGGAATCGACCATCCCCGACAAGACCGGCGATCCCTTCTGGGCGAAAGCGGCGCGCGGCACGCTGGTCGCCGTCATGCGCAAGTTGGCGCGGCAGGAACGGACCCTGGTTTCGATCCTGCTGGACACCCTGCTTCGGTCCAAGCTCAAGGAACTGGCCGCTTTTGCCGCCGGAACCGATGCGTCGGCCTTTATTTCCATTGAAGGGGAACGAACCTCAGCGGGCATCCAGGCGGAACTCGCTTCGGTCATGCGCAGCTTCTCCTATCTGGATGATACAGATGATGGCCTGTCGATCCGCGATTGGGTCGCCAATGAAAAGGATGATAGCTGGCTATTCATTACCGTAAAGGCTGACCAGTTGCCCTCGCTTCGTCCGCTGATAACGGTCTGGCTGGACATCGCGATCAGCGCCATCATGAGCCTGGAGCCGGACCAGGATCGGCGTCTTTACTGTGTGATCGATGAACTGCCATCACTCCAGAAACTGCCCTCGCTCTCCGACTTTCTGGCCCGCGCCCGCAAATATGGCGGATGTGGTATATTGGGGTTTCAGAGCTATCCGCAGCTTGAAGCCACCTATGGTATTCAGGATGCAGCAGCCATCACCGGCTATTGCTCGACCTGGGTAGCGCTGCGCGCCAACGACACCCCGACCGCAAGGCATGTCAGCGAAAATCTGGGACAGGTTGAACAGGTCGAAGCCAATGAGGGCATGTCCTACGGCGTCAACGATATGCGCGATGGGGTAAATCTGTCGCGCATGCAAGTGACCCGGCCGTTGGTCATGCATACCGAGGTTACCAACCTTCCCAATCTCGTCGGCTATCTGCGTTTTGGTCGCAGTCTTCCGGTTGTGCGCTTTATCGACAGCTATAATAAGTTGCCCTCAATTGCTGTCGCGTTTGCAGAGCGGATTGCCCCGCCTGTCCGCCTGTCACCGCAGTTGGATGGGGAAGGGGCACCGACAAACACTGCATCGAAACGCGGGGCCAGGCTGACCCGTCGCAAGACTTCATCGTCATCCCACGCGACCGCCGAAATTCCGCCTGAACAAGAAGCCGGTTTTGGCGGGGTAGATGCGCCCGCACCAAATGCCGTTATGCCGAGCAGGAATGATGGTGAAAGCCAAGCGCCACCTGTACCACCGCCGTTGGAGCTTTTTGGCAAGCCCGCGGGCTTCCGCCTTTCCCAGCATGCGCGTCATGATGGTGCTCGCAACAGGGCGACGCCGGCATGATCCATCCTCGTCGCTTGAAGGGCACACCGACCAATCTCACCCGCTATTATATGGTGGGTGATTATTACACCAAAGGTGCCGACGAACATTCGCAATGGGGTGGCGCCATCGCTGCGGAGCTTGGACTGAACGGTAAGGTCGATCCCTCGACCTTCCAGGCTTTGCTTGATGGGAAGGTCGATGAGCAGAAGCTGGGGCGCCGCCGCGGCGAAAGCAAGATCCAGCATCATCCAGGATGGGACTTTGCAGTGAATGCGCCAAAATCGGTGTCGATCATGGCGCTCGTTGCTGGTGACGAACGGGTCATTGCCGCGCATGAAAAAGCGGTGAGCGTGGCGCTATCCTATCTGGAGGAACATGCGACGCTGCGTCACCGGGTCGATGGCAACATCACTCATGAAACCACCGGGCGTCTGATCTATGCTCGGTTTACCGAACATGCCTCGCGCGAACTGGACCCCCACCTCCATACCCATGTCGTGATCATGAACATGACAAATCGGGGGGACGGAACGCCCATGTCCAGCCTCGAAACCCGGGCGATGTTTTCAGAACAGATGGTTGCAGGGCAGGTTTATCGCAACGATCTGGCCCATCGGCTTAAAGAACTTGGCTATGGAATCGACTATGATCCGCGCAAGGGACTGTTCGAGATTGGTGACGTACCCAAAGAACTCATCAAACATATGTCCCAGCGCGCGGAGCAGATCGAGGCGCATGCGAGAGAAAATGGGCTGGCGGGCCAGGCGGCCCGACGTATGTCCTTTTACCAGACGCGCGGTCCCAAGGAAAAACTTGCCCTGGACGCGCTGCACGGCCGTTGGTCAGCACGCCTGGGTGTCCACCAAGATGCTATCGAAGGCGTACAGGAGGCGGCCGAGCAGAAGGGGGAGCGCCGCCTTGGTATCGAACCCGCCACCGCTGCGCGCGCCATGCTCTTTGGCCTGCGCCAGGCGGAGGGGCGCGAGGCGGTCAATAATCTGGGCAAGCTGTTGCGTATCAGCCTTGCCTCCCATGTCGGCGAAGTACGGTTGGAAGACATCCGCCCCCTCGCGCAGGGGCATGAAGCCAGAGCCAGGCTGCTTGAAACCCGCCAGCCAACTGGCGACGAAATCCACACGCGCGGGCGCACTTCGCGTCGAACCGCGCGGCTTGAACTGGCGCTCTCGGATCAACTCGCGCTCGCGCTCAATGATGCAAAGCCAATCGCCACCGGCAAGAAACTTCAAAATCTGGCTGGCGAAAATGGCCTCAACGCCGAGCAGGCTGCGGCGTTGGTGATGATCGGCACGACGGTTGACCGCGTGGTCGGTGTCCATGGCGTTGCGGGCGCGGGCAAATCGACGCTGGTCAGGGTATTGAACGCAGCCGCCGGGCCTGAAACGACCCTGATCGCGCTGGCACCCACTTCCTCGGCCGCCGCCAATCTGGGTTACAGCGCGGGAATAGAATCGCGGACCGTGGCCAGCCTGATCGCGGGTGGTGGCCGCAATGTCGATGACAGCCATGTCCTGCTTCTTGACGAGGCCGGACAGCTTGGCAACCGCCAGGCGATGCGGGTGCTGGAGATCAGTCGCAAGACCGGCGCGCGCCTGATTCTGCTCGGCGATAATATGCAGACCGGTGCGATCGAGCAGGGTAAGCCTTTCTGGCTCATGCAGCGCTTGGGGCTGCCCAAGGCAGAACTGACCGCATCGGTTCGGCAGGAAACACGCCCTATGAAGGTCGCAGTGACGCAGGCCCGGCTTGAGAATTATGGGGCTTCGCTGGCATCGCTCGACAAAGTGGTAAGTGGCGATACCGCCGAAAATCTGGCGCAAGCGCTTGTAGGAGAGTGGACGCGCCTCGGTGCCAAGAGCCGCACCAAGACCAACATATTGGTGCTGGAAAATGCCACCCGTCTCATCCTCAACGACAAAATTCGCGAAGCGTTGAAGGCCGAAGGAGCGCTCGCCGGACAAGATACCGGGTTTTCCGTTCTGACGCCTTCCGGGATGACGGATCAGGAAAAGCGTTTCCCCCGCTTCTACACGCGCGGGCAGATCGTGCTTTTCTCGCGCGACGATATTGGTCTTGGTGTCGCCCAGGACAGGGAATATCGGGTCGCTGGAATTGCCAAGGACGAGACAGGGCGACAGCGGGTCCGCCTTTCCGATGAAAACGACCGCACAATACTGTGGGATCCACGCTTGGGTCGGACGTCAAAGGTCAATATCTTCAATGAGGAGCATCGTGATCTGGCCAAAGGCGATCGGATCCAGTGGCGTCTCGTCGATCATGCGCTCGGTATCCGAAATGCTGACCGGGGAACCGTAGAAAAGCTGACAGATCGAACCGCGACGATATTATGGGATCGTGACGGCAGACGTCAGGAAATTGACCTCACACGACACAAGAACTGGGACCATGGATATGCGGAAACGGTCTATTCCGCACAGTCAAAAACCTATGATCGTGTCTATGTGCTCGCTCCGGTAGGTTCGTCGCTGGTCACTGGTAAGAATTATTACACGGCCATCACCCGCGCGCGCTTTGGGGTGAAGCTTTGGACGGAGAGTGCGGATCGCCTGATCGAAAAGCTTGAACGCAATTCTGGCACCAAGACCTCTGCGCTCGAAGGGCTTGGTCGGCTCGACAAGGACAGCGTGAAGGGCAGGGCAGTCAGACATGAGCAACGCTGGGACGAGTTGCGGTTGCTACAGCAGGCGAATCGGGAAGCGCGCAAAATGCGGACATTTGATGAGCGAGAGAGGCGATCACAGCCGATGCCTGGCAGTCTGGCGACGAGCCTTGCCGGCCGCGCACAGTCGGTTGCACAGATGGTTGATCGGTGGCTGACGTCATTGCTGACCAAGTCCGACAACCAACATCGGCAGAGTATCGATCAAGCAGCGTCACGACAATCTGATGTTAATACGCCACCCCAATCGCGTGATCATCGAGGTGGTCATGATCGTTGAATGGGCAACCAGCGTTTGCCGTATTGGGGTCACGTTGCTCGCAATGTTGATGCTGACGCAAACTGCGCCCGCACAAGCCAAATCAATACTCTCTGCTTCGCACGAAGCGAAGATCGAACAATGTATTCGGCAGGCAGCGGCGGGACACGAATGGCTCGAAAGGACGCTGTGGGGACTGCGCGACCAGGAAGGTGGGTGGATTGGTGCCGAGATTTTGACCACAGACGGCAGCTATGATTTGGGACCGATGCAGGTCAATAGTTGGTGGGTGGGACGGATTTCCAGAATCCTCCGCCATCGCGGGTCGGATGTGCGCCATTGGTTGATCCACGATGCGTGTTTTAATGTGCGGGCCGCACGTTGGATATTTCTATCTGGGCTCGCTGTGACGGGTGATTACTGGCAGGCTGTTGGCGCCTACCATAGTCCGACAAAGCTGCGTCAGCAGCGCTATCGGGCGAATGTCGCGGAAAAACTGATTAAAAGATTTGGTTCGGATTTATTCGAATGAAAATATACCAAGCTGCAACTAAATCAGAGAACGAGCCTCCGTAATTATTTGAAAAGTGGATAGAAGAAACTAAGACTGGACACGCGATAATTGCAGTTATCACATAAGCGGAATTGACCCCTCTTTATAAGGTGAGGTACGAGTGCCGCCGAGGAGCGTGGCGCATCATGGGCACCGAAACCGCCCGGGAAGGGCCAGAAATCGCCGTAGCGCCGCCTGAGGCTGTCCTGCCGGCCGTCAGGGCGTCGGCCGACCTTGCGTGGACGATCGTGCAGATGCGCGCCGGCGAGCGCATCACCGTCAACGAGGGCCTGATCGCCGCCTATCAGGCCGCTTCATCGCCCCATAGCATCCGTGCGCTCAAGTCCGACGTCGAGGCGTTCGATGCGTGGTGTAGGCGCAACAACCGGATTGCACTGCCGGCGACGGCCGAGACGGTGGCCGACTATCTCGACTCGCGGGCAGGCAAGGGGAGCCGGCCGGCGTCGCTCTCCCGCTACAAGGCGTCGATCGCCAAGATCCACCAGTTGCTCGAACTCAAGGACCCAACCCCCGCGCCGCTGGTCAAGCTGCGGCTGCAAGCGGTGCGCCGTGAGAAGGGCGCAGCGCAGAAGCAGGCAAGGCCGCTGCGGTTCAAGGGGCCGGTGCGCGACGTGGAACGCGATAAGGCGCGTGGTCTCAACGTCCGGGCGCTGCTCGAGTGCTGCGGAAACGATCTGCCGGGGCTGCGCGATCGGGCGCTGCTGTCGGCTGCCTATGACACCGGCCTGCGTGCGTCCGAGTTGGTAGCCGTGGCCATCGAGCATATCGAAGAGGCGATCGATCCCGAGGCGCGGCTGCTGCAGATCCTGCACAGCAAGGGCGATCAGGAGGGGGAGGGGGCAACCGCCTACCTCAGCCCGCGCACCGTGGCGGCGATCGTGGCGTGGACCGAAGCGGCCGGGATCACGGCAGGGCCTTTGTTTCGGCGGGTGCAGGTGCGGCGCTACAAGGCACGCGCCGCCGTGCGCGGTCGGCCGATCGACAGCATCTCTGGCCGCGAAGCCTGGGATCTGCGCAAGACGGTTTCGAAGCCTGCGGTGAAGGCCCGGGTCGAATATGACATCGGCACCGTCGCGCTGCACCCGGGGTCGATCGGGCCGATCTTCCGGTCGATCATCCAGCGCGCGTTCGATCTTGGCGCGCTGCCTGATCTCACGGGCGAGGATCTGTCTCGACTGCTCAAGGGCATCAGCGCGCACTCGACGCGGATCGGGCTCAACCAGGACCTGTTCGCCAGCGGCGAGGATCTGGCTGGGATCATGGATGCGCTGAGGTGGAAGTCCCCACGCATGGCGTTGGCATACAACCGCAACCTCGCCGCTGAGCAAGGCGCCGCCGGCCGCCTGATGTCGAAGCTTGCGTAGACGTGTTTGCGAAAAAAGCATCCGCATCCTGCGAACGCAGTAAACTTTTGCGGGGACGAATGCTTCTCAGCGGAGCGCCAATTGGATTCGCGATCGTCGCCATTGCCTTCATCCTGGGCGGCGGTGCGAACAGCATCCACAATGTCGCTGTGCGAACCTTGCTCCAATCGGAAAGCCGGCCCGCCGATCATGGCAAGGTCGCCGCGATCTACGGTGCGGTGACGCGCACCGCCGTAATCGGCGGCTATGTCGCCGGCGGCTTCTTCGTGCCGCACGACGCGCCGACCGCCTATCTCGCCAGCGGCGTACTTGGCGTCGGCGCGGGCGTGGCCGGATGGCGGATATTCAATGGTCGATGGTCCGCCCCAACGGTCAGCGCACGAAGTTGACCTGCTTTTCGCGCATTATCGGAATAACCGACTCTAACCCTGAAGAGAGGGTGTATACCGCGCGTCTCCCTTCTCTGGGAACTTGACGCCATCCTCAATCTGGTTGCTCCCCGGCATTCCTCCTCGATCAAGTTCTATGGCATGGCAGAATGCTTTGATCGTTGCCCTGGCCTAAGCCTTGCGTTTCCGGCTTGCTGCATTGATCACTTTGCATTACGGATCATTTGCCGGTTGGTACATCTGACGTGCTCCCCTGAAACTCTGCCAGTTTGAGCTAGAGTCCGCCTTCGTGAGGAGACGGACGTGAAGAAGACCAGGTTCAGCGAGGAGCAGATCATCGCGGTGTTGCGCGAGCAGGAGGCCGGGATGAAGACGGCCGATGTGTGTCGCAAGCACGGGATCAGCAGCGCGACGCTGTATGCGTGGAAGGCCAAGTACGGCGGTATGGACGTGTCGCAGGCGCGCAAGCTGAAGGTGCTCGAGGAGGAGAACGGCCGGCTCAAACGGCTGCTGGCGGACGCCATGCTCGACAATGCCGTGCTGAAGGAAGTCGCGGCAAAAAACTGGTGAAGCCCGCCGCTCAGCGGAAGGCTGTTGAGCATGCTCGGCAGCTGTTCGGCATCAGCGAGCGTCGGGCATGTACCATCTTCGGCGTGGACAGGACGTCGGTGCGCTACGCGCCCCGGCGTAGTGATGATGGCGACCTGCGGTCGCGGCTGCGTGAGATCGCGGCCGAACGTCGTCGCTTCGGCTACCGGCGGCTTGGCATCATGCTGGCCCGTGAAGGGCTAGTCATGAACCACAAGAAGCTGCTGCGGCTCTATCGCGAGGAGAACCTGCGGGTCAGGCGCCGGCGTGGCCGCAAGCGAGCGATGGGCACCCGAGCGCCGATGACGCTGCCGCAGGGTCCGAACCAGCGCTGGAGCCTCGACTTCGTCAGCGACACGCTGATCAGCGGTCGGCGCATCCGCATCCTGGCGGTGGTCGACGACTTCACGCGGGAGTGCCTAGCGCTGGTGGTCGATACCTCGCTGTCAGGCGCGCGTGTCGCTCGTGAGCTCGATGCCATTATCGCGGCTAGAGGCGTACCGCCGCTGATGATCGTGAGCGACAACGGCACCGAACTGACCAGCCTGGCGATCCTGAGATGGACGCAGGAGCGACCAATCGAGTGGCACTACATCGCGCCAGGCAAGCCGCAGCAGAACGGCTACGTCGAGAGCTTCAACGGCCGCCTACGTGACGAATGCCTCAACGAGACGCTGTTCGTGTCGCTCGGCCATGCCCGCTCGGTGCTGCGGCTCTGGCGCGACGACTACAACCATGTGCGCCCGCACAGCGGTGTTGGCGGGCTGACGCCCGCCGATGCTGCCAGGCGGGTTGTGCAACACCGCCCCGAGGGGCACCATACCAACCCCGGACTCCAGTTATGACTGGTAGAGCTTTGGGGAGCACGTCAATGGTGATGCGGCCTACAAGAGTCTCAAGGCTGTGCTGGATGGCGGAATCCGTGGCTGTCCCACCAACATTCTGCTGGCGGTGACATCAAACCGCCGCCATTTGCTGCGCCGGGATATGATCGAGAACGAGCGATCAACCGCGATCCGCGCCGGGGAAGCAACCGAGGAAAAGGTATCACTCGCCGATCGCTTCGGGCTCAGCCTCGGCTTCCACAATGTTGCACAGGACGATTATCTCGCGATGGTGGTCGGGCACCTCGGCAGTCTCGCCGACACGATGGATGCCGATGAGCTCGTTCAGGAGGCCGACAATTGGGCGCGTCGGCGCGGTGCGAGGTCGGGACGCGTGGCGGCTCAGTTCGCGAGGCATATCGCCGGGCGGAGTGCGGCCGCATGATCGAGGACATTCTTGAGGCCGCACCGCTGGCCGCGTTCGGAGATGCGCGCGAGCGAGTGCGCCGAGCGGTGGAGCGGATCGCGGCCGGTGGAGGCGTCATCGTAATCGATGACGAGACCCGTGAGAATGAGGGCGACCTCATTTTCGCCGCCGAGACGCTGACCGTCTCGCAGATGGCGCGCATGATCCGCGACGGATCGGGCATCGTCTGCCTGATCCTCACCACTGAAACCGTCGATGCGCTCGACCTTACGCCGATGGTCGCGACCAATTCGGCGCGCAACGGAACGGCCTTCACCGTCTCCATTGAGGCGCGGGAAGGCGTGACGACCGGGGTTTCCGCATCTGATCGCGTTCAGACCATTCGCACAGCGATTGCTCCCGGCGCGCGTCCGGAGCATCTGGCTCGCCCGGGGCATGTATTCCCGCTCCGCGCTCACCCTGACGGTCTCTTCGCCCGTCGTGGCCATACCGAAGCCACGATCGACTTGATGCGAAGGGCTCGCCGTCCGCTCGCAGGTGTCCTGTGCGAAGTCATGAATCCGGATGGGACGATGGCGCGGGTGCCGGAACTTGTCGGCTATGCGCTGGAGCATGATTTCCCGATCGTCACGATCGAGGACCTCACCACGATCGACAACACATGAGAGGTGCCAGCGGCGGAATTGCACGTGCTTCGCCAGCGCTCGACCGCCCAGGGTCGTGCCCTGTTCGGTCCGGCATGCTGAGAACCCACCGTTTGCCAAGGCTTCTGCCGTGCTGAGATTACGTGTGAATGTCCGGGATCTCCATCTGGAGCGTGCTGACGCCTGCTCCTCAGTCTATGCAATCGGGGACATCCATGGTCGGCTCGACCTTCTGATCAAAATGGAAGAAGCTATCCGGCGTGATGTTGCATCCGGTGATTTTGGACCTGCCGCCATCTGTTATCTCGGTGACTATATCGACCGGGGCCCGCAGTCCGCAGATGTCGTCGAACGACTCTGTTCTCCCATTGATGACGGGATTGAGCGGGTTTTCCTTATGGGGAATCATGAGGATCGGCTGCTCGATTTTCTGGACGACCCAACGCGTTACGGGCCGTCGTGGTTAAGATATGGCGGCCGGGAGGCGATGGAGAGCTATGGCATCACGCTGCCAGCGACGGATGCCGACGTTGACTGGCTGGAATTTCGAGATCGGTTTTTGATTACGTTCCCCGCTTCGCATCGGACCTTCATCGAAGGGCTCCATCCTGGACTGTTTTGGCGAAACTATCTGTTTGTTCATGCCGGCATCAACCCTGATGCACGAACCGATAGCCAAGCTCTACACGACTTAATGTGGATACGTGAGCCATTCCTTAGCCACGAAGGCGATTGGGGCCTGACCGTCGTCCATGGCCATACAGTCTTCGATACGCCGCAGATTCACGATAACAGAATCGGAGTCGATACGGGGGCATATCAAAGCGGCATTTTGTCCGCAGTGAAAGTGACTGACAGTGGATGCCGAATCTTGCAGGTGTCGCAATTATGAAGCCCTTGCAGCGAACGAAAGCCCATGTCGTGGGGTATGATTTGGAGCACCGGTATGTTGCGTGAGGTGATTACTGCCATGGTACTGGGATTTGCTGCGCCGGCATCTGTATTCGCACAGGGTCCGGACAAGCCGCTTGTAGGCCACGTAATCCGTCTTGGATTTGGAGCTGATGCGAATGCCCTCTCACGAGAGGCAAGCGTTCGCACGTTCAATCGTTTCAAGCAGATCAAGGGGCCTGCCTTGATCGTGGTTGGGCGGGACGTGTCCGTCGCGGATGGGTTTGAGTATGCTCAAATCACCACATTTCAAAGAGAAACGGACTGGCGCAACTATTTCTACGATCCAATCCATTTGGCCGCTGACCGGGAGGCCGAAACGCTCAACGCCATCTCACGAGGCGCGTCTTTCGACATTTTCCCTGATTATCGGCCCGCCGAAGCCGCTGCCCTTGTGAGGATTAACTCAGACAGGGCCGAACGCTTTCGGCTTAACGATGATCGCCCCACTTCGCCACCGGTTCCAGACAGGCCACAAGACCAGGCTTGGCCGTTCGGCAATGCCTTCTTCTACGTGGTCCGTTTCAGCGGGGCGCCCATGATGACGTTTGATCGACTGATGAATGCAGCCCAGGACCAAGTCGTATCCGGCAGGATGCTGGGTGGGGCACAGCCGGACAAGGCAAACTACGGTGCAGTAATCCGTTTCGCTGACGAGACGGCTTGGCGCGACTTTGCCAGGTCCCCAGCGATGATGGAGGCGCGCGCCGCTGGGCTTTACAGGGAGGGATCGTATCAGGCGTTCTTCGTCATCGACCCGGTTAACGATGCCCTTGCGGAGCGGTTGAGGGCGGGGCTGACGGAAGGCTAGGGCTATCGGGAGACTTGCTGACCAGTCCACACCCCTAATCGGGTCGTAGCGAGGGGGCAACTTCGCGGGGTCGGTCAGAGCATGAAAACACATGGGGGTGGCAGGTATCGCCTGATTTTCGTCGCACGGCCCTCGCGATTTGGGCACTATATCCCTCGCGCTGCCTCCTGATCGCTCGCGTGCGCGCTTTCCTCGACTATCTCAAGTCGACATTCCCCACTGGAGTGCCCGAGGAGTTTGCTGCATTTCTCGGGAAGTGAACTGCAGCAGGCGGTCAAGGAGGTAGGCCAATAGCGGTGCCGTTTTCCAAAGATGGGATTGTCTGTGATCGAGCCTTCTGCGGAGACGCTCGCGATCTGGTGGTTTCGCAGCCTGTGTTATCAGCCAAGGCCAAGGTTTCAGGCTATTGCGATGCGTTTCACGGTAGAGGACTGGAGATTGCCTTGATCGCTTTCAGACCGGACCCGAACCGGGCGATGGCGTCCTTGTTCTTTTCCAGCTCGCCATAAGGCAGATAGGCAAAGTCGAGATCGGCGATGCGGCTGAACGCCGGGCGACGCAGTTGCGCGCGGACGTCCTGCTCGCGCGCATTTGGTGCGACCAGGAACAGCCCGGCGGCAGCGTGCAGATCGCTTCCCGACAGCGCCAGATCGAGCATGCGGACGATCCCCGAGTAGATCGAGGTCGAATGTTCAACCTCGAACGCGGCGGCGACGCCGTCGCCACCCTTCGCCAGCCACAATACGTCGATGAGGCGGATCGAGTCCGCTCCGGGAGAGGTCGCAATGGCGTCTGGAAGGCGCTCGAGGCATCCCTGTCCAAGTGGACAGCCGGCGTGAAGCCGACCGCGGTCATTGGCGGCGATCCAGACATCGTAACCGAGCTCGTGGCCGAGGTCGCGCAGCCAGGCCTGGATTTCCGTATGCGTACGATCGGTTTCGCCCTGCGCGGCGGTTGTCTTGTCGAGCCGGCTTGCCTCCGCTCTGGCATGTTCCAATCTGCCGAGCCAGTCGTCGGCCGCCGTTGCGTCATCCTCCAGCGGTGGCGCCGGATAGCGGCCCGAGCCAATGTCGAACAACAGTCCGCCAATCGCGCCGAGATCGTTGGAGAGTAGCTCGCGGTAGCGGTCGTTGAGGTCGAGGATGCCGGCGCGCATGGCGAGAAAATGATCCCATGAGCCGAGCTTCACCTTGGCGCCGGTGACGGCGTTGTAGCCCTTGACGATCGCGGTATTGAAGGGCGGCACCAGCGTCGGGTGAAGGAAATAGAGCAGGTTGGCCGCCGCCGGCCCCAGCCCCTTGATCTTGAGCGCGTCTATGCTGCGGATGTGGCTGATGATCTCCTCGGCGGTATCGCAGCACGAGCAATTGTCGAGCAGGCGGCCGAACGCCCGCTGATTGTCCGGGCTTTCGTAGATATCTGGAATGCGCAGCTTGGGCTTCCACAGCCAGGCATGGTCGGCGCCCTTGAAGATCTGCCGCTGTTCGGCGATCGAGTGGACAACCGTTTCCAGTGACGAGCCGCGATAGGCGACGCCAAACCGCCCGCTTTCGATTTCCGCGACCACCTGCTGCAGCCCGCGACGGATGGAGCGGAAGTTTTTCAGCCGTTCATCCCACAGAAACCAGGAGCGATAGGTGGCGCCGGGATCGTCTCGCCAACGACGGACAAGCTCGCTCAAGAGATCGTGATGAGTCGTGGGTAACGAGGTCGATGCTGGCTGGGTCATCCTGAACTGGCTCCTTGCTGCTCAGGCTATCGCGGGCAAGGGCGGCTTGCACGTTCAATGTGCGATCTGCGAAGCGTGCTCAAACTGCCGGTCATCGCGCAGGGAAACGCCGCTGGCATTGGGCGTTGCCGGTTGCATCCGTATACCGGGCGCACAGGCAGGCAGACGGCCGGCGCGGGCGTCGCCGCCCGGGAGCGGCGACGCAACCAGCTCTTTCCGGTCGAACTTAGCGGATCACTGCTTTGCGATCGCGGTGACCTCGCCATCGCTGCCCTTGAGCGAGAGGTCGAAATCGACCTTGTCGCCGACCTTGACCGCATCGGTGATCGACGGCGCGGCCTTGAACGCCATCGTCATCGCCGGCCACTTGGCCTCCGGGATCGGACCATGATCGAGCGTGATCGTGCCTGCCGCCTTGTCGATCGCGGTGACGGTGCCATGGCCCTTGGCCTTGATCGCGGCGTTCGCGTCAGGCGCCATCGACATGTTGCCCATGTCGCCGCTCATGGTCGCGGCGTGCGCCGCCTCGTTGGTCTCAGTCGCAACGGGGGCCTCCGCCTTCTTGCCGCACGCGGCAGTCAGGGCGGCGAGGCCGAGGGCAATGGTCAGTCGTACATGGTTCATCGTCTTCTCCTTCATGATGAAGCGGGTTGAGGGATGGGATCGGTCTTGGGCCGGCGCAACAGCAGGTAGGCGGCGGGCAAGACGAACATCGACAGCAGTGGCGCGGTCAGCATGCCGCCGATCATGGGCGCCGCGATCCGGCTCATGACCTCCGAACCCGCGCCCGACCCGAGCAGGATCGGCAGCAGGCCGGCCAGGATCACCGCCACCGTCATCGCCTTGGGGCGGACGCGCAGCAGCGCGCCTTCGCGCACGGCGGCCTCGACCTCGGCAGCGTCCGGATGTGCGCCGCGCTCGGCCAGCGCGTTCTTGAGATAGATCAGCATCACCACCCCGAACTCGGCGGAGACGCCGGCGAGCGCGATGAACCCGACCCCGGTGGCGACCGACTGGTTGAACCCGAGCAGATAAAGCGTCCAGATGCCGCCGGTCAGCGCAAACGGCAGCGTCCCCATGATCAGCGCCGCCTCGTCGAAGCGGCCGAAGATGAGGTAGAGCAGCACGAAGATGATCAGCAGCGTCGCGGGCACGACCAGCTTCAAGCGGTCGACCGCGCGCTCGAGATATTCGAACTGGCCAGAGTAAGCGATGCTGACCCCAGGCGAGAGCCTGACCTGTTTCGCCACCGCACGCTGCAGATCGCCGACCACCGAGGCAAGATCGCGCCAGCGCACATCGACATAGACCCAGGTCGAAGGCCGGGCATTCTCGGTCTTGAGCATCGGCGGACCCTCGGCGATCGAGACGTTTGCCACGGTGCCCAAGGTGATCTGCTGGCCCGCGGGCGTCAGGATCGGTAGCGCCCGCAGCCCTTCGAGGCTGTCGCGCAATTCGCGCGGATAGCGCACGCTGATCGGATAGCGGGCGCGGCCCTCCACCGTCTCGCCGATCGTCTCGCCGCCGATCGCGCCCGAGACGATGGCCTGGACGTCGGCGATGTTGAGCCCGAACCGCGCGGCGGCGGCGCGGTCGATGTCGACATCGACATAGCGTCCGCCGGTCAGCCGCTCGGCAAGCGCCGAGCTGACGCCCGGCACGGTCCTGGCCACCGTCTCGACATCATGGGCGATCCGGTCGAGCTCGGCGAGATCACTGCCCGACACCTTGAGCCCGATCGGGCTCTTGATGCCGGTCGCCAGCATGTCGATCCGGTTGCGGATCGGCGGCACCCAGATATTGGCGAGCCCCGGGAGCTTCACCCTGCGATCGAGCTCGTCGACCAGCTTCTCGGGTGTCATGCCCGGCCGCCACTGGTCGCGGGGCTTGAACTGGATGGTCGTCTCGAACATCTCGAGCGGGGCGGGGTCGGTCGCGGTCTCGGCGCGCCCCGCCTTGCCGAACACGCTTTCGACCTCCGGCACCGTCCTGATCAGCCGGTCGGTCTGCTGGAGCAGCTCGCTCGCCTTGGCGGTCGAGAGACCGGGCAGGGCTGAGGGCATGTAGAGCAGGTCGCCCTCGTCGAGGCTGGGCATGAATTCGCCGCCGAGCCGGCTGAGCGGCCAGGCGGTGGTCGCGAACACCAAAGCCGCGATCAGCAGCACCGTCTTGGGCCGCTTCATCGTCCAGTCGATCGCAGGCCGGTAGAGATCGGTCAGCCAGCGATTGACCGGATTGGTCTGCTCGGCCGGGATCCTCCCCCGGATCAGCCAGCCCATCAGGATCGGCACCAGGGTCACCGACAGGATCGCGGCGGCGCCCATCGCGTAGGTCTTGGTGAAGGCGAGCGGCGCGAACAGCCGGCCTTCCTGGGCTTCCAGCGTGAACACCGGGATGAACGAGAGCGTGATGATCAGCAGGCTGAAGAACAAAGCCGGCCCGACCTCGGCCGCCGCCTCGGTGACGACGATCCAGCGCGTCTCGCGGTCGAGATGCGTACCCGGCTGCTCCTGCTCCCAGCGCTCGATCTTCTTGTGGGCGTTCTCGATCATGACCACGGCGGCATCGACCATCGCGCCGATCGCGATGGCGATGCCGCCGAGCGACATGATGTTGGCGTTGACGCCCTGGTAGCGCATCACGACGAAGGCGGCGAGAACGCCCAAGGGAAGGGTGAGGATCGCGACCAGCGCCGAGCGGACATGCCAGAGGAAGAGCGCACAGACCAGGGCCACGACGACGAACTCCTCGACCAGCTTGTGGGTGAGGTTTTCGACGGCGCGGTCGATGAGCTGCGAGCGGTCATAGACCGTCACCACCTCGACGCCCGGCGGCAGGCTCCTCTTGAGGTCGGCGAGCTTGTCCTTGACCGCCGCGATCGTCTCCCGCGCATTCTTGCCCGAGCGCAGGATGACGACGCCGCCTGCGACCTCGCCTTCGCCGTTCAGCTCGGCGATGCCCCGCCGCATCTCGGGGCCGATCTGGATATTGGCGACGTCGCCGAGCCGAACCGGCACGCCGCCGGCCGCCGTCTTCAAGGGGATCGCGCGGAAATCGTCGAGCGTCTTCAGATAGCCCGAGGCGCGCACCATATATTCGGCTTCGGCCAGCTCGAGCACCGACCCGCCCGCTTCCTGATTGGCCTGCCGGATCGCCTCGACCGCCTGGGCATGAGTGACGCCGTATGCAGCGAGCTTCACCGGATCGAGCAGTATCTGATACTGCCTGACCATGCCGCCGATGCTGGCGACCTCGGCGACGCCGGTCACGGTCTTGAGCTCATAGCGCAGGAACCAGTCCTGCAAGCCGCGCAGCTGCGACAGGTCATGCCGGCTGGTGCGGTCTACAAGCGCATATTCATAGACCCAGCCAACCCCGGTCGCGTCGGGCCCGAGCGCGCTGCGCGCGCTCGCCGGCAGGCGCCCCTGCACTTGGTTCAGATATTCGAGCACGCGGCTGCGCGCCCAGTAGAGATCGGTGCCATCCTCGAAGATCACATAGACGAAGCTGTCGCCGAAGAAGCTGTAGCCCCGCACGGTCTTTGCCCCGGGCACCGACAACATGGTGGTGGTGAGCGGATAGGTGACCTGGCTCTCGACGATCTGCGGCGCCTGGCCGGGATAGCTGGTGCGGATCACGACCTGCACGTCCGAGAGATCGGGGAGGGCATCGATCGGGGTCGAGCGCACCGCCCACAGGCCCGCGCCGACCAGCGCCAGCATCCCGATCAGAACGAAGAAGCGGTTCCTGACCGACCAGCGGATGAGATGGGCGATCATCGGCCCGCCACCTTCGCCATATGCCGCAGCGTTGGTCCCGCCGGGGGGCGGTCGAACCCGAACCGAACCCGGTCACCCGCCCTGAAGCCGCGCGCGATGCCCGGATCGGCGAGTGCGAAGGTCATCGTCATCGCTGGCCAGTCGAGCGCGGGGACCGGCTCGTGGCTGAGCGTCACCGAATTGGCCGTGATCCGCTCGATCTTGCCTGTCGTCTCGTACAGCGTGGCTTTCGATGCCGGCGCGGCGAGGGTCGCCGATGCCGCACCGCCGCCGATCGGCCGCGCCTCGATTCCCGACAGGCTCGCCTCGGAGTCGATCAGGAACTGCCCCGAGGCGACGACGTTCTCGCCGGGCGACAGGCCGGCAAGGATCTCGGTCTCGCCGCCCGCCTCGCGGCCGATACGGACCTCGGCGGGATGATAGCGCCCGTCGCCTGCGACGAGCATGACGAGCGTGCGCTTGCCCGTGCGGATCACCGCCTCGCTCGGCACCAGCAGCGCCGGCTTGGCATCGCCGCCAAGCGCGACGGTGGCGAACATGCCCGGCCGCAACCGGCCGTCGCGGTTGGGCAGCACGATCCGCACGGTGAGCGTGCGGCTGTCGGCCTGCGTGGTCGGCAGGATCGCGATCACCCGGCCAGCGAAGCGCTCGCCGGGGAAGCTCGCCAGCGTGGCGCTGGCATTTTGGCCCACGCGGACATCGCCCGCGCGCGCTTCGGGCACCGCGGCGTTGAGCCAGACGGTGCCGAGCCCGCTCACCTGGGCGAGCGTCTGGCCCATGGCGAGCGTCACGCCGGCACGGGCGTCGAGCGTCTGGATCGTGCCCGAGATCGGCGTCGTGATCGTCACCACGCCGTTCGGCCGACCGCTCCGCTCCACGCTGGCGATGAGGCCGTCGGACATGCCCATCAGCCGCAGCCGCTGGCGCGCAGCCGCGGTGAGATCGGGCTTGCCGAGCCGCCTGACGCTCAGATATTCGGTCTGCGCGCCGCCCCATTCGGGCAGGAGCAGGTCCGCGATCGGCGCGCCGGCGCGGACCACGTCCCCGGGCGCTCGCGCATAGACGCGGCTCACGAACCCGCCCGAACGCGCCTGGATGACGGCGACGTCGCGCTGGTTGAAGTCGATCGTGCCGGTGACCTCGAGGGCCGAGGCAAGGCTGCCCATCTTCGCCGCGACGACCCGCAATCCCAGGCTCTGCCGCGCGGCGGGATCGACGGCGACCGTGGGGGCCGCGCCGGCGCTTCCTCCGTCCGCGTATCGCGGCACGAGCTGCATATCCATGAAGGGCGACTTGCCGGGCTTGTCGAACTTCTGGTTGGGGAACATCGGATCGTACCAGTAAAGGACTTTGCCTGCCCCGGCGGGCGTGGTCGCCTCCGATTGCGGTGCCTGGCGATGGCCTGCCCAATAGCCTGTGCCGCCGGCCAGCAGCGCGACAGCCAGGATCGATGCGCCCCAGCGCAGCACGGCTTTATCGAGCGTCATGGCCGCTCCTCCCCATAGGTGATGGTGATTCGGACCGCGTCGCGCGCGACGTCGGCTTCGCGGTTGAGCGCCTCGACCTCGGCCTCCGCGAGCCCGAGCGTCGTGAGCAGCGCGGCGCCAAGGTCGAGCTTGCCGGCGCCATAGCTGTCGCGGTCGAGCTCGGCGCGGTGCCTGGCGAGGGGCACCAGCGTCTCGCGGGCATTGCGCAACCGGGAGAGATGCATGGCATGATCGGCAAGGTCGGCGTCGAGCTGCGCCACCAGTTCGCGGCGGATCGCCTCGCGGTCGAACCGCCCCCCTTGCACGAGGCTCTCGCTGGCAGCGATCCTGGGATTCTGGCGCTTGCCGGCGAACAGCGGCAGGTCGATCGACACGCCGACCGAGGCCATGTCGCCGTACATGGAATCGCGCCGGCCATAGGTGACGCCGACCTTCCAGTCGGGGCGCTTGTCGGCGCGCGCGAGGCGCACGTCCGCTTCGGCGACTGCGATCCGCGCGTCCTGCGCGCGCAGGGCGGGAAGCGCCTCGATCCCGGCCCGCAGCCGGATCGGATCGACATCGAGCATCGGCGGGTCGCCCATCGCCTGCGGGTCGGGGTCGCCGGTATAGCGCGCGAGCCGGGCCCGCGCCTGCGCCACCACCGCAGCCATCTCGGCGCGGCGATCGGCGATGGCGGCGCGGAGCTGGTCGGGCTCGAGCGCCTGGCTCGGTCGGGCGCTGCCCGACGCCAGCCGCGCGGTCACGGTCTTCTGCAGGTCGTCGAGGCTGGCATCGAGCAGGTCGAGCTGCCGGAGCCGGCGTTCGCCATAATAGAGATCGACCCAGGCGAGGGCGGTCTCGAGCCGCACGTTGCGGCCTTCGACCAGCTCGCCGGCCTCGGCGACACCGATATCGGCCGCGGCGCGCGCGGCGCGTGCATGGCGCTTGGCAAGATTGGGGAAGGCCTGGCTTAACCCGATCGTCGCCATGGTGAAATCGTCGCGCGTGAAGCTGCCGGCATTGGGGCCGCTCACCGGGAAGTTCTGCAGGCCCAGGTCGAGCGTGGGATCGGGCAGGCGATCGGCGGCGACCGCCGACGAGCGGGCGCCAGCTGTCGCCGCCGCGCGCGCCTTGAGGCTCGGCGCATTGGCGGCAGCGAGCCTCAGTGCCTGCTCGTAGGTGAGCGGGCCGGCCGACACCGGCACGGCCCAGGCGCTCGCAAGCGTCGCACCGAGAGAGAGCAACAGGCGTCGCACAGCGCGCCTCGGCATCATGATCATGGATATCCGCCCCTCATGACAGAGGCGGCGCGCCAACATGTGACGCGCCGCTCTGGAGTGGGTTAACCCTTGTCCGACCTGACTGCACCGCGCATGCAGTCGGCGGCGCTTGCCTGCATCATCGCGCAATCGCAGCTGGCGATGTCCCGGCTCTGGGGCACCCATATGCGGACACGCGCAGGGCCGGTCGCCCGCGGACCATATTGCGGCGCCGACCGCCATTCCCAATGGCCTTGCGGCGTGCTGCTCGCGTCGGCTGCAAGCGCAGGCGCGGCGAGACCGAGGGCCGCCACAAGGGCGGCCGGAAGCATTTTGATCATCACGAAGACCTTTGACTGAAAAGAAGGAAACCGGGCGCGCACGCATCGATCGATGCGCGCAGCCCGTGCTCGTTCAATCAGGCAAGGCTGGTGGGAGGATCCGGCTCGGGCACAACCGCCTTGCCGGTCAATATCGTGTCGGTCGTCCAGAAGCTGGGCGCGTCGTAGAGACGCGCAGGCGCAACGCCGCCTGCCAGGTCCGCTGCGACCAGCGGGATCACGCACCCCATCGCGGCGATGCAATCGAGCGTCAGGCCCTTGCAAGGCTTTTCGCTGGGCGCAGGCTGCTGCTTGGCCATCATCGCCATGCAGTCCGCATCCATACCCTTGGCCAGCGGCGCGCTTGCCGCCTGGGGCACGCTGTGTGCGGCCGCCATCTGGGCTCCGAAGAGACCGGACAGCGCTCCGATGACGAGCAGAAGGGCGAGCAGGCGTTTCACGAGCCTTGATATCTAGCGGGTTTCGCGGGCGCAGCCAACCAAAGTCTCGCGCCGCGCGGATTTTGAAGTGCTGACGGCTGATTCCGTCAACTCCGCGTCAATAAAGACCCGGCCCGGGAAAGAAGACCGGCTGCGGCCTCTACGTATATCGAGGCTGGACCCGGGACCGTAGTCCCAAGCCTGAAGAGACGCTCTTCCCCTCGGCAGGTCCGGGCGGTGGCTTACCATCCAAGGAGGTGAATATGGTCAGAAAAACTCTCATGGTCGCGCTTGCCGGCATTTCGATGCTTGCTGCCGTCCCCGCTATGGCCCAGGGCATCGGGCACAGCTTGTTCATGCGCGGCTCGATCGTCGACACGGGCAGCAACGGCACGGTCGTCTGCATCGGCAAGGCCGATGGCGCCGAGGTCGGCCAGAAGCTCGAGGTCTATCGCGTCGTGACCCATCCGGGTCCGTCCAAGGGCGTGGCGCCGACCTACCACCGCCAGCTCGTCGGCCATGTGACGATCGATCATATCTTCGATGATCACTTCGCGCACGTGTCCGTCGCCGACGGTACGCCTGCCAAGCACGACATCGTCGAGCTTCGCAAGAACTGACGCGCCGGTGGCCCGGCGGCACACGCTGCCGTGATGCGAGGCGTCGGGGCAGCGGGTTGCCGGCGGCATGGGACCGTTCGGGCTCGAGGCGAAACCGCTTGACCCTGGACCATGGTCCAACCGGCATGATCGAGCGGATGACATGGGCAATTTCAAGATCGGCGAACTCGCCGCCGCCGCGGGCGTGGGCCGCGACACGATCCGCTATTATGAGCGGATGGGCTTGCTGCGCGAGCCCGCGCGCACGGCGGCGGGCTACCGGCTCTACGACGCGACCGACCTCGAGCGCGTCAATTTCATCCGCTCGGCGCAGGAGCTTGGCTTCACACTCGAGCAGGCCCGGAAGTTGCTGGCGCTCAGGGCGTCGGACACCGCGCATGCCCAGGCCGTGCTCGATATCACGCTCGCCAAGATCGCGGATGCCGAAGCCCGGCTCGAGCGCCTGTCCGATATCCGCGACATGCTGCGGATGCTCGCCGATGAATGCCCGGGTGAAGTACCCGTCTCCGATTGCCCGATCCTCGCCTTCCTGACGGCGCGGCGGAAAGACCAGCAGCATGACAAGAAACTTCAGGCAGCGCAGGACGAACGATCATCACTAGCGAAAGGGGTTTTGTCATGACGAAAATGCGTTTGATCGCCGTCCTCACGCCGGCGCTGCTTCTGGGCGCCTGTGTGACCACGCGGCCGACCTCGGCGCAGGTCGAGAGTTGCCGGGCGATGGAGGGCAATATGGGTCTCCAGACGCCGCATGATCATGGCGAGATGAAGGGGCAGGGGCGCAACCCGATGAACCTCTCGCACGACCGGTGCCTTCAGATCCTGCGCAACGCGCAATGATCGGGTCCGGGCGCCATCCCTGGCGCCCGGACACAGTTTTCAAGCCAAGGAGCAAGCTATGATCAACCATGCGAAAAAAGCCCTTCCGCTTGTCGGCGGAAGCCTGTTGCTGGCGCTCGCGCTTTCGGGCTGCGACCGCCAGGCCGACCAGACGGTGCCGCCCGCGGCGAACAGCGTCGCCGCCACCCCGGTCCTGACCGACAGCGGCAACGCTGCAGACGCGGCGCCGATGGACGCGATGAGCAACCAGGCCGAGATGGAGCGGCATCACCGTCAGGCGATGGACCATGACGCGATGCGCGCCGGGGCCGGCAACCAGACCGTGCCGGCACCCGATCCCGCGCCGAGCAATTCGGCGATGCCGATGAAGGATATGTAAGCGCGCTGAAAAAGGGGATGAGGATGTCCAGGCGGATCAGCCTTCGACGCTTGAGCCTCGGCTGCGCAATCGCTCTCAGCCTGTCCGCGAGCGCGGGCGCGCAGGAGGGCGGGGATCATGCCGCGCATCATGGCGCAGGCATGCCGGCCGGCGGGGGCATGTCCGCACCGGCAGAGCCGGGGTCGTCGGACATGGCGAAGATGATGAACCCCATGATGGATCGCATGATCAATGGGGAAGGGGAGAATGAGCACGGCCACGAATCGCGCCGGACCGGCTTCATCTCGCAGCTGCTCGCCTTTCCCGCGCTCGACGAAGCGGCAAGGCAGCGGGTCGCTGCGCAGGCTGGCGAACGGGTAAGCACGGGCCTGGCGATGATCAACGCCGCCTCGGCCGACGGCGCGCGTGCAACCACGGTCTCAGCCCGGCTCGATGCGGCGCGGCGCCTGCGCGAGGGAACCGACCTGTTCCGCTCCGGCACCGCCGCGCAGGGCGCGATCGGCGGCTTGCAGCCGCCCCGGGAGGTCGGGCTTGCCTGGCTGCGCGATCAGCTCGACATCGACCAGGCCGCGCCCGGCCATGCCGGTCACTGGTTCGGCATCTCGCCCTCGCACCTGCTTCTCATGCTGTTCCTGGGGCTGGTGAGCGCCACGCTGATCGCGCTGCAGATCTTCCGCCTGCGGCGGATCGGAGCGATCGCCGGCGGTGTCGCCACCGCCAAGGTTCCAGCAAAACCGGAGCCGACGGCTGCCCCTCCCGCTACCAGGGTTGCGCCCGCGCCTGCACCCGTTGCCGACAGCGCTGGGCTCGCGCCGAGCAATGCGGCCGCACCCGGTGGGGCTTCGCTGCGCAAGCCCAAAAGCTGGGCGGGGCAGCTGCGCGTGGTCCAGATCGTGCGAGAGACGCCGAGCGTGCTGACCTTCCGGCTCGCGGACCCGGCCGCCGACCGGCTGCCGTTCGACTTCCTGCCGGGCCAGTTTCTGCAGGTTGAGGTAGAGCCCGAAGCGGGCAAGACCGCGCGCCGTTCCTACACGATCGCCTCTTCGCCGACCCAGCGGGCCTATGTCGAGCTGACGGTCAAGCGCGAGGAGCAGGGCGTGGTCTCGCGACATCTGCACGACAAGGTCGTCGCCGACGATCTGCTGAAGGTCAGCGGACCGTTCGGCGCCTTCACCTTCACGGGAACGGATGCGCAGAGCATCGTGCTGATCGCGGGCGGGGTCGGCATCACCCCGATGATGTCGGTGCTGCGCTATCTCACCGACACCGCGTGGAAGGGCGATATCTTCTTCTTCTACGGCGCACGGTCGACCGAGGAATTCGTGTTCCGCGACGAGCTCGAGCGGCTCGAACGCCGCTTTCCCAACCTCCATGTCGTCGCCGCGATGCAGCGCGCGCCCGGCACCGTCTGGATGGGCCCCGAAGGGCCGATCACCCGCGAGATGATCCTGGCTGCGGTGCCGGAGATCGCGAGCCGGCGGATCCATATGTGCGGCCCGCCGGCGATGATGGGCGCGATGCGCGGCGTGCTGGCGGAGCTCGGCGTCCCCGAAGCGCAGCTGCACACCGAGGCGTTCGGTCCGGCCTCGCTGCCGGCCGACCACGAGGATCTCGAGGTCAAGCCCGCGCCCGCGCCAGCGGATAAGCCGGCCCCGAGCGCCGAGGTGGCGCCGAGCACGGTGACCTTCTCCGTGTCGGGGGTGTCGGCGGCCTTGCCCGCGGACGAGACCGTGCTGGAGGCGGCCGAGGGCGCGGGCGTCGAGATCCCCTATGCCTGCCGTGCGGGCACATGCGGCGCCTGTGTCGTCAAGCTACTGCAGGGCGAGGTGACGATGGAGGTCGAGTCCGGCCTTGCGCCCGCCGACAAGGCGCAAGGCTATGTGCTCGCGTGCCAGGCGAAGGGAACGGGCACGCCACTCGTGGTCGAAGCCTGATGCGCGAACGCAGCGACATCGCCGTCGGCCTGCTGGTCGCGTTCCTGCTGCTGTTCCCGTTCGGCTACCTCGTGCATGTGTCACCGCGCTTTCCGGGCAGCCTCGCTGGCGGGATCATCGGGATCGCAGCGCTCGTGCTGATGCTGCTGACGCTTCCCTATGTCGCGGCCAAGCACATCGCCTGGGTCGACAAGCTGCTCTCCCGGCTCGTCAGCAAGCCGACCCTGCTCGCCATCCACATCTATGCCGGCGTGCTGGCGCCGATCCTGGGTCTGGTCCACGCCGCGCACAAGCTCGAAAGCCCGGTCGGACTGCTTCTGACCGTCCTCCTGCTGATGACGGTCATCACCGGCTTCATCGGCCGTTACCTGCTTGCCCAGCTTGGTCGGGCGCTGCGCGGACGCAGGTCGGAACTGGCCTCGCTTCGCGCCGCCTTCCTCGAGGAGCCGGCGGCGCCGACGCAGGCCGATACCGCAGCCGCGCCGCTGTCGGGCTGGAAGCGCTATCTGTTCGTCGCCGGGGATGCGCCCGCGGGCCAGCACCCCCAGGACAAGGCGGGGATCGCCGCGGCGCTGGCCGATACCGAATTCGCGATCCGCGCCGAAGAGGCAACCAACACCCTGTTCGCGCGATGGCGGTTCCTGCACATCCTGCTGGGCTGTCTCATCTTCGCGCTGCTCGCGCTCCACGTCGGCGCGGCGATCTATTACGGGCTGCGCTGGCTATGAGCTGGCAGCGTCTTTCCTACGCCGTCTTCATCGCAGCCCTGCTGGTGATGGTCGCCGCGGTCGCGATCCGGATGCGATCGGACGCGCCTAGGGATGCCGGCCTGGTGGCGCAGCTCGTCTCGCCCGGCCCGCTCTCGAGCGCGCACCAGTCCTTCGCCGGCCAATGCACGGCCTGTCACACGCCGGGCAAGGGCGTCGAAACCCGGACCTGTCTCACCTGCCATGCAGGCACGGATTTCGGGACGAAGCAGTCGACGCAGTTCCACGCGAAAGCGACGCAGTGCACCTCCTGCCACGTCGAACATGAGGGAGAGCGCGGCATCATCCGCATGGATCACGCCGCGTTGCTCGACATGGCGAAGTGGCGGCAGCCGTTGGCGGGCATGTCGACAAACATTCGAAGCCTGACCCCCGAGACCGCGCTCAATTGCGCGAGCTGCCATGCGTTCCGCGATCCGCACCAGGGCCTGTTCGGCACCGACTGCGCGAGCTGCCACAAGACCGACAGCTGGAAGATCGCCAATTATCGCCATCCGTCGGTCAATTCGACGCAGTGCGCCGAGTGCCACAAGGCGCCGCCCAGTCACTTCATGGAGCATTTCAGCATGGTCTCGCAGCGCGCAGCCGGATCGAAGGCGCGCGTCGACCAATGCTATGCCTGTCACGCCACCGACAGCTTCAACAATATCCGCAAGCGAGGCTGGTATGATCACCATTGAGGCCGACTGGCTGAGCGCCTTCTTCCGGCTCGCGGTGATCGGCCTGGAACTGGCGGGTACGCTGACCATCCTGGTCGGCGCGGGGCTCGCAACCTTTCTGTTTGCGCGGCGGGCGAGGGCGGGCGACCGGACCGAGGCCTATAGCGCGTTCCGCTCGGCGCTCGGCCGCAGCATCCTGCTCGGCCTGGAATTCCTGGTCGCCGGCGACATCGTCAAGTCGCTGGTGATCAACCCGACGCTCGACGATCTCATCGTGCTGGCAGGGCTGGTGCTGGTGCGGACCTTCCTGAGCATCTCGCTCGGGGTCGAGATCAACGGCCACTGGCCTTGGGAGGAAACCCGGATGGCGCGGGAGAAGGCACGCGCGGCGTGGGATGGGTCGCCTGCGACGGCTGAGGCCGCCGGATGCGGTACAGCGCTCAAGGGATAGCAGATGGGAGGTGCATGATGATCGAGAGACGCGAATTGCTGATGGCCGGCGCCGGCCTTGCCGCCGCTGGAACGCTGGCTGTGCCGGCGGCGGGGCAGCAGCATCCAATGGAAGGGATGGCGATGTCGATGACGGACTGCATCGACGATTGCGTGGCTTCGCACCGCATGTGCCTGGAGACCGCCACCTGGCTGACCAAGCGAGGCGGCGCGTCAGCCACGGCGTCGCTGATCGCCATGCTGAACGACTGTGCGGAACTGTGCCAGGCGTCCGCCAACTCGATGCTGCGCGAATCCCCCCTCCATACCATCCTGTGTCGCGCCTGCGCTGACGCCTGCGAACGATGTGCGCGGGAATGCCTGAGCCACGTCGTGGACGAGCGGATGAAGCGTTGCTCGGCTACCTGCAAGGACTGCGCCGCCAGCTGTCGGATGATGGCGGACATGGCGAGCTGAGTTTCCTCGGACACGCCCAGGCGTAGTGGGGTCAAGCAGATCCGGCACTATTGAAGCGATCCGTCGGCTCCACAATGTGGGGCCGCTGCGAAGCTGGGTCGTATGGGTGCGAAAGCGGGACTGGTTAAGGATCGGCGGTAGCGCATCTAGACCAGCCAGGCAGCGATCGCGCCAACCACCGACTTGGTTTCGGCAACGTCGCGGACTCGCACGGTATCCAGCCCGAGGTGCTTGGCCGGATAATCATTTCCGCCCGGGAAGATCGCGTCACCGAAGAAGATCATCTCGTCGAGTGCGACGCCGGTCTGCTCGGAAAGGCGCTTAAGGCCATAGGCCTTGTCTATGCCTTCGCGGGTGATGTCGATCGATGTCGCCCCGCCGATATTGATGGCAAAGCCTGGCAGCAACGGCTGGAGCAGGGCCTGCAATTTCTTGCGCTTGGCGTGATCCGGATCCCACGTGTCCTTGGCCTCGAGCGGCGCCTGCTGACCGAGCGCGGAGAATGTGATCTGGCTGCCGCGATCCTCGATCTGCTCGCCCCAGATGTTCTCGTTTGCATAGCCCGCCTGCTCGACCGCCTTGGTCAGTGCTTCGCGGATGCGCTGGCTTTCGTCGCCGGTGAACAGATCGGCATAGATACGCGTCCATTGGCCGTCGGCGTGACGATAGAGCTTGGTGCCCGTGGTCGGCTGGATGATGAAATTGTCGAGCCGCGCCCGGGCAGGCATGCGTGACACCACCTGTTTCTCGAATTGCGGCCAGTCGCCTCCGGAGATGATCGCTACCATCGTCACGTCGAGCAGGCGGGTAAGCAGATCCGCCATTTCATCGTCGAGCGGCTGCTTGCTGAGCGCGAGCGTTCCGTCGAGGTCGAAAGCGGCCAGTCGCTTCATGATGATCTCCCACAAGCGGCAGCAGAAATGCGTCGATGGCATCGGCGATGCCATCTTTGTCGTTGCTGGTTGAAATGTAGTGCGCTGCGCTACGGATCTCCTCAGGCGTCTTGCCCATGGCGATCGATAGCCCGGTGCGCACGAGCAAAGGGCAGGTCATTGGGCATGTGGCCGAGCGCCCGCGCCAGGGCATCGACGCCAGCTCGCTTGTTGGCATAGGAGTTGGTGATGTCCAGATAGTAGGTCCGCGACCGGGCAGTCGTCGCCGACGCCAGGCTCTTGTCCTTGCGAACCAAAGTCCGTCGATGTCGGAGATGACGAGGCCAAGCATCATTGGCCGATCCTGTGCCAGAAGCGGCCATCGCGTTCGAGTAGGGCATCTGCGCCGGCCGGGCCGGCGCTGCCTGGTGCATAGGATTCAAGCCTGCCCTTGCCCTTGGCCCAGTGATCGAGGATCGGCTGGACCGCGGCCCAGCCCGCCTCGATCTGCTCGGCGCGCTGGAACAATGTCTGGTCGCCGGTCATCATGTCATAGAGCAAGGTTTCGTAGCCGGTCCGGCCCGACAGCTTGAAGTGGTCGGCATAAGTGAAATCGAGCGTTGTTCCTGCGGTCTTGATCACTGGACCCGGTTTCTTGACCAGCATGTCTAAGACGATGCTTTCGTCCGGCTGCAGCTGGAAGATCAGGCGATTGGCTGGCAGGCGGTCGATCGGACAATCGCGGAATAAAGCGTAGGGCACTGCCTTGAACGTGACGACGATCTCCGTATCGCGCGCTGCCAGCGCCTTGCCGGTGCGCAGGTAGAAGGGCACGCCGGCCCAGCGCCAGGTGTCGACTTCCAGCTTCAGTGCGACATAGGTCTCGGTCCTGCTGTCGGCAGCGACATCCGGGACCTTACGATAGGCCGGCACGTTGCGGCTGCCGACACGGCCCTTGCCATATTGGCCGCGCACTGCGCAGACTGCGGTGGGCTTGCGGATCGCGCGCAACACCTTGGCCTTTTCGTCGCGGATCGCGTCGGCATCGAAGCTGTTGGGCGGCTCCATCGCGATCATCGCCAGCAGCTGGAACAGATGGTTGGGGACCATGTCGCGGAGCGCGCCGGTTGCATCGTAGAAAGATCCGCGCGATCCGACCTCGACCGTCTCGGCGGCGGTGATCTGGACATGGTCGATATAGCGATTGTTCCACACCGCTTCGAACCATTGGTTGGCGAAGCGCGCGACCAGGATGTTCTGGACAGTTTCCTTTCCCAGGAAATGGTCGAGCCGGTAGATCTGGCTTTCCGGGAGCAAGGCGAGGATTCGGGCGTCAAGCGCCTTGGCCGAGGCGAGGTCGTGGCCGAACGGCTTTTCGATCGCGACGCGGCGGAACCGACTGCCCGCTTCCGCCATCAGGCCTTTGGCGGCAAGCTTTTCGACGATGGCGCCGAAGAATTGCGCCGGCGTGGCAAGGTAGAAGACCGCGCTTCGGTCGCCCAACGCCTGGGCGACATCGTCGAACACCCGGTCTGCGGTGAAATCGCCCTGGAGGTAGGCGATGCGCTTGCGCAGATCACGCCAGCAATCGCCCTCGGTCGCGAACTTATCCAGGCTGGCGCGCAACGTCTCGTCATCGCCATCGCTGCGGCCGATGCCGAGGATGGTGAATTCCTTTCCCAGTAATCCGTCGGTGCACAGATTGGTGACGGCGGGGACCAGCAGGCGGCGGGTCAGGTCCCCGGTCGCGCCGAAAATGACCAGAGTGGCGGGTGGGGCCGTCTTCATGGGAGCCTACTGCGGCATTTCGGTATGGCCGCCGAAGCCGAAGCGCATCGCCGACAGCACCTGGTCGCCGAACGTATGTTCGACGCGGCTGCGATAGCGCGCGAACAAGGCGGCCGAGAGGACGTAGGCGGGCACCGCTTCCTCCATCGCCGCCTCAATCGTCCAATGGCCTTCGCCCGAATCCGCCACGGTGCCGGTAAACTGGGCGAGCATCTGATCCTTGGCGAGCGCCGACGCGGTCAGGTCGAGCAGCCAGGAGGAGATGACCGATCCGCGGCGCCACACCTCGGCAATGTCGGTGAGGTTGAGATCGAAGCGCTCATCCTCAGGAAGCTTGTCGGATTTCTTCGACTTCAGGATGTCGAAGCCCTCGGCATAGGCCTGCATCAAACCATATTCGATGCCGTTGTGGACCATCTTGACGAAGTGGCCGGCGCCAGGCGGGCCGGCATGGATGTAGCCGAGCTCGGCGCGCGCATCCTCGCCTTCCTGCTCCATCCGATTGGGCGTGGGGGGGATCGTCCCTCGGCCCGGTGCCATCGTCTTGAAGATCGGATCGAGGTAGTCGACCACCTCCGTCTCGCCGCCGATCATCATGCAATAGCCGCGTTCGAGTCCCCAGACGCCGCCCGACGTGCCGATGTCGACATAGGCGACTTGCTTCGCCACGCAGAGCTTCGCGCGGCGGATATCGTCCCTGTAGAAGCTGTTGCCGCCGTCGATGATGATGTCGCCGGGCAGGGACTTTTCGAGCAGGGCGGTGATCGTATCCTCGGTCGGAGGACCCGCCGGGAGCATCACCCAGAAGATGGCGCGCTCGGCGAGCTTGCCGCGCAGATCGTCGAGCCCGGTCGCGCCGACCGCGCCTTCCTTGACCAGATCGTCGATCAGATGCTGGTTGCGATCGAAGACGACCGCTTCATGTCCGCCGCGCAACAGGCGACGGACGATATTGCCGCCCATGCGCCCCAGTCCGATCATCGCGATACGCATTTATGCTGATCCCCTTCAATTCTGTAGCGAACGCGCCACCAATGTTTCGAGGGTATTGAGATCCCCTGTGTTGAGATGAATGCGCAAGGTGCGCTGCCCGCGCGCGGCGAGCACGTCGAGATCGCCACGCGCCTGCGCGAGCTGGACCGTGCCGAAGCTGGCCTTGCGTCCGGGCACCGGTACGTCCGGGTTCGGCGTCCGCGTGATCTCGAGGAACACGCCGCTCTTCGGACCGCCTTTGTAGGCCTGGCCGGTCGAATGGAGGAAACGGGGGCCGAAGCCGGCGACGGTCGCGACACCCTTTGCCTCGACCACCGCCTGGCGCATCCGTGCGACGGCTGCCTCATGTTCGGCATTGCGTTCTAGATAGACGAGGAAGCCGACATAGGCGCCGGGCTCGGCGCTGGCGAAATGGTCGCGCAATATCTCGACCGGATTGGTCGCGGCGAACATGTGGTCGCCCGGTGCGGAAAAGGCCATGGCCGCATCCTGGTGGAACGGCGTTTCGGGGGCGAGTGCACCCGATTCCTCATATTTGTCGATCAACTTGCGCGTCGCGATCTTGGCATCCTCGACATCGGGCTGGTCGAACGGATCGATGCCGATCACCGCACCGGCAAAAGCGGTTGCCACTTCCCAGCGGAAGAATTCCTGCCCTATCAAATCCTTGGATGCGAGCGTGATGCGCACCATCGGCTGACCGGCGGCAACCAGGGCATCGGCCTGCTGAGTCAACCGGCTCACGTCCTCGCCGTCGAGCGTCAGCAAAGCGAACAGCCGGTCGCTTCCATAATCGGCGGCGGGAGCATCCGGCTCGACATCGACGGGCACGATTCCCTTGCCATGCTTGCCGGTCGATTCGGCGATGAGCTGTTCGAGCCAGGCGCCGATCGGCTCGAGGCCGGGGCTGGTCTGGATGGTGAGCTTGTCGCGGCCGGAAACCGCCGCCTCGCCCATGATCGCACCCAGGATCAGGCCGGGATTGGCGGTGTCGCCCTTGCACGCCTCGACCAGAGGCTGGGTCGCGGCGAAAAAGGCTTCGACGTTGATCCCCATCATCGCTGCCGGCACCATGCCGAATACCGACAGGACCGAATAACGCCCGCCGATCGCCGGATCGCCGAGGAAGATGGCGTGATAGCCATGCTCCCTGGCCAGTTTCTCGAGCTTCGATCCCGGATCGGTCACGGCAACGAAGCGGTCACCATCCTTGCCGGCCAATTCCCAGAAATAGGCGCGGAGCAGTTCGGGCTCCATCGTCGATCCCGATTTGGATGCGACGAGGAACAGGGCCTCGCTGGGATCGATCTTCGACGCGACCGTGCTGATCTGGCCTGGGTCGGTTGAATCGAGGGCGTGGACGGTCGGATAGCCGGGCGCAGCGCCGATGATCTCGGCCAGCACTTCGGGGCCGAGGCTCGATCCGCCCATGCCGAGCAGGACGACGTCCTTATGCCCGCGCGCCTTGGCGGCGATCGCCTTCAGCTGGGCGAAATCGACCTGCTTGCCTCCACCGGCAGCGAGCCAGCCGACCCATTTGGCTTCGTCGCCGTTGGTCCAGAGCGATGCGTCGGCGGCCCACAGCCGCGTACCCCATTTCTCCGCCGCCGCTGTCTTGAGCCTGGCATCGACCGCGTGGCGCAGCGGCTCGGGCAGGTCGGCGTGGAAATGGTTCATGCGCTTCAGGCCTCCGCTTTGGCTTTCTTCGCCTCGATCGCGCCGAGCAGCGTGTCGGCCGCGTCGGCGAACAGTTTGACGCCATCTTCGACCAGCTTGGCGGTGACGCCGGACAGATCGAGCCCGAGCCGGTCGGTCTCGGCCAGGACATGTTCAGCCCCCGGCACGTCCGCGGTCAGCGTCTGCTTGAGCGTGCCGTGATCCCGGAACGCGTCCATCGTCTTGGGCGGAATGGTGTTGACCGTATCGGGGCCGATCAGCGCGTCGATATAGAGCGTGTCGGGGAAGGACGGATCCTTCGTGCCCGTCGATGCCCACAGCAGACGCTGTGGCATCGCCCCTTCGGCGGCAAGCTTCTTCCACCGGTCCGACTTCACGAAGTCGAGATACCATTGGTAAGCGAGCTTGGCGTTGGCGATCGCGACCTTGCCGCGTACCGCCTTGAGCGCGTCGGCATCCTTGTCGCCGGTGGCGACACGCTCGTCGATCTTCTTGTCGATCGCGCTGTCGATGCGGCTGACGAAGAAGCTGGCGACGCTGGCGATGCGATCGATCGTCTCGCCCTTGGCGAGCCGCGCCTCGAGCCCTTCGACGAAGGCCATCGCCACGGCGATGTAGGCCTCACGCGCAAACAACAAGGTGACGTTGATGCTGATCCCGTCCTCGATCAGCTGGCGGATCGCCGGGACGCCGACCCTGGTGCCCGGCACCTTGATCATCAGGTTCGGGCGATCGACCATCTTCGAGAGCCGCCGCGCCTCGGCGATCGTCTTGTCGGTATCGTTGGCGAGATAGGGCGAGACCTCGAGGCTGACATAGCCGTCCTTGCCGTCCAGCCGGTCGAACACCGGACGCAGCGTGTCGCAGGCATCCTGGATGTCCTTGACCGCCAGCGCTTCGTAGGTTTCGACCACCGATGCGCCCGGATTGGCGGTGACGAACGCCTTGTACTGATCGTCATAGGCGGTGCCCTGGCCCATCGCCTTCTCGAAGATCGACGGGTTCGAGGTGACGCCGGTCAGGCCGTCCTCCTCGACAAGCTTCCGGAGGCCGCCTTCCTTGAGGAAGGAGCGATCGACGAAATCGAGCCAGGGTGCCTGCCCCGATTCCTGGAGCTGCTTCAACAGACTCGTCATGGGGCAGACCTTTCCGATCAGTTCGCGAGCGAACTTGACGAGATTGTCGACGGTGAAACCGAATTCGTCCTGCAGTTTCGCGGCAGGGGCGGAGGCGCCGAAGGTCGACATGGTGATGGTTTTTCCCTTCGAGCCGACATAGCGATCCCAACCGATCTCGCCGCCCATTTCGACTGCGAGACGTGCCTCGACGCCGGGGATCAGGACACTGTCCTTGTAGGCCTGATCCTGCAGTTCAAAGAGATACCAGCTCGGCATCGATACGACGCGTGCCTTGACGCCGGCTTCGGTCAGTCTCTCGTATGCCGACACCACCAGGCCGACTTCGCTGCCCGTGCCGATCAGGATGATTTCAGGCTTGTCGTCGCCGGCGAGGACATAGGCGCCCTTCAGCAGCCCTTCGGCGCTGGCATATTTGCCGCGGTCGAGCGTCGGGATCGCCTGGCGCGAGAAGACCAGGGCGGTCGGGCGGTTGTTTTTGCTCAGCGCCGCACGCCAGGCCCAGGCGACCTCGTTGGCGTCGCATGGTCGGATCATGTCGAGGCCGGGTGTGGCGCGCAGCATGGTCAGCTGCTCGATCGGCTGGTGGGTCGGCCCGTCCTCGCCGACGCCGATCGAATCGTGGGTGAAGATGAAGGTGACGCCGAGCTCCATCAGCGCCGCCAGGCGGACCGGCGGGCGCATATAATCGAGGAAGATGAAAAAGGTCGCCGAATAGGGACGCAGGTGCGACAGGGCCATGCCGTTGACCACCGAACCCATCGCATGTTCGCGCACGCCGAAGTGGAGATTGCGGCCGGCATAGCTGCCCGTCTGGAACGATCCCGCGCCTTCGATCAGGGTCTTTGTCGAGGGGGCAAGATCGGCCGAGCCGCCGACCAGCCAGGGCAGGTTGGGCGCGATCGCGTTGAGCACCTTGCCGCCGGCATCGCGGGTCGCGATGCCTTTTTGGTCGGCGGGGAAGGTCGGGATGGCGGCATCCCAGCCGTCGGGAAGCCGGTCGGCAAAGATCGCCTCGAGCTCCTTGGCCAGGGCGGGTTCGGCCTGCGCATAGCGTTCGCGCATCGCCAGCCATTCGGCACGCAGCGGCTTGCCGCGCCCGGCAATGGCGCCTCCGAAATGCTCGGGCACGCCGTCGGGAACGAGGAAGGACGAATCCTCGGGCCAGCCATAGGCTTTCTTGGTGCCGCGTATGTCATCGCCGGTCATCGCCTCGCCATGCGCCTTGGCGGTTCCGGCGATCGAGCTGCCATAGCCGATAATCGAATGGACCACGATCATCGTCGGCCTGTCGGTGGTCGCCTTGAAGCTTTCGATCGCCGCAGCGACCGCCTTGGTATCGTTGGCGTCGTCCACATGGATGACGTGCCAACCATAAGCGTCGAAGCGCTGGCCGACATCCTCGTCGAAGGCGAGATCGGTGCCGCCCTCGATCGTCACATGGTTCGAATCGTAGATCCAGCAGAGGTTGGAGAGCTTCAGGTGGCCGGCCAGGCTCGCCGCCTCGCTCGCCACGCCTTCCATCATACAGCCGTCGCCGGCGAGGCAATAGACGTCATGGTCGAAGATCGGGAAACCGTCGCGATTGTAGCGCGCCGCGAGCCAGCGCTCGGCAATCGCCATGCCGACCGAATTGCCGCAGCCCTGGCCGAGCGGGCCGGTGGTCGTCTCGACACCCGTGGTGTGGCGATATTCGGGATGACCCGGCGTCTTCGAGCCGATCTGGCGGAAATCCTTGATGTCCTGCAGGCTCACCGCCGGTTTGCCGGTCAGCCTGCCGTCCTTGTCGATCTCCTTGACTCCGGCGAGATGCAGCAGGGAGTAAAGCAGCATCGACGCATGGCCGACCGACAGGACGAAGCGGTCGCGGTTGGGCCAATCCGGCGCGTCGGGATCGGTGCGCAGGAATTGCGACCAGAGCGTATAGCCGACCGGTGCCAGGGCCATCGGCGTGCCGATATGACCCGATTTCGCGGCGTGGACCGCATCCATCGACAAGGTGCGGATCGTGTCGATCGCCAGCCTTTCCGGGCTGCCGTCCCCATGCAGGGTAGAGGCGGGGATGGTCGACATGAGAATCCTTTCGTATTGCCGTTGTCGAATCGACGTCAGGCCTTTAGCGGAACCCGCACGAGAACAATCCGCGTCGCGCCATCGTGGGGAAAGCAAACCCCGGGTTCTCGCAGGAGCTTGCCGTCAACGGTAATTTCCTCTCCGTCACCTTCAAGAGACGGGTCCGTTTCGATCGTTATCTGGATGGCTCCGTCGGCGCGCCGGAGCGTCAATTCCGCTTTGTGCCAGCTTTTCGGCATTGCTGGACGTATCTGTATTTTGCCGCCAATTAAGCGAACGCCCAGAATTTCTTCAACGGCCAGCCGCCATGTCCAACCTGCGGCGCCTGTATACCAAGTCCAGCCGCCGCGGCCGAGATGGGGTGCCACACCGGCGATGTCGCCCGCGACAGCATATGGCTCGGTTCGATAATGCTCTGCGCCTTCGCGTGTCGAACTGTGCGTTATCGGGCTAATTCGGTCGAACAGTGATTTGGCCACGTCGCCGTCGCGTATCCGTGCGAACGCGATGGCGAGCCACGTTGCCGCATGGGTATATTGCCCGCCATTCTCCCGGACGCCAGGCGGATAGGCCTTGATATAGCCCGGTTCGCGCGGCGTGTGGTCGAAGGGGGGATCGAGCAGGCGTATGAGGGCATCATCGTTGCGTACTAGGTAGCGCCTGGCCGACGCGAGCGCCGTTCTGGCTCGCTCCGGATCTGCAGCATTTGAGAGAACGGACCAGGATTGAGCGATGGAATCGATGCGACATTCCTGCTCCTCGGATGTGCCCCAAGGCCTGCCGTCGTCATCAAAGGCGCGCAGATACCATTCGCCATCCCAGCCAGACTGCTCGACCGCTGCGGCGAGCGCTTCGACACGCGCTTCCCAGCGATCACGAAACTCGGTTTGCCGCTCATCGACGCAGTGCAGTGTGAAGTTCCGGATAGTTGCGATGAGGAACCAGGCCAGCCATATGCTCTCGCCGCGTCCCCGCTCACCGACCCGATCCATGCCGTCATTCCAATCCCCGGTGCCGATCAGGGGAAGGCCGTGAGCTCCGAGGCGATAGGCATGGGCAAGCGCGCGGTCGCAGTGAACGAACAGCGATTGCTTATAGTCGGTAACTTCAAATCGGGCGTAACGATCGGCCTCGCCGGCCGCGAGCGGCGGCGCCCTCAGAAATGGAATTTCTTCGTCCAGAATGGATTTGTCGCCGGTCGCCTCGACATAGTGCGCGACGGCATAAGGAAGCCAGACGAGATCGTCGGAGCAGCGGGTTCGGACCCCGCGGTCCGAAGGCGGGTGCCACCAATGGAGCACGTCGCCCTCTTCGAATTGGTGCGCAGCGGCGGCGAGGATATGTTGCCGCGTTGCGTTCGGATCGACCTGGATCTGGGCAAGGACGTCCTGGAGCTGATCGCGAAATCCGAACGCGCCGCTGGCCTGATAGAAACCGGCGCGAGCGCGCACGCGGGCACTTAGCGATTGGTGAGGCAGCCACCGGTTGACCATCAGGTCGAAGGCAGGATCGGGTGTCTTGACCTGAACCCTTTCCAACCGATCGGCCCAGTCCGCTACGCGAACCCGGGCAGCAGTCTCGATGATGGACGGCGATTGCCAATGCCGGATAAGTTGGATTGCGTGCTCGAGGTTATCACCCTGGCCGAGGATGAAACAAACTTCGACGGTTCCTTCAGGGGGGATATCGAGATGCACCTGGAGGGCGCCGCAGCAATCGTCGCCGGCAGAATCCTGGCGGTTGCCCAGATCCCAGTTGAGCAGGCCGAGCGGTCGGGCCGGGTCGGCAATAACACCGTGGAAATCGCGGCGTGAGGTAGTGAAGCTATGAACGGCCTGGGTCGTGGCAAGAAAGGCGACGCGATCGCCGAACTCGTCCGTCCAGGAATTGCGTGCGAGAATTGCATGGGAGGCCGAGTCATAGCGCGACGTCCGAAAAGGGGCTTGCTCGCCCCTCACCGCGCCCAGGAGCCATTCCGCATAGTAGGTCGCCGTGATCCGGCGCGAGCGTGGCGTTTGATTGCGTAGGCGCAGACGCACCAGTTTTACCGGATCGTCGATTGGCACGAAGGTCGACAGCTCCTGCTCCAGGCCTTCGCTGTGGCGGTGCCATATGGTCCGATCGGGACTATGATGAATGCGGCACGCGGAGCCGCCGCCCGATGGCAAGGGTGTCGGGGTCCAGAGCCGCCCGTTCTCCTCGTCGCGCAGATAGAGCCGTTCACCTTGGGGATCCTCGACGGGATCATTGAACCAGGGCGTGAGCCTGTTCTCGCCGCTGTTGATCGCCCAGGCGAAGCCAAGCCCGGCCTCAGTAACGATCGTGCCGAACGCGTCGTTGGCCAGGACATTGGACCACGGAGCCGGGGTGGGAGCGTCGGGCTCTAGGTTGATCACATAGTCGCCAGTATCAGGCGCAAAGCCGCCCCAGCCGTTGTCGAAGAGGAGATCTACGGACCGCGGCACGGGTGCGGAGGTGGCTGGCGGCACGTTGGTGCCGACTGGGGCAAACGGCGGGCCGGGGTGCGGAGGTTGATCTACCCGGGCGAGTTGGTCGGCAAGCGTGACGCCGTCGTCTTCAAGGATCAGCTTGGCGGCCTGCTCGAGGAGCGCCACGCGCTCGTGATCGGAGGAACTGACGCCCACTAGGTGGATGCCGCCATGGGTGCCAAGGCGTTCCTGCGCGCCGGCGTCTCTCAGGACTTCCAGAAGGCGCTCGCGGACGGGTTCGACGTAACCTGAGGTGCCCTCGTGGACGATCGCGAGATCGAAGAGGATGCCGCGCTGGTGGCCGAGCCAATGCGCAGCGAGAACGAAGCGGAGCATACCGGTCTGTTCCGCGGTGCCGGCGCGCAGCATCACGATGGGATGATCGCCTGAAATACCAAGCGACCAGAGATCGACCTGCCGGAAGAGCCGTTCACCTCCGGGTGCAGGGTTTGTGCGGGCAGTAAAAAGATGGGAAAGGAAGGCCTGTACCTGAGGTACGAACTGTGGCTGTAGGCTCAGGTCGTGCATCTCGCGCGCTTTTGCCGCGATGGAATCGCTAACCACCCAATCCAGCGCGGACAACGTTGCATAGCGGTCGGCTAGGTCTAGCGCCGACTGACGCGATCCCGCCGCGATCGTGACGAAAGCGAGTTCGCGGCGCCCGTGCGGCGGCAGCATGACCTTTGCCCTGATCGCGCAGATCGGATCGAGCGACCAGCCCAATGCGCCCATCGGAGGCTCCTCTTTCATCGCGGCAGGATGCGTGACGTTGCCATGGCGACCGATGAAGGCTCTTCGATCAGCCTCAAGTCCGAGCAAGGCGACTCCTTCGTCATCTCCGATTATGCGAATCAGCAAAACCGGAGGCCGCTCGTCGGGATTGCGCGGTCGGCGCGTGAACACGAGTCCATCGCCTCCGGGCAAGGTTTCAGTGCCCACGAACAGCTTGCTGAAAGCAGGATGCCGAGCGGCATCCTGGGGTGGGGCGAGCACCACCTGGACGTAGCCCGTCAGTTCGATTGTCCGGGCACGATCCTCCTCATTGACGAGCGCGATGCGTCTGATTTCGAGATCGTCGCCATGGGCAACGTTGACTAGCGTCGAGATCGACAGACCGCGCGAACGCTGACGGAATTCGACCTGATGGGCATGAAACATGACCTCCGGCGGCTCGCCGATGGCGGGGAATGGCCCCCCTGTTGCGGACCAGAAATCCCCTTGATCGAGATCATGCAGATAGAGCCAGAAGCCTGCGTGGTCATCTGCAGGTTCGATGCGGGTAAGTGCATGCTGATTCCAGCTTAGACCCCCGGCGCCGTCCGTGCGGATTCGGCTCGAAAGCCGGCCGTTGCCGAGGATGTGCCAAGCATGCTGCCCCGACGGTCGGTCTGGCGACCAACTGTGCAGTGCCGGGATGTTCCCTTCGGCGTGAGCGGGCGGGTCGCGAACCTCTACTCGTGCAATTTCTGGCGGAAGCTCCCACGGTATGCGTTCGTTGAGCAGGAGATCGACGGTGCCGACGTAAGGGTCCGCATGGAACCAGCGCACTAGCATGTTGTCGCACAGTGCATTTCCCAGCGCGGCGAGACTCATGCCATGGTGGTGCGCCATGTACGAGCGGACGATAGCGAACCGCTCGCCCGCCGGCACGCGGGCCGGCGTGAAATCGGCGGCTTCGAAGAAGCCGAACCGTCCAATTAACCTCTGCTCGGCCAGCAGCTTGAGGTTGATTGTCGCAAGTGCTGGCCGGATCATGAGCGCAAGCGCCGTTGCGTAGGGGCTCACGACGAGGTCGTGGCCGAGGCCACGTTGAAGTCCGAGGGCAGGGACGCCGAAGGCGTGATAGCGATAGACGCGATCAGACCCCATCGAGGCGAATGATGATTCGGAGATTCCCCAAGGGATTTTGTGCGATTTGCCGAAGGCGGCCTGGATGCTGACGGCTGTTCGGTCGCTCATACCAAGCAGCGTGCCGGGATCGCTGTGCAAAAAGATGTTCGGCATCAGATATTCGAACATCGAGCCATTCCAGGACAGCAGCGCAAGCCCGGCCTCCTGTTTCGTGATGGGGCGACCGAGGTGGAACCAGTGGGAAGGATCGATATCGCCCTTCGCAATGGCGAAGAAGCTGGCGAGCCGTGCTTCGCTGGCGAGGAGATCGTAGTGATGCGCGTCGATGCGGTCGGCGCTGACGTTGTAGCCGATGTGAAAGAGCCGGCTACCTTCATCAAGCAGAAGTGAAAAGTCCATCGCGTGCGCACTGACGTTGGCCCGGCGGGCAAGGCTGTCGAAGCGACCATGAAGCTCGCGCGAGACGGCCTGCCCTTCGGCGATGGCAGCCAGCATCTTGTCGACCCATTGACGGGCCGCGTCGGATAATCCGCCTTCCTTGGTCGCGCTGAGCAGGCTGATGACGTGCGCGGTGCGCGAATCGGATGGCGTCGCCGAGCCGCCAGCCATGAAATCGGCGACCTTGGCTGCGGTTTCCGCGCAGTCTGCGGGATGGTCGGTTATAACTTCCCACCACGGGCAGAAAACCTGCAAATCGCGACGTATCCCGGACACGTGATGCTCGAGCCGCTCGAGCCAGACTTGCACTTCGCGCAAGATGCCGACGTCGGCTTCGGCAACGCTCGCGGCCATCACGCCCACCTGCTCGCGCAGTCTCGGCAAGTCGGCCGAAATGAGATCGTCGATCCCCCTGAGCCATTCGCGCTCATCGTCCGAAACCCGCTTCACCGTCTCGCCCACGGTAGCCAGGATCACACCGGCCGTTGAGCCCGCTTCGGTCCCGATAGACCGGATCGCCTGGGAGAGCAGCCCGATAATATCTTCTAGGCCTTGCCAGAGCTCGCTGCCTACCGGCGGTGCCCTCCCAGCATCTCGAAGAGCCTGGGCAACGGTAATCAGGCTGACGGCAAGATTGCCGCTGTCGACCGTGGAAATGTAACGTGGCTCAAGGGGAGCGAGCGTCCTGGTATCATACCAGTTGAGAATGTGGCCGCGGTAGCGTTCGAGCCGGTCAAGCGTATCGAACGTGTCGCCAAGACGGGTAGCCAGCTCGTTGAGACCGATATGCCCAAGCCGCCACGCTGTCAGGATCGACACCATCAACATGCCGATGTTGGTAGGCGACGTTCGGTGAGCGGTGTCCTCGTCGGGCGGCTCCTGGTAGTTGTCGGGAGGCAGCCAATTGTCCTCAGGCCGGACGAAGGTTTCAAAAAAAAGCCAGGTGCGCCGAGCGACGAGTCTGAGAAATCTCCTGTCTGCTTCGGTAAGCGCCTCGATCGGTGGTCTACGCGGGCGGCTGATCCAAACCGCGATCTCGGGTGCGAAGAACCAGAGCAGCAATAGCGGCGCCGCGACAGGCATCGATCCCGGCGTATAAGCGAGTAATGCGCCGGCTATAAGCACCGCAAGAAGGGGCGAGCTCCACATGTCGCGCCACGCCGCTAATCGCGGATGGCGCGCCGCGTTTCGCGTGGCCATATGAGCGGCCGAGGTCCATTCGAGCCGCCGCCGCCCCGATTGCAGCCGCCAGATCGTGACGGCTATGGCGTGCAGCGCGATGTATGCGTCGCTGACAAGGAAGGCGATGGCTAAAATCCAGCGCCCGAGATGATCCGTGAGGCGCCGCAGGACGCGCTGCATGACACCGCGACGGCGGCCCTGAGCGAAGCCCGTTACGAGATCGGTAAAAAGATAAGCCCCGGGCGCGACGATCGCGAGCAGTGTCCAGACCCAGGGTCGACCGTGAAACAGGAACCAACCGCCTAGGAGCAAGGCAACGATGCTGGCGGGTACCAGACTGCGCCTTAGATTGTCGAAGATCTTGAGCCTGTCGAACCACCCAAGCCGATTGCGCAGCCATCGGCCGTCACGCCCTGGGACAAAGGGAAACAGCCAGGGCAGGATTTGCCAATCACCCCGCACCCAGCGGTGCCAGCGCGCGGAAAAGTCGAGATACCCGGTCGGAAAGCGCTCGTAGACAATGACGTCGCTAACGAGCGCCGCGCGCCCATGAAGCCCCTCGAACAGGTCATGGCTAAGCAAAGCATTCTCTGGGACACGGCCCTCCAGACTCCGTTCGAATGCCGCCACATCGTAGAGGCCTTTGCCCACAAACACGCCGGTGCCCAGAAGGTCCTGGTACACGTCGGAAACCGCGCGAGAGTAGATGTCGATCATAGTATCGCCGCCGTAGAGGCGAGCGAACAGGGATTGCTCGGGGCCCTCCGGCGCTAGTTCAACGCGAGGTTGAAGGATAGTGTAGCCTCGTTCCACAATGCCGGTGTCGGGGGCAAAATGAGCCCGATTGAGTGGATGGGCGAGAGTGCCGACCAGACGGCGCACCACACCACCCGGAAGTCTGGTATCTGCGTCTGCCGTCAGTACGAAGCGGCATCGCCGCAGCCTTTCCACCTTGCCGGTGGTCAAATGGAATGCAGTGGCGTCGCCGCGCAGGATATAGGCGTTGAACTGCTCCAGCTTACCGCGCTTGCGCTCCCAGCCCATCCAACAGCCCTGCGCCTCGTTGAAGAGGCGCGGTCGGTGGAGCAGATGAAAAGGTCCATTGCCCCTTGCGTCCTTGTAGCGGGCATTCAATTCTTCGATGCCTCGTACCAGCATCTGCTCGATCTCATCGTCGCCCGAAACCCTGGCGGTTGCGGCATCGGCAAGGTCGGTCAGGAGAACGAACTCCAGCGCTTCATCAGGGTTGGCTAGGCGATGCGCCTCAAGTCGCTCAAGAAGGGGAGCGATGTCGGAGGTCCGAGCGACGAGAACGGGGATTGCGATGGCCGTCGCAAAATCTCCGGGAATTCCTTTCTTGAATTCCAGCTTGGGAAGAACGCATGGAGGAACGATTTGCGTGACCATCCAATTCACAAAGGTGATGCTGAGGATGGAAGCGGGCAGCAGCGTCAGCGCGATACACAGCAGCCAGGATAAGGGAGACGGTCCGGTCGAGGACATGTATGCTGCAGGAACTGCAGAGGCCGCGATACCGGCAAACACCAGCGCGGTCGCGTAAAGCATACCCTTATGACGCAAGATGCGCCGCAGCATCGAACGGGGTGTCCAGGGGCGGGGATCGAGTGCATCCGTGAAAGCAGGCAGGCCGGCATCGATGAGCCAATAACCTACATGCCCTGAGGGGGCCTCTTCACTACTTTGACACTGCCGCAGAGCGCGCTGGGCAACCTCTCGCTCTAGGAGGCCGGATCGCGCTGCGAGCCGTTCTACCGCGTGACGATATTGGTCGCGAGTAGCGAAATCCATGCGCGGATAAATCCCTGCAGGATCACGCTTCAGAACCGCCTCGACCTGGCTGGTTCTGTCGAAGAAGTCGTTCCATTGGATAGTCGCGATCACGGCAAGATTGGCTATGCCGCGTGCCACGCACTCCGTGTTGTCGAATCCCCCGGTCGCGACGTCGGGAGAGTCCGTTAGTGCAAAAGGGGGAGCGACTTGAGGAAAAAGCTGGGTGAAACCCGTAACGATCATTTCAAGACAAACGATACGCAGCATCGTAGGAATCGCCCAGGTTTCAGCGATGCTGAGCGGCATCTTATTCTGATATCGAACGACGAATTCGACAGCCGAGGACAGCGAGACTTGCAGGTGAGACGCCAGAAGCAGAGACTGCGCGACTTGATGGGCGCGCGGTCGCCTGAGGCCGTCTTCAGCAAGACCGGGAAGTTTCGCGTAGAAGGCCTTGGGAAGACCCTCACCAATTTGCAGGATCGCGCGCTGGATCTGATAGTCGTTGTCGAGTAGCCATTCGGCTGCGGCGCTGCCGCGTTGGTCGGCTTGCGTGGCTGCCTGGCGGGCTCGAGCCAGCCAGTCCTTCATGGCGTCGAGATGCGCCCAGATGGGAAGAGGCGCTGAGCGACCGATCAATCCTGTCAGCTGATGGCGTGTGGCGGTCTCGTCGGCCGCCCCCGAAATAGGGTCGGTCCCCTCAATATCGGCCATGATCAGGCTTGGGCGGCGAGGGGTAGCCGGAGGCAATTATGCCCTACGGCGATCTGCGCTTTTCCCGAGCGGATTGTCGCAGGCGTTACGAGCATTGGTACATTGCAATGCGTCATCAGGTAGGAGGCGACCGTTCCATAGGGTACGTCGGAAACATGCCGATGGCTGTGGCCGCGCGCGGACAGGACGGCAATATCGGCCCTCTCGCGCTGAATAAGATCGCACAGCACCTCGCGTACATCCTCGCCACGGATCGAAATCGTACGCATTCGTAGACCGGACGCCGAGAGGTTGGATTTCGTTCGATCCAGGTAGCTGCGTGCTGCTTGCTCATTTCGCTCTATAAGGGCTTGTTGAAGCTTCTTGTCCTCGACTTCCAGGGGCCGTGCCTCGATCATCTCGGGCGTAGGGACGACATGGACGAGCAGGAGTTCCGCTTCCGAGGCCTTCGCAAGACGCACAGCTAGGGGCAGCACGCTCTCAGCCCAACGAGAGCCGTCAAGCGGCACCACAACCCTTCTGTAGGGCGCTGCCGGAAGCGGGGCCTCTACCGGTACGAGCAGGACCGGGGCTGGCGTCTGCATGAGCACCTTGTGCACGGTTGCCCCCATGCCCGGGCGACCGGCCTCTTGCCTGCCTCGTCTTCCCAGTACGACCATGCCGTCGTCGCACTCTCGGACAAAGCGGCAAATTTCCTCCGCGGTTTGGCCTTCGGCCAATTCGATGGAGGTTTTGGTTGGAGGTGCGCTGGTCGCGGCGGCGCATCGATCGAGGGCGCGCAGGGCTTCGCGCCGCCGGAGGTTACATTCAATCGGGTCTGGACGAGAGCGCGTCGAGCCCTCGCCGTCAAGTACTTGTAGCAGGGTAATAGGGACGTCGAGCGTTGTCGCGAGCGCACGAGCGTGTGAGTAGATCCACGCATCATGATCGGAGCAATCGATACAGGCGACAATCCCGGACTGCGGTCGGGGGGACGCCTGCGCCAGAGCTGGAAATGCTGAAGCGGCTGACATCAAATGCTCCTCTTGCCTTGGATCTCCATCGAATTCGTGGCGGCTAGGACAGCGGGAACAACCGGCATTTCGGCCTGGCGTCCCCTCCACGACTCGAACCTGCTCTGACCCTATCTGGGGGGAACGACCCGCGAAATTGTGATATATACGAATGGCGATCGGTCGGTTGACTGGGGCGCAAGAGCATCAGAACCGAAAACCGGTCGCTTGCGATTAGTACATCGGGCGGGCCTATATGCCTCCGCCTCGCCACCCGGCTTGAGCGTCCAAACCAACATGTCGGGATAGAATGAAGGTCACCGGGCCACCTTTTCCTCGTCCGGAAGCGAACTCGTCGCCCCCGTTACCGCTCATGTGGTTGCTCGCTTGCACTGCGCATGAGACGATCACAGTCATCCCAAGTTCTGCGCCGGCTGCCTTGTCCTGGGCGATCTGCGATCAGATGCCATCGCAGGCGTCCCTTCTGTCTAGCGACAAATACGCATTACCACCGGCAGATGGTCTGCATAGTCTGCCAAGGGCAACCAACGAAGCTCTCAGCGGAGTGAGTGTGGATCGGAAGGGAACAGTATGACGATCGCGCTTAACGGGTTATATCGATGCCGGCTGCTCACTTTCACACGGTGGTCGTGTTCCATCTGGGCGATTTTCGCCGCGCTCACTGTGCCAACGCTACCTTCGCCGGCCAGGGTCGTTCCCGCAGGGGAAGATACCTCGACCACCAAGCTCGCGGGTGTCTGGTCATTTGATGGCCGATCCGGCTGTAAGTCGGGGATGGCCTGGGTTCTTAATCGCAACGGATCTTACAGCGAAATCCGATTGCCTGACCAGACGCCGCTTGGCGGAGGAAAGTGGTATGAACGCGGCGATACCATCTATTACTCATTGCCGCGAGTACTGACAGCGGCCGCGGGACGGCCCGACAAGCGTATGGTCATTATAGAGCGCGGCCCGCGGCGCCTGGTGGCCGTGACTAACCGCAGGGTTCGTCATGTGATGCACAAGTGTCCGGGATGATCGAATGCCTTCGATCGAGATGTGCGAAACGTTCTGGCCCAAGCCCGAAAAGGGAACAAAAACGAGAGTGGAGTTCGAAGTCATACGTCGAGCATTGCCCCCTTATTGGCATATGCGGGATTTCGATTCTTGAGTTGTTCCCACTACGTCACGGAAAACTGACCCATCATGCCTTCGTCCTCGTGCTCCAGGATATGGCAATGGAACAGGAAGGGCGCTTTTGAAGCAGGCTGGTCGAAACGGATTAATAACTCGACCGGTTCGTCCACGACGATGGTGTCACGTGGCCCCTGATCAAGAAGATCTGGTTCCTCGCCATCGCGACGTAGCACGTCGAAGTGCACTCCATGAATGTGGAAGGGATGGGCCATTTTCTGCCCGGAGACTTTCCATATCTCGACGGCGCCAAGCTCGACTTCCTCATCGATGCGATCAATATCGAATCGCCTGTGGTTGATCGTTAGCGGCTCTTCGTCGCTATCCATCATACCTCCCAGCCTCATGTTGAGCACCAGACGTCGCCGTGCGACGACCGTCGCCGGATCTGGCACCGCGCGGGACGCCAGGAGGAGCGGAAGCGTGGTGCTACCTCGCTTACTCGATGCCAAGCGCGGTGAAAATGTGAGGACAGTTTCATCCCCTGCGTTGTTTTCGCTAGCCTCGTGCCGATGCATCATGCCCATGCCATGCATCCTGAGGGTGCTTTGGTCCGGAGCCGATACCAACGAGACCGGTTTGCCATCGCTGAAGTCCACCAAGATCTCAGCCCGCTGACCGGAGGCCAGAGTGAGGGACTGCAATTCAACGGACTTTTCCAAAAGGCCGCCCTCGGTGCCGATCCAATAAAAGGCTCGTCCGTCGCTGAACGAAAGATCGTAAGTCCGGGCATTCGAACCATTTACAAGCCGCAGCCGCACTAAGCTTCTGGGAACGTCTGCTCGCGGGTTGTACGCGCCGTTTACGAGAATAACGTTGCCCCGCCTCCCGTCCAGCGCCACCATCATGCCCGCCGGTAACACCAGACGGCCATCCACGAACTGCCGATCCTGGATCAAGATTGGTAGATCGTCGACGCCGTAATCCGAAGGCAAACCGAGACCTTGCTCTTCCTCGTCGGTGACGAAGAGCAATCCCGCTAGGCCTGCATAGACCTGCTCCGCCGTTCGGCCATGTGCATGCGAATGATAAAAGAGAGTGGCCGCCGGCTGACGGATCGGCAGCGTCGGACGCCAAGTCTCGCCTGGACTAATGGTCTGGTGGGGGCTGCCGTCCAGCTCTCCCGGTACGAGCAGCCCGTGCCAGTGAACCGTGGTATCAGCAGACAGATTGTTGCTGACAGTCACCGTCACGTCGTCCCCGCGATGTACCCGCAGAGTCGGGCCGAGATAGCTTCCGTTGTATCCCATGGTGGCGCTCCGCCGCCCTGGGAAGAAAGTGGTTTCCCCTTCCTGCGCCCTCAGTCCAATTCTCTGCCCATGGTCGCGTGCATCTAACAGGCGAGGAATGGGCAGCGTGCCTGCTTGGTCCGGCGTCGCAAATCTGCGCGTGCATGCCGCCCCCAGCAGGAGGCCTCCGCCCGCCAAGACAGTTCGCCGGCTCAGAAAAGTCATTTCGAAGCCCCTCCTGAGCAATCGTGAAACTGACGCAAACGCGCTTTTCTCGATCCGATGAGATCCACCGAGGCGAAGCGCCGCTCTTCCCTTAAAGGGCGCGCGGGAGGGCAATATCCGTAATACCCGAACCGATCGCTTTTGTGCCCGCCCCCTCTGGGAAGACAAAATTGCCCTTCTAAGCTGGTTGCGGCCCTCGCCAGTTGATCAATAATCAGCCAGGCGAGCGTTCAATCACTGCGGCACCGATCCGAGCGAGCGTCTATTCCGACAATTTAGCCTGTGCCAGTCCGAGTGGCTGGTTCGGCGGTGGGCCTTGCCACGATCGCGCCGAAGAAAAAGCGGCGTGCGATTTACGTTTCGCTGTTCGCCACTGCAGCAGGCGGCGTCGCTTTCCAGTGCTCGGGCTAGGCGGAGGCTTTGATTGCCGCCGTCTTCGGTCATCCGCGCCCAGCTTTTGCTAGTAGCCGAACTAAAGCTGACATTGCAGGCTGACCGCCAGCTTCGCAAATTACGTATACTGCCACCTCCAGGCCGATACCATCTCAACGGCAAGCTCCCTGGGGAGCGAGAATCGACCGGGCATGTGTCCGGTCGAACTGAAACTCAGACTTGAAGGAATCATATTTGCGCAAGAAAGCAGCGATTATCGCTTCGCTCGCAGCCTTTGGCGTCCTTGCCGTCGGCGCCGGGCCAGTTCTCGCCGATGGGATGCCGCCGGGCATGCCCGACCTTGAACAGACGCTCAAGGCGAAGCCGGCGCCGGCTCGGTCCGACACGGCCCAGATGCAAGGCATGCGACACCGCGAAGTGCGGATGCCCGGTGAGATGATGCAGGACCATCGGATCGCTACGCGGGAGATGGGGACCCAGGACGGAGCCTCCCGCATGTTGCATAGGTCGCGGGGCGGTTGCTGACCCTGCAATTAAGCCAGCTCCGACCACGAGGCGGGGTGGCCAACGACCGTGGCCTGGTTCAACCGCAGCTTTGGCCCGCCGTTCTCCCACGGCGGGCCAATTGGTTTTTGCACTTCGCTGCCGGCCGCCATCAAGCGGGATCATGAATTGGCTTGACCTTGGACCATGGTCCACCCCGCACGATCCCGCGCATGCTTGTCGCGATCAAAAGCGGATTCGTAAGTTACGTATACAGACTGCGTCTCGCTAGCAGCATTGAAGCTTCGGAATTGCCGGGATCGGAACGTCGATCGGGCAACAGGACGAACACTCGGAGACCCTCAATGCGACAGACGACATTTCGCGCGGCGACCATCAGCCTCTTCGTGACGCTAACCTTCGCCGCCGGCACCGCTCTCGCCCAGTCGACGCCCGCGCCCGCGCAGACTGCGCCGGCCCATGCCCACCAGCAGGGCATGGATCATGGCGGGCAGCAGATGCACGATCAGATGATGAAGGATCATCAGGCCGGCGCGCAGAAGCAGCAGGGGAAACCGGCCCAGCAGGATCAACAGGGCATGTCGGGGATGGCCGGCATGTCCGGCGGGTCGCCTGCATCGAACGGCTCGGGCATGGCCGGTAAGGCGAAGAGTGGCTGCTGCAAGATGCCGATGAAGAAGGCCAAGCCGGCCGCGAAGAAGAAGACCGCCAAGCCCATGGCCGACAAGCCCATGGCCGACAAGCCGATGAGCGACATGTGACGTTTCCAGCCCCGATAAAACACCCCCCCCGGGGCTGAGGGCCCGCCGCCGCCCCCGCGGCGGGCCAGTTCTTTGACGATGCCCAGCGTCGCCCCGTGCTCCCGGCCTTCAAAGCCGGGTCCGAGCGTCTGACGTGACAGAGGAAACAGTGATGCGAAAACATCTTGGCGTCGGTGCTGCCGTTGGCTTTCTGCTCTTTGGCAGCACGCCGCTCCTCGCACAGGGTATCGGCCATCGCTTGTTCATGCGCGGCAAGATCGTCCGTATGGATGCGGGCGGCACAGTGGCCTGCCTGGGCAAAGCCGATGGCGCACACATCGGGCAGATACTCGACGTCTATCACGCAACGCCGCGCCACCGCCGCCTTGTCGGTCATGTCGAAGTCGACCAGATTTTCGACGACCATTACGCTCATTTCCGCGTGAGGGACGGGACGCTTCAGAAAGGCGATTGGGTGAGCCTAAAGCGCGTCCGGGCGTAACGCCAGAATTGGAATGCCAAGCGCCGCCCTCGCCAAAAGAAGAAGCGGCCGAGTAACGCCTGTCTCGGCATAATTCCGATCAGGCGTGCGCGAATAGGTTCGGGAGTCGATGAATACTCATCGGCTCCGTCGGCGTGTCTGACCCTCAAAGCCCGCGACAGCGACACCAGACTACCTTCTGCGGAACTTACTTATAGGCCGCCCGGGCAAAGAGATTACTCCGTCAGGCTATCGATAGAGATGGAGTCAGGTTATGTTCGAGAAGGCGATCGGGACCATCAATGCGGCGGCCTCCTTCCGACACCGCTATGATAATTTCATCGGAGGCCGCTGGAGCGCTCCTGCGGGCGGCGAGTATTTCGCGGACACGAGCCCGATCAATGGCGCCCAGATCGCCGAGTTCGCGCTGTCGACGCCGGAAGATGTCGAGCGCGCGCTCGATGCGGCGCACGCCGCCAGGGATCAATGGGCAAGGATCGCGCCCGCCGAGCGCGCCAGGATTCTCAATCGCGTCGCCGACCGGCTCGAGGATAATCTGGAGCTGCTGGCGCTTGCCGAGACGATCGACAACGGCAAGCCGATCCGCGAGACCCGCGCTGCCGACGTGCCGCTTGCGATCGACCATTTCCGCTACTTCGCCGGCTGCATCCGGGCGGAGGAAGGCGGCATCTCGACGATCGATGCGGACACCATCGCCTATCATTTCCGCGAGCCGCTCGGCGTCGTCGGCCAGATCATCCCGTGGAACTTCCCGCTGCTGATGGCGGCGTGGAAGATCGCCCCGGCGCTGGCGGCGGGCAACTGCACCGTCATCAAGCCCGCATCCCAGACGCCGCTCACCTTGCTGATGTTCGCCGAGCTCACCGCCGACATCCTGCCGCCCGGCGTGCTCAATGTCGTCACCGGCCCGGGACGGACCGTCGGCCAGGCGATCGCCGCCAATCCGCGCATCGCCAAGGTCTCGTTCACCGGCGAGACCGTCACCGGCAAGCAGATCATGCACGCGGCTGCCGACCATCTGATCCCCCAGACGATGGAGCTTGGCGGCAAGTCGCCCAACATCTTCATGGCGGACGTGCTCGACGAGGACGATGCCTTCTTCGACAAGGCGCTCGAAGGCTTTACTTTGTTCGCGTTCAACAAGGGCGAGGTCTGCACCTGCCCGTCGCGCGCGCTGATCCATGAGTCGATCTTCGACCGCTTCATCGAGCGCGCCGTGGCGCGCGTCGCCGCGATCCGCCAGGGCGATCCGCTCGACCCCTCGGTCCAGGTCGGCGCGCAGGCGTCGGAGGACCAGCTCCACAAGATCCTGGGCTATATCGATATCGGCAAGGCCGAGGGCGCGCAGTGTCTGGTCGGTGGCGCCAGGGCGCTGCCGGGCGGTGCGCTGGACCAGGGCTATTTCGTGCAGCCGACCGTGTTCGTGGGTCAGAACCACATGCGCATCTTCCAGGAGGAGATCTTCGGTCCCGTCCTGTCGGTCACCACGTTCAAGACGGTCGAGGAGGCGATCGCACTTGCCAACGACACCGCCTACGGTCTTGGCGCGGGCGTCTGGACCCGGAGCGGCAACACCGCCTACCGGCTCGGCCGCGCGATCGAGGCCGGACGGGTCTGGACCAACTGCTATCATCAGTACCCCGCCCATGCCGCCTTCGGCGGATACAAGGCGTCGGGCTTCGGGCGTGAAAATCACCGGATGATGCTCGACCATTATCAGCAGACCAAGAACCTGCTCGTCTCCTATGACGAGCACGCGCTCGGCCTGTTCTGACCCCTCGCTCAAAAGGAGAAACGGACATGGCGAAAACCATGAAGGCGGCGGTCGTCCGCGAATTCGGCAAGCCCCTGGTCATCGAGGAGGCGCCGATCCCGACGGTCGGCCCCGGGCAGATCCTGGTCAAGATTGCGGCAACCGGCGTGTGCCATACCGACCTGCACGCGGCAGAAGGAGACTGGCCGGTCAAGCCCAACCCGCCCTTCATTCCCGGCCATGAAGGCGTCGGGCATGTCGCCGCCGTCGGTGCGGGCGTCACCCATGTGAAGGAAGGCGACCGGGTCGGCGTGCCCTGGCTCTACACCGCCTGCGGGCACTGCGTGCATTGCCTGGGTGGCTGGGAGACGCTTTGCCACGAACAGCAGAACACCGGCTATTCGGTCAATGGCAGCTTTGCCGAATATGTCCTGGCTGATCCCAACTATGTTGGTCACCTTCCCGACAATGTCGACTTCCTCGACATTGCGCCGATCCTCTGCGCGGGCGTCACCGTCTACAAGGGACTGAAGGCCACCGAGGCCCGGCCCGGCGAGTGGGTGGTCGTCTCCGGCATTGGCGGGCTCGGCCACATGGCGGTGCAATATGCCCGAGCCATGGGTCTCAATGTGGCCGCGGTCGACATCGACGACAGCAAGCTCGACCTCGCCACACGCCTTGGCGCCACACTGACGGTCAACGCGCGCAACGAGGACCCTTCGGCAGCGCTCAAGAAAGCCATTGGCGGCGCGCACGGGGCGCTCGTCACCGCCGTTTCGCCCAAGGCGTTCCAGCAGGCGCTCGGCATGGTCCGGCGCGGCGGCACGGTCGCGCTCAACGGCCTGCCGCCGGGCGACTTCCCGCTGTCGATCTTCGACACCGTGCTGAACGGCATTACCGTGCGCGGCTCGATCGTCGGCACGCGGCTCGATCTGCTCGAGGCACTGGCGTTCGCCGGCGAGGGCAAGGTCAAGGCCACGGTCCATGCGGACAGGCTCGAGAACATCAACGACGTCTTCTCGCGCATGCACCATGGCGATATCGAGGGCAGGATCGTCATCGATATGGAGCGGTAAGATCCAGGGGGCGCCTCTTCATGCAAGGCTGAACCAGCCTGGCGCACCCTCGCGGCTGTGGGAACCGCACAGCCGCGGATCTTACCGGCTCCTGGCGCTGCCGCGCATAGGGTCAGATTGCCTATGGGTAGGGACGAGGGGTGTTTGCCTTCATCCGGCCCGGCGACGGCACGACCGGGGTCTTGCCCGGCCGTCGAATGAAGGCTGGGCCGATGGATGGGCGGGCTCCATCGCTCGTGATGCGTGGGACCGCTTGTTATCTGTCCGCGTCGAGGAGGCACGGCCCGCAGCCTTCGCCAGCTAAAATATCTTGCGGATTGCGCATCTGGCACTCGGCCAGCGAAAGGCATCCACAGCCGATGCAATGGTCAAGCTGATCACGCAGTTGAACCAGGCTGACAATGCGCTGATCGAGGTCGGAGCGCCACGCTTCACGAAGGTCTCGCCAGGCGCTTTGATCGACCGGTCCGTGTGGCAGCTTGCCCAGATGCTGCTTGATGAAGGCGAGCGATAGCCCGGCCCGCTGGCCCAGGCGGATAATCGCAATCCGTCGCAAGACCGTGCGTTCGTATCGCCGCTGGTTTCCACTCGTGCGCGTGCTTTCGATCAGGCCTTTTGCCTCATAGAAATGAAGGGTCGAAACCGCGACGCCGCTCCGCCGCGCGATATCGCCCACCGTCAGCTGCTCTGCCGGCAGTCGTTCCGGCTCAGACTGCCTGGCCATGGCGCGGCTGTTTGGCTGAACTTGCGCGCGTGCATGGCCTCGGCGATCGCTTCCGGCGAACCCGATGGGTGCGAAGAGCGTGCGTCATTGTGGATTGGCCCTGATGATGTAGGTGCATCGACGCCCGCCGCTGATGATATGCTCAGCCCTTGCAATGGAAACGCGGGGCCCAAGAGCCGAGCGAAAAACCTCGAGCTCGGCGCGGCAGAAACCGACGCAGGCCGCGGCGGCGGCGCAGATCGGGCAATGATTTTCAATGAGGACGAAAGATCCATCGGGTTCCTCGCGCCACTCGGCCATATAGCCTTCTTCGGTGCGGAGCGCGGCGAGGGCGGCCACCCTGTCGGCAAGGTCCTGCTTGCCTGCAAGTTCGCTCTGGTAGCGCGTGCGGGTCTCAGCCTCGCGCACGTCGATAATCGTCTCGAGCGCGCCTTCGCCCATATGCGTTCGAATGATGCCGAGAAGCTGGGCGGTGAGGCTCGCATGCGTATCAGGAAAGCGCGACTGCGCCGCTGACGTCAGGTCCCAGAGGAGAAGTGGGCGACCCACGCCCTTTGCCTCGCTGGATGACACGACGAGATCCTGTTCGGCGAGGCGCAGCAGCTGCTGACGCGCCGCCTCGCCGGTAATGCCGAGCTGCTTGCCGAGCGCCGCCGACGAGAGCGCACCGTGCATCTTGAGCGCCATCGGCATCGTGGTGGTGATGGGCATGCTGATCGGCACGCTCTTCACGCTCTTCGTCTTGCCGACGATCTATACCCTGCTCGCCGCCGACCATCGGCCCAAGCCGAAGCCGGACGGCAAACCCACCGTCCCGCCGCTCGAAGGAGGGCTGGCCCATGCGTAAATTCCCTCATGTCCTCGCGCCGCTGGCCGGGCTGGCGCTCTCTGCCTGCGCGGTGGGACCGGATTACCGGCCGCCCGCGCCGCCTTCGGCCGCTGCGGGAGCCTTCGTCACCACCGCGCCCCGGATCGATGCGGCCGCCGCGCTGCCCGACGACTGGTGGAAGCTCTATGAGGATCCGGCACTCGACGCATTGGTCACACAAGCGTTTGTTGCCAACACCGACCTGCGTGTCGCGTCCGCCAATCTCGCCAAGGCGCGCGCGGTGCTGAGCGAGGCGCGGGCGGGGCGGCTGCCCTCCACCACCCTCAACGGCGGCGCTCCCTATGGCGACGGCATCCAGGGAGCCGGGCAAAGCGGCTTTCCAGGCAACCTTGGCGATGCGCAATGGTCGCAGTTCGCGGGCATGTCGCTATCGTGGGAAGCCGACCTGTTCGGCCGCGTGTCCCGCGCCATCCAGGCCGCCCGCGCCGATGCCGGCGCGATCGAGGCGGCGCGCGACACGGTGCGGGTGACGGTCGCGGCCGAGACGACGCGTGCCTATCTCAACGCCTGCGCGGCCGCCTATGCGCTCGATGTCGCGCGCCAGTCCTACAAGGCGAGTGGCGACAGCTTCCGGCTTGTCTCGGAACAGGAGAAGGCGGGCTCGGTCGGCAAGCTCGACGTCGAACGCGCGGGCGCCGCGACCGCGACGGCGCGTGCGGCGATCCCGGCGCTCGAAGGCCAGCAGCAGGTGGCGCTCTTCGAACTGGCGGCGCTGCTTGGCACCACGCCCGATCAGGTGCCGGAATCTGCCCGGCGCTGTACGACCCCACCCGAACCGAAGGCGTCGATCCCCGTCGGCGATGGCGCCGCCCTGCTGCGCCGCCGACCTGACCTGCGGCAAGCCGAGCGTCAGCTTGCGGCCGATACGGCGCGCATCGGTGTGGCGACCGCCGATCTTTATCCGCGCATCAGCCTGGGCGGCTCGGGCAATTTCTTTCGCAACGACCAGGTGCGCGGTGCCAACAGCTTCTCCTTCTCGCTGGGACCGCTCATCTCCTGGAGCTTCCCCAATATCGCGGTCGCCCGCACGCGTATCCGGCAGGCGCAGGCGCAGGGCGAGGCCTCGCTCGCGGCCTTTGATGGGCGGCTTATCACTGCGCTCAAGGAGGTCGAGCAGGCGCTGACGGTGGTCACCACCGAACAGCGCAGGCTCGATGCGCTGGGCGAAGCGCAGGCCCGGGCGGAGAAGGCGTATGAATTTGCCGACCTGCGCTATCGCGCTGGCTCTGTCGCCTATCTCGACGTGCTGGTGGCGCAAAGCGAGATGCTCAACGCCCGCAGCAGCTATGCCGGCTCCATCCAGCGGCTTTCCTCGGCCCGGGTCGATCTCTTCAAGGCGCTGGGCGGGGGATGGCAGGGCATCCAAAGCGCACAGGGCCCTGTGCAAGAGCCGGCCGGGTCTGGGGACGCATCTGCCGCGACAGAGCAGGACTCCCTTCCGTTCAGGGATGCCACGAAGGCGCTACGGCACTGACCCGCTTTTCGAGCGCCATCTGAAGACACCAAGGAGACCAGGAATGAGCTTCACCCTCCCGCCCCTGCCATATCCTAAGGATGCATTTGGTGACCTGATCTCACCTGAGACGTTCGACTATCATCACGGCAAGCATCACAACGCCTATGTCGTCAAGGCGAACGAACTGGTCGCGGCCGATCCCGCGCTGCAGGGCAAGTCGCTCGTGGAATTGATCGAGCTTGCTGCTACCAATGGCCCCAGGGGGCTGTTCAATCAGGTCGGCCAGATCTGGAACCACAGTTTCTACTGGCGCGGTCTCAGCCCGCAAAAGAAGCAGCCGACCGGCCCGCTGCTCGATCTCATCACCGAGGCCTTCGGATCGGTGGACGGGCTGATCGACACGCTCAAGGCTGAGGCCGTCGGTCATTTCGGCAGCGGATGGGCCGCGCTCAACCTCAAGGACGGCAAGCTCGAGGTAACCTCCTATCACGATGCCGACACCCCTGTCGCGCATGGTGCGGCGCCCCTCTTCATCTTCGATGTCTGGGAGCACGCTTATTATGTCGACTATCGCAACGCGCGACCCGACTATGCCGACAAGATTCTGCGCAATGCGATCGACTGGGATTTTGTCGCCCTGAACCTCGACGGCCTGGGACTGACTCGAGCCGACCAAATACCAGGCGGTTGACCAGGCATCCACGCTCATCGAGCTGGTCGCGCGATGGGCGTGGGGTTCGAAAGGAGAATCAGGACGGCGAGGCCGCAGAGCCGACCGCCAACTGCGCGGCGGGGCGTCAGCCAAGCGCCCGCTTCGTAACATACGTATACTGCTCGACGTGATGACATCGCATGGAGGGGCCAGCGCCACCCGGTTCGCAAGCCGGTGACCGCGGCGCAGGCTCTTGGAGATCGCCCATGCAAACACGACAATCCTCACTGGAACAAGGTTCTGATCGCGCGCCGTGAAGCCGGTGCCGCTACGGTCTTGCCCCAGTTCGCGGGTGAAGATCACGCCCCCTCGCCAGCGCACCCTGACGGTCGGCGAGATGGCACAAGCCGGCGCGCCTGGCGCCGCAGGCAAACCCTGTTCCAGAAAGATGCACGATCCATGTTCGACCTGAACGCCCGCCCGATTGCGCGGCGCCAATTCGTCCAGGGGCTGGCGATCGGCGGCGCGCAATCGGGCGGGCGTTCAGGTCGAACATGGAT
>Ga0209231_1000094_pt1 | contig 63785 bp, 65 predicted proteins | sample Deesub45470m_DNA_FD_188086 | JGI IMG/M metagenome (GOLD analysis project Ga0209231, IMG submission 188086) | Deep subsurface microbial communities from North Pacific Ocean - 450_OLKR46/470m Metagenome (SPAdes) (version 2) | ecosystem: Environmental > Terrestrial > Deep subsurface > Unclassified ... | reverse complement strand
TCTGGACCTCGACGCGCTCCGATTCAGGCAGACCATAGCGCTTCACCCACTGATACAGACTGTGCTGGGACACACCCAGTCGGCTGGATACTTCTGCGATTGGATACTTGTTCTCGGTGATCTGCTTCACCGCTTCGATCTTGAATTCTTCTGGATAACGCTTGTTGCTCATGACACCTCCTTATTTAGCCTAGAATTTTAGGCTGAAAGGTGTCTAGTGTTTCGGGGTCGATTCAACTATTTTCCTTTTTCATTAGCCAAACGGAACAGGCGATTATTATCACTAATGAATGGATGAACAGTGCGGAATATCTAACTGAGAGAAGCAAACAGATTCATGGTGCCGCTTTCATTTAGATGGTGCCGTTGCATCATACGCTTTTGATTCAGCCTGAACTACATCTCATGTTCTGGCCATGCCTTAAGTCCGCTATTGGGTTGCGGGCATTCATGCTGTCCGATCAGACAGGCGTTGCTGTCGGAGTTAACATGCCTATTGAATGGAGGTCGATTCACCGTATTGGTTTAAAAGATTCTCGAACTCATCAAACGGGACAGGCTTCCCAAATAAATATCCCTGGTACGCATTGCATCCAAACTGCCTCAGGAAGCTGAGCTGATTATCAGTTTCAACACCTTCCGCAATCACATCAAGCTTAAAGTTTGAGGCCAAGTTAATAATAGTTCGTATCATCAAGGAATCCTTCGAGTTGGTTGCTTGATTCCTTATAAAACTCTGATCGATCTTTATCTGATGAAGAGGTAATTTACTCAAGTAGGACAGAGATGAATATCCGGTACCAAAATCGTCGAGTGAAAGCTGAACACCTACGGTGCTTAGTTCCTGCATCTTTGAAATGACCGTATCCACATCCTCCAATGCAACACCCTCAGTCAACTCCAGCTTCAAACTTGAAGGCGATATATTGTTCGCATTGATAAGTGTTGTGATTATTGAAACGAAATCCTTTTGCAAAAATTGCTTTGCACTAACATTCACTGAGAGAGTCATTTTTTCGTATTTCCCATCTCTCTTCCACGTTCCAAGCTGTTTACATGCGCCGGCAAGGACCCATTCCCCAATTTCAATTATCAAAGCACTTTCCTCGGCAATAGGAATGAATTTTGCCGGCGAAACCATACCAAAATCTGGGTGATTCCAACGCAACAATACCTCCCCCCCTAGAGCTCGATGATCTCTAGACACCTGAATTTGATAGTGCAATGACAATTGATTCTCGCTGATAGCCGATCTCAAGCCAAGTTCTAATAAGGCTCGATGTTCAACTGCCTCTTGCATTGAGGGATCAAAAAAACGTGTCGTATTTCTGCCGCTTTCTTTTGCTTGATACATGGCCATATCGGCCTGCTTTACCAGGTCGTCCATTGGACACTCATCTCTGTGAAACAAAGTCACTCCAACACTAGAAGAGCTATGATGCAAATACTCCCTAAGTAGATAAGGCGCAGAAAGTCTTGAACGAATTTTTTCTGAAATTTGTGCCGCACTATTTCTCGCACCATCCTGTTCCGCACCCAAATCCTCAAGAAGAACGACAAATTCATCTCCACCGAGTCGAGATACGGTATCCGCTTCTCTCACAACAGATTGAAGCCTCTCAGCAACTTCAATGAGCATTAGATCGCCATAGTCATGCCCCATAGTGTCGTTAAGAGATTTGAACTTATCCATATCCAATAAGATAAGCGCACCATATTGATGACTTCGCGAGGAAATCTTCAAGGCGTGACGCAAACGATCAATAAGCAAACGCCGATTGGGTAAGCTTGTCAGGGGGTCGTAAAAAGCAAGTGAGTGGATTTCCTCTTCTGCTTTTTTTTGAGCGGTGTTGTCATTGAAGGTGGCAACATATTCCGTTATTGCGCCATCAGCATTCTTTACCGCAGAAATGCTCATCCGCTTCGGATATATCTCACCATTCTTCCTCTTATCCCAAACATCGCCAGACCAATATCCTATTTCCTTAATCCGTACCCACATATCAGAATAAAAATCGTCTGGATGTCGACCAGACTTCATAAATCTCGGGTTTCTCCCAAGAACTTCTTCTTCGCTGTAACCGGTAATCTTTTGGAATGCTTTGTTGACACGAACAATGTTGGCTTTTGAATCAGTGATCATAATTGCATCACTAGTATCGAATGCCACTGCAGCCACCCTTAAATCCTCTTCCGCTTTCTTGCGCGCAGTAATGTCCGTGCGCATAGAAATATATTCAGTTGGCTTCCTATCGCTATTGAGGTAAGGGACTATCGTGGTCGCTACCCAGTAAAGATTTCCATCTTTAGAACGATTGCATAATTCACCATGCCAAACTGCACCAGAAGCGATAGTTCGATACATTTCACGAAAGAATTCTTTGGTATGCGTGCCGGAATTTAAAATTCTGTGATCATTTCCAATCAGCTCTTCTCTGGAGAAACCACTAATCGCACAGAACTGGTCATTGGCGTAGAGGATTTTGCCTTTCACATCGGCAACCCCTACGATTGCATGTTGATCCAATGCAAACTTATGGTGTCGAAGGCTATCAAGAGCATTACTTATTCGCTCATGCGCATCTCTTAACTCACTCTCAATGATGCTTTTCTCTTCAATCTTTCTCTCAAGTTTTTGGTTTATGTCACTCAGTTCGGAGGTGCGTTTGTTGACCTTGTGTTCTAGCACTCTATAAAACCTAGATGCATCCCTCTTTGCACCAAATCTAAAGAAAGAAGTTAATCCTGAAAACCGACGAAACACGCCTCCCTTAGCCGAGGTGGCATCCTCGCTAACATAAAATATTTCTTGCTGAGTTTTATTCAAACTCAGCCAATTTTTTTTCTTTGGAAGTCTGCTCAAGGTAACTGCATTAAAATTAAATCTTTGAAGTCCTCACCTTACCCACTGCACGACTGAATTGATATAACCCCTTCGTACTATATATAGACCTATATATCGATGTATATCAGAAGCATCGTCTTTGATGTGGTTATTGGGCAATGACTTCGACTTGAATCGCCCTAGACTTACTAGATAAATTTCAACGTCCGCTTTTCGCTCCTTGAAGTATCAAGTGAGAAAAGACATGAATGACCGAAATGGCACCGAGAAAGAGGCAGGCAGGTTCTCGGCCATTGCTGCCCGTCGACAGCATTATCGAACAGAAAGAAGCGGGGTTGCGCTGAACAATACGGCCTCGGTTACCATGAAGCAATCAGTTGCCAGTGACAATCTGAATCAAGAGTGCATTGTTGATTTGGCTTTACTTCTCCGCCTTGTGATGCGCATGATGCCTTTATGAAAAAATTATTCGGAAGCTGTATTACCCTGTTATTTACTATTTCAATCGGACTACTTAATACTACATACGCCATGGCCACTGAAGAACCAAAATTTAGTTTGATTGAAAAAAGCGGTGATTTCGAGTTGAGATTATACAAGCCGATGATCGTTGCAGAAACTTCTGTAGAAGGTTCGCTTAGTGAGGCATCAAAAGCAGGATTTCGATTGATCGCAGGTTATATTTTTGGCGAAAACAAAAGTCGTCAAGATTCTTCACCTGAAAAAATTGCGATGACCGCGCCGGTCACACTTGAGCAGAGCCCGCAAAAGATCGCGATGACAGCACCTGTCGTGGTCGAAAGTAAAGATAATCGATGGCGTGTGCATTTCGTTATGCCTGCCGGATACACTTTAACCAGCTTACCGATTCCAAACGACTCTCGTGTTTCCCTGAGAGAAATCGCTGAGCAAAAAACCGCAGTGATTGTGTTTTCTGGCTTTGCTGGGGAAGACAAGCTTAAAGATAAGACAGCAGCATTATTCGATTGGATTAAATCAAAAGGACTCGATGTAACATCAACCCCACAGCTTGCGCGTTATAACCCACCGTGGACTCTTCCATTTTGGCGGCGTAACGAGGTGCTGATCAATGTTAAGTGATTAGGCTGAGCTTCATCAATGGTTTGCAAGAGACATTCAATCACCATTGAACTGGTATTTTTAAACGACCGCTGTTGAGCGAGAAGCGGACATCCCTTCAGCCTACACAGACAATAATTTCAGCAAACCGCCGATGTCTCTTATGGCCGAGAAACGGCCTCCCACTCAGCAAATCCTCGGCAGCGGATCATCTGCCAACTCTTCAAGCAGCCTTTGCCCGCCGAACTCGGTTTGCATCACTACCTGCGCTCTTCCACTGCACACGCTACCGATGATGGCAGCACCCTGCCCTTGCGGCAGGGCCTGCAACGCGGCCAGTGCGTCATCGGCTTGCGCCACATCGACCACGGCCACGATGCGACCTTCGCACGCCAGATACATCGCGTCATAGCCCAGCATCTCGCAAACTGCCATCACCTGTTCGCGCACCGGAATGGCCTCTTGCTGCAGCTGTACTTGCAGATCGGTGGCGCGGCAGATCTCGTGCATCACGGTGGCGAGTCCGCCGCGCGTGGGGTCGCGCATGAAGCGCAGACCCGATAGCGGCAGTAATGCCTGCGCCAAGGGATACACGCTTGCCGCATCGGATTTCAGATCGCCGCTGAGTCCGAACTGTTCGCGTGCCAGCAACACCGCGATGCCGTGATCGCCGACCGGGCCGCTCACCAGGATGACGTCCCCCTCGCGGATACGATCCAGCCCCAGCTTCACCTCGGCCGGCCGCATCCCGATGCCGGTTGTGGCGAGATACAGACCGCCGCCCTCGCCGCGCCGCAGTACCTTGGTGTCACCCGCCACTACCGACACGTTCGCCTCGCGCGCGGCGCGCGCCAGGTCGGCGACGATGCGTTCCAGTTGTGCGATCTCCATGCCTTCTTCGATGAAGGCGTTCAGCGTGAGATAGCGCGGTGTCGCACCCGACACGGCGAGGTCATTCACCGTGCCGTGCACCGCCAGCGAGCCGATGCTGCCGCCGGGGAATTCCAGCGGCTGCACGGTGAAGCCGTCGGTGGTCACCATCACCACGCCGTCCATGTGCGGCAGCGATGCGGCATCCACCTGCACATTCAGCAGCGGATTGTGCAGATGGCGCGCGAACAGTTCGTCGATCAGTTCGCGCATGTAGCGCCCGCCGTTGCCGTGGGCCAGACTGATATGTGTCTCATCCATGTTTGCACCCTGCTTCTATCAATTGTCCCAAGGCGATGCCGCCATCATTGCACGGTATCTGTTGCGGCAGATAGGCATCGAACCCTGCCTGATGCAATCCGGCGAGCGCCAGCTCAGCCAATAATTTGTTCTGAAACACGCCGCCGCTCAGCCCCACTGCATCGAAGGGTTGCTGCGCGTGCAATCGTTGCGCCTGCAGCACGATGCTGTGCGCCAGACTGCGATGGAACTGCATTGAGCGCGAGGCGACTGGAATTTCTTTGCGCAGCATCGCGGCGAGCAACGGTTGCCAGTCGACGACCAGCGCACCGTGTGCATCTTCATGCAGCGGCAGCACGATGGCTTCCGCCTCGCCACTCGCCACCTGCTCAAGCAGCATGCCGCCCTGCCCTTCGTAACTCGCATGGGCGATCAGCCCGAGCAGATATGCCGCGCCGTCGAACAGACGACCCGCCGCGCTGGTCTGCGGCGTGTTGATGCCGCGCTGCCAGGCCGTATGCAGCAGGGTGATGTCATCCACCGGGAAAGCGCTGTCCATGCCCGTCTCCCAGCACAGTCCCGCCGCCGACCGCCAGGGTTCGCGCGCGGCCTTGTCACCACCCGGCAATCTGAACGGTCGCAGGTAGGCGATACGTCGCCAGTCGCCGATGCGTCCGTGCAACGTCTCGCCGCCCCACAACGTGCCATCCTCGCCCAGTCCGACCCCGTCCCAGGTGAAAGTGAGCCAAGTCTTGTCCGCGCCATGCTCCAGCGCCAGCGCGGCGGCATGCGCGTGGTGATGCCAGACCGTTTGCACGGGTAGCCCCTGCTTCGCCGCCCAGCGGCTGCTGGCGTAATGCGGGTGTGCATCGCATGCGATGGCTTCCGCCGTCACACCGTACAGGCGTTGCAGATCGGCGATGACCTGCTCGAACACTTCGATGCTGCGCGGTGCATCCAGGTCGCCGATGTGCGGCGACAGCACGGCACGCTTGCCCCAGCCGAGTGCGACGGTGTTCTTCATGTGGCCGCCCACCGCCAGCGTCGGCTGCGGCAAAGCGAACGGCAGTTCGATCTCGATGGGTGCGATGCCGCGTCCGGGACGGATCAGCCGCGCTTGATCCGCGATGATGCGTAGCACAGCATCGTCCGCCGGTCGTGCGATGGGCCGGTCGTGATGCAGGAATGCATCCGCCACCTTGCCCAACCGTGCTTCGACCTCACTCGCTTCGGTCAGCACCGGTTCGCCGCTGAGGTTGGCAGAGGTCGCGACCAGCGGCACATCCAGCGCCTCAAGCAGCAGATGGTGCAAAGGGCTGTAAGGCAGCATCGCACCGACCTCACACAGTCCTGGCGCGATGCTCTCGGGTAATTTGGCATCCTCACGACGACACAGCAACACGATGGGGCGTGCGGCATCGCATAACGCCGCTTCCGCCTGCGTATCGACTTCCAGTTCTGCACGCACCGCCGCCATGTCGCCGAACATCACCGCCAGCGCCTTGTGCGGCCGGTGTTTGCGTGTGCGCAATCTTTCGATGGCCGCTGCGTTCGTCGCATCGCACATCAGGTGATAACCGCCGATACCTTTCACCGCCACGATGTCACCGCGACGCAAGGCTGCGATGCAGGCATCCAGCGCATCCTCGCGTTGCTGCCGCACATCGCCTGACACGAATTCGAGTTGCGGCCCGCACTGCGGACAGGCGACCGGCTCGGCATGGAAGCGGCGATCCGCCGGATCTTGGTATTCGTCGCGGCAGGCGTCACACATTTCGAACTTCGCCATGGTGGTATTGGCGCGGTCGTAGGGCATGCTTGTGATCAGCGTGTAGCGCGGCCCGCATTGCGTGCAATTGATGAAGGGATAGCGGTAGCGTCTGTCCTGCGGCGTGTTCATCTCGCGCTGGCAGTCTGCGCACAGATACAGATCGGGCGGCACGTGGATATGTGTTTCGCCAGCACTGGCGCTGTCCAGAATCTGGAACGATGTAAAACCACGCGGCGGGATACTTGAGATGCTGGTGATGTGCGGATGTGACAGTGGTGGTGCATCAGCGATCAGCGCCGAAGAGAAATCATCCAGCACGGACGTCTCACCTTCCAGCTCGATCATTACTTGTCCGAGCTGGTTCTGCACCACACCTTTGAGGTCGAATCGTTGCGCCAACAGAAATACGAAAGGCCGGAAACCGACGCCCTGTACACGGCCGGTCAGTATCCAGCGCCGCGCTTCAGGCATGTTCCTTCGCCCTCACCCCCGTCGACCACCAGATGCGGCAAGCGCCTTCGTCCGACACCATGCACGGGCCGACCGGATATTTCGGGGTGCAGACTGCGCCATAGAGTTTGCATTCATCCGGCGCGATCTTGCCCAGCACCACGCGCGCGCAATCGCAGCCCGGCGGCATCTGCCCGGCGCGTTTGCGTTCGGCATCGTTGAAGTCGGGGAAGCGCAAGCGGGCATCGTGCGCCGCGTAGGCCGGCGCGAGCGCGTAGCCCGACGCGGGGATGATGCCGATGCCGCGCCAGTTGGCGTCGCTGACTTCGAAAGCCTGCGCGAGCAATCGTTTCGCGGCAGGGTTGCCGCCCGGCTTCACCAGTTCTGGATAACAGTTATCGAGGAAGCGTTTGTCTTCGATCAGTTGGCGCAACACGGAATACATCGCCGCCAGCAAAGACACCGGTGTGAAGCCCGCCACAGCGGCAGGCATGTGGTGCCGCTCGACCACGAACGCCCACTCCTCCGGCCCCATCACCGTCGCCACATGGCCGGGTGCGACCAGCGCATGGAAACCCGCTTCACCGGAATCCAGCAACATGGACACTGCTGGCCAGGTGAGTCGCCCCGACAGCAGCAAAAAAAGATTGTCCGGCACACCCTCCAGCAACATCGCCGCCACCGGCGCCATGGTGGTCTCGAAGCCGGCAGCGAAGAACACCACCTGACGGTCAGGATGCTGCCGCGCGATCTGCACCGCCTCGCGCGGACTGGCGATGGGCCGCACATCCGCGCCCGCCGCTTTGGCCTGCTCCAGCGAACGCAGTTCGCCCTTCGCCACGTTCACCGGCACGCGCAGCATGTCGCCGAACGCAACGAGGATCACATTCGCATGCGCGGCCAGCTGGATCGCCTGATACACATCCTCTTCCGGACACACGCACACCGGGCAACCGGGGCCTGCGATCAATCGTACTTGTTCGGGTAAGGCCGTGCGCAATCCGGCCATGGAGATGGAACGCTCATGCCCGCCGCACACGTTCATGATGCGCAGCGGGCGGTCGATGTTCAGCGCATGGATTTTGGCAAGCCAGTCCTTCGCTTCAAGCATCGTTGCCCTCCGCCGCCAGCATCTCGTCCAGCAGCTCCCAGGTGGAACGTGCTTCCTGCTCGGTCATGGTCTGGATGGCGTAGCCCACGTGCACCATCACGTGATCGCCGATGTTGATGTCTTCACCCTGTAACAAAAAAAGGCTCACCTCGCGAGAAACACCCTTGGCTTCGCAGCGGGCATTGAAACCGTCGATGCTGACGATCTGCATGGGGATGCCGAGGCACATGGGGTAACACCAATGGTTGGTTGTAGTGCCCCCATTCTAATGCTAGATTGCGTATGTCGTCCGCTCACCATTTCCATCGTCATGCGTGAATCTGGAAACACACTGATCCTCGGTATCGGCAACAGCCTGTTGCAGGACGAAGGCGCGGGTATCCATGCGATGAATTTCCTGCGCGAGGCGCTGGCGGATCGCAACGACATCACCTTCCTCGACGGCGGCACCCTCAGCTTCACCCTGGCATCCGCCATCGAAGACACCTCCCGGCTCATCGTCATCGACGCCGCGAATCTCAATGCCTCCCCCGGCCATACACAAGTATTCGAAGGCGAGGCGATGGATGAATTCCTCGGCAGTAACCGCAAGCGCAGCGTGCATGAAGTGAGCCTGCTCGACCTGATGGCCATCGCCCATCTCGCCGGCCACCTGCCGCACCAACGCGCGCTGATCGGCATCCAGCCCGGCGTGATCGACTGGGGTGAACATCCCTCGGCTGCGGTCACCGCTGCCATGCCGCAAGTCTGCGCACAAACCAAACAGATACTGGAGGGCTGGCAATGAGTCTGGACGATATTTCCATCAAGGTCGCCGACCTGCATTCGATCGGCAGCGTGGATGCCCTGCTCAACGAGATCGCCACGCGGCTGCAGCGTTTCGTCACCACCGGCGAGACCGCGTTGATCGATCTGAAGGGCCTGCCTTTCTCCCCCGCCGAATACGAAGGACTACGCACCATGCTCGGTCGCGGCGAGATCTCGGCGCGGCTGGAAGCCATCGGTGATTCCGAACTGTACGAGACGCATTACCCCGGCGTGTGGTGGGTGACGCATTACAACGTCGAAGGCGACGTGATCGCCGACCTGCTCGAGATCGCCGCAGTGCCGGCCATCCTGCACAGCCAGCCGGAGGACGTGCAGGATGGACTGGAGCGGCTGCAACACACACTGTCGCAAAACAAGTGAGGTGACACGATGACCGAACATGAGACATTGGAGCAACGGCTGCACGAGCAAGGCATCAGCCGCCGCAGTTTCCTGAAGTTCTGCGCCGCGATGGCGACCATGATGGCGCTGCCGCCTTCCAGCGCCACGGCCATCGCCGCCGCGCTGTCTCAGGCGAAGCGCCCCTCGGTGATCTGGCTGTCGTTCCAGGAATGCACCGGCTGCACCGAGTCGCTGACGCGTTCGCATTCGCCCACACTGGAGAGCATGATCTTCGACCTGATCTCTCTGGACTACCACCACACCCTGCAGGCTGCTTCCGGTTTCGCCGCCGAGCAGGCGCGCGACGAAGCAATGAAAGAATTCCACGGCAAATATCTGCTGCTGGTGGATGGCTCCATTCCGCTCAAGGATGGCGGCGTGTATTCCACCATCGCCGGTCGCACCAATCTCGACATGCTGCAGGAGGCCGCCGCCGGTGCGGCAGCCATCGTCGCCGTCGGCAGCTGTGCCGCGTTCGGCGGCCTGCCCAACGCGCAACCGAACCCGACCGGCGCGGTCGCCGTGTCCGACATCATCAAGGACAAGCCTATCATCAACATCTCCGGCTGCCCGCCCATCCCGGCCGTGATCACCGCCGTTCTGGCGCATTACCTCACCTTCGGCGCACTGCCCGCACTGGATGATCTGGGACGGCCCAAGGCGTTCTACGGCGAGACCATCCACGACCGTTGCTACCGCCGACCGATGTATGAACAGGGCAAGTTCGCCAAGAGCTTCGACGACGAGGGCGCACGCAACGGCTGGTGTCTGTACGAACTCGGCTGCAAAGGCCCGACCACACACAATGCCTGCGCCACCACCAAGTGGAACGGCGGTGCGGGCTTCCCCATCGAGGCTGGACACGGTTGTCTCGGTTGCTCGGAGCCGAAGTTCTGGGATGTCGGTAGTTTCTATACGCCTTTGCCCGCACCCGCCGCCGATGTCACCGCTTTCGCGCAAGCCGCGGCACTGGCCGGTGCCGCAGCTGCAGTGGTACTGAGCACTGCGGATCGTGCCAAACAGCGACGAGCACAGCGCTCGCGCCAAAAGTTGACGGTCTCCGACCTGAAAGGAGAATGATCATGGATCAGGAATTGTTGCTCTGGGTGCGCGGCACGGGATTGCAGATCGCCACAGCAGTGTTCGTACTGGGCATGAGCTATCGCGTGCTACACCTGCTATTGCTGGGACGCAAACCCTCGCTGGCCGTAGCGCGCGGCTCGGAATGGGCTGGCGGCCTGCGCACCATGTGGCAGCGCAGTTTCATGCTACCCAGCCTGAGCGGGCGCGGTCTCTTCACTGTCATCGCAGGCTATGTGTTCCATGTAGGCTTTCTGATCACACTGTTCTTTCTCAGCCAGCACATAGACCTGTTCCGGGCGGTATTCGGCTTCGGCTGGCCCGCTCTGCCACGCGGCGTGATCGACGTCGCGGCCGTGCTCGCCATCGGAGCCATGGTCGCCCTGCTGGTGCACAGGTTCATCGACCCGGTGAAACGGCTGCTATCCGGCTTCGAAGATTTCCTTACCTGGACGCTTTCCTTCCTGCCGCTGCTGACAGGGTTCATGCTGTTGCGCAATATCGGTTTCGAATACCTCACGCTGCTGACGCTGCATATCGCCAGCGTCGAACTGCTGATGGTCGTCGCACCGTTCACCAAACTGGCCCACATGTTCACCACCTTCATGGCACGCTGGTACAACGGCGCGGTGAACGGGTTCAAGGGCATCAACGCATAGGAGAGGAAACAACGACATGAGTACATCACTCCAGCGCGGCATCACCACACTGCTCGCGCAGATAGACGCCCCGGTCGCCACGTTCTTCTCGACCTGTGTGCATTGCGGACTGTGTGCCGAGTCCTGCCTGTTCTACACCGAGACGCAGGATCCAAAATACACCCCCATCCACAAACTGGAACCGATGCGCCGCCTGTGGCAACAGGAATACACCTTCTGGGGAAAGCTTTTGAAAAAGGCCGGCCTGTCCAAACCCGTCACCGACGAAGAACTAACAGAGTGGGAACCGCTGGTGTACGACAGCTGCACGCTATGTGGCCGCTGCTCGCTGGCATGCCCCGTCGGCAACGACATCACCTACATGGTGCGCAAGATGCGCGAAGGCATGGTTGCCTCCGGCCATGCACCGGAAGGACTGAAAGGCGCGACCCAGCGAGCCATCGAACAGGGCAGCCCGATGGGGGTGAACCTCAAGACGCTGAAGGCGCAGATCAAACATGCCGAGAAAGAGACCGGCCTGACCGTACCGCTGGATGTGGAAGACGCTGACTACATGATGGTGCTGTCCTCAGCCGAAGTAGCCGACTACCCCGAGATCATCAGTGCCGTGACACGCATCTTCAAACAGGCGGATGTTTCCTGGACATTGGCCTCGGACGGCTTCGAGGGCACCAACAGCGGCATCCAGATCGGATCTTCCGATCTGGCCGCAGATATCCTCGGCCGCATCGTGCATGCTGCGGAACGGCTCAAGGTGAAATACGTCATCAGTCCAGAGTGCGGCCATGCCTACACCGCCCTGCGCTGGGAAGGCCCCAACCTGATCGGTCGCCCCTACCCGTTTCAGGTCATCCACATCATCGAACTGCTGGATGAACTGCGCAGTTCAGGACGCTTGAAGACCGACAGCGTGGACGAGACGCGCATGACTTTCCATGACCCGTGCCAGATGGTGCGCCGCGGCGGCGTGATCGAACAGCCGCGCAACCTTCTGAAGCAGGTCGCGCCGAACTTCGTCGAGATGCCGGATGCTGGGGTGCAGAACTGGTGCTGCGGCGGGGGTGGGGGCGTCAGCGCAAACCATAGAGCAGAACGGCTGCGCATCAAGGTGTTCAGTCGCAAAAAGTCGCAGCTCGAAGCGGTCGATGCGAAGTTGCTGGTCACCTCCTGTTCCAACTGTCGCACCATGCTGCTGGACGGACTGGAACTCAACCACATGGATGTCGAAGTCATCGGGCTGACCGAGCTCATCGCAGACCACCTGACGGATAACGCAGAAGGGAAAGCATCATGAGCAGAAGAGTCGTCGTCGATCCGATCACCCGCATCGAAGGTCATTTGCGCATCGAGGCGGAGACCGATGCCGAGGGGCGCATTACGCAGGCCTCCAGCGCGGGCACCATGGTGCGCGGCATCGAGATCATCCTGCGCGGTCGCGACCCGCGCGATGCATGGGCCTTCGCACAACGCATCTGCGGCGTGTGCACATTGGTGCACGGCATCGCCTCGGTACGTGCGGTGGAAGATGCGCTCAAATATGAAGTGCCGGCCAACGCACAACTGATCCGCAACCTGATGATAGGCGCGCAATACATCCACGACCATGTGATGCACTTCTATCATCTGCACGCGCTGGACTGGGTGGATGTGGTGTCCGCATTGAAAGCCGATCCGAAAGCCACTTCGCAACTGGCGCAGATGGTCAGCCCGTCCTATCCGAAATCCTCGCCCGGCTACTTCGCCGATGTGCAGAAGAAGGTGAAACAGTTCGTCGAAGGCGGCCAGCTCGGCATCTTCGCCAACGGCTACTGGGGCCATCCCGCCTACAAGCTGCCGCCGGAAGCCAACCTGATGGCCGTCGCGCATTACCTCGACGCGCTCGCCTGGCAGCGCGACGTAGCCAAACTGCACACCATCTTCGGCGGCAAGAACCCCCATCCCAACTTCGTGGTCGGTGGCGTGCCCTGCGCGATCAGCGTGAATTCGGAACACGAGGGTGCCACCTCGCTGAACATGGTGGGGCTGTCCAATGTTCAGAACATCATCAACCAGATGCGCGATTTCGTGGACCAGGTGTATGTGCCGGACACGCTGGCCATCGCCGGTTTCTACAAAGACTGGGCATCGCAAGGTGAAGGCGTAGGCAACTTCCTCACATATGGTGACTTCCCCGCCAAAGGTATCAACGATCCGGCCAGCAATCTCATCCCCGCCGGCGTCATCCTCAACCGCGACCTGTCCAACATCATTCCGGTAGACCTGCATGCCGAAAACGAGATCGAGGAATACGTCTCACATTCCTGGTACGACTACAGCGTGGGCAAGGAAAAAGGTCTGCACCCTTACAAGGGCGAGACCGCGTTGCACTACACCGGCCCCAAACCGCCCTACGAGAATCTGAACACCGAGAAGGATTATTCCTGGCTCAAGTCACCGCGCTGGAAAGGTAAAGCGATGGAAGTCGGCCCGCTGGCGCGCGTGCTGATGCTATATGCCAGCGGCCACGAGCAGACCAAGGAACTGGTCGGCATGACGCTGAAGAAACTCGACGTGCCGGTGACAGCGCTCTACTCTACCTTGGGCCGCACTGCCGCACGAACGCTGGAGACCAAGATCATCGCCGACGCGATGCAAGGCTGGTACGACCAGCTCATCGCCAACATCAAAGCGGGCGATGTGCGCACCTTCAACGAAACCAAGTGGGACCCGTCCAACTGGCCAGCTGTCGCCAAGGGCGCGGGTTTCATGGAAGCACCGCGAGGCGCGCTGGCGCACTGGATCGTCATCAAGGACGGCAAGATCGACAACTATCAGGCCGTGGTGCCCAGCACCTGGAACGCCGGGCCGCGCGACGCGAACGGACAGGAAGGCCCCTACGAAGCCGCACTGAGAGGCCACAAGTTGCACGACCCCAAGCAACCCATCGAGATCCTGCGCACCATCCACAGTTTCGATCCCTGCATCGCCTGCGCGGTGCACGTGACCGACCCGGATGGCGAAGAACTTGTTAAAGTGAAGATTAAATAAGTGCTGTCATTCCCGCTAAAGCGGGAATCCAGTAAAAGATAAATATTCCGCGAAGCGGACAAACCCAGCACGGTTAATGAACATGCCAAGGAACCAAAACATGAAACGCTCCCTCATCACCCTCGCCCTGCTCTCCATCAGCACTGCCGCCAGCGCACACACCGGCCACGGTTCATCAGGGTTTGACACCGGCCTTGCGCACCCCTTCAGCGGCATGGATCACCTGCTCGCCATGCTGGCCGTCGGCCTGTGGGCCGGTCAACTGGGCGGTCAACGCGTCTGGCAACTGCCGGCCGCTTTCATGGCGATGCTGGCGGGTGGCGCATTCATCGGCATGGTTGTGCCGTCACTGACACTGATCGAGCCGGGCATCGCCGCCTCGGTATTGATCCTCGGCCTGCTCATTGCCAGCCCGACCAAACTCGCACTACCGGTCAGCTTCGCCCTCACCGCCGCGTTCGGCATCTTCCACGGCTACGCGCACGGTGCCGAGATGCCCAGCGCCGCCGCCCCCCTCGCCTACGCCGCAGGCTTTCTGCTCTCCACCGCATCGCTGCATGTGAGCGGCATCGTCATGGGCAGTACACTGCGTGAACGTTTCACACGTCTGGTTCAGATATTGGGAATGAGCATCGCCGCCATGGGCGCGTGGATGCTGGTGACGATCTAGTAAGAGAGTGACTTCTGACCCCATGCGTCCGCATGGGGATGTACTTCTAACAAATACCCGGTATCACGCGCCGTGCTTGATGACAGCGCTTTCCACTTTGCTTGCCAGTTGTGTGATCGCCAGTGCCGCTGCACAACCCGGATCGGATTGCGCCAGCAATTGGCGTTTCATGATGGCTTGACGTACTGCGGGGTCTGCGGGGATGTCGCCCATGTGGATCAGCTTCAGCGGGTGTTCGGAATCCTTGTTCACGAAGCGATCCAGCACCTGCTGCAATTGTGTGGTGATAGCAGTGCCGTCGCCGGTGCGTGCCACCTGATTGATGACGACGCGGATGCTCTGCCGCTTCTGTTGCGCGCCCAGCACCTTGATGGTGGCGTAGGCATCGGTCAGCGCGGTCGGCTCGGGCGTCGCGACCAGCAATACTTCGGAAGCCATGGACACTGCGAACAAGACTACGTCGGAGATACCCGCGCCGGTATCGAGCAAGACGATGTCATAGTTCGGTACCAGCGTTTCCATGATGCGCAGGAAATCGTCGCGCACTTCGGGGGCCAGACGTGAATATTCGACCATACCGGAACCGGCGAGCAGCACGGAGAAACCGCCCGGTGCCTTGTAGATTGCGTCTTCCAATTTGGACTTGCCGGTGAACACGTCGTGCAGGGTGATCTTGGGATAGAGATTGAGCACCACATCCAGATTGGCCAGGCCCAAATCGGCATCCAGCACCAGCACGCGCAATCCGCGCTTGGCCAGCGCCGAGGCGAGGTTCGCCGAGACGAAGGTCTTGCCGACGCCGCCCTTGCCGCTGGTGACGGCGATCACCTTGCTGCGCGACTTGAGCGCCAACGTCGGCTCAACTACTGCGTCTTGTGGTGGATTGGATACTTCGCTCATTTCAGTTTGCCCTGTTCATTTCACTGTCTGCCACTGCACTGCTCGATGCGTCGCCGGCAACGCCTCCAGACGCGGGATCCCCGAACAGAAGATGCCCGAACAACATACCCTTCTCATCAGCACTAACGGCAACGCCGCGCTGTTCTTCAATGAAAACGCGATTTCGTCCCGCAGATTTCGCACGGTAGAGCTGTTCATCCGCGCGCTCGGTCCACAGTTCGATGGTCGAACGCACCCATTCAGGCGCATAGGCACCGCCGATGCTGATGGTGACTTGTATGGTTTCCGACGGTGACACGGTGATGGCAAGCGCAGCCACCGCCTCGCGGATACGCTCCGCCACGACCGGACCGAACGAACTCGGGCAATTGGGCAGGATGGCGGCAAACTCTTCGCCGCCGAAGCGCGACACGGTATCCATCGGTCGAACACAGGCTTCCAGACATTTGGAGACCGCCTGCAACACCAGATCGCCCGCATGGTGACCGTAGGTATCGTTGACCTTCTTGAAGTGGTCGATATCCATGATCAGAAGCAGGACCGATTCACCGGAACGCGCGACCGATTCGATCTCGCGATTTAGCAGGTGATTGAAATGACGCCGGTTGGACAGCCCTGTGAGCGGATCGCGCAAGGAAAGCTCGCACAGAGCATCCAGGATGGTCTGCATGTAAACGGCGGGAGAGGCTTCCGGCGAAGGGAGTTCGCTCGACGGATCATGTTCGAGCAAGGCACGCGCGTCGTCCAGGCGCAGGTCGCTCAATCGAATCACGGAAGAATCAGTCGCAGAAGCCACAGAGTACGAGATGAGTTGAAATAATCGTGGAGGGAACATCCCAGCGCACGGCCCGAAGTATCCTTTCCCATGCCCGCACAGTCAATGTCAATCTGCTGAAAAGCAGAGCACGCATCCCCTATACCCTGCCCATACCTCGGCTTTCGGGTAGCATCCAGAATATGCACCTCTCTGAACTTTCAGCATGAACAAACTCACCCTCGCGTCCTACACCACGCTGACCATGATCGCCTTCGCGGGCAATTCATTGTTCTGTCGCATGGCGCTGAAAGAGACCACCATCGACCCGACCACCTTCACCAGCGTGCGCCTGTTGTCCGGTGCGGCGATGTTGTGGCTGCTGATGAGTTTGCAAAGTCAGGCTCCGCTCGCGCACGGCAATTGGCGCAGCGCGACGGCTTTATTCATCTATGCCGTCGCCCTCTCCTTCGCTTACCGCAGCATAGACACCGGCGCGGGCGCGCTGATGCTGTTCGGTGCGGTGCAGGCGACCATGCTCATCGCCGGATTCCTTGCGGGTGAACGCATGACGGCCATGCAAAGCGCGGGCTTAGTGGCAGCGATGGTCGGCTTGGTGATATTGGTGTCGCCCGGCGTGGAAGCACCCTCGGTGCTGGATTCGATATTGATGCTGGCAAGCGGTGTCGCCTGGGGCGTGTATTCGATGTTGGGCCGGGGACAGGCGAATCCGGCTGCTGCCACCGCCGGTAACTTCCTGCGTGCCGCGCCACTGACTGTTACCCTCTCGCTGCTCGCCCTGCCTTGGCTGCAACTGGATGCGCAAGGCGTGTTGTATGCCGTGTTATCGGGTGCGGTGACCTCTGCCTTGGGTTATGTGCTGTGGTATCGCGTGCTGCAACACATGCGCGCGATCACGGCTTCGACGATGCAACTCTCCGCGCCGGTGATCGCCGCCGTCGCTGGCATTTTGCTACTGGGCGAAACGGTCACCCACGATCTGGTGATCGCTTCGGTGTTGATACTAGGCGGAATATTTCTGGTACTGCGCTTCGGCAAGCGCTGATTCAAATTCGCGACGCGGCTGAGATATTCTCCAGCGCCTGCTTGATCACACTGCGCGGTGCGCCGATGTTCATGCGCATGTGGCCGCTGCCCTCGACTCCGAACATCGCGCCCGGACTCAAACCGACACCTGCTTTCTGCACGAAGAAGTCTTTAAGTTGTTTGTCGCTCAAGCCCATCTCTCGACAATCCAGCCACAGCAGATAGGTCCCTTCAGGCTCGATCATTTTGATCTGCGGCAGATGCTGTTGCAGAAAGTCGCGCACCATGTCGCGCGTACCGGCCAGATAGCCCATCAAGTCATCCAACCAAGGCGCACCCTCGCGATATGCAGCTTCGAATGCGGCGATGCTGAACGGGTTGCTGGCGCTGACGTGCAGGGTGTCGAATGCCTGTGTGATGGCTTTGCGATCCGCTGCTTGCGGCACGACGAGCGCGGACAGGCCTAGGCCGGGTATGTTGAAGGTCTTGCTGGGCGCGACGGCGGTGACGATGTTCACCTTGGCATTCAAGGTGGCGAGCGGCACATGCTTGCAGCCGGGATAGACCAGGTCGGCATGGATCTCGTCCGACACCACGGTGATGTCGTGCTGCTCGCATACCGCCAGCAGCGCCTGCAATTCCTCTTGCTGCCATACCCGCCCGACCGGATTGTGCGGTGAGCACAGGATGAGCATGCGTCCGCCTTCATGCGCACAACGTTCAAGGTCATCCAGATCGAAAGTGTATCGGCCCGCTTCGAACTTGAGCGGATTGCGCAGCGACTTGCGTCCGCATATCCCGGCAGCGGAAAGGAACGGCGCGTACACCGGCGGCTGCACGATCACGCCGTCGCCGGGCTGCGTCAGCGCCATGATGCAGGCGTGCAGCGAGGGCACCACACCGGGACAGAATAGGATGGATTCAATGGCGATGTGCCAATGGTGGCGCGTGGCCAGCCAGTGCATCAGCGCGTCGTTCAGCAGCGAGGGAAAGACGGTGTAACCGAAGACCGGATGCGCGGCGCGTTGGGTCAGTGCGCGCTGCACCGCGTCCGGCACGGCGAAATCCATGTCGGCTACCCACAGCGGGATGACATCATCGCGGCCGAACACTGCCTGCCTTGCATCGTATTTCAGGCTGGCAGTGTGTTGTCGATCAGGGGCGGAATCAAAGCGTGGGTCCATGGCCGCAATATAGCCGAAAAGCGCGGCCGCAGATGGTCACGCGCCCGGCCAATGGGCCGTCGCTACGCCCTCGCCCAGATCCGCCTCGATCAGGCGGCGACGCACTTCCAGCAGGCGCGCAATCAACGCGGGTTCGTGTGAGGCGTAGGCTTCGGCATCCGGGATGCGCTTCACCACCACACCGAGTAATTCGGTGATGGCATTGCCGATGGAGTTCTGGCTGATGGTGACGATCAGTTTGCCTGCGTCGTTGCGGTAGATGAGCTGCTTGAAGGCGGGCTGCCAGCGGATGGCGTTGGCATATTTCGCGTCGACGATGCAGTGGTCGCGCACCTTCTTGGCCGTCTTCATGAAGTCGTTGTTGAACAGCAGCACGCTCTCCACCTGCTCGGGGAAATACACGTCCGGCAGCATGGGTGCGTTGTGCGTGGAGACTTGCGAGAAGAAGCTGCGGTAGAAATCGATGAAGCCTTTCAGCACCTCGTCGTACTCTTTCCAGAAATGCACATCCTTGAGCGCCGCCGCACCGCCCTGCACTTCCCAGCTCGGCAACCCCTGCGGGTAACCGGTCAAGGCGATGCGCGCATCGGCCTCGCTGGCGGGTTTGAGTATCTGCAGGTGTAACGCCTTGTCGAAAAAGTCACGATACACATCGCGCATATAGGCCTGAAACAGGCTGTGCTGGCCACCGTCGGTCAGGTTTGGATCGTCCGGGTCGGCCGCTTTCGCATCGCGCAACGCCTGTTTCGGGAACACCACGAAATGATTGTGCAGCATGCGGATGCTCGGCACTCCTGGCGAGGTCAGCGGCCAGGTCGCGTCCAGACTCGCTTCGCCCGCCAGGATCAGTGCCTCGTCCGGATCGGGATACTGTTCCAGCATGTAGTCGATGACGATCTGGTTCATGCGGTTCCAGATCTGCTTCACGTTCTCCGCCACCTGCGTGCGCCGCACCGGGCGGCCCAGCGGGTTGAGGATGGTCTTGGAGGTGTTATAGATGATGGAACAATCGAACTCGGTGCTGTGACCCAATGCCTTGCGATACAGCAGCAGGTTCTCCGGGTTGATCAGCAGGCCATTGTTGTTCGCCAGATCGTTGAGATTCTCCGTGCTATTGAAGAACTCGTTGTGCTTCAGTCCCTCGGGAACGTCGAGCGGGATGGGGCGGAACGGTGTGACGATCTCGCGCGGACCGGATCGCATGGATCAGTCCTTCCCGGCTCCGGCGCGATCAGGCACACGCATCAAGTTTGCGCCCAGGGCAGGCCGTCGAAGCGCCAGCCGTTGTGCGAGTTGCGATGATGGCTATCGTCCAGATCGCCCTCGAAACCATGAGCAACGTTGTAGATATCCTTAAGACCCGCGTTTTCCAGCGCCAAGCCCGCATCGGCGGAGCGGCGACCGGAACGGCAGATCAGCACCACGGGACGGTTCACGCTGGCGGCCTTGCGCACATGCGCGACGAACATGGGATTGATGTCCCAGTCGGGACCGTCCACCCAGGGGATATGGATGGAACCGCGCGGATGGCCGACGAACATGTATTCCATCTCGCTTCGCACATCGATGAACACTGCTTCGGGATTGGATTGCAGAAAGTCGTAGGCTTCTTTCGGGTTCAGATGTTGCATGATCTTCGCTCCTGATCTGTAATGGGTAGGCAGATTATAGCCCTATCATTTCCCGGTGATATCCTGCAATTTGTGATGCTGAACTTGGCGTCTTGACCAAGCTTGGTAGCAATGGGGGCGTTCATCGACCCTCCGGCAGTCTGCGTATCTCGAAACTCATATTGGACAAGTCGCCCAGTATCCAGGTGGGGATGGCGTCGATACCGGGCGCATCGATACCGGCGACCGAGCCGGGATTGACCAGCCAGCATTCGCCGTCCTTGATATGTCTTTGCAGCCCGGCATGGGCGGTATGGCTGTGGCCGTGGCAGACCAGGTCGTAATCGCCGGTGCAGGCGAAGGCGTGGCCGTGCTTGGGCATGTGGGTGATGAATATCTTGCGCCCGCCCAGCTCCAGCTCGGCCTCTGCACCGTGGTAAGTGAAGATACCGGGGTTCTTTATCATCATGCGGTACAGCGCGGAGATGTCGCCCAGATTGTTGCCGTGCACGGCATGGATGGGCAATCCAAGTTTGAGTGAAGCGCGCAGGGTATTGGCACCGATCAGATCGCCGCAGTGGAGCACTGCCTGCGCGCCTTCGTCCTTGGCTGCGGTGATGGCATACACCAGCGCATCGGAACGATCGTGACTATCTGAAACGATGCAGATCTTCATAACCTTGTTGTGTGCCTGGAATTGGACCGGATTAAGCCGAAAATCCATTAGCGGGTCTATAGCCATATCGGGTGGGGGTAGCCTCGCCCCTATGGGTACGGGCATATCTGGCACAATTTCCTAACGGTTGATATTTATTGCAAAGCGACATAACCTTGAAACAATAGGAGCATTTCAGAAACCCCTGATTTCTTCGATAGCCGGACCAAGCGACCAATCCTTACAGAGTCTCATGAATCGACTATCCATACCCGCAGAGCTTTCGGATGAAACCGAATTCTTCTGGACAAGCGAGCCAGAGTTCATTCCGCCCGATCTGGACGGTGGCGTGGACGCGTGCGTGGAACAGAATTTCATCTCCCAGCGCGCCAGCGACTTGGAGACACTGCTCAACCACTGCCTGGAATCCGCGCTGGGCATGATCAATGCCCGAGCCGGGGTGATCCGCATCCTGTTGCCGGATGAGCAGACGCTGCCTGTCATCAGCACTGTCGGCCTTTCGAACGAGGAACTGGATTCCGAGCGTGTGAGCGAACTGGCCTGCGAGGATTGCAGTCGTGACGCTTTCCGCCACGGCATGTGTGCCACCACCATCGAGAAATGCGAGACCCGGCAATCCGGCTCCGCCAGCCAACGCATGCAATCGGTGATCTCCATCCCGCTGGAGGGCCGAGAGTCCGCCGACACCCTGTTGGGCGTGTTCACCCTGTTCTTCGACACCCCGCAGACCACTTTCAGCCCGACCGCACAGTTGGCCGTCAACTTCGCCGACATGCTGGCCGCACTGATCGAGCACACCCAGTCCGGACGCGAAGCGCGCCGAGCCGAACTGCTGATGGAGCGCCAGTCCATCGCCAACGAGATCCACGACTCGCTGGCGCAGACCCTGAACTACGCGCGCATGAACACCACCCTGCTACGCGATGCGATCCGCAATAACAAGAACACGGCCGCCAAATACGTCGGCGATATCGAAGATGCGCTGGAAATCGGCCAGAAGGCGGTACGCGCGCTGATCACCGATTTCCGCAGTGAGATGAACCCTTCCGGCCTGCTACACGCCTTGCAAGACTTGTGCGGCGAGTTCAACCGGCGCAACCATATCGTGCTCGACTGCAAAGTGCGCATCGCCGATCTGGACCTGCCGCTGGAACACGAGATTCAGACCTACAACATCGTCCGCGAGGCGCTCTCCAATATCGAAAAGCATTCCAACGCATCGCATGCCAGAGTGATAGTCGATTATGTCTGCGGTTATTATGTATTCATGGTAGAAGACAATGGGGTCGGTACCTTCACCCCTGCCGAAGGCCATTATGGCCTGGTCATCATGCGCGAACGCGCGCAAAGGATAGGCGGCGAGATACGCGTCGAGAGCACCAAAGGGCTGGGAACCTGCGTACAATTTTACTTCCCCGAGCCGGAAGCCAACTGGAGAACGCTGAATGAGTGAGATGTTGAAGATAGCCCTGGTCGACGACCAGAACCTCTGTCGCATGGGACTGTGTGAACTGTTGAGCAACGGCTATGGCTTCAATGTGCTCGGTGCCGTCGGCACACTGGAAGCGCTGCAAAAACTGATAGAACTGGAACCCGATGTGATCGTGATGGACCTGCGCATGAAGCCCATGGACGGCATCGCCATGCTGCAGCAGATCCGCGAGGATGGTTGCACCATCCCCACCGTCATCCTCACCATGAGCGATTCGGAGACTGATCTTTCCAATGCGATCAAGGCCGGTGCGCGCGGCTTCCTGCTGAAAGACATGGCACCGGAGGACGTGGTGGATGCCATCCGCCGCGTCGCCGCCGGCGAGATGGTGGTCGCCCCGTCGATGACGGTGAAGATGATCGACATGCTCAAAGGCAAACAGCCCGGCAGCGAACCCAGACAATCCCTCAACCTGCTCACCGAGCGCGAGAAAGAGATCCTGCAACTGCTATCGCGCGGCGAAAGCAACAAGGCCATCGCGCAGACACTGTCCATCAGTTACGACACCGTCAAACAGCATGTGCGCCACATCCTGAACAAACTCAATCTGTCCTCCCGCGTCAAAGCTGCCGTCCTGTTTGCCAAAGAGCAGCACAAGTCAGACAACGACCAGTAAATCCTCACGCCCCATACGGGTTACCCACACTACCCAATGGGGTTATAGACACTACCCTGTTGAATTGCGCTAATTGGGAACCGGGGGTGAGGACCGTATCCGGGGAAAAACCGGGGCAATTTCATCAACAACAACCTAACAGGGGAACACACATGGCACATGTAGTCATCATGGGTGCAGGCGTCGGCGGCATGCCGGCAGCTTACGAGATGCGCGCAGAACTGGATAGCAAGCACAAGATCACCGTCGTCAACAACGGCGAGAACTTCCACTTCACCCCTTCGAACCCATGGGTCGGTGTCAAATGGCGTGACCGCAAACACATCGAATTCCCGGTACGCACCTACCTGCAACGCAAGGGCATTGAGTTCAACCCCTCCGGCGTGAAGCGTGTCCACCCCGACCAGAACCAGCTCGAACTCAACGACGGCAGCATGATGCCGTATGACTATCTGGTCATCGCTACCGGCCCCAAGCTGGCGTTCGATGAAGTGGAAGGTCTCGGCCCGCACGGCGGCCACACCCATTCCGTCTGCCACGTCGACCACGCGATGAAGTCGCACGACATCTGGGACGACTTCTGCAAGGATCCCGGCCCCATCGTGGTTGGTGCCGTACAAGGCGCATCCTGCTTCGGCCCGGCTTACGAATACGCGTTCATCATGGAAACGGACCTGCGCAAGCGCAAGATCCGCAACAAAGTACCGATGACCTTCGTTACCTCCGAACCCTACATCGGCCACCTCGGTCTGGGCGGCGTCGGCGACTCCAAAGGCATCCTCGAATCCGGCATGCGCGACAAGCACATCAAGTGGATCTGCAACGCCAAGGTCACCAAGGTCGAAGCCGGCAAGATGTACGTCACCGAGCATGACGACATGGGTGTCGAGAAGAAACAACACGAGCTACCCTTCAAGTACAGCATGATGCTGCCCGCCTTCAAGGGCGTGGACGCCGTGTTCGGTCTGGAAGGCCTGACCAATCCGCGCGGCTTCATCACCGTGGACAAGCACCAGCGCAACGCGAAGTACAAGAACATCTTCGCCGTAGGCGTCTGCGTCGCCATCCCTCCGGTCGAGCCGACTCCGATCCCGGTCGGCACACCCAAGACCGGCTACATGATCGAGTCCATGGTCACCGCCACCGTGCACAACATCAAGGCCGACCTGACCGGCCAGCCCGCCGACCAGGAAGCCACCTGGAACGCCGTCTGCCTGGCTGACTTCGGCGAGAGTGGCGTCGCCTTCGTCGCCATCCCGCAGATCCCGCCGCGCAACGTGAACTGGTTCTCAGAAGGCAAGTGGGTGCATCTGGCCAAGGTCGCATTCGAGAAATACTTCATCCGCAAGATGAAGAAAGGCACTTCCGAACCGTTCTATGAAGGCAGCATCATGAAGATGCTGGGTATCGAGAAGCTGAAGTAATAAGCGGTACCCAATGCAAAAGGCCTCCGGTTGCAGAACCGGAGGCCTTTTTGTTTGGCGAGTCAGGCGCTTTGCTTCTTGGCGTGTGCCGGTCTGAACACTTTGCATTGCGCGGGATCGGCTTCCAGCCATGCGCCTTCGATGAGATCGATGCAATAGGGAATGGCCGGAAACACCGCATTCAGGCAATCGTCGATCGCCGAAGGTTTGCCGGGCAGGTTCACGATCAGGCTCTTGCCTCGTATGCCCGCCGTCTGGCGCGACAGGATGGCGGTGGGCACAAACTTGAGCGACTCGGTGCGCATCAGTTCACCGAAGCCCGGCATCATCTTCTCGCACACCGCTTCGGTCGCTTCCGGCGTGACATCGCGCAACGCGGGACCGGTACCGCCGGTGGTGACGATGAGACTGCAGCCTTCCCTGTCCGCCAGTTCGATCAGCGTCTGTTCGATCAATGGCTGTTCATCGGCGATGATGCGCGCCACCGCTTCCCATTCATTCGTCAGCACACGCGTGAACCACGCCTGCATCGCCGGGCCGCCCTTGTCTTCATATTCGCCGCGACTGGCGCGGTCCGATACCGTCACAAAACCGATGCGTGCTGTCATCTCACTCCCCTGCTTCATCCTGATAGGCCGTGCCGTCCAGCAACTGCACCGTCACCTGCTCGCCCGCGCCAACCCCCTTGCTCTCGGCAGGCACGATCATCAATCCCTCGGCTATCGCCATCGAGCGCAGGATGCCACTGCCCTGATCGCCGGTCGGCGTGGCCGTAAAACCTTCACCATCTCTGCCCAGCATCACGCGCACGAACTCGGTGCGGCTGTGCTTGTGTTTCACATCGCGCGCTAGTTTCGCCGTCACCGTACGCCGGAATACTTTCGCGTGTCCCATGCCGTAGCGTAGCGCAGGCCCGACGAACTGCTCGAAGCACACCATACTCGACACTGGATTGCCCGGCAGGCCAAACACCCAGGTCAGCGGTGCCACGCCGAACGCCATCGGGTGGCCCGGCTTCATCTGCACACGCCAGAACTTCATATGCACACCCAGCGCCTCCAGTGTAGGCCGCACATAGTCGTGCACACCGACCGAGGTGCCGCCGGAGACCAGCAGCACGTCGAACTGCAAGCCGCGCTGCAGCATCTCCTTCAAATGTTCCGGCTCGTCGCGCGCGATGCCGAGCAGCACCGGCTGTATGCCCAGTGCCTGCACTTGTGCCATCAAGGCATAGCTGTTCGCATCGGGGATCTTGTTCGCATCGAACGGCTCTTCCAGCCCTTCCAGTTCGTCGCCAGTGGACAGGATAGCCACGCGCGGCTGGCGCCAGACCTCGACACGAGAGGCTTTCACCATCGCCAGCATGCCGACCACGCCCGGCGTGACCTCGATCCCGCTACTCAGCACCACATCCCCGTCGCGCATGCTCTCACCACGGTCGCGGATATCATTGCGCGGCTTCACTGCGACGTTGATGCGCACCTGCGTATCCGATACCGCTTCGGTGTCTTCCACGCGGATCACCGCATCCGCGCCCAGCGGCACCGGTGCGCCGGTCATGATGCGTGCGCACTGCCCGGCCTGTACGGTCTTGCTAGGCATATCACCGGCCTTGATGTCCTCGATGATCTCCAGCAGCGCCGGTGCGTTCGCCACATCCGCACTGCGGATGGCGAAACCGTCCATCGCCGACACGTCATACGGTGGCTGGTCACGGTTGGCCTTGATGTCGGCCACCAGCACACGCCCCAGCGCCTGCTGCAAAGGCACGGACTCCGTGCCCAGTCTCTTCATTGCTTCGATGACGCATCGCTGCGCCGCTACTACAGTCAGATCACTCACTTCAACTCCTGTGCCGCCTTGAGATCATGCGGCGTATCCACATCAATAAAACTGCGGAACTGCGGATCGCAATTCCGCAACTCCGCCTCATCCACATAGCGCACGTCCAGCTTCTGCAGCACAGCACGCACGCGCTTCTCACCACTCGCCAATGCATCGCGCATCATCGACATTGACTGCTTCGCATAGAAGGCGAACAGAGGTTGCGGATGGCCATCGATCATCGGCACCACGGCATCATGTTCGCCGCGCAACTCGGCCATGCGAATTATGACGGCAGACTGGATGAACGGCATGTCGCATGCGACAGCGAACATCCACGGTGTCTCCACCTGCGCCAACCCAGCGACCAATCCAGCCAGCGGCCCACCGTCCGCTTCGGCATCACACACCTGCTGCAACAGCACCTCCGCGCGTGGCTGGCGCACGCTGACGATGATCTTTGGAAATACCTCCTGCATGGTGGTCGTCACACGTTGCAGCAAGGTCGAACCATCCAGCAGCAAACCAGCCTTATCCTGCCCCATGCGACTGGAATCGCCGCCGGCGAGGATCAGCGCGGTGCAATCAGCGATCATTGATGCGACTGCTGCAGGATGAACGCGATGATGCCGTCCACATCATCCAGCGCAAAATGCGGCAACTGCGGATGCGCTTCGTCCACATCGCTCACCAGCGCCACCACGCCCTCTTCCAACGTACAGCGCGGCGTAGCGGTACACGCACGTCGCAACACTTCGATCTTCGCACCCGGCGCAAGCGAGAAACCTTCCGCCAACACCAGGTCGGCCTCGCCCAGAAAACGTTCGGCCAACTGCTGCGGCGTGCGCTGCTCGGTCTGCGTATCCACCAATTGCACCCCCCCCTGCGTCACCAGCAAGCTCATCGCCGCTCCGGCCTGTGTATAGCGCCAGCTATCCTTACCCGGCGTATCCATCTCCACCTTGTGATGCGCATGCTTGATGGTCGCCACGCGCAAGCCGCGCCGCGTCAGTTCGCGCACCAGTTTTTCTATCAGAGTGGTCTTGCCGGAACCGGAGTGGCCGACGATGGAGAACAGTTTCATCATTTTCGGCCCTGGCACTACTCTTTAAGGTTGAAGCCCTTTTCATTGAAGATACTCAGGCAGCTGTCTACCACCGCAGGATCGAAAGCCACTCCCCTCCCGCGACGAATCTCCTCCAAGGCCGCTGCGATCCCTAGTCCGGGTCGGTACGGTCGATGAGAATGCATCGCCTCCACCACATCGGCCACGGCCACGATTCGCGCTTCCAGCAGGATCTCATCGCCTTTCAATCCACTCGGATAGCCAGAGCCATCCATTCGCTCATGATGCTGCAACGCGATCTTGTCCACAGGCCAAGGGAATCCCACATCCTTCAGGATGTTGTAGCCCGACACAGGATGCGACTTGATCATCGAGTACTCTATGTCGCTCAGTCTCCCCGGCTTACCCAGGATCTCTGCCGGGATCGAAATCTTTCCCAGATCATGCAAACTGGCACCTATCCTGATTCCTTCCAGCTGCGATTCATCCAGCCCCATCTCGCGCCCGATGGCCACAGCGATTTCGGCAACACGTCGCTCATGGCCGACGGTATAGGGGTCCCTCATCTCGCTCATGGTAGTCGCCAGCCCAACGACCTTCATGAACACCTCTTCCAGTTGCTGGGCATATTTCCTGATCTTCTCTTCCCGCTCCTTGCGCATGTTCAGCTCACGCATCAGACTGAGGGCGTTGGTTGAAAGGCTGTCGTATATGGATAGGATGAGATTGATCAGTGTTTTGGTATTCCCACCCAATCGCTCCGCAGCACAACGCTTGGCCTCATCAAGCGACAACCCAGTTTCCCTGCATAGAGAAACGGCAGCCATGTACCGGTCACTTTCCAGAATATGTGTAGCCAGCCAGCGCGTCAGATATGCAAGGAGCTCCTCGATGATGGCCTCGCCGTCCGTTGCCGCGATCTGGCTACGTTTCTCCTGGATCATCGACACAAAGCTCTCATGCGTCCGCTTGTGTTCAACTTCGAGCGTGTCGCCCGATAGACTCTCACACCAGATCGACTCCTCTGTCTGAAAGTGATAGACAGCATAATCCGCAAGTTCATCGAATATTTGCTCCAGAGTCGGGATGTCTGACTGGAAAGCAACATGACTGGCCAGCTGGTTGAGCAAGCCGACCAGCCGCTCGTGCTGTTCATCAATCTTAGGGATCCCGGTATTGAAGTTTTCATTCCAGGGAAAGATGTCGATCGAACTCATCGGGACTCCGAATATGTTGAAGTTGATTGAATGATATCAGCATCCAGGAAGCGGCAATGACTCCCACGCTTGGGAGAACGCGCCAGCATGATGGACAACTCGCGCAACTTGCGACACATCAGTTCGCGTACCAGCTTTTAAATCAGGGTGGTCTTGCCGGAACCGGAGTGGCCGACGATGGAGACGATGTTCATGGTTTGCTCAATGGCTGTAGTTGTTTTTCCATACGGATGTGCGGTATCCCGACCTCAATGAATGGCACTCCCGAATACACATAGCCAAGCTTCTCATAAAAACCGCCAGCGCTGATGCGGGCATGCAATGAAAGTTGCGTGGCACCCCGTGCGACCAACAGTTCTTCGACGGAAAGCAGCAGCCTGCGCCCGATACCTTTCCCTTCATGTCCTGCCTTGACTGCCATCTGACGAAGCTTAGCCTGACCCGATGCTTGGGGAACTGCGATGACACAGGCGATCAGTGCAGTATCGTGATCGAACAACCCGAAATGCCATTGTTCCTTCTCCAGCTCAAGGTCTTCGCTGTATAGATTCAGGCCCAAGGGAAGGCGCAAAACTTCATTACGCAACTCACAGGTCTGCTCGTACTCACCTGAGCCAAATGCGATCTCATGAAAATACAAGTCTTCAGCTCGAACAGTCTCTAAGGATGCTGCGTAACCCACGACTCGCCCTCCGGCGTGACTTCTTTCTTCCAGATGGGCACGCGCTGTTTGAGTTCGTCGATGATCCAGCGGCAGGCGTCGAAGGCTGGGCCACGATGCGCGGCACCGGCGGCGATGAAGACGATGTTGTCACCGGCTTGCACGGTGGTGACGCGGTGCACGATGCGGGCGTCCAGCAGGTCGAACTTGGCGATGGCTTCTTCGCGCAGTTTGCGCATCTCGGCCAGTGCCATGCTGCCGTAAGCTTCAAAGCTGATCTGGCTGACGTCGCGACCTTCCGAGAAGTCGCGTGCGCAGCCCAGGAAAGTGGCGATGCCGCCCATGCGTTTGGAGGATGCCTTAAGCGCAGTGATCTCGGCATCTTGCGAGAAGTCTTCCTGCTGGATGCGGACGGGATCGGTCATGCTCCCTCCTTTGTCATTCCCGCGCAGGCGGGAATCCAGTTAAATGAAAAGATCCGCGAAGCGGACAAGACTGAATGCTGTCCTGCTGCGCAGGGATAGCGTTGACCATCTGGATTCCCGCGTTCGCGGGAATGACGGGGTTGTGGGGATACGCTCGGCATCTCAACCTCCACTGAACTTCGCCATAAAGGCGATCTCGTCGTTATCTTTCAAAACAGTCTGTTTGTCGTGCACCTGTTCCTGATTGATAGCGATGAAACTGACGATGCTGAGTGCGCCGGGATGGAGCATGCCGACTTTGTGCGTGACGTCGTGCAGGGTCATGCCTTCGGTGTATTCGATATCCATATCGCGCGTCTGCACACGGTCGGCGACTGGGCCGAAGAATAGGACTTTGATCAATTGTTCTCTCCGCGTTTCCAAACGCCGCTCTTGCCGCCACGCTTCTCGTCGAGTTGTACGTTCTCGATACGCATGCCGCGGTCTATGGCTTTGCACATATCGTAGATGGTGAGTAGCGCGACGTTGACGGCGGTCAGCGCTTCCATCTCGACGCCGGTCTGGCCGACACAGCTTGCGGTGACCTCGGCACGCAAGCCGACACAGCCTTGCGCGTCCGCTTCCGTCACTTCTGCAAATTCCACCTGCACGCCGGAGAGTGCGATGGCATGGCACATGGGGATGATGTCCGGTGTGCGTTTAGCGGCCATCACGGCGCCAACATCGGCCACAGCCAAGACGTTGCCCTTGCCGATCTTGCCGTCGCGGATACGCTGCAGGGTTTGCGGGTGCATGCGGATGGTGCCGCTGGCGATGGCGACGCGTACCGTGGCTTCCTTGCCGGAGACATCCACCATGCGCGCACGCCCGGATTCGCTGAAATGGGTCAGGCTCATCTCATCCTCCTGTCATCGACATGATGCGAATGATCTTGCCGGGTTGTTCGTTGAACTCGTGCCGCTCGGGTTTGAGTTCGATGGCGCTGCGGATGGCGGCGTCCAGTTCGTCGTCGCTGCATCCCGCGCGCAACAGCGGACGCAACGGCAAGGCATGTTCCTGCCCCAGACAGAGGTAGAGCGTGCCATCCACCGACAGGCGCACACGGTTGCAGGTCTCGCAGAAGTGTTGCGACATGGGGGTGATGAAGCCGATGCTAGATTTTCCGTCCGGCGTGACCAGGTAGCGCGCCGGGCCGCCGCCGCCGATGATGCCGTCCACCAGACCGAAGCGGTTCTGCAAGCGCTGGCGGATCGGTTGCAGGTCGACGTAAGCCGCGTTGCGGCCGGTCTCGCCCATGGGCATGGTCTCGATCAGGCGTAGCACGAAACCGTGGCGGAAGCAGAATGCGGCCATGTCCTCGACCTCGTCCTCGTTCACACCGGCCATCACCACCATGTTGATCTTGATCGGCGCGAAGCCGCTGGCCTTGGCCACCAGCAGCCCTTCCAGTATCTCGTCCAGCGCGTCGCGTCGCGTGATCTGTTGCAGGCGTTCGGCGCACAGGGAATCGAGACTGACGTTCAGGCGGGTGACGCCTGCCGCTTTGAGTGCGACGGCGTGCTGGGCCAGATGGGTGGCGTTGGTGCTAAGTGACAGGTCTTCCACACCGGACAACCTAGCCAGGCGCGCAGCCAATCCACTCAAATCGCGACGCAACAGCGGTTCACCGCCGGTGATACGGAAACGCGAGGTGCCCATGCGAGCAAAGGCCGCGACCACACGCTCGATCTCGTCGAAGGTCAACCAATCGGCAGGCAGCTCGTAGTCGCTGAAACCCTGCGGCATGCAGTAGCTGCAGCGCAGGTCGCAGCGGTCCGTCACCGACAATCGAAGATAGTCGATGCGGCGATTGAAGCGGTCTTGCAATGTGGCAGCGGTAGTCATTCCTGATTCGTTACCTGTTATCCGATGCTGTTCTCGATAGCATGCATTGTAGCGGTAGCAGCCCCGCTCATCTGCTGTGTCTTCCCTGATAATGCAGGCGCGCAGCGTGCACCACCGCCGAGAACGGGATATCTCCCTCCTCCGGCCAGTTTTGCAATACTGCCCGCATCAGTCCATCCACATCCGTCACCTCGGCATCGCCGCGCAACACGTCCTGCAACCCGCGCAGGCCGCCGCACTGGATACGCATCTCCTGACCGTGGGGTATGGGTGCTTCGTCATGCAGGGTGTGGATGGCGAAACCGAAGTTGTGACGCAAGGCGTCGTGCATGCGGGCACAGCGCTGTTGCAAGACGGCTTCACGACAGACGATCAGTTCGCGTTCCGCCAGATTCATGCGCCCGGCCTGCGAGCACGCGACACAGCCCGAGAACAAGGCCTTGCTGAACGGGCACAACAGGGGATGCGTCGCTTCCAGAGTCTGCCGGAAGGCCGCCTCGTCCATGGCGTCAGTCGTCGCCGAGTTGCGGTGCCGGTTCGCGCACCTCGTTCAACAGGTCTTCGGCTTGCAGTTCGTTCTCGGCATGGATCATCTTGATGCTACCGTTCTCGCCCCACACTTCCGCCTTGCGTAGTTCCTTGGCGCGCGCGGAAGCTTCCTTGTAGACCTCGTGCTGCTCCAGCTTCTCCAGAATGCGGATGGGGCGCTCGGTGATGCGGTAGATGTAATAGGGCATGGCGTCCTCGCTTATTCCGGGCGTTTCATAAAGGTGACGACATTGCTACCGGGGGCGTTCTTGCTGGCACAACTGTTCTCGCCCAGACCGGCCATCTGCTCGGCCTCGTGCAGCAGGTTGATGACATCCACGTAGAACTTCTGCTTCACCATCATCAGTGCGGTGAAACCGCCCTCGTTCTTGGCCAGCACGTCGGCACCGGCCTTGAGCAATGCGTCGACGACTGCGGTCTCGCCATAACCGGCCGCCAGCATCAGCGGCCGCACCCCATAGCCGATGGGTGCTTCGATGTCCGCTCCGGCATCGATCAAAGCCTGCACCACGTCAGCGAAACCACGCTTCTGCTCGGCGTTGTAACAGGCCTTCATCAGCGCGGTCCAGCCCGCTTCGTCGGTCGCGTTCACATCCGCCCCCGCCGCAAGCAGTTGCTTCACTTGCTCCAGGTCGCCCGCATAGGCTGCAGTCATCAGTTCAGTCATGGTTCATCTCCTGCTTATTTCTTTACAGCCCCTTCCAGCGCAGCACGGATCGCCTCGGGCGACTGCATGATGTTCATGAAGCTGTTCTTGCCCATCATGGACAAGTCGGGGAAATTGATGGCGATGCGGAAGCGTGCATACAGCGCATAGACGTTCTTGCCGGAGACCAGCACTTCATACGGCAGATGCGCGGTCGATTTCACATCGCGGAAGTCGATCTCGGACATGATGAAGGTGTCGTCCTTGTACTTGTCGTCGCTTTTCAGCGCCACGCCGAACACGCTCTCCTGCTTGCCCGGCACGTCCACACGGTACACCTTGCTCACGCCGTTCTTGTTGGCGGACAACTTGGCATCGACCGCTTGCACGGCTTCTTCGTAGCTGCCGTAGGTCTCCAATCGGCTCGGCTCGTCGAAATACTCCATGCCGAACATATAGTGATACTTGCGTGCCTGCTTCTCGGTCAGTCCCTTGGCACCGTATTCCTCCACACGGCCCAGTGCCTTCTCCAGCGCGGCCGACACATCGGCCAAATCGCCCTTCATGCGGTACACATAGGACATGTACACCGGATTGGTATAGCTGACCTGCACATCCTTGCCCGCGGCAGTGACCGACACGCGCTGCACCGCGCCGTAGCCGCCATGCTCGGATGCGGCGGCGTTCTGCTTCAGTGCATCGTTGGTGACGATGATGATGTTGGCAGTCGGGAACGGTGCGTATTCGCCGACCACGGTGAAACCGGCGGCGGTCAGCGCGCTCTTCACTTGCACGGATTTTTCGGCGACCGTTCCGGCGCTGGTGGAAGCCAGCACGAACGGTTTGAGGATCGTATCTTTAGCCTGTGCGCCGACTGCGACACACAGCAACGCCACGGACAGCAAAACCTTACTCATCACTTGCTTCATCTTCAATCTCCCTGTGTTTGTTATTGGACTGCGAAGCGAATCTAGTTCTGTTGCGGATGGAACCATGCCAGTTTCTCGCGCAGGGTGACCACCCCGCCGACGATGATGAGGGTTGGCGCTTGAGGCTTCTCGCGCTCAGCGATGCCGGGCAGCGTCGCCAGCGTGCCGGTGAAAACGCGCTGCGTGGGCTGCGTGCCGTGCTGCACGATGGCGATGGGCGTCGTATCCGGCATGCCGTGTTCGATCAGCTTGCTGCATAGCTCGACCAAACCGTGCAAGCCCATGTACACCACCACTGTCTGACGCGGACGGGCCAGTTGCTCCCAGTCCAGGTTCATCGAACCGTCCTTCAGATGGCCGGTGACGAACAGGCAGGATTGGGCATGGTCGCGATGTGTCAGCGGGATGCCCGCATAGGACGCGACGCCTGCCGCCGCCGTGATGCCGGGCACGACCTGGAACGGGATACCTTCCGCCGCCAGCGTCTCGATCTCCTCGCCGCCGCGACCGAAGATGAACGGGTCGCCGCCCTTGAGGCGCAGCACGCGCTTGCCTTCCTTGGCTAGGCGCACCAGCAGCAGGTTGATCTCTTCCTGCGGCAAAGCATGGTCGGCACGGCGTTTGCCAACATAGATTCGATCAGCATCGCGGCGCGTCATGTCCACGATGGGCTTGGACACCAGCGCGTCGTACACCACCACATCGGCCTTCTGCATCAGACGCAGTGCGCGGAATGTGAGCAGATCGGGATCGCCGGGACCGGCACCGACCAGATACACCTCGCCGCGCACGATGTTGTCCTCGTCGGCCAGCATCTGCTGCAGCATGGCCTCGGCGCTCGCCTCGTCGCCGGTCAGCACCTTCTCCGCGACCACGCCGTCGAACACGTTCTCCCAGAAGATGCGGCGCTTGGCCGGGTTGGTCACGCGCTGTTTTACTTCTTCACGGAAGCGTTCGGCGAAACCGGCCAGATTGCTGTAGTTCTGCGGGATGACGGTCTCCAGCTTGCCGCGCATCATGCGCGTCAGCACCGGCGACGCACCGCCGCTGGAGAACGCCACCATCAATGGTGAACGGTCCATGATGGCAGGCATGATGAAGCTGCACAGCTCGGGATCGTCCACCACATTGACCGGGATGTTGCGTGCCTGTGCCAGCTCGGACACCTGCTTGTTCACTTCCCTGTCATTGGTCGCGGCGATGATCAGCGCGACACCATCCAAGTGCTGTGGCTCAAAACAGGTGAGGATCGCCTCGACATTGGCTTGCGCCTTCAACTCTTCGTCGATCTCGGGCGCCACCACGCGCACTTTCGCACCTGCTTCGAGCAACACACCGGCCTTGCGTGCACCGACCACTCCGCCGCCGACCACCAGACAGAGGCGACCATCGATCTTCTGGAATACGGGCAGGTAATCCATTTACTGGATCGCCTTCAGGATCAGCGGTACCAGGGCTTCCGGCAGTTTGATCTTGCCGGCCAGCGCGAACTCATGCGCGCTGTCGGACATCTTGTCCCAGGTCTTCTTGATGATGAGGAGCCACTTGGCTTCGTCGTAATCCGGTTTCTGCTCGGCGAAGTGCAGCATGTAGTGCTCGATGAAGCACAGGTCGACCACGTCTTCCATCAGCTGCGTCTCGGGATTGCTCTTCAGGTCCTTCTTGCCGACGATGGTCTTCACGCGCGCGATCATTTCGTCGTCGTAGCCCACTTCTTTCATCAGGGCACCGGCCGTCTCGGCGTGGAACTTGTACAGGTTGGTGCGCCACAACATGTAGCCCTTCTTGTCCATCGGGTAGTCGCTGCGCGGACTCTTCCAGCGCTGGATGTGCTGCGCGCGGCAGGCCAGCTTGACCGCTTCCGATGCGTCCGGGGCAAAACGCTCCTGCATGTCGGTCATACGCTGTGCGTACAACAGCTCCTTGGGCCAGGTCTTACCCTCGAACACTTCCAGATTCGGGTCTTCTGAATTGGCTTTGTCGAATGCCGCGATAGCGGCCTGATACATGCTGGTGTTCATTGTGCTTTCTCTTTCAGTGAAGTTGAGTCCAGTGCTTGCCCCTTGCATCGGCGGATAAAGCCGACGAAACGGGTAGCCCAATAGCAACTGCCGATGGTGCGCAGGTGCGTGTAGGAGGCCAACAGGTTGTTGACGATGATGCCGTCGCGCTCCCCGTCGATGCCGTAACCGCGCGCCACATGGTAAGCGAAGCGACTGTCGGGCGGAAGGTTCTCCAGACTCGAATAGTGGAACTCGTGTGCCTTGATCTGTTTGGCGGGTGCATCGGGACGCGGCCATGGGTGTTCAGCGTCCTCCTGCAGATGCACATAACCGCGACCGATGGGCTTGGCATGCATCTTCACGTCACCGGGGATGGCGCCGACCATATCGAAGCTGCGGCCTTCGTAGGCGATGCTGCGCGACAGGTACATCAGCCCGCCGCACTCGGCATAAGCCGGCATACCGTTGGCGATGGCCTGCCGGATCTCGCCGCGCAGAGCCGTGTTCGCTTCCAGTTCGGCGGCGCAGGTCTCGGGAAATCCGCCGCCGATATACAAGCCGTCCACCTCGGGCAGATGCGCGTCGCGCAATGCATCGAACGGCACCAACTCGGCACCCGCCGCAGCCAGCGCATCGAGGTCGTCGGCGTAGTAGAAACCGAAGGCGCGGTCGCGCGCGATGGCTATGCGTACCTTGTCGCCGCAGGGCAAGGCACTCACCAGCGCCTTGTGCGGAACGGGTAACGGCTCTTTTTTGGTCAACGCCAGCAACTTGTCCAGATCGACCTGCTCGGCGATGGCTTCGCCGATCTGTTTGATCTTGGCATTGGCCACATGCGATTCGTTGCTGGGCATCAGGCCCAGATGGCGCTCGACGATGGACAGGCGTTCGTCATGCTGAATGGCACCTATCACCGGCACGTCGGTGTAGTGCTCGATGACCTCGCGCAACTTGGATTCGTGACGCTTGCCGCCCAGATTGTTGAGGATGACACCGGCGATGTTGATGTCCTTGTCGAACGCCTGATAACCGAGGATCAGCGGTGCGATGCCGCGCGTCATGCCGCGCGCGTCGATCACCAGTATCACCGGCAGGTCGAGCAACTTGGCCAGCGCGGCATTGCTGTTGCTGCCGTCCAGCGCCAGACCGTCGTACAAGCCCTTGTTGCCCTCGACCAGATTCACCTCGGACGCATGGCGCGCGAAGGTGGCGACCACATCATCGTTCTCCATCAGGTACAGATCGAGGTTGCGGCAAGCGTGGCCTGCGGCCTGGCCCAGCCACATCGGGTCGATGTAGTCCGGCCCTTTCTTGAACGGCTGCACGGCATGGCCGCGCGCGGCGAGCGCCGCACACAGGCCGATGCTGACCATGGTCTTGCCGGAGGATTTGTGTGCTGCCGAGATCAGCATACGGTTCATGGCAGCCTTTCCTGCAGGATCAGTCCGCGATGTACGGCTTATCCTGCGGCATGAAGTTCAGCACACGTACGCTGACGGTGGTGATGAGGAAGGCGATAGCCAAACCACCAAGACCGAGCAGCATCTCGTAGATGGAGGGACTGTAGGCGGCGATCTGTCCGTCGGCGAAGGTGCTGGTCACTTCATAACCGGGGAACAGGTTGAGCGGCCAGGCTTGTCCACCGATGATGAACACGTACAGCAGCGCGAACCCGCCGAGGATGATCAGCAAGGCAGCCAGCGCCGCCCAGCGGTCACGCCGGATACCCGGTGTGTACAGCAAGGCCAGCGGCACGATGTTGCCGAGCAACACATAACCCCACCAGAACAGCGACGGATAGATACCGCCGTCCATCAGGATGAAGCGCTCGAATCCCTGCTGTTGCGAGAAATAGGCGTTGGTCAGGTGGTAAGTGGCGACCATGTACAGCGAACCGAGCACGAACACACCGAGCAGATGTTTCTTGCGCTGCAGGATGGCGGAATCGATGACTTTCTCATTCCACATGTAGATGCTGGTCTGAACCAGATGGAACACCGCCATGCCCCATGCGAACGACAACACGATGAACATCGGTGGCAGCAGCGCAGAACCGTAGGCCTGGCGCGCGGTCAGGAAGGCGAAGATCAGACCGGTGCCGGTGGTCAGCACAAAGCGCCACACGAACACACCGATACCCGCAGCCTTGTTGTACGGATTCATGCGGCGTTCCATCATGGTCCACAGATAGACCACCACCAAACCCACCATGCCGGAATACAGCAGCACGTTCCAGGCGAACACAGAGGTCAGGTTGTAATTGGTGGCGGCGACGATGATGCGGTCGGGACGACCGAGGTCCAGCATCAGCACGGTCAGGCCACCCACCAGCATGGCGATGGACAGCAGGCTGGCCAGTGGCGCGCGCGCCTTGTAGATGGCCTTGCCGAACACGGAGCCGATAGACGCGACGTTCAGCACACCGGAAGCGGCCACGATCAGGAAGATGGCGAACACATGCGGCATGCCCCATACGATCTGGTTGTTCATGCCGGTGATGATGTGGCCGTGATGCTCCATCAGATGCACGGCATACATACCAGCCGCGACGACCAGACCGCCGATGGCGAGCAATAGCCAGTACAGGCGGTTCTTGAAGTGCAGGGATTCTAGGGTGGGTGTAGAAGACATGATCATATTCCCTGGTAACGGACGCCGGGGTTCAGACGCAGATCGGCACGCACCTGCACCGATGCCACGCTGCGTACCTTTTGGGCGATCTCGCTGTTCTCATCGTTCAGATCGCCGAACACGATCGCCTTGTTCGGGCAGGCTTCCGAGCAAGCCGGCTTGCCACCCACATCGATACGGTGCACACATAGCGTGCAACTCTCGACGGTGCCCTTGCCGCGCGGCACATCCGGATTCTGGCCGGTCTGTGGCTCGTGCACGAAGGAGCGCGCCTTGTACGGGCAGGCCATCATGCAATAACGGCAGCCGATGCAGCGGTGTTTGTCCACCAGCACGATGCCGTCGGCGCGCTTCATGGAAGCGTTGGTCGGGCACACGTCCACGCAGGGTGGATTCTCACAGTGCTGGCACATCATCGGCAGCGAGATCTCGCGTCCCGTGCTGATGTCCTTGATGTCTATCTTGCGTATCCATTGCGAGTCGGTGGACTTGGTCTCGCCGGACAGCCCGTTCTCGCGGTTACAGGCAGTGACGCAATCGTTGCAGCCGGGTTTGCACTGGTTGGTGTCGATCAGCATGCCCCAGCGGACCTTGCTGCTGGCACCCTCACTCTTGGCCTGCGCGACCGAGTACAACATCATGCCCGGCGCGATCGCGACTGCCGCCGCGCCGACCGATGTCTTGAGGAAGTTACGACGATCCATATCCATGTCGCTCATTTGGCGTTCCTCTGTTGCAACCACGCACTCTTGCGCGTGCCGGAATGACACTCGAAGCAATCCAGTTTGACCGCCTCATACTTGTGACAACCGACGCAGAAGCTGTCGGCTCGCGCGGTCACGCTGTCATCCTTGGTGCTGGCATGACACTCGATGCAGGTCTTCAGGCTGTGCTTCTCGTCACGGATGCCAAGACGCAAAGCATCGTCGCGCCCGTGCTTGAGCAGGTGCATGTGATTCTTGCGCATCCACTGCGTATCTTCCACGCACTGTCCACCCTTGCCGATATCCAGCTTGGGCGATGCCGCCTCACCGGCCCAGGCCAGTGAGACACACAGAGTCAGCAACAGGGATACGAGCAGCTTCATCACTCACCCAGACCCATCTGGATGTAACCGGTCGGACACACGTCGGCACAGATGTGGCAGCCGATGCACTTGTCGTAGTCGGTCGTGACATAACGGCCGAGTGTCGACTCGGACTTCTTCACGCGCGATACGGCGGTCTGCGGGCAATACACCACACAGTTATCACACTCGAAGCACATACCGCAGCTCATGCAGCGCTTGGCTTCTGCTACGGCATCCGCTTCCGGCAGCGGGTTCAGACGCTCTTCGAAGTTGCCCAGTGCGGTCTGCTCGTCCAGCGTGATGATGTGACGCTGCTTGCGCGGTGTGAAACCAAAGTGACCCAGGAACAACTTGTCGTGCGGGATGATGTAACGGTCCGAACGGTTGTCGAAGTTGTGCACGGCGACGTTGGTGTCGCAGGTGCCGCGCAACGGCTCGGTAGCTTCCTTGATCTCAAGCCCCTTCTCCGCCATCTTGCGCATCAGGTCGAACTGGTGCGCGTCGATCTTGGGACGTTTCTCCAGATCGATGCCCAGCAGGAAGTTGTGGATGCCGTCGGCAGCGATGGAGCCGTGGCCGATGGCTGTGGTCAACAGGTGCGGACGGATCACGTCACCGCCTGCGAACACGCCCGGCTTGCCGTTGACCACGTAGTTGCGGTCGGTGGAGACCGCGCCCTTGCCGTTGTTGAATTCTTCCAGACCGGTGAAGTCCACCGCCTGTCCGATGGCGGACACGATCAGGTCGGCTTCGAGGTCCTGCTCGCTGCCTTCAACATTTTTGATCTCCAGCTTGCCGCCGACGAACTTGGCCTCGCACTGCATCACGCGCAGCGCGGTGGCACGACCGTTCGCATCGCGCACGACACCGATAGGCACCAGACCGCCCTTGATGGCGATGCCTTCTGCCAGCGCCTGCTCGATCTCGTGTTTGTTGGCCTGCATCTTGTCGATGGGGAACACGGAGGTCAGCGTGACCATCGCGCCTTCCTTGGCGGAGATCTCGGCGACGTCGTGTGCCAGCTGGCCGGTGATGGCCAGTTCGGTGTCGGTCGGGTTGGCCTGGCTGATGTGACCCAGACGACGGGCGACGGTCGCCACGTCGATGGAGGTATCACCACCGCCGACCACCACCACGCGCTTGCCGACGTGCTGCAGACGGCCGTCGTTGAACGCCTTCAGGAAGGCGGTCGCCGTGACAACGTTCGGCGCATCGGAATCGGCGATAGGCAAAGCACGACCGGCTTGTGCGCCCATACCCAGGAACACCGCATCGAACTCCTTGCGGATCTGTTCCAGCGTGATGTCTTTGCCGACGTGGCATTTCATGCGGGTCTTCACACCCAGGTCGATGATGCGCTGGATCTCTGCGTCCAGCACGTCACGCGGGGTGCGGAAACCCGGGATGCCGTAACGCATCATGCCGCCGAGGAACTCGTGGTCGTCGAAGATGGTGACTTCATGACCCTTCAGCGTGAGCTGATAGGCGACCGACAGACCGGCCGGACCGCCGCCCAATACGGCGACTTTCTTGCCTGTTGGGGCAACGTCCGGTTTCTTGAACTTCAGTTTGTTGGCGATCGCGTATTCGCCGAGGAAATGCTCGACCGAGTTGATGCCGACATGGTCTTCCACTTCGTTGCGGTTGCAACCGGATTCGCAAGGTGCCGGGCAGACACGACCCATCACCGACGGGAACGGGTTGGCCTCGGTCAGGCGACGCCATGCATATTCCTGCCACGGCATGACGGGCTTGCCGTCTGCACCGTTAGGCACTTTCTCGGTGCCGCGCACGATGCCGAGATAGCCACGGATGTCCTCACCGGCCGGGCAGCTGCCCTGGCACGGCGGCGTGGATTGGATATAGGTCGGGCACTTGTAGGAGAAGCTGGCCTGGAAGATCTTTTCGTTCCAGCGACGCACCTTGCTGTCGCCGTCCTTGTATCGACGGAAAGTCAGATTTTGTGGGGTATCAATTGTTGCCGACATCGCTATGCCTCCAGATTGAAGTTACTTATCGCCCAAGATGATCGCGTTACTGACCAACTGGTGTACACCGCCCACCATCTTTCGGTCGAAACCGTAGACGGGCATGATCTTTGAAAACTGTGTCTTGCAGATGGCGCAGATGGCCGCCATGTAATTCACACCGTGTTCCTGCACTGCCTGATTCAGCACTTCCATGCGTGGCAAGGCACCCTTCACACGCAGCTCCATCAGGTCGTCGGTCAGCAGACCGCCGCCGCCGCCGCAACAGAAGGTGCGCTCGCGTGTGGTGTTGGCATCCATCTCGACGAAGTTGTTGGCCACCGTCTTGATGATGTTGCGCGGGATCTCGAACTGTCCGCCCGGCAGGTCACCCATGCGCGAACCGCGAGCCACGTTGCACGAGTCGTGCATGGTGATGACGAATTGGTCGTTCTTCGACTTGTCGAACTTGAGCGCATCGCGCTGGATCAGATCCCAAGTGAACTCGCAGATATGGGTAGGCTGCTTGTAGCGGTGATCGAGTTGCTTTTGCAGCATCTGTGCGAACTTGTCGGTCTCGTCCGCACCGTCGCCCACGCCGCTCAGCGTGTTCCAGAAGCTGTATGCAACGCGCCATGCATGACCGCACTCACCCACCACGATACGTTTCACGCCCAGTTCCAGCGCGGCCTCGCGGATGCGCAGCGCAATCAAGCGCAGCTGCTCGTAACTGCCGATGAACATGCCGAAGTTGGCGCCCTCGGAAGCCATCGAGGACAGTGTCCAGCTGGTGCCTGAGGCATGGAACACCTTGGCGTAACCGATCAGACCGTCGATGTGCGGCTCGGCGAAAAAGTCGGCGGACGGCGTGATCAGCAGCACTTCAGCGCCCTTCACGTCTACCGGGAATTTGATATCGAGTCCGGTATCTTCCTTGACGTCCTCTTCCAGACCTTCCAGCGTGTCGACCAGAGCAGGCTCGGGCAGACCGAGGTTGTTGCCGATCTTGTGCACCTTGCCGATGATCTCGTTGGAATACTTCTGGCCCATGCCGACCGAAGCGAGTATCTCGCGCGCGGCCATGGTGATCTCGGCTGTGTCGATGCCGTATGGGCAGAACACCGAGCAACGGCGGCATTCGGAACACTGGTGATAATAGTTGTACCACTCGTCCAGCACTTCACGCGTCAGGTCGCGCGCACCGACCAGCTTGGGGAAGAACTTGCCTGCGAGGGTGAAGTAACGGCGGTAGATGCTGCGCATCAGGTCCTGACGCGCGACCGGCATGTTCTTCGGGTCCTGCGTACCGATGAAGTAATGGCACTTGTCGGAACATGCGCCGCAATGCACACAGGCGTCCATGTACACGCGCAGCGAGCGGAACTTGCCCAGTAGATCACCCATCTTGGCGATGGCCTTGTCGTGCCAGTCGTCCACCAGTTGACGGGGGAATCCCAGCGCTTCCTGGTGCTTGTCGTTGGCGATGAAGGGACCCTTGCCTTCCATCGCACCCGGCTTCAGCGCGGGAATGATGGGTATGGTGCGATAGGCTGGTGCGGTGATGTCAGCCATCTTATTTCTCCGATTCCAACTTGCCGGCCCAGGCACTCAGATGACGATGCTCGCGCGGATTGTCGGTCTGATTGCGGGTGGGCGAAAAAAAGACTCCTGGTGCATGTAACAGCTTGCTTAGAGGGAAGAGCGCCAGGAGTGCGAAAACAAGGAACAGATGCAACAGCAGCAGACCGTCCGCCGGCAGGGTGCCGATATCGAAACTCAGCAGCCCGAGGAAATAGGTCTTCACGCCCACCACGTCGGTGTGCGAGACGAATTGCATCAGCAGGCCGGAGACCGCGATGACGATCAGCAACACCAGCCACAGATGGTCGGACGGCGTGGAGATATAACGGATGCGCTCGACGAACAGACGGCGTACCCACAGCCCGCACAGGCCCAGCAGCATGGTGATGCCTGCATAGATGCCGAACGGCTGGATGAATGCGACCCAACCCCAGACGGGATCGGTGAAATAGCGCAGATGGCGCAAGGTGACCAGCAACAGGCTGGCGTGGAACAACCATCCCATGGCCCAGGTCCACAGATTGGCTTTGAACAGACTTTCGAAAAACACCACTTCGCGCGTCAAGCGGAATACCACACCGGTCTTGGTGGTCGGCGCAGGAGTGGTTGGTATCTTCAGCGGCGCAGGGGTGCGCGCATAAAGACTGATACGGGAGAGCAACCCCACGACGAACAGCAAAGTCGCGAGATAGAACAGGATTGCGAAGAGAACGCTCATCGTGTGGTCACCCTGCCGGATTCAGATCAAACGCAACCGGTAGGCTTGGGCAGACCGGCGATCTTGCATGCCTGCTTGCCTGGACCGTACGGGAACAGACCGTACAGGTACTCGCTGTTGCCCTTCTCCGCGCCCAGCTTCTTGCCGATCGCCTTGGTCAGCACGCGCACTGCGGGTGCGATCTGATACTCGTCGAAATACTCACGCAGGAAGTTGATCACTTCCCAGTGCTGATCGGTCATCTCGATGCTCTCGGTCTTGGCGATGTAGTCTGCGACTTCCGCATTCCATTCACCCAGATTGACCAGATATCCTTCTTCGTCTGTTTCGTAGCTCTTGCCGCCGACTTCGATGCTAGCCATGTTGTATCTCCTTCTATGAATAATGGTTGCTGCTGACTACTCTTCCCTCATTCCGTGCTTCCCCTTGCAGGGAGGCAACGAACCGTATCGCAACGCGATTTGTTACAGCCAGGATTGGCAATTCTTGTTGCTGACCGTCAATGCGACGAATCCCGCATAGTCGACCGATGACACGCCCGCGAGCAGGCGATCACCCAGACCGCGCGCTTCCAGGTCGGGCATCAGCACATGCACCTTGCAACGGCCCATGGCCGCAGTCAGCTTGGATTCAAAGGCGCTGCCGGCAGTCGCGGCATACACCGCGTCTTCGATCAGCAGTACATCGCCGCCGTCGACCATGGTGCTCAGGCAGCTTTCCAGCGTGCCGCTGGTCAACGGGGATTTGTTCACGATATGTAGCATGTTCTCCCCCTTAGAAACTCAGGACGACGTCTTGCTCGTCCATCAGTTTGCCCATCTCGGCACGGCTCAGCACGGTGACGCCGACGATGAAGTCGTCTTCGTTCAGTCCGCGTGCTTCCATCGCTTCCTTCTCGACATACAGCTTCTCGACGTCGTAGTCTTCCAGCGCACGGTAGGTGGGCGAGAAGTTCTTGATCTCGATGCCCTTGGTCTGCATACCCTTCTTCAACTGGTAGACACCGTCGTCGAGGAAAGCCAGCGAGACATCCTGGTCGAAGGCGGCGGTGATCAGCACCACTTCCAGCGATTCCAGCGCGTAGATCGTGCCGTAAGGCGCCTTGCGGTTCACGAACATGAATTTCTTGTTGTCACTCATATCGTTCTCCTCAATCGCCGAAGGTGACCAGACGGTCGCACTTGATACCGGACTCGACCAGTTGCCCCAGACCCGAGATGCGGAAGCCCTGCGCCAGGTTCTCTTCCTTGATGCCGCGACGCAATGCCGCCGCCACGCACACCACCAGGTCGACCTTGTGGTCTTCCGCCAGTTTGGTCCAGCGGTTGACGATATTGCGGTCGTCCTGCGGCGGCTCGGTCAGACGCGAGGCGTTGTTCACGCCGTCGTGATAGAAGAACACACGCCACACTTCATGCCCTGCCGCGATGGCCGCTTTGGCGAACAGGTAAGCAGAATCGCTCGCCTGATGCTGGTACGGCCCTTCGTTGACTACGATCCCGAACTTCATTCAGTCACCTCGCTCAGAAACGGATATGTGCCGAAGCGTTCAGGTTGTAACGCGAACCGCGCCAGTCGTCGATCAGGTACTTGGTGAACGGCAGACCGGTCTTCTCGAAGAAACGCGGCCAGCCGATACGGTCGATCCAGTCGGCGATACGCTCCCAGGGACGCGCATCTTCCTTGTACACGGTGAGGATGTTCTTCACCACAGCACCGACTTCGGGCCAGCGCGGCGGATTGTTGGGCAGACCGGCAGCGACCATCTTCATGAAGGTGGGCTTGCCGCGCGCGTTGGAGTTCTTGCCGCCGACCCAGATGGCCAGCTTGGAGAATTCCGGATCATTGATCTGCATCGGTGGGCACGGGGGATAGCAAGCACCGCAGCACATACACTTGGCCTCGTCGATCTCCAGCGAAGGCTTGCCGTTGACCATGGCCGGGCGGATCGCCGCAACCGGGCAACGTGCCACCACAGTCGGACGTTCGCATACGTTGGCGACCAGATCATGGTTGATGACCGGCGGCTTGGTGTGCTGCACGATGATGGCCAGGTCGGCCTGACCACCACAGTTGATCTCGCAGCAGGAAGTGGACAAGTGCACGCGGTTAGGCATCTCTTCGCGACGGAACTCTTCATACAGATCGTCCATCAGCGCCTTCACCACGCCGGAAGCGTCGGTGCCGGGGATGTCGCAATGCAGCCAACCCTGGGTGTGGGCGATCATGGTGACCGAGTTACCGGTACCACCGACCGGGAAGCCGTTCTTCTCCAGTTCAGCGATCAGCGGTGCAACCTTCTTCTCGTCCGTCACGATGTATTCGATGTTGGAGCGGATGGTGAAGCGCACACGGCCTTCGGCGAAGTTGTCGGCGATGTCACACAGCTTACGGATGGTATAGACATCCATCTGACGCTGGGTACCGGCGCGCACGGACCATACTTCGTCGCCGCTGTGTGCCACGTGATGCAGCACGCCCGGACGCGGACGGTCGTGATAACGCCAGTTGCCATAGTTCTTCAGCAGCGTCGGGTGCAGATACTTGGTGTTCTCCGGAACACCGGTCTCCTTCGGCTTGCGCTTTGCTGCGGGTGCGGCTTGGACGGCTTGATTCATCTTCTATCTCCTCAGGCTGCTTGTTTCTTGGCGTTGATCTTGGCGACTTCCTCGTCCCAACCGTCGGTACGGACGTAAGGATTCATACGCGGCGAATTGATCATGGAGGCATCGACATCGACTTCCAGTGCATCGAGGAAGTTGGTCAGACCGATACGCTCGATCATCTCGCCGGTACGCTCGTGCTCCAGTGCGTTCTCGGCAAAGAAGTCGATGGTGCGCTGCGCGAAATCGACCAGCTTCTCGACTTCTTCTTCGGTTTCCAGCTTGATGAACGGCAGCACCACGGTACCCATCAGACCGCCGATCTTCAGGTGGCTCTTGCCGCCGACCAGCACGGTTGCGCCCTTGTCCTTGCCCGGCGCCAAAGCGCCGGTCATGACGTTGATACAGTGCATGCAGCGTACGCAGTCCTGGTTGCTGATCTCGATGCCGTGGGTGTCGTTCACCGCCACAGTGGAGGTGTGCTCACCGGCCTTGATCTTGGACAGTTCCTTGACCTGGAAGGCCTTGGTCGGGCAACGCGCCACGACATCGTTCACCAGCTCATCCATGCCGTGCTTGGCGAACCAAGTCTTGGCCAGACCTTCGTCGGTGCGGATGTTGTCGCGCCAAGTACCGATCACGGCCATGTCGGCGCGCTGCACGGAGTTCATACAGTCGTTCGGGCAACCCGAGAACTTGAATTTGAACTTGTATGGCAGCGAAGGACGGTGGATGTCATCGAGGAAGGTGTTCAGCACGGCGCGGTGCGCCTGTGCTTCGTTGTAGCAGGACTGCTCGCAACGGGCAGCACCCACACAAGACATGGAGGTGCGCACGGCAGGGCCGGCGCCGCCGAGGTCGAAGCCCATCTCATTGAGCTCGTCGAAGGACTTTTGCACGTTCTCTGTGGTCGCGCCCTGGAACATGATGTCGCCGGACTGGCCGTGGAAAGCGATCAGACCGGAACCATGCTCTTCCCAGATGTCGCAGAACTTGCGCAGGGTGTCGGTATCGTAGTGCATGCCCGGAGGAGGCATGATGCGCAGGGTGTGGAACTCGGCTGCGTCAGGGAACTTGGGAGAACCGTCTGCGTTCTTCAGCTCGGTGAAACGCGGGATCACACCGCCACCGTAGCCGAACACGCCGACCGTGCCGCCCTTCCAGTAACCCTTCTTGGTCTTGTAGGACTCTTCCAGTTGACCCAGCAGGTCGACCACATAATCCTTGTCCTTGGCCAGATCCTTCAGGCCGGTAACGAAGCTAGGCCAAGGGCCGGACTCCAGTTGATCCAGGTTGGGCGTGTCATGCATCTTCTTGGCCATAATGTCTTTCCTTTCGATTTGCTGTGCCTCTGGCTTATGCAGTGCTCGGCAGGGTTGGTTGATCATGTCCGGGCTCTTCGTCCCGGTTTCTAATGGTTGAGCATATTACGAGGGTGTCACCAAGCAAACCATCACCCTGAGCGGGTATGTTAGGTAACTCTAATGGGGGGTGCTTTTACCTTCCCCGGTAGTATTCCATTGCAGGGGGCATTGCGGCTAGACTTGCCTTATTACCCGACCCATTAACTAAGGCACACGGGAAACCCACACAGGAAAACCATGGCACATATCACTGTACTCGAACAGTTCACCGCGCCGATCGGCAAACAGCAGATCGAACTGCAACACGTCGATCATGACGAAGGGGGCTTGAACATGCTGCGCGTCCGCATCCGTGAAGGCAAGCGTTTCACCATATTCGACATCGACCCTGCCACGGCAGCCAAATGGGCGACCGTCATGCAGGACTGGGCCAATGCCCAGCAACAGGCATGAGCGTGATCGAGCTCAGCTTCGACCTGCACGGCGAAAGCATCCCCGCCGACTACCCGCATAAGCTGTGGGATGCCTTGCTGCGCATCGCCCCCGCACTGGCCGCCAGCGAAGAGGTGGGTGTGATCCCCCTGCGCGGCCCCAACAACAACGGTGAGTTGCTGCTACCAAACCGCGCCAAGCTGGCGCTGCGCCTGCCGCTGGCTTTGCTGGACGCAGCCCTGGCCCTGTCCGAGCAGGAATTACAGATCGGCAGCGTGACCGTGCGGCTGGGCAAAGGCAAGACGCGCGAGTTACAGCCCTACTCCACCCTGCATGCGCATCTGGTCGTGGGCCCGGCCGACGAACTCGAATTCATGGCGATGGTCGACACCGCGCTTGCAGCGCTCGATGTGCGCAGCAAGCTGATCTGTGGCAGACATCACAGCTTGAACAGCGATCAGCAGGAAATCAGCGGTTTCAGTCTGGTGATGCACGACCTGAAAGACGAGGATTCTCTGCGCGTCCAATACGCCGGCATGGGAACGGGGCGAAATCTGGGATGCGGCATCTTCGTGCCATACAAGGTCATCTCCGGTCTGGAATAGATAAGAATCGGGAGTCCACGAAGAGGGTTCGTGTTCTTCGTGGACATGTTTTGTTAGTAGTCGTTAATTAAAAGGAGCATGAAGATGGGATACGTAGTAGCTGGCAATGAACTTGCAACCGATGACGACGGTTTCCTGCTGGAGCCGGATTACAGCGAGGAAGTGGTGGGCGTGATCGCCGCTGCCGAAGGCATCGAGCTGACCCCGAAACACTGGGAGATCATCAACTACATGCGCGAACAATATCGCGAAGAGGGACACACCCCGAACTTCCGCAACATGCTCAAGGGCGTGAACGAATTCTGGCCGGATGCCGACAGCAAGGCGCTGTATGATCTGTTCCCCACCGGCCCGGCCAAGCAGGCCGCCAAGGTCGCAGGTCTGCCCCAGCCCTATGGTAAGGGCGGCTACTAAGGAGAGCATGGAAATGGATGACAACGTACATGTAGTGCTGGATATGAAGGGGCTTTCCTGCCCCAAGCCGCTGATCGGCGCAAAACGCATGGTGGACGAGTTGAACCCCGGCCAGGTGTTGCTGCTGATCTCCAACTGCCCCGGCACGCCGGACGATCTCTTCTCTTGGGCTGAACTGACCGGCAATTCGGTCATCAAGACCGAGAAGATGGATGGCGGCAGCATCGGCTATCACATCCAGAAAGGCGGCAAGAGCGCGAAACACCCGCATGCCCATGTCTCGCTGGATATCCGTGGTGCAGTGTGCCCCGGCCCCATCGTCGAGGCCAAGAAACTGCTGAACGGCATGCAGGCGAATGAAGTGTTGCGCCTGATCAGCGATTGTCCAGGCGTGGCTTCGGACATCGAAGGCTGGGCAGCGAGCACCGGCATGACCGTGCTGGAGACCCTTGAAACTGCGGCAGGCGTGCATGAGTTCTACATCCGCAAGGGATAAGGCGCACGTCGCCATCCGCATCAAGAGCAACTGGTTCAAGGATGGCCGGGAGCGTACGCCGCAGGAGATCTCGGATGCGCTCGCCTTCACGCTGTGGCGTATCGCCGATGCCGCCTTGCGCCGCACGCGCAAGGACGACTTCGCCATCGAGGTCGGGCCGCAATACCTCGACTTCCTCGCCGAGTACCTGGCCTTCCTCATCCTCGTCGCGGATCGCCTCGCCTATCGCAAACTTTCCGCAGAAGACCGGCAGATATTCACCGGCAATCTGGCGAATCGCACGGGTGAGACCTATGCCGAGAACCGCAGCCGCTTGCTGGAGAGCGATCAGAAGACCTGCAAGCAGGACTTCATCGAACTTCTCAACCGCCGTGCCGGTGAGTATGCGGATTTCGACTACAACGAGAACGGCCCCGACTATGGTTTCTATCGTTATCTCGCCTGGTGTATCAGTCAGATCCTGAGCGAAGAAGACGCCAAGTGGATCATCGATCCGATGATCAGCTTCGAAGCACCGGATTCCGTGAAGCTGGTAGAGAAGACGCTGCGCGGCCTGTGGGAAGAAGAACCCCGCCCGGCGCGACGCCGTAGCGGCACCAGCGGAGACTAAATGCCCAGTCCGTTCGACCTCGCCGATGACGACAGCTACCAGCGCTGGCGCGATGCCAAGCTGGCCGGCGCACCACGCACCGCAGCCGACCTCATCGTAGAAGTCAAAGACCCGCGCGCCCTCAGCGCAAGCGAACGCGAAGCACTGGCTACACGCATCAAAAACTGCAATATGGCCATCTACGCCAGCCCCATGCTGGAAGAAGACAGCGACATCCTGCGCAAGCTGGGCACGCAATTCGGCCTGAACCGGCTGGATGCCAACTGGCTGGCCGGTGAGGATGGCGTGTCATCCATCCGCGTGTTCGACGGTGGCACGCGCAAGCACTACATCCCCTACACCGACAAACCCATCAAGTGGCACACCGACGGCTACTACAACCCGCCGGAAAGACAGATACGCGCCATGGTGCTGCACTGCGTGCGCGATGCGGCCAGTGGCGGCGAAAACAGATTGATGGATCACGAACTGTGCTACCTGCTGCTGCGCGAACAAGACCCCGCGCACATCGAAGCGCTCATGCAGCCGGACGTGATGACCATCCCCGAACGTGTGGACGAGAACGACGGTGTGCGCCCCGCCCAAAGCGGCCCGGTCTTCTCAGTGGATAAGGATGGCAACCTGCATATGCGCTACACCGCCCGCACCCGCAGCATCGAATGGAAGAAAGACGACGCCACGAAAGCCGCAGTCGCCGCACTGGAAGCCCTCCTCGCCTCCGACGTCCCACAAGTATTCAAAGCCACCCTGCAACCCGGCATGGGCCTGCTCTGCAACAACGTGCTGCACGACCGCAGTGCCTTCACGGATGATTCGCAGCGACCACGTTTGCTTTATCGCGCCAGATATCTGGATCGCATCGCGCTCGGCTGAGCAGGCGTCCGGCGCAATGCCCGTTTGCCCTTCGACTTGCTCAGGAGAGCGATATTTCGCCCACCTGGAGTACGGAGGCAATCACCCGAACCGGATCAATACTCAGTCAAACCCAGTCCATAGAACGGCGGCCGACGCCGGTTCAGCCACTCCAGCATGATCAGCTCGTCATCGGTATGGTTGGCGACTTTGGCTTTCGCCATGGAGGGCATGCCAGTATCGTGATGGATGTAGATGGGGTGGTCGTGGTGTTCGGTGACGATGCGCTCCACCCGACCGGGTTCCGCAGTCGGTTCCACCAGGGCTGTGCCGTAGCACAGACAGAAATACACCTTCTTCGCCTCGGCCTCGATGTAGCAGGCGGTGCCACGGATACCAAGGACGGCGGTGGGCACCACCAGACGTTTCTCGCCGGGTTCGAACACCGACAGGATGCGGCCGGTGACGACACGGAAGAATTCCTTGGTCGCGTCCTTGCCGAAACGCACCACGCTGTTGCTGCGTTGCAGGAAAGCGTTGCGGTCGATGACGTAGATGGCCTCGCTGTTCGCGCCGGTGGTGACCTGGTCGCCCGGCAGTACAGGTTGCCCCTCCTTCGCCGGTTTGCCGTTGATGCGTACATCTCCCTTGATCTTGTGCAGGCCCTGCACGGATGGATAGTTGCCGGCGGCGAGCGCATCGCGGATCAGGCCGGGGATCCCCGCGCCGGCCAGCAGCCCCAGAGCAGTCAGTTGTTTAAGCAAGCGGCGGCGCGATCTGTTCATCTCGAACACTCCCATTACATGGTCAGCAAGACCGTTGCTTGAGATGTTAGAACAAAATCGAGGCAGCTTTGTATTTCATTTGAAACAAAAAAACGGACATCCCAAGATGCCCATTTTTGCAGGATGCTTCCACCAGACCGCCCCCCCTATCCCCCCAAGGGATGCCGCTTCATCCGTTGCAACATCAGCGCGGCCTTGTCCTCCCCCTTGCTGGCTGCCCGCTCCAGCCAATACATCGCCTTGTCACGATCCACCCCCACGCCCAGCCCATTCTTGTACATGACGCCCAGTCGCCATTCGGCAAAAGGCGCATCAAGGGCGGCAGCCTTCTCATACAACTGCCTTGCCGTAACGTAGTCGCGCGCCACCTCCCAACCGTTCTCGTACATGAATCCCATGAATGCATAACCTGCGGGCAACTTGTAATGCACGGACTCACGGATCAGCATCAGCGCCTTGGCATGATCCCTCGGCAACCCGCCCCGTCCAAGGTTATACATCTGGCCGAGCCGGGTCATCGCGAGCGGCTGGCCGTGATCGACAGCTTCGCGATACAGGCGCACCGCCTGCGCCTCATCCTGCTCGACGCCGCGCCCGAGCTGGTAAAGGAAGCCCAGTCTGGCCATGGCCAGATAGCTCCCTTTTTCCACCCCCTGGCTATACAAGTCTGCAGCCTGCACACGATCGAACGGCACGCCCTTACCGGTCTCGTAGAGATAGCCCAAGTGCGCGAATCCCCATACACTCCCGGCATCGATGGCGCGCCGGTAATGCTCGGCAGCGCGCCCATGATCCTTCTCAACACCCATCCCGAATTCGTACAGCATGCCCATGCGCGCGATAGCATCTGGCTCGCCGTTCGCCATTGCCTTCTCGTACCAGGCACGCGCCTTTGCGTAGTCCTGATCCACCCCCAGCCCGCGCTCGTAGAACCACCCCATGCGGAACTGTGCTTTGGCGTTGCCACCATCGGCCAGCTTACCGATCTCGCGCATGGCTTCGGCGAAATCTCCGTTGATACGCGCCACCAATGCACGCCGGAAAGCCTCGCCTGCCTCGATGTCACGCGACGCTTTCTGATATTTCTCTACCAACTGCTCAACTGCAGGAGTCGCTGTGACCTCCTCTGTCGGCGTTATGAGCGGGACAGGGACAGGGACAGGGACAGGGACAGGGACAGGCGGTGCCGCATCGACCAGAACAGAAACAAGTGTCGTCGCTTCCGGCTTGGGCGACGCGGGGGCGAGCGTTTCTGGAGGCACGGCCGCAGGCACGATAGTTGCCGCCTGATCATGTTCGACGGGTAATTGCTCCTTCTGCTGGATTTGCTCCAGTTGCGACCTCAGTCGTGCGATCAGCTCGCGGGCGCTTTGCAAAGCCTCATGCGATTCACGCAACGACTTCTCCAATTCCAGATCGGCACGCAGCGCACGGAGTTTGCTCAACACATCCTCCGAGTCGGCCTTGATCCCCGCTTTGACGTAGTACACCGGGCGCTTCCATTTCTCATCCAGCACCTTCATCGCCACGATGCCTGCCGTGATGTTGACCACATCCTGGCTCATGTAGGAATTCCCGAGCGAGTCCTGATGCATCTTCACCACGGAACCGACATAAGTACCCAGCTCTTCCAGCAGCTCGCGCTTAACGCCCTCAATGGCATTCACCCGGCAGCTTGTCGCGCTATCGAAGAACGCGCCGTGATAACTGTAATCGCGGATGTACTCCTGCATTTCCGCATGGACCTGCAAGGGCACAACGCCGATGAGCAACCATAATGCCGCGTGAACAAAACGGAAATCCATAACCACCTCGTGCAGGAAAATTCTCTCTATAAAGAATGAAGCAATTGTGCAGGGATCATGGATCACCGCGCTCCGCCCTTTCGGCTTCGCCTGCCCCCGCTGGGCGGACGGTGCGATTCTAATCGCAGATGCCGAAGGCGTCTGCTAACGCTTGAACATAAGGCCGGCGGCATTGCATCCATGCAATCGACCGAACTCGAGACCATATAAACAGAACGGGCATCCGAAGATGCCCGTTCTTGGTTGCGTTACAACCTGACGCTTACTTGCCCATCTCCAGCATGAGCTGATTGATGCGTTTGACGAAGGTGGCAGGATCGTCGAGCTGGCCACCTTCAGCCAGCAGGGCTTGCTCGAACAGCACAGCCGCCCAGTCGTCGAAGTGCTTCTCCTCGGCTTGCAGGCGTGTCACCACCGGATGGCCGGGGTTGATCTCGAGGATGGGCTGCGACATCGGTGCGTTCTGACCGGCGGCTTTGAGCATGCGCGCGAGGTTGGCGCTCATGTCGTTCTCGTCGGCAACCAGACAGGCTGGCGAGTCAGTGAGGCGGTGCGTGACGCGCACTTCCTTCACCTTGTCGGCCAGACTGGTCTTGATCTTGTCGAGCAGCGGCTTGAGTTCGTCGGCCTGCTTCTCCTGCTCCTGCTTCTCGGCGGCGTCTTCCAGCGCACCCAGGTCCAGACCGCCCTTGGCGACGGAGGCCAGTTGCTTGCCCTCGAACTCGGTCAGGTAGCTCAGCGCCCACTCGTCCACGCGATCGGAAAGCAGCAGCACTTCGATGCCCTTCTTGCGGAACACTTCGAGGTGCGGGCTGTTCTTGGCGGCGTTGAAGGTCTCGGCGGTGACATAGTAGATCTTGTCCTGGCCGTCCTTCATGCGCGCAATGTAGTCCTTGAGCGAGACGGTCTCTTCATTGGTGTCCGCCTTGGTGGAGGCGAAGCGCAGCAGAGCGGCGATCTTGTCCTTGTTGGCATGATCCTCGCCCACGCCTTCTTTCAGCACCTTGCCGAACTCGCCCCAGAAAGTGGCGTATTTCTCCGGCTCTTTCTCTGCCATGTCGGCCAGCAGTGCCAGCACCTTGCTGGTGCAGCCCTTGCGGATGGCTTCGATGTCTTTCGACTCTTGCAAGATCTCGCGCGAGACATTAAGCGGCAGGTCGGCGCTATCCACTATGCCGCGCACGAAACGCATATAGAGCGGCATCAGTTGCTCGGCGTCGTCCATGATGAACACGCGGCGCACATAGAGCTTGATGCCGTGGCGTGCGTTGCGGTCCCACAGGTCGAACGGCGCATGCTTGGGGACGTACAGCAGTTGCGTGTATTCCTGACGGCCTTCGACGCGGGCATGGCTCCAGGCCAGCGGGTCGTCGTAGTCGTGGCCGACATGTTTGTAGAACTCCTTGTACTGCTCTTCGCTGATCTCGCTCTTGGACTTGGTCCACAGCGCGGTGGCCTGATTGATGGTCTCGTCTTCGTCCGTGGTGACGTAGCCGCCGTCCTTCCACTCTTCCTTCTTCATCACGATGGGCTGCACGATGTGGTTGGAATACTTGCGGATGATCTCGCGCAGTTTATAACCGGCCAGCAGGTCGTCCTGGTCTTCGCGCAGGTGCAGGATGATCTCGGTGCCGCGTGTGGCCTTGTCCACCATCTCGATGTCGAACTCGCCGCCGCCGTCCGATTCCCAGCGCACGCCCTGATCTGCCTTCTCGCCCGCACGGCGGGTGAGCACGGTGACCTTGTCGGCCACGATGAAGGCGGAATAGAAACCCACACCGAACTGGCCGATCAGGTTGGCATCCTTCTGCTGGTCGCCGGAGAGTTTGCCGAAGAATTCGCGCGTGCCGGATTTGGCGATGGTACCGAGGTTGTTGATGACGTCGTCGCGGTTCATGCCGATGCCGTTGTCGCTGATGGTCAACGTGCGCGCTTCCTTGTCGAAGCTGACGCGGATGGCGAGGTCGGAATCGTCCTCGAACAGGGCATCGTTGTGCAGCCCCTCGAAGCGCAGTTTGTCGCAGGCGTCGGAAGCGTTGGAGACCAGTTCGCGCAGGAAGATCTCGCGGTTGGAATAGAGGGAATGGATCATCAGCTGCAGGAGCTGTTTCACTTCGGTCTGGAAACCCATGGTTTCGCGGTTGACGGTGGTGCTGTCAGTCATGTCTTCTCCGTATGTGTCGTTGATCAGGATTCAGGGTGTACCGAAAAGGTCGATTCGGTACTTGGGGGCACTGCGGGGAATTTCAAGCGCGTTTTTGCGCGGGGGGGCGCGGCTCCAGATAACGCACCTGGTTGCGCCCGCCTTCCTTGGCCTGATACATGGCGTCGTCCGCCAGCCGCAGCAAGTCTTCGCTGGAGGAACAGTGCCGGTCGAACAGCACCACGCCCAGACTGGCCGTGCAGCGGTGCTCGACCACGAGCGGTTCGCCCTGCTCGCGCGCCACGCACAGGCGATACGGCTCACCCAATGCCTGACGTATCTTTTCCGCGATGTCCGAGGCGCGCTGCATGGAAACCTCACGGTCGGTACTGAGTTCGTTCAGCATCACCACGAACTCGTCGCCGCCGAAGCGCGCCACGGTATCGACCTCGCGCACGCAGTCGGTCATGCGCTGCGCGACCTCGATCAACAGCAGATCACCCACATCGTGGCCCTGCTTGTCGTTTAGCGGCTTGAAATTATCCAGGTCGATGAACATCAGCGCGGCATGACGCTTGCTGCGCTTGCATGCCGCGATGACCAGATTGAATCGGTCCAGCAGCAGGCGACGGTTGGGCAATTGCGTCAAGGGGTCGTAGAACGCCAGATTGCGGATCTGCTCCTCGGCTTGCTTGCGCTCGCTGATGTCGCGCGTCACCCCCAGCACGATGACGTCGCCCTGCTCATTACGCGCATAGCGTGTGGTGATCTCGACCCACAGTACAGAGCCGTCGCGGGTCAGTTGCTCCAACTCGTCCCGATAGACATGCTCGCTGTCACCACCCGTCAGGAAGGCATGCCGGCGTTCCGCGATCGCTTGCTGCGCTTTGTCACGCGCCTGCTCAGCCAGCATCCTGCTCAATGACAGCGTAGACGCCTCGCTCGGCGTATATCCCAACAGTCTCTCTACCGACGGGCTCATGTATTCCCATCGTTCCCGATCGAGGTTCAGCACCCAGATCACATCCGTGATGTTGTCGGCCAGGAAGCGGTATTTCTCCTCGCTTTCGCTGACCAAACGCTTCTGCCTCTCGATCGCATCCAGCATGCGATCGAGACTGCGCGCCAGCGTGCCGATTTCGTCGCGCCGACCGACATCGGCGCGGCGTTTGCTCCAGCCATGCTCGACTGCCGAGGCGACACCCATAAGGTGTTGTAATCCGTTGGTAAGACGCCATGCCAGAGCCCAAGCGACCAGCGACACAAGCAAGACCGCGATGGCACCCAAAGCAAACCAGGTACGCGTCAGCTCGTCCAGATTGGAATTCACCGTATCGCGCGTCATCTCCACCCGCACCCAGCCCAGATGTCGGCCGCTGAAGATCACCGGATGTGCGACCACCACCTGGTTGCGCTGGTCCACCAGCACCAATTGGTCGCGCGATGTCGAGGCGAGCATTTCACGGCTCACCGGATCTGTGACGTAATAACCTATCTCGTCCCGCGATGTCGATGCCAGAACCTCGCCCTGCGGGCTGACGAAGAAGGCGCGATGCATGTCGGAGGTGCGCGCGAACCCCAGCACCACTTCCTGCAGACCTGCCAAGTCGTTCGCCAGCACCCAGGAAGTGCTGCTGATGGACAGGGCATGCGCCAGCGAGGTGGCTCGCTCGGTCGATAATAGATAGTGCGAATCGCGCTGCTGTGCATGGATCAGATAGCCGAACAGCGTCATCAGCATCAGCGAAGACACGGCAAAGCCCAACACCAGTTGCCTGCGGATGGAACCGCGCCAAAGCGCGGTGATGAAGTTGCGTCTTTTCATGGCGGTCAGTATTCGATATGTCGCACGGTCGCCGAGAACCGGTCCAGATATAGTCGCACCTGCGCATACATCTCGTCGTTCGCAGTCTCGAAACGAGTGATGCCCAGCCTTTTCACCATGTCACGCCCCGCTTGAGTGTCCGTCAGGCCGACCAGCGCCCGGCCGACCGCGACCGCCAGCTCGGGCGGCACATCCTTGCGGACCACCCAACCATTGTTGGGCAAGGTCTCGGTCTGCCATCTCACTTCCAGTTGCGCAGCCAGGTCGGGATGCTCCTGCTGGAAAGTGATCCACGGCACCGGCCAGGTCGCACCTGCAGCCACATGGCCGCGCAACACGTTCAGGATGGATGACTCCTGCGAGCCGACATAGAGATTCTCGATGTCGCGGTTCACGTCCAGACCGTGGGTATGCAAGTAATACTGCGGCATCATGGTTGCCGCCAGTGCGGTGAGCGCGGGATAGGAGACCTTCTTGCCCTTGAGGTCGCTGACTTTGCGGATGCCGCTGTCGCGTCGCACCAGGATGATGCCACGGAACAGTTCGTCGTCACCCATCTTGCCGAACACGCGGTAGCCGTGTTCGAGCGAGCGCACCGTCTGATAGGGATTGGGCATGGCGAAATCGAAATATCCGCTGAACAGCTTCTTGTCGAACTCCTCGTAGTTGCGCGAGGCTTCCAGCCGGAATTTCGCCTGCGGGATGCTGACAGCAAGATGATCGATTATGGGGCCGTATACCTCGACCAGCCGCTTGGGATTGTGCAAAGGATGGATACCAACCACGTATTCTTTTTGCACGCCTTCGCCGGCCTGCGAGCTGAATGCGGGCTCGTACGCGGCCTCCTGCTTTCCGCACGCTCCCAATAGCAGCGCAGCAAACAGCATCAATGTCCGCGTCATCCATACCCCCGTTCGAAAAGAGTTGTGCAGAATCTGTCCTGTCATTTGGCTGAATACTACCCGCACAGACAGGTGCTGTCGTGGGTAAACGAATATTTCTCTGGCTATTCTTTCATCCATCCGTATAATGCGCGCCTTGCCGCTTCACAGGCGGCATAGAGTCCATCGTTTCCTGACCCCTCTGCATCCCGAATTTATTGGATGCGCCAAGCTTCACCGGTTAGCGACGATGTTTGTTTGCGCCGGTAGAGGTCTTTAGTACCCCCTACTGATTTCCATTGTGTGGCCCGTGGCCACGCATGCGCTGTGTCTTATAAAAATCAAGGAACAACACATGTCTGAAAATATCATTGCCACCGCTATTCCCGCGACTGCCGTCACTACGGTCACCTTTGACACGCTGGGTCTGGCACCGACCATCCTGAAGGCCGTTCAGGAAGCGGGTTACACCGTTCCCTCCCCGATCCAGGAACAAGCTATCCCCGAAGCACTGGCAGGTCACGACCTGATGGCTTCCGCCCAGACGGGCACCGGCAAGACCGCCGCGTTCATCCTGCCTGCCTTGCAAAAGTTGTCGGTCGAATCCGCCGTGCGCAGCAAAGGCCCGCGTATCCTGGTGCTGACCCCGACCCGCGAACTGGCACAGCAAGTGTCCGACGCTGCCACCAAGTACGGCAAGAACATGCGCGTGAAGGTGGTGAGCATCCTCGGCGGTATGCCTTACCCGCTGCAGAACAAGCTGCTGTCCAGCCCCGTTGACATCCTGGTGGCGACACCGGGCCGTCTGATCGACCACATCGAGCGCGGCCGTATCGACTTCTCGCGTCTGGAGATGCTGGTGCTGGACGAAGCCGACCGCATGCTGGACATGGGTTTCATCGATGACGTGGAGCGCATCGCCGCCGCCACACCGGCCAGCCGTCAGACGCTCCTGTTCTCCGCCACCCTGGACGGCGCGATCGGCAATCTGGCCCAGCGCCTGCTGAAGTCGCCCAAGCGCATCAGCGTCGCCGCCACCAAGGCCCGTCACGAGAACATCGAACAGAAGTTGATGTACACCGACGACATGGCGCACAAGAACCGTTTGCTCGACCACATCCTGCGCGATATCGACCTGAATCAGGCCGTGGTGTTCACCGCTACCAAGCGCGATGCCGACATGCTGGCCGACAGCCTGTCCGCACAAGGTCACGCCGCCGCCGCCCTGCACGGCGATATGAACCAGCGCGAGCGTAACCGTACCCTGCTCAACCTGCGCAAAGGAAACGTGCGCGTGCTGGTCGCCACCGATGTCGCCGCGCGCGGTATCGACGTGCCCGGCATCACACACGTCATCAATTTCGACCTTCCCAAGTTTGCCGAGGACTATGTGCACCGCATCGGCCGTACCGGCCGCGCCGGCGCGTCGGGTATCGCCGTATCGTTTGCTTCCAATCGCGATTCCGGCACGCTGCGCAACATCGAACGTTATACCGGCCAGGCTATCCAGACACATACCATCGAAGGTCTGGAGCCGAAGTTCAAGCCGCGTCCGGCTGCTCCCGGCGGCCGTGGCAATGGCGCTCCGCGTGGCGGCAACGGTGGCCAGCGTTTCAACAATGGCCCGCGCACCGGCGCCCCCCGCAGCGCGAACGGCGCTCCGCGTCATCACGCACCGGACAGCCGTCACAGCTTCACCCGCGACGAGCACGGCGCGCATCCACGCCGCGAAGGCCACTCCCACAACCGTTTCAGCAACGATGCGCAACCGCGCAGCAATGCGAACGCTAGCGTGAACGGCAACCGCGCACCGGCACCGTTCAACAGCAACCGTCGCCCGCAGGGCACCGGCTTCTCGCTGGGACGCGGTAACGGCGGCGGCAACGGCAACAAGCGTTAAGTCTTTCTGACGCACACAAAAAAGGCACGCTTCGGCGTGCCTTTTTTGTTGTGCTGACCATGGCTATCTAATATCCTCGCACCCCATCTATAGCAAAGCTTTCATCATGCCCATCAGCATCAAGACCGCAGCAGAGATCGAAAAGATGCGCATCGCAGGCCGCTTGGCCGGCGAGGTGCTGGACTACATCGCACCCTTCGTGCAGCCCGGTGTCACCACCGAAGCACTGGACAAGTTGTGTCACGACTATATGGTCGATGTACAAGGCTGCATCCCCGCGCCGCTGAATTACGCACCGGGCGGCCACACGCCGTACCCGAAATCCATCTGCACTTCGATCAACCATCAGGTATGCCACGGCGTGCCCAGCGACAAAAAACTGAAGAACGGCGACATCGTCAATCTGGATATCACCACCATCAAGGACGGTTTCCACGGCGACACCAGCCGCATGTACTACGTGGGCGATCCCTCGATCCAGGCGAAACGTCTGTGCGAGAAGACCTATGAAGCGATGTGGCACGGCATCCGCCAGGTGCGCGCCGGCGCGCATCTGGGCGACATCGGCCATGCCATCCAGACGTTCGCCGAAGGCTTGGGCTACAGCGTGGTGCGCGAATTCTGCGGCCACGGCATCGGTCGCAAGTTCCATGAAGAGCCGCAGGTATTGCATTACGGCAAGGCCGGTACCGGCGTGAAGCTGGAAGCGGGCATGATCTTCACCATCGAGCCGATGATCAATGCCGGCAAGAAAGACATCAAGCAACTGGGCGACGGCTGGAGCATCGTCACCAAGGATCACAGTCTGTCCGCACAGTGGGAGCACACCATCCTGGTCACCGAGACCGGCTTTGAGGTCCTGACACTTTCCGCCGGATCGCCAGCCATTCCAGCCTGATGTCTGTTCACGCCGTTCGCAATAGCCTGCGTGCCGCGCGTCTCGCGCTAAAAGAGTCCTATGCCGAATCTCCCCAGCCCGCCCGTTATCTGCGCAACCACACCCATATTGTGGACGAGCACCTGCGCCAGGTCTGGCGCGCACTGAATATCCCCCATGATCTGACACTGGTCGCGGTAGGCGGTTATGGTCGCGGTGAGCTCTATCCCAGATCGGATATCGATCTGTTGATCCTGCTGCCGCATGAGGCAGACGAAGCCCTGCAAGGTCACTTGCAAGCGATAGTCGGCCAGTGGTGGGACATGGGGCTGGAGATCGGGCACAGCGTGCGCACGGTGGATGAATGCATCGAGGCGAGCAGCGACATCACGGTGCAGACCAATCTGCTGGAGGCGCGTCTGCTCGATGGCGATCCCGCACTGTTCGAGACACTGCAACAGCGTCTGCATGAACATCTCGATCCTCGCACCTTCTATCTAGCCAAGAGTCAGGAGCAACAGCAGCGCCACACCCGCTATGTGGATACCGACTTCAATCTGGAACCGAATCTGAAGGAAAGCCCGGGTGGACTGCGTGATCTGCACAACGTGCTGTGGATCGCGCGCGCAGCGGGTTTCGGCGATACCTGGCAGGCGTTGGCGCGCAACGGACTGCTGACCATGGCCGAAGCACGGCAAGTGGTACGCCACCAGCATCTGCTGCAGGATATGCGCATCCGCTTGCACGAACTGTGCGGACGCCATGATGACAGGCTGGTGTTCGACTACCAGCATCCGCTCGCCGAACAGCTGGGCATCGAATCCACGCCGCAGTTGCGTGCCAGCGAGCGCATGATGCGCCAGTATTACCGCACCAAACGCGCGGTACTGCAGCTGAACAGTGTGTTGCTGCAGACCATGCGCGCGCGTCTGTTCCCCTCCAGTGCGACGCGCCCGCTCAATCCGCGCTTCATCGCGCGCGACGACACGCTGGAAGCATGCGACGACCAACTGTTCGAACGCGAGCCGTCTGCCATCCTTGAATGCTTCCTGCTACTGCAACAACACCCGGAACTGAATGGTTTCTCTGCCGCGACACTGCGTGCCTTGTGGCGCGCCCGCCATCTGGTCGGCCCTGCGTTCCGGCGTGAGCCGCGCCACCGCGAACTGTTCATGCAGATCTTCCGCCAGCCGCAGGGATTGACCCACGCGCTGCGCCGCATGAACCAGCAGGACATCCTGGGACGTTACCTGCCCGCCTTCGGCCGCGTGGTGGGCCAGATGCAGCACGACCTGTTCCACGTCTATACCGTCGACGAACATATCCTGATGGTGCTGCGCAATCTGCGCCGTGCCACACTTGAGAAACACGCGCATGAATTTCCACTGAGCAGCCGACTTATCAGCGAGTTCGAACGGGTCGAAGTGCTGTATATCGCCGCCCTGTTCCATGACATCGCCAAGGGACGCGGCGGCGACCATTCCTTGCTGGGACGTGCCGATGCGCGGCGCTTCTGCAAGATGCACGGCATCTCGCCCGAAGATACCGAGCTCGTCGTGTGGCTGGTGAAGAACCATCTGCGCATGTCGGCCACGGCGCAGAAGCAGGACCTTAGCGATCAGGATGTGATCGCCGCATTCGGATCGGAAGTACCGGATGAACGCCATCTGACCGCCTTGTATCTGCTGACTGTCGCCGATGTGCGCGGCACCAGCCCCAAGGTTTGGAACGCCTGGAAAGGCAAGCTACTGGAAGATCTGTACCACGCCACGCTGCACTATCTGAGCTACGGCAAGATCGCCGACCAGATCGGTGAGGCGCAGCGCGAAGCGGCTGCCACGCTCAATCTGTATGCGATCGCATCGGAGACCTATCTGCCGCTGTGGGCGAAACTGGACGATGAATACTTCATCCGCCACGAGGCGCATGAGATCGCCTGGCATACGCGGGCGCTGACCCAGCGCCCGGATATCAAGACGCCTATCATCAAGACGCGCCTGAGCCGCATCGGCGAAGGCATGCAAGTGCTGGTCTATCAGCATGACCAGCCCTACCTGTTTGCGCGCATCTGCAACTTCTTTGCGCGCATGAACTACAACATCATGGAAGCCAAGGTGCACACCACCGAACACGGCTACGCGCTGGACAGCTTCCTGGTGATGGATGAGAGTCAGGACAAATCCGCCTATCGCGATGTGATGAACTACGTCGAATACGCACTGGCCGAGGAGATCGGCGGCGACGCCGT
>Ga0209231_1000092_pt1 | contig 64033 bp, 49 predicted proteins | sample Deesub45470m_DNA_FD_188086 | JGI IMG/M metagenome (GOLD analysis project Ga0209231, IMG submission 188086) | Deep subsurface microbial communities from North Pacific Ocean - 450_OLKR46/470m Metagenome (SPAdes) (version 2) | ecosystem: Environmental > Terrestrial > Deep subsurface > Unclassified ... | reverse complement strand
CGGCGCCGACCCCGATGTTGGCCGTGATGCGGCCAAAGAGGATCGGGCCCGGATCGCCGAATACCTTGAAGGTGCGGACATGGTCTTTATTGCCGCCGGACTCGGTGGTGGCACCGGTACCGGTGCGGCGCCGATCATCGCCGAAGTGGCGAAAGAGATGGGAGCCCTGACCGTCGGCGTCGTTACCCGCCCGTTCAATCGCGAAGGGAAGCGGCGCAAGGAGCAGGCCGATCGCGGCGTTGCCCAGCTTAAGGACGTGGTCGATTCGCTGATTGTCGTTCCTAACGACCGGTTGATCGGTCTGGCCGGCAAGCACATGAGTATCCTCGATGCTTTTAAACCGGCCGATGATGTGCTGCGGCAGGCGGTGCAGGGGATTGCCGACCTGATCACCACCAGCGGCCTGATCAACGTCGACTTCGCCGATGTGCGATCGATAATGAGTGAGCGTGGTATGGCGATGATGGGGATCGGTATTGCGGCCGGTGACCGGCGCGCGGCCGAAGCGGCGCAACAGGCGATTGCCAGCCCTCTGCTGGAGGAGATTGACATCTCCGGCGCCCGCGGTGTTCTGGTCAACATCTCCGGCTCTTCGTCCATGACCATGGAAGAGTTTGACGAAGCCTCCCGCATCATCCACGACAAGGTGCACGAAGACGCCAATATCATCATCGGTCTGGTGATTGATGAAGAACTCGGCGAGAACATCAAGATCACTGCCATTGCAACCGGTTTCGGCGGGGCATTCGAGCAGGGTAAACGCGTGGAAGATGAATTGAAGGAGCGCGCCAAGCGTCTGCAGACGACCAGTAATCGCGATGTGCCGACCTTTATCCGTGACCAGCGCAATAACACGCCCCGGTCTGCATTTCGTACCCCGGTCAGTGAAGAGGATGAGTACGACATCCCGACCTTCATCCGCAAGCGGGTCGACTGATTAAACGCCGCGCACCGTCGCGGCTGAAGCAGGTCTATCGTGCAGTTTGGTTGTGAACGACGTCTCCCTGCCGACTCTCCGCCCGGCAGTCAAAGGGAGAGGTCACCCTTGTATTGAATTGACGACTCCCTCGTCGGGGCCGCATTTTTGCGGCCCCTTTTTCTTTGTGAAATTTATTTGACGCAAAAGGTGCTGAGAAAAACGGAGTAATAGATAGGGTGCCAACCTCGTTCAGTACGAGAGTGTCCTCGCCTGAAATCCCCCTCAATCCCCCTTTGTTAAAGGGGGAGGCAAGACAAGTCTTTAGGGATTATGACCAAAACCCACGATGGACATCGCTGACCATCGCTTAAAATTTCTCCCCCCTTTGCAAAGGGGGGTACGGGGGGATTTGCCTGTGCCTTGAGAGTCTCTGCGGCAAACACTTTTTTGTCTGATTATCTAAAATTGAAAGTTTTCCCCCTTATACTTTCTCACCACCCCTGCTATCTTCCTTTCATGTCACGAAAAATTCTTGAAAATCTGCGCCGACGCCATGCCGCCGAAACCACCGATCTGCAACCGGCGACGGCGGGGAAGCTGACCGTTGCACTGGTCTACCCCAATACCTATCATCAGGCGATGAGTAATCTCGGTTTTTTGAGTGTCCACCGCTGGTTCAATCTTCAGGATGGTGTCGGATGTGAACGATTCGTGTTGCCGGATCCCGAAGACATTGTCGAGCATCAGCGCAGTGGGACACCTCTGTTGTCCATCGAAACGCAGCGGCCGCTGGCTGAGTTTGATCTGGTCGCTTTCTCCCTCAGTTTTGAAAACGATTATCTCCATCTGCCTTTATTGTTCGAACTTGGTCGTATCCCCTACAAGGCGGCAGATCGATCGTCATCCGCACCTTTGACCCTCGCCGGCGGTGTCTGCGCTTTTCTTAACCCGGAACCGTTTGCCGAGCTGTTCGATCTGGTGGCGGTCGGTGAAGCCGAAGCGATCTTGCCCGAACTGTTGCCGCAGTTGTTGGCAAGCGCCGATCGGTGCAGTGAAAACCTGCATCATCTGTCGACTCTCCCCGGTATTTATGTCCCGTCCCTGCCGCTGGTTGCACCGGTACAACGACAGTGGCTGGCCGATCTCGACAGCGCCGATTGCCGCTCCTTTATCTCGACAGCTGATACAGAATTCGGCGATATGGCCCTGACCGAGGTTTCGCGCGGCTGTGCCCATGGCTGTCGCTTTTGTGCCGCCGGTTTTATTTACCGTCCACCGCGTGAGCGCAGTATCGATGCGGTATTACGTCAGGTCGATGCCGGTCTCTGCCAGCATACGCGTCAGGGGCTGGTCAGCGCCGCCATTGGCGACTACCCGCAGCGAGAGGCCCTGCAACAGGCGATCCTTCACCGCGGCGGCAGCGTCTCGGTCGCTAGTTTGCGCATCGATACTCTGACTGCGGCCGATGTTGCCGTCCTGAAACAATCCGGGCACAAAACCGTCGCCCTGGCTCCGGAAGCCGGTAGCCAGCGGCTGCGTGACGCCATCAACAAGCAGATCGATACCGAACAGATTCTGCACGCCGTCAATCTGCTGGCCGCAGGTGAAATTCCCAATCTTAAACTGTATGTGCTGATTGGACTGCCCGGTGAAACCGATGCCGACCATGACGAACTGCTGCTGCTCATCAACCAGGTCCGCAGCATCTGGCTCGAAGCCGGCCGCGCCCGCGGTCGCCTCGGACAAATCCATTTGTCGGTCAATCCGTTTGTGCCGAAACCGTTTACCCCCTTGCAGTGGGCACCCATGGCAACGGAAGTGCGTTTAAAAGCGGTCAGCAAACGTTTGCGCAGTGCCATCGGTCGTCTGCCGAATGTTACCATCAGTTTCGAGTCGCCGCGCGCTGCGCTGCTCCAGGGCCTGTTGTCGCGCGGGGATCGCCGGCTGGCCGATCTTTTACCCGAACTCGCCACTGGTGAGCGTTATCCACTGGTCTTCCGTCGGCACGACATTGATGCTGAGGCGATCTTGCATCGACCCTACGCGCAACATGAGCCACTGCCTTGGGAATCGATCGATATCGGTGTTGAGCGGGACTGGTTATGGCAGGAGTACCAAAATTACTGCGTCGGCACACTTACCCCCCCTTGCGTTGCCGGTTGTACCCGCTGTGGGACCTGCGTCTGATCGTCGCCGGCATCTCTTTTTACGATTCAATACGCTATTAATTAAAACTTATCTGGTCAAGCTTCCTTGCTTTTCATCCGGAACCTGATACCAATTAAGACATACTTGATTTTTATTCCTGCAGAGGATGCTCGCATCCTTGCCGCCACGTATGATTCCAAGGAGGCAGAATGAATTCGCCCTATGGGAGGTCGGTTTGGCGTATTGGGTTTTTTTGTGTTCTGTGCGGGCTGCTTCTGGCCGCACCGACGATCGCCGGGGCGATGGAGGTGCGGTTGAACTCACAGACGCTGCTGTTGTTTATGCAGCGCAACACCCCAACCAGCACCGACGCCAGTGTTGTTCCGCTCTATGAATATCTTCAAGCTGATATTGGCGCCCGCAGCACCCGGGGCCTGTCGTTTCATTTCTATGGTTGGGCACGTGAAGACCTGAATGACAGCGATTATTATGCCGATAACCCCGACGGCGAACTCCTCTACGGTTACCTCGACTATTCCCGCCCTTTCAGCCACTTGAATCTGCGTTTTGGTCGCCACTATGTCATTGGCGGATTGGCCAACAACAGCATTGACGGACTCTCCTTGCAGACCGATCTTGGTCCTGATTTTGTCCTGTCGGTTTACGGTGGGCTGCCGGTTGCGTTTGATACAACAGCCGGCCGCAGTGGTGACAGCATCTTTGGCGGTCGACTGGCCTGGCACAGCGCCAACCTGCACGAAGTCGGGCTCTCTTATCAAAACATCAACAATGATGGCAGCACCGAAGATCAGCGCTTTGGGCTCGATCTATCCCTTGCTCTGCCGGCCGGGGTCAATCTCTCCGGTCGCTCCACCTATAACCTGGAGAGTGACGGGTTTGGCGAAAACTTCTACGAAGCGCGTTTTGCCCTCTCCGATTTCAACTTCCGCACCTTCTTCGAAAATTATACTTACGCTGACTATTTTGCCCCCGGCGCACAGACCCCAAACCCCTTTTATGTCCTGAACCGTACTGGCGAGGCCCAGACCAATTTTGGCGCTGATGTTGTCTGGCGGATGTCGAGCGACTGGGAGTTCGGGGCCAAGACCAAGTTTTATACCTACGACGTCAATTCGAGTTCGGCCGCCTACTACTCTGGCCTGATCACCTGGCATGGCCAGGACTTGACCCAGATTGGCGGCGAAATCGGCACCATGCAGGGCAATGCCGCCGACAACAAATATATCCTGAGCCGGGCCTTTTTTTATTGGGACCGGCCGGCTGGACTGCCCCTGTCTTTTATCAGCGGCGACCTCCTTTATGCCGCTTATGACCAGCCGATCTATGGCCAGGACAACTCCTTCTTTGCCTCCCTCGGTGCCGGCCAGCATTTTCTTGATGACCGGCTGGAGTTGAAGCTCTCGGGTGATTACAGTTCCGATCCCTATTACGACAGCGACTGGCGCACGATGCTGGTGGCCAACTACCGTTTCGACTACTGACGTGTGCCCCCACTGCGTGTTTACTTAAGGAGCCGATCCATGCCCAGACGACCCCTGCTTTTTTGCCTGCTGCTCCTGTTCTCAATCCTTCTGCTCGTCGCCTGTTCGGGGCACGATCAGGGCTACAGTCTCCCTGCCTTGCACCCGCCGGAGGCGGATCTCGGTCGGAACCGGCCGACTTGTACCGATTGCCACGAAGAGCGTGGTGGGCCTCTGGCCTTTGCCGACTTTAACCACACGGCCTACTTTGCCGAGAGTCACCGTAATGCCGCCGGACGCAACGTTCAGGTCTGCAACATGTGTCATCAGCCCAGTTTCTGCAACACCTGCCATGCGACCGGCATCGAACTGAAACCATCGGTGATGAACCAGAGTGACACCTATTCCCGTACCCCCCATCGTGGCGACTACCTGTCGCGGCATCGGATCGATGGGAAGATCGATCCGGGTTCCTGTTTCCGTTGTCACGGCAATCCCAAGGCGGCACGCACCTGTGCCCCCTGTCACGGTTGATTCGAGAAGGGGCAGATTATGAAACGTCAGGGAAACGGTTGGTTTTTGTGTCTCATGCTGGTTGTGTTGCTGGCCGCCTGTTCAAGCAGCAATTCCGATGCCCCGTCTACGGGCCAGGCGCATCCCGCCGGCTGGCTGGCGGTTCATCCCACCGATCCTTCCGCCCAAGGGGCGGCCAGCGACTGTGCACTGTGCCATGGTATCGATTTCACCGGTAGCGGCAATGCTGTCAGTTGTTTCGACTGTCACTCCTCAGGCCCTCCTTTTACTCTCCACCCGGGGAGCTGGACGACGGTGGTGACCGATCATCAGGGGTTTGCCGCAACGGAAAGCTGGACCAGTTGTGCAACGGCGGTTTGCCACGGCAATACGCTGCAGGGCGGAAATTTTGGACCGAGTTGTCTGCTTCCGGCCTTTGGCAGTGTCGCCTGTCATCCAGGCGGTGGTCTGCCGGCACCTGCTGGCCATACCGCCAATTTTACTGATCCTGCCAACCATGGCCCACTGGCCAAGTCGCAGCAGCTCTACTGCCGCAACTGCCACGGACAGCCGGCAAACCAGTTCGACGGCGGCTTTATCGCCGATGCGTCGATACTCAACAACCCGTCCGGAAAGTGCTCCGGCTGCCACACTGCCGCCAAGGCCCATCCGACCAACTGGCAGGGGAGTAATGATACCGGTACCGGTAGCGATGCTCAGGACAATGCTTATGCCTCCTCGCACCGAGGGTTGAATACAGTTGGCTGCCAGCTATGCCACAAGACCACCGCCCCGGGTATAGGGCCGATGCCGGCGGCACCGAGCTGTTTTGACGATAGCCATCTCAATGCCAACAATATTACCACTGGCTGTCATGGAGCCAGCGGACCGGGAGCTGCCCACTCCGTCAGCCCCAGCTGGCTGTTGCCGAGCGGCAGTATTGCCACGAGCCATGTCCTCGCGAGTATCGCCGGGACTCCCGACTGCAGTGCTTGCCATGCTCAGAGCGGCGGTCTGGTCCTGCCTGATTGTGGCAGTTGCCACAGTGCCGGGCTCCCCAACGGTGTCATTGGCACCTGTAACTCCTGCCACAATGCGCCTCCGGACGGGATCGGTCCGGCTGGAAACGCCCGCCCCAACCGCCCCGGCGCCCATGGGACTCACGATGGGCTGACCACGACGACCGGTACCTGCACGGCCTGCCACAATGGTGCAGGGAGCGACACCACCAATCACTATGATACGACAGCCCCGGCCAATGTTGTTCTGCTGGGATACAATGGCAAGCGGGGGAGTGCGACCTTTACCCCTGCTGTCGGGAACCCGGCGACCGGTGTCTGCGCCGATGTCAGCTGCCACGGTGGCCAGACGACCCCCGATTGGCTGGCTGGCAGTCTGGTTGTTAACCAGGACTGTCTCCTTTGCCACGAACAGGGGACAGCGGCCCAGTCGCCAGAAAATAACAGTTTCTACTCCGGACGGCACAGCACCCATGCCGGCGTCGGCGGGCGGGCTGATAACCTCGGCTACTCCCCGACCTGTAGCGCTTGCCATGATCCGACCCTTATCACGCAGCATTTTACCAATCTTGATACCCTGGCTTTTGAAGGGAATCCGGCTGCAACCCTGGTCGCCGGTCTCGGCTATGTCAACACGGTGACGCCACCGACCTGTGCCACCAATATAGTCGGGTGCCATCCCACCCAGACTCGGGAGTGGAGTGTCACCGCCACCGGCAGCGCACCCCACACCGTTGGCAGCACCTATACCCTGGCTGCCGAGCACGGAGCGGATGCCAAAGGCCTCAATCCGACCCTCTTTCCCAACGGCCTGATCGATTGTCAAGGATGTCATGGTCAGCCTGGCGGTGCCGGCAGCAACCCACGTTTCAACGTTGGAATCTTGAGCGCTGGCGGCAACGGCTGCGAAGGGTGTCACAACGATCGCACTGCCCACCCATCTGTCTCCAGCATCATGGCGGTGCCGCGAGAAAGCGTTGACTGGTTCGACGTCAGCTATACTCACAACAACGTGCCGACGGCTCGCTACACCACGGCCTGCGCCCTCTGTCACGGTGCGAGCCTCGGAGGGGGGATCGGTCCCAGTTGCGCCACCGGGGTCTGCCACGTCGCCGATCCGGTGGTTAACAATACCGGCTGCATCTCTTGTCATGCTCAGCCGCCCAGCGGAGCAGGTCTGGCCGGAAACGTTCGCCCCAACCGTGCTGGTGCCCATACCATTCATAATGCCCTGGTCGGGGTGACCAATGTCTGCAGCACCTGCCACAACGGTGTCGGCTACGGCACCGCTGCCCACTTTGATTTTAGTGCGCCTGCCAACGTGGCGATACCAGCTGTCGCCGGGGCCTACATGCCCAAGTCAGGCGGTAGTCCCACGTTCACCCCCAACGGGGCTAACCCTTCGACCGGGACCTGTAGTAATGTCAGCTGCCATGGCGGGAAGACGACTCTCGATTGGCTGAGCGGCAGCCTCTCCACTCTGACCGGCAATGCCCTGTGTCTCAGCTGCCACGCCGCCGGTACGGCCCAGTACAACGGCTACAGTTCGGGGCGGCACAACCAGAACACCAGCCATACCAACTTTTCGCTTTGCACCGAGTGTCACGACCCGACCAAGCTGACCAATGCTGCCGGTATCCACTTCAACGATCTGGCAACGACGGCCATGACCGAGGCGAAACTGACCATTCTGCTTGATCCGGCTCCGGTCGGCGCCCCTGTCGGTTCTTACACGCCTGGAGCAACAGCGGGGACCGGCAGCTGTACGGTGAACTGTCACAGTAAGAACCACACTGGATTCAGCTGGTAGCGGAGGATCATTATGGGTAGCTTGACAGCTACGGAGTGGAGGCTAGAATAATAACCACTTCACGCATCTACCCAAGGAGAATTAACCCATGAGCAAAGAACGCAGCGGAATTATTACCCTTAAAGGCAACCCCGCCACCCTGCTCGGCCCCGATATCGGTGTCGGAGCCATGGCACCCGAATTCACCGTGGTCGATAACGGCCTGCAGCCGGTCACCCTGGCCGACTCAAAAGGCAAGATCCGCCTGATCACCACCGTACCATCGCTGGATACGCCGACCTGCGACACCATGACCCGGCGCTTTAACCAGGATTGCGCAGCCTTGCCGGCCGACGTGGTCATCGACACCATCAGCCTCGATCTCCCCTTTGCCCAGAAGCGCTGGTGCGGTAATGCCGGCATCGCCCGGGTGCGGACCCTCTCCGATTACCGCGAGCGCAGTTTTGCTTCGGCCTATGGCTTGATGTGCAAGGAGTTGATGTTGCTGGCGCGGGCAGTGCTGGTCATCGACAAGACCGGTAAGATCGTTTATCGGCAGATCGTGCCGGAAGTGACCGCCGAGCCTGATTATGCATCGGCATTGGCGGCGGTGAAGAAGTTGCTCTAGGGCAGTCGATCATTGAGAAAAGAGATTTATATCCAATAAAAAAGCCCCGGCCAAAATCTGGCCGGGGCTTTGAATTGTTAAAGTGGGGTGGGGCTATTCCGCAGGCGTTTCCGTCGGCACCGTGTAGTCGAAGCCGGCCATTTTCCCAAAACCGTACAGGGTTATTTTTGAACCAATATTAGGCGGTGCACCCTGGCTTGCAACAGCAATGACGTATTCCAGAGTGAAGCCGGGGTCGGCATATTTTTGAAAAATATCCATACGGTCGTAAGTCAGGGCGATACCGGATGGCATAACCAGCGTCCTTGCCTGGTCGGTGGCGGTGCCGAAATACATCAAGATCCGCCCTTCCGAGTCGAAGATCTGTATATTTTGAAAGGCGACATCAACGGCATAGATGTTGCCATCACGGTCGACTGCCGTCGCTTTCGGACGGGCAAAATTGCCGACCCGGTCGCCGGGGCTGCCGATTCGATTCAACTCCTTGTTGTCGGGACTGATCAGGCGCAGGCTCTGCGCACCGGTTTCGGTGATAAGGAGGTTCCCCTCCGGTGTCAGCTCAACGTGGACCGGGATGCCGAGGTTGGCGTCCTGGCCGAGGCTCTCTAGCCATGCGCCAGTATGCTTGTTGATCACATCAATCTGTTTCTTCCTGGCGCTGATAACATAGAGTTTTTCATCTGCGATTGCGATACTTAACGGTGTGATCATCTGTTCATCGCTGAAAGTGAGGCTACGCAGGTAGTTGTGGTTGGCATCGAAGACCACAATACGTGGGGCCTGTCCTTCACCGATGTCGCCGACATAAATAGTGCCATCGGTATCGACCTCAACACAGATCGGCTTGACCAGTTGGCCGGAGAGGACCTCTATCGTCTGCTTTTCAAAGTCAACAATGCCTAGCCCATTGCTGGCCTTGCCTGCGTCGGCGACAAAGAGTTGTCCATTGTGAAAGGTCAGGCCGAAGGCTTTGGAGAACTGGCCATCGAGCTCTTCACCAAGCAGTAGACGTAAGGCCGCATTGTTGCGCAAACTCTCCTGATTGTTGAAGGTGGTGAGAAGCTGAATGCGCGGTGGTGCCGGTGGTTCCGGGAAAAAGATCGGCGCAACTTTGGCAGCGCAACCGGACAGAAGCAGCAGACAGCTCAAAAAGCAGGTCAAAACAACCGGAAAATGAAAATGATGGCAACAGCGGTTGATGATTTTCACAATAATAGCTCCAGTTGCAATTTTTGCAGGGGTTTTGGTGGGAGGTGTTTCATGTTTTTAACACTGTGAGTGCCTGTAAGACAAGTAAAAACGGGCAGCCGAACCTGCAGTTCCGGCTGCCCGTGACCTGACAAATCAGGCGTATTTACTTGATATGGCAGTTAAGGCAAAGCGCACTGGCGGCGTTGGTAGCGCGGAGCATGCCAGCCGTAAAGCCTGCAGTATTGTGAACGTCGTGACAGGTGGAGCATTCCACATAAGTGGCGTACAACGGCAGAGCTTGGGTGCCGACAGAAGAAGCCGAGGCCGGGGATTGAAGGCCCACAGTGCCACCACGGGTCGCGGTGTCAGCTGCCACCAAGGCGGCATCATAGACGAAGTGAACCGGGTGGTCGTTGTTCAGGGCGGTGCCAAGAAGGGCCGAGCCGGTGATGGTGGTAGCGCTGGTGCTGGAACCGATAAAGCTGTCCAGAGCCACGGAGCCGTCATGACAGGAGAGGCAGGCCAGGGTGATGCCGGAGACCGCAACCGTTTTTGGGTCGACCATGGTGGCATTAAGTGAGGCGGAGGAGTACAGGGTGTAGGTGGCGGTGGAAGTTGAGTGAGCCCAGAGCGGTCCAACGCCGACAGTAGCGTTATGCGGGGTGTGGCAAGGGGCACAGATTTCGGTGGTGAAGCTGTTGGTACCGGTGGTGAAGTCATGCCCGGAGCCCGTGATGGCGGCAAGAGCGGAGCCGGCGCTCAGTACGAGCAGTGCAACGGTGAGAACCATAAACTTTTTCATTTGCTTCTTCTCCTTGGTGTTTTGTTGGCGTCGTGTTTGCCCGGCATACTCTGTTGAACCGTCGCTCAACAGATTCCCTGCAGGGAGGGTGCACACAACATTGTTGAATGCTATAACTCCGAATACGTGTAGCAAAAGCAATCCGTGTACCAAGTTTGGTTTGAAATGGCTACTTTTGTTTAAATTAGAGAGCTGCCTGCTGGTAGCAGGCGGTTTCGTACACTTATTCCTTTGCGGGTTTTCATTTGTGCAGGTTGAGGTGTGGCGTTTTTGTCAGGGGTCTTTGGGCTGAATGCAGTGAAAAGACCGGCTTGAGAACCTTGAATTGGCCGTATCGATAGTCGGCGTCGATGGCTGTGTCTAAAGGCTGCTTCACTTTAGCGGATCAAGGTAACTGAATCAAGGTGAAAGACAGGTGAAAAGCGGTGCCGGCAGCCTTGGCGCAAGGTTGTCGGTAGGCTTCGCCGCTCTTTTTTGTCCGCTGAAACCTGACACACATTGCCAGCGGTCATCAACTGTGGAATAATACATCGCATTTTGTCGTTTTGTTTTTGTTTGTGCGTGTATTTGGTCACACCCTTTTGTCCAACTTGCGGAGTCTATTTTGGCCGGTCAAAAAACTGAAATATCGGTGGTGATCCCGGTCTATAAGGCGGAGGCGTGCCTGTATGAGCTCTATCGACGGCTGGTTGGCGTTTTGGCGACGATCACTGCTGATTTTGAGATCGTGCTGGTCGAGGACTGTGGTGGTGATAACTCTTGGCCAATCATTTGCGATCTGGCGCAAGCGGACGCCCGCGTCAAGGGGATCCAGTTCAGCCGCAACTTTGGTCAGCATTATGGCATTACCGCCGGCATCGATTTTTGCGTGGGGAACTGGGTGGTGGTCATGGATTGCGACCTCCAGGATCAGCCTGAAGAGATCCCACGCCTTTATGCGAAAGCACAAGAGGGGTATGATGTCGTGCTGGCTCGGCGTGGTAGCCGCGAAGACAGTTTTTTTCGGCGCCTGACCTCCCGCATCTTCTACCGCCTGTTGAACTACTTTGCCGAAATCAACTATGACTCCGAGGTCGGTAATTTTCGTATCATATCGCGCCAGGTCGTGCTCAACCTTCGTGACATGCGCGAACGCTTGCGATTTTTTGGTGGCTTGGTCGATTGGATGGGGTTTCCGACTGCCAGTATCAATGTCCAGCATGCGGAGCGTCTTGCCGGGAAGAGCTCTTACACCTTTGTTAAGCTCTGGAATCTGGCCAGCGATGCCATCATTGCCCATTCTGATAAACCATTACGGATTTCGATTCGCTTCGGGTTCGCCATGGCGGGGATTTCTTTCCTTTTTGGGGCCTACATCCTGATCCGGTCTTTGTTGCACGGCACGCCGGTTCTCGGTTGGCCCAGCCTGATGGTCTCGCTCTATTTTCTTGGTGGTGTCATTATTCTCATCCTGGGCATTATCGGCCTTTATCTGGGCAAGACCTTTGATGAAGCCAAACGCCGACCGCTCTATGTCGTCCACAAAAAGACCTTTGCTTCCAATCTGTCGCAACCTGACTGAACAAGGAGACCTTTATGGCATTCCTGTCGAAAGAACAGTTACAGGTACTTAGCTTTAAAAAGCTTGGAGAAAATGTCAGGATCAGCGATAAAGCCGCAATCTACAATCCGGATCAGATCGAGGTCGGGGACAACTCCCGCATTGATGATTTTTGTGTCCTGTCGGGCCGGATCAGCATCGGACGAAATGTACATATTGCCATCTATTGCAATGTTGCTGGTGGGACGGAAGGGGTTTTTTTAGAGGATTTTTCCGGTCTGGCCTACGGCTGTCATGTTATGAGCCAGACCGATGACTATAGCGGCCGCACCCTGACCAATCCGACTGTGCCGACCCGGTACAAGAATGAGACCCGGAAGGCTGTTCATATTGAGCGGCACTGTATTGTTGGTACCGGTTCCATCCTTCTGCCGGGGGTCCGTCTGCAAGAGGGGACCTCCGTCGGCGCAATGTCCATGGTTACCAAGACAACCGAACCCTGGTCTATTTACTTTGGCATTCCCGCCAAGCGGTTAAAGTCGCGTAGCCAGGCCCTGCTCACCCTGGAGCAGGAGTATCTCGCCGAAGAGACGGTAAAAAAATCTGCCTCCGAGAATCTTTAACGATGGGACATGTTTATATATTAGCGACAATTCTGCTGACGGTTTACGGCCAGTTAATCATTAAATGGCAGATGATGCAGGCAGGGATCTTGCCGGTAGATTTTGCCGGAAAGGTCGTTTTTCTATTGAGGTTGCTCCTCAATGGCTGGATTCTTTCCGCTTTTCTGGCGGCTTTCCTCGCATCGTTGGCCTGGATGGCAGCGATGACCAGGTTCCAGCTCAGTTATGCTTACCCCTATATGGGTTTGGTGTTTGCTCTTCTCCTTCTCGCGAGTGTGTTTTTATTTCACGAGGCGGTGACCTGGCCTAAACTTATTGGTACGGTACTGATAGTTGTCGGTGTGGTTGTGGTGAGTCAGGGATGAAGCGTTGCTTATCCTGTGAAAATACGTTTTCGGCAGAAGGTTGGGATTGCCCTGTATGCGGATTTTCCCCAGACTGTTTAGATGGTTATCTTCATTTTTCTCCCGAACTTGCTCACACCTCTCCTGGATTTAAGACCGAATTCTTCCAAACCCTGGCAAATCTTGAAACAGATTATTTTTGGTTTCGTGCCCGAAATCAGTTGCTCATTCAGGTTATCCGGCGTTTTCTCCCCCGGACCAGCAGCTTGCTTGAGGTTGGTTGTGGGACCGGATTTGTTCTGTCTGGTATTGCCAATGCTTTTCCTCACATGGAATTGGCCGGTAGTGAAATTGATTCAGCCGGATTACCCTATGCGGCAGGTAGGGTTCCACATGGGAAATTCTGGCAGATGGATGCACGCAACATTCCTTTTCGAGATGAATTCGATCTCGTCGCGGCCTGTGATGTGCTCGAGCATATCCATGAAGACGATGTGGCCTTGGCCGAAATGGTAGCAGCAGTTAAACCAGGGGGAGGCATCCTGCTTACCGTGCCGCAACATCGGTTTCTCTGGAGTCAGGCCGACGAAAAGGCCTGCCATTGTCGGCGCTACGAGGCAAAACATTTTAAACATCAACTGGAACAGGCCGGGCTTGATGTCCTCTATACGACTTCATTTGTTTCCTTGCTTTTTCCTTTATTAGTTTGGAGTCGTCGGCTGCAGAAACGAAAGAGGTTGGCTGACGATTTCGCTCTTCCTCAATGGCTGAATCGGGTATTTGAACAGATAATGACTGTAGAGAGAGGCTTGATCCGGATGGGAGTTCGTTTTCCATTTGGGGGGTCATTACTGGTCGTGGCATGCAAGCGTTAATGTCGATTCGTAATTCTTTTTGCCGAAGGCAGGTATGTTTATGATCCCTTTTAACAAGCCCTACATGACCGGCAAAGAACTTTGGTATATCAGCGAAGCCCATCACCGGGGACAACTGGCTGGCGATGGCACCTTCACCAAACAATGCCATACCTGGCTTCAGCGCCAGACCGGTTGCGCCAGGGCGCTGTTGACCCATTCCTGTACGGCGGCACTGGAGATGGCGGCGCTGTTGGCTGATCTGCAGCCGGGGGATGAAGTGATCATGCCGTCTTATACTTTTGTGTCGACGGCCAATGCCTTTGTCCTGCGCGGCGCGGTGCCGGTTTTTATCGATATCCGTGCAGATACGCTGAACATGGATGAGATGCTGATCGAGGCGGCGATCACTGCAAAGACCCGGGCGATTGTGCCGGTTCACTACGCCGGGGTCGGCTGTGAGATGGATGCCATCTGTGCCATTGCCAGGCGACATAACCTGCTGGTGATTGAGGATGCGGCTCAGGGGATCATGTCGACCTACAAAGGGCGGCCCCTCGGCAGCATCGGCGATCTGGGCTGTCTTAGTTTTCATGAAACCAAGAATGTGATCTCTGGCGAAGGGGGTGCGATTCTGGTTAACCGTGCCGAGATGGCTCAGCGCGCCGAAATTATCCGTGAAAAGGGGACCAATCGCAGTCAGTTTTTCCGCGGCGAGGTCGATAAGTACACCTGGGTTGATGTCGGGTCGAGTTATCTGCCGGGTGAAGTTATTGCGGCGTTTTTGTGTGCACAGATGGAGGAGGCTGCGGCAATTACTGCCCGGCGGCGGTCTGTCTGGGAGAGCTACCACAAGGCTTTTGCTGGCCTCGAAGCACGCGAAAGAGTTCGCCGGCCGATTATCCCGGCCCACTGTGAGCACAATGCCCATATGTATTATCTGCTGCTTGACTCAAGGGACAGCCGGGCTGACCTGATAGCGGCATTAAAAGCAGAAGGGGTGCATTCGGTGTTCCACTATGTACCGTTGCATTCATCTCCGGCCGGTCGTAAATATGCCCGGCCATTCGGCACGTTGCTCAACACGGAGGACTTATCCGAACGTCTTTTGCGTCTTCCTTTGTGGCCCGGTCTGACTGAGGTCGAACGGATTGCCGGAGTTGTGGAGCGGTTTTATGCGTGACGGGTCTTTGCTTTAAGAGGGTGCGGTAGGTTTGCCGAGGTTTGAAATGCTTTTACTGCGCTGATCTTTAGCGTCTGGTGCGTTGATGGGCCTGTTGGTACGGGTGTAATTTTCCCAACTAAAAGATTGAAGAAAAATCGGGTTGTAAAGAATGACTGCATGGATGCAAAATCTCAGTTCTAGTGGTTCCTGGTCGAAAAAAATCCTGCTTTGTTGCACCCTTTTCCTGTTTTTATATTCCGTTCTTATCTACGCAAAGACCTTAGGCAACGATTTTGTCTGGGACTCAACCGGGGTTATTCTGGATGACCCGCTGATCCGGGATTTTAAGAATATCCCGAAGTTTTTTATGGGGCCACTGGTTCTTGGGTCAACGGGAGAGGTTGCAGGGTTAAAGCTTGGAGCCCTGCAATATTATCGTCCCCTTTTGTCGTCTTTTCATACGGTCGAGTTTTTTCTGTTTGGCGAGTCACCCGCAGGGTACAAGGCGGTGAACCTCATTCTGAACGGCTTTGTTGTCGTTCTTGGTTTTCTCGTTGTTCGAAAACTGACCGGTGATGACCTGGTCTCGTTCTTGTCTGCACTGCTCTATGCTTCGCTGCCGGCCCGGGCCGAAGCGGTCTATTGGGTCTATTCCGATTCGTACATTTTTGCGGCACTCTTTGCCCTTTTAGCTTTTTTGGCATACCTGGATCAAAACAAGAAATGGGCCGTTTCATTTTTTATGCTGGGGCTCTTATGCCAAGAAGCTGTGGTCGTTCTGCCGTTCATTCTTTTAGTCTATGAAGCAACCCGTAGGGAGAGTGCACCGGTTTCGCCGCGCATCATCTCTGTGCTTTTTTTCGGGTTATTGTCGATTGCGTATCTTCTTGCTCGACAGATGATCGTTGGCAAACCCCCGACGGGGTCATTGAGCCTACTGAGTCTTTTAAGTGCGATCGGTTTTCAGTGTTGGGGTCACCTCAGGATCTTCTTTTGGCAAGATGCTTCAGTAACGGTTTATCTTTATGAAAAAGGGATGTTCGCCTTTGGCCGTCTGGCTTATTGGTGGGGTACTCTTGGCTTCTTCGGTTTTTCCGGAGTGGCAATAGGGCTGTGGCGCTATCGTAAAGATCTGTTTTTCTGGTTCATGTGGTATGTGGGCTGGCTTGCCGTGACCTTTAATGTCGGGGCTTACAATTCCTATTTGATGGCAGAGAAATCCCTCTACCTGGCCGCTTTGGGGATTGCAGTTCTGACCGTGAGGGTGTTGACCCATTGGCAATCACTGCGTCGTTTCGGTATTTTGGCAATTATTGCGCTTGTCCTGGCTAATTCTGTCCAGACTTACTCCCGAGCCGAAAGTTGGACCGATACGGCATCTTATCTTGATGCCCTGTTGAAGTTTCAACCCGGATTCGATCTCGCTCTTTTTGAGGGGGGGAAGATCGCCTATGCCCAAAAACGTTACGCCGCTTCTGCCAACTATTATAAAAAGGGTCTTCAGGCCCGGCCCGAGCTTACGAACGCAATGGGTGATTATTATGTGGAGAGCGTGATTCGCTCCTCCCAACAGCTGGCTGAGTCAGGCGCCTTGGATCAGGCGGCTTCGGCCTTGAACGATGCGACGAGCGTTGTTCCGGACAACAGCAATATTCAGAACAGTATGGGTGTCGTCTGCTTTTTACAGGGGAGAAGGGAAGAGGCGATCAGTCATTGGCAACAGGCTTTGAGGCTTGACCCTGCCAATCGGGAAGCAGTCAATAACCTGAAAATGTTCGGTACGGTTCAGTGATAGATATTAAGCCGATCAGGGTTTTGAGGTTCTTTCCATGATCAGAGCGAGGGGGAGTCGCTCACCTACCCGGTAGTGTTCTTCCAGATAGCGAATGAATGGGTCATTCTCGACCGTGGTGGTCAGGATGACCCATCTGTTTTTTGTCTGCTCAAGTTGCTTAATGGTCTCGGTGCGCTGCTCGTCGGTGGCCATCGGGTACACCAGCGTATCGTATCGGGTCGGATTCTGCGCGTGGAACAGGAAATAGAGCATCGGTGAGTAGGGATGGCAAAAGACCTTTTCTCCGGTCGCTTGTCGTACTGTGAAGAAATGATTGAGCCGTTGCAGGGTCTGTTGGTCTGCCGATGCGAGACTGTAGACCGGACCTGCCGGGGTTTGGGTTAATGCTCGCGGTGCAATCATCTGGTAGCCGGTGGTCGCAGCGCCGATGCTGCAAAATACCATTAACCACAGGCCGGCAAAGACGCGCACGATTTTCCTCTGCATCTCACTCTGGCGCAACTGATCGATGACCAGAAGCAGAATGAGTATGGAGGCCGGGGCGGCAAAAACCAATGTCTGGTCCATAATCCGGGCCAGAACCTTCAGGTACTGAGCACAGAAGAAGGCGGTCAAAAGGAGGAGAACCGGCCGACGCGATTTGTCATGAGTTTTCCAGAGATAGATGAGGCCGACTACGCCCGCAATGGGGAGAATGTAGACGATCAGGGTGCCGATAAAAAGCGTACTGATTGCGGCAATACGCAGCGAGTTGAGCAGGCTGCCTTGCGCTGTCCACGAACTGGAAATCATATCGAGGATATTGCCGATAAAAGAGAGATCGATGCCTGAATGAGCCTCGATGAGGCGGTAGCGGGTCAACGGAAAGGTCACCAGATCGTAATAAAGAGTCGAAAGACCAGCGTTGGTTGCATAATATACGAAGATGGGCAGGGCGATCAGGAGAATGCCAGAGATAAACCCGGCCAGGTATTTTCCACGCAGCGGGCGAGGTAATCCGAGAAAGGCGGCAACGGCACAGAGGATCCAGAGCCCGCCAAGATGTTGCAGGGATAGTGCCGCTCCGGCTGCAAAAACCCCGGCCAGGACGATGTGTCCCGTCGATGGGACGGAGGTGTCAGCCTGCGGTAATAAAAAAAACAGGCTGGCAAGGGTCATGGCCAGGGCAACCCAGTGGTGACTGGCGATGAACCAGTACGGGCCGCCAAACTGGATGGCAAAAGCGGCCAGCATCAGATAAGCCAAATATGAGCGGATACCGAGCCGTCGGAGAATCAGGCTGGTCGTCAACAGCACCAGTATCGCCATGACGAGCACTCCGAGGCGCACCGCAAAAAAGGTTGGGCCGAACAGCTCAAAGAACAGGGCGGTCCAATAGTAGGCTCCGGGCATCCCGGCAAAAAAATCGCGGAACGGCATCTGTCCCTGATAGACGCGCCAGGCACCCTGCACGACGAACCCCTCGTCCCCATAAGAGAGGTGCGGGAAGAGGGTCTGCATATATGGAAGCCAGGAGGTTGCGACCAGCAGGGTCAAAATCAGGATTAGAAGCAGCTGTTTTTTTTGTTCAGAAAAATGCATAAGCCGTATTCAATCTTCGGTGCCTGTATTACCGCTGTTTTCAGTGCTGAAGCAGCTGAACTTTATTGAAATTTGCTTAAAATGTCCAGAAAAGTATCGAGCCGTGGCGAGCGTTTTAACGGCTTCGTCATGGTGTTTAATTCTTCAGCTTCGATGCAACTCAAAACCCCCTTAAGTTTGCCGAGCACTTGCATGTCGCCACAGAAGGTGGTGCGGTAGTCAGGTAGTAGTGCGGCGAGCATCTTTGCGAGCTCCTGTCGGCGGGCTGCCAGTGCCGGTTCGGCAGGGGCCTGGCCGCGCAGGCGGGCAAACAGCAGCGGGTCGGCCATGGCGCCGCGGCCGAGCATTAAACCGGCCGGATTTGCTGTCTCGCGCAGACGCAGGCCTTGCGCCGCGCTGACAATATCGCCATTGGCGATCACCGGTAGCGAGGTGGCGCGGACGACTTCGGCGGTGATGGCGTGGTCGGCATTGCCTTTATACTGCTGCACCACGGTGCGTGGATGCAGGATAAGAAAGTCGACGCCGCAGGATTCGAACAGCGGCAGCAGGCCGAAGATCTGTCGCGGGTTGTCGTAGCCGGAGCGGATTTTGATGGAGAAAGTTCCGGGGATGGCGGCACGCAGGGCGGTCAATAGCGCCGGGAGAACTTCTGGCGTACGCAGGGTGTTGCCGCCAGTGCAGCCGGAGGCGGTGCGGCCGTACGGGCAGCCGAGGTTGAGATTAAGGTGCTGTACGCCGGCAGCAACGACCATGGTCGCCGCTTCGGTCAGCTCCTTGGCGCCGCGGCCAATGAGCTGGACGACCAGCGGTACGCCCCCTTCAACGGCAGCGAGTTCGGCCCGGTCGCGGCGCGGAATGCGGGCCGGATCGACGCCGCTGACCCGGACGAATTCGGTGAAGACAAGATCGGGACGGACGGTGTCGATGAAATAACGGCGGACGATGCGGTTGGTCACCCCCTGCATCGGCGCCAGCATCAGCGGGTAGTCGCCGTCTGCCCAGGGGAGGCGGTGTTTTGTCATGATGGATCAGTTCTCAATTTGCAACAGACCGGGGTGGGCATCACTGACAAAACCGATCTGCCAGGCCCCGGCGCTGACGGCGGTCAAGGCGCTCTGCAGTGCCGCCAGCTTGTCGGCGGCCACGCAGATGAGCAGGCCACCGGAGGTTTGCGGATCGGCAAGCAGGTCGAGGAGTTCGATGCTCAGGGACTCGGCGTCACGCACCCGCGGCAGATAGTGGCTGCGGTTGTTGTAGCTCCCTTCCGGTACCAGGCCGATGGCGGCCATTTCGGCAGCACCGGGATAGACCGGCAGCCCGGTGGTGGTCAGTGTGACGCCAACGCGACTGGCTTCGGCCAGTTCCAGCGCATGGCCGAGGAGGCCGAAACCGGTGATATCGGTACAGGCATGGACGCCGATGCGCAGCATTACCTCAGCTGCAGCGCGATTCAGCATGGTCATGCCGGCGATGGCATCGGGCATCTGCGCCTCAGTTAAAACTTCGCCTTTGAGGGCGGTGGTCAGCAGCCCGGTGCCGATCGGTTTGGTCAGCACCAGCAGATCGCCGGGTTTTGCACCAACAGTGCTGAGCATTTTGGACGGGTCGACCAGACCGGTGACGGCGAGGCCGTATTTCGGTTCATCATCCTCGATGGTGTGGCCACCGATGATAACCGCGCCGGCTTCGATCACTTTTTCCGCCCCACCCTGCAGAATTTCGACCAGCACATCGTGCTCAAGGCAGCGCGGAAAGCAGACCAGATTCAGCGCGGTGATCGGGCGTCCGCCCATGGCATAGATATCGGAGAGCGCATTGGCGGCGGCGATGCGGCCAAAGGTGCGCGGATCATCGACCACCGGGGTAAAAAAGTCGATGGACTGGACCAAGGCGCACTTGTCCGCTATCTGGTACACTCCGGCATCGGCAAACGGGATGCCGGCGGTGAGCAGGTTGGGATCGCTTGTTTTCGGCAGTTGACGCAGCACCTGCGCCAATGGCCCGGGGGCCATCTTTGCCGCTCAGCCGCTACTGCGCGACAGGGCGGTCAGTCGGGGGGCTTTTTCACTCATGTTGATTCCTTATTAAAAGCTTTGACCACAGTGGTCACAGAGAGTACAAAGCAAATCCTTTAAATCGGCTCACACAAAGACAGAAAACCACAAAGGTTTTAAACCAAAACCGATATTTCTGAAAGGTTTTCTTTATCCCTTTGTGTCTTAAGTGAGCATCGCGAACGGGCGTGAGGCCACATTCGTTTTTCTATTGTGTCCTGAAGTGAACTCTGTGGCGAGGGCTTTGGCGCTTGTCCGGCTGTCATGGCCCGGTCGGCAGTTTCCAGATCACCCGCACCTCACCTTTGCGCAGAGTGTACTTCAGGGCGTCAAAATGCTCCAGCAGCGCCTGCACCATTTTGCGTGAGCTGCCCAAGGCATCGCGAAACTGCGCCAGACTGAACTCCACCGTGGCAAATGGCCCACGCAGGAGCGCCAGTGCCGCCGCATAAGCGTCAGCATGCAGGGTGCATTCGGCATTGAGCCGAATCAGGCGTTTACGGCCAAGCAGATAGGCGATGGTGTCGGCGGCATCGGCTTCGCTGAGTTGCAGACGCGAGAGCATTTCGGTGTTGTTCTTGGCCTCGACGCCGGCTTCACGCCATAACCTTTCGATGGCATCGATGCGGGATTGCTGAGCGGGATCAGGTTGTGGTGTAAAATCGGCCTGAGCCAGAAACTCGTCGTGGCGCACCAGCACCGCACTTGAAAAGAGGCGGTTGAGCAAGGCCTCGAACCCTTTTGCACTGAGAGCTTTCGGCAGAACGCCGCGCAAGGCCGCCAGTGGCATGCCGATCTGGAGTGGACTTTCTGCGTGGGACTGCTCGACCCGGGTGCACAGTTGCCGCTGCCAGGCGCGGACGCTGCCAGCATCGGCCCACTGGTCGCCGAGCTCGACGATGGCGCCATCGGCAACCAGATCGATCAGATGATCGTTGATCCGTTCACTGCCAAGGCCGGTGGCTTGTTCCAGCTCTTTCAGGCGGACGACACCGACGCGGGCGATGCGTTGGAGCAAAAAGGCTTTTTCTCCCGATTCCAGATCCTTCAGCGCCTGCAGCACTTCGGGGCGAAAACGCCGGTGTTTGATCGGCGCCGGGTCGATCACCTGGCCGCCGCCGATGGTGGTCATCGGCGAGTAGGAGCGGATGATGAAGCGATCCTCGCGCTGCGCGACCAGCGGCCGGTCGAGATGAATCTGCACCAAAGCGCTCTCCCCCGGCTCGAGTTTGTCGCGATCGAGCAGGGCGACCAGACCGACACTGCGCGCCGTACCGAGATGCAGATGGACCGGATCGCGGAACTTCAGCGCCCGCGGTGCCGATGCCAGCAGGGTCAGGCGGGCATCGAAACGCGTGGTCGGTTCGAAAATGCCGGGGGTGGCAATGATCGCTCCACGTGGAATGCGGCTACGGTCGAGACCGGCAAGGTTGAGGGCGACGCGCTGGCCGGCGCCGGCACTGGTGGCCGGTTTGCCATGCACCTGCACCTCGCGCACGCGCAGGGTTTCCCCCGGCGGCAACAGTTCCACCATATCACCGGGGACGACGTGGCCGGAGAGCAGGGTACCGGTAATGACGGTACCGAAACCGGCAACGGAAAAGTGGCGATCTATCGGCAGCCGTAAGGGGCCATCCGTATCGCGCGGCGGTAGCTCGCGGGCGACTGCCTCGATGGTGGTCACCAGTTCGGCGAGCCCGATACCGCTCTGTGCCGAAACCCGGCAACAGGGGGCATCGGCCAGAAAGGTTCCTGATAATTCTTCGCGCACTTCCTCTTCGACCAGATCGAGCCAGTCCTGGTCTTCGGCAAGATCACATTTGGTCAGGACAATGATGCCGCGTGGGATGTGCAGCAGATGCAGAATCTGTAAATGCTCCCGGGTCTGCGGCATCACCCCTTCGCTGACATCAACGACCAGCAGCACCAAATCGATGCCGCCAATGCCGGCGAGCATATTATGAATGAAGCGCTCATGCCCCGGAACATCGACGATGCCGGCCAGACGCCCGGAGGGGAGGCGAAACGGGGCGAAGCCAAGCTCGATGGAGATGCCACGCTTCTGCTCTTCAACCAGTCGGTCGGTTTCGACATTGGTCAAGGCGCGAATCAGCCGCGTCTTGCCGTGGTCAACGTGGCCGGCGGTGCCGATGATCAGTGGGGAGAGGGACATAGTGTTCTCGGGTAAAGGCTGGTCTCACGCTCGTTCGCTGTGCTCACTTAAGCCGCAAAGTCGCCAAGAAATCTTTTGGGAAGGTACTTTTTGATTTAACCCTTAGTGGCTTTGTGCCTTTATGTGAGCCGGGTTTTTCTTTCCTCTGTGCACTCGGTGAGCTCTGTAATATAGACTTTATCAGTATCGGTTCTAGCTGAAAAGTTGGCAGATCGTTTCCGTATCCACCGTATCGCGTTGCTCCGGTTTGAGATACGCAATCGCGTAGTCGAGATAAACCTTCCGGCGCAGGAACAGTTCATAAAGCTGTGCATCGATATGCCCTTCTTTGCACATGCGGCCGAGGATGGTCAGGGCGGCGGAGAGGGTGTTGGGCTGCCGGTAGCCGCGGTCGCTGGCGGTCAGCGCCTCGAAGATGTCGGCGATGGCCAGGATTCGCGCTTGTAGTGGCAGCTCTCCGGCCGGAACGCCCAAGGGGTAGCCTTTGCCGTCCATGCGTTCGTGGTGGCTGCCAGCGATCAGCGGCACATCGCGCAGATGCTCTGGAAACGGCAGGCTGGCCAGCATGCGCTGGGTGATTTCGACATGGTTGTTGATCCGTTTGCGTTCCTCATCGGTCAGGGTGCCGCGGCGAATGGAGAGGTTGTAGAGCTCATCTTCTGACAGTAACGGCCGCAGTTCGCGAGTGACCGGATCGGGGACCGGCAGGGCGGCAATCGTCTGTAGACGGACGGCGTCGGTATCGGGAAGAAATTCGCCACCGGTGTTGACGCGGCGCAGAAAGTTGCTGATGTCGTCAATATCGGTTGTCGATGGCAAGCTCTCTGTCTCGCAGTGCGGGCGGGTCAGCGCTTCTTTAAGCTCGGCTTCGCGGCGCAGCAGTTCCAGGCGCGCATCGACCAGATGGATGCGATCGAAAATCGTCTCCAGCTTGCTGTGTTTGTCGATGATGTATTCCGGGGTCGCAATCTTGCCACAGTCGTGCAGCCAGGCCGCCATCTCCAGCTCTTCGAGGGTGCGTTCGTCAAAAGTAATGTCGTTGAAAATCGGTCCGTTATCGGCATTGACTGCCCGTGCCAGCGCCATGGTGATCTCGGGGACCCGGCGGCAGTGGCCGGCGGTGTGTGGTGATTTGTCATCGATGGCATCGGCGATGAGCTTGGTCAGGGCCTGGAGCAGAGTCTGCAGCCCTTCGATCAGGTGCTGGCGGTTCAGGGTCACCGCTGCCTGCGAGGCGAGGGAAGCGACCAGACTCTCGTCGGCGCGGGAAAACGGGATGATTTCACCGGCGCTGTTGGTGGCATTGATCAGCTGCAGTACACCGGTAATCCGTCCTTCATGGTCCTGCATCGGCACGGCGAGCAGCGACGTTGAGCGATAGCCGGTGCGGGCATCGAAGGCGTGGGTGCCGGAGAGGTCGAATTCACTATCGGTATAGGCGTCGGGGATATTGATGATGCAGTTCTGCAAAGCGGCGCGGGTGACTACCATCTGGTCGTTGGCGGAGCCGTCGGCGTGGTGTAATGGGATTGGTTTAAAAGCGACCGGTTGTGGACTGTTGCCACCAAGATGCAGATTAAGGGAGGTGGTGTGGACCAGCCGGAAAGAGAGCAGGCCATCCTCCAGAATATAGAGACTGCCCCCATCGGCTCCGGTCAACTCCTTGGCCCCAAGCAGAATGTGCTCCAGCAGGCGCTGGTGGTCGCGCTCCGCCGAGAGGGCGGCGCCGATGCTGTTGAGCCGTTCGATGCGTTGCAGGAGCAATGAACTTTCAGTCGTTTCCATAAGATCTCCATCAACAAAGGCGGTCTTTAAATCAAGCCAAACCGTCTCACACAAAGCCACGAAGTCACCAAGGTTTAAAATCAAACGTTCAGATTTTCAGGGTCTCTTTGTGGCTTTGTGTGAGACGCCTTGCTTGACCCGGTTTTCCTCGGTGGTCTCGTGTTCTCTGTGGTGAACGCTTTTGCCTGAACTTTCTGTCAGGGCCACAGCAACAGCGGCAACCAGTGCCGCTTCTTCGCTTTTCGATACCGTGCGCGGGTTGAGCAGCAGCACCCCGTCGTGGATCCGTCCGATCACCGCCGGTTCGCCGTCGCGCAGGCGGGCGGCGAGGGCGTCGACGGACTGCGTATGCGGCGTTAAGGCGACGGCGTAGCCGGGGAGCTCAGTGAGGGGCAAGGCGCCACCGCCGATGGTTGAGGATTCTTTGACCACGCTACAGGTGGCGCAGTTTCCGACACTGTTTTGTAACCGGCGCGCCAGTCGGCGGCTGCGCTGCTGCAGCTCATCGGCCGTCATCGTCAGCATGCGCAACACCGGAATCTGCTGCAAGGCGGTTTGGGGATGTAGATAGAGGTGCAGCGTTGCCTCAAGGGCGGCGAGAGTCATCTTGTCGCAGCGCAGGGCGCGCGCCAGAGGATGGCGACGCAGGGTATCAATGGCATCCCTGCGGCCGACGATCAGGCCGGCTTGCGGGCCACCGAGAAGCTTGTCGCCACTGAAGGTGACGACATCGATGCCGGCCGCCACCGCCGCGGCAACGGTCGGTTCTGCCGGGAGGCCGAAGGCGATCGGATCGAGGAGCATACCGCTGCCGAGATCCTCCATCACCACCACCCCCTCACGTCGGCCGAGAGCGACGAGCTCGCTTGCCTTAACGGCAGCTGTAAAACCGACCACCCGGTAATTGCTGGTATGAACTTTGAGCAGCAGGCCGGTTTCCGGGCCAATGGCGCTGGCATAGTCGTGCAGATGGGTTTTGTTGGTGGTGCCGACTTCACGCAGACGGACGCCACCGGCGGCCATCACCTCCGGGATGCGAAAGGCGCCACCGATCTCCACCAGTTCGCCGCGCGAAACAATCGCTTCGCGGCCGCCGGCCAGTGCCGCCAGTGCCAGCAGAACGGCGCCGGCGTTGTTGTTGACCACGGTGGCAGCTTCAGCGCCGGTCAGGCGGCAGAGCAGGGTCTCAATGGCGGTGTCGCGGTGGCCGCGGTTGCCGTCGTCAAGGTTGAATTCAAGATTGCTGTAGCCTGCTGCGGTCGCCTGGACGGCGGTGATGGCTGCCGGGGCTAAAGGGGCGCGGCCGAGGTTGGTATGAAGCAGAGTGCCGGTGGCGTTAATCACCGGGCGCAGGCCGGGGCGGTTGAGTTTAAGGGCAATCTGGCGGGCCCGGGTTGCCAAATGAGCGGCCGTCAGGTCGACTTCGGTCAACACTGTCCCGCTACGCAGGGTGTTGCGGCAGGTATCAATGGCAGTCTGAGCGGCAGCATGCAGGGTGACATGCGGGATCTTCCCGGTCAGTTCAGCCAGCGGCGCCGCTTGCAGAACGCGATCAACCGCCGGGATTCTCCGTAGTATGGTCTGGAGTTCATTCATGGATAAAGCCCTCGCTTTATTCGGGTGCGGCGGGTCCAAAGAATCGGCGCCCGCGCGAGGGGGGCGGCTATCCCTTTGTCAGCGGGTGCAGGCGGCGCATGCTGGCGTTAATCTTGCCGGCGGCAACGGCCATGACAATCCCCTGAATCGCGTCGATTTCATTGTCATTGATCTGCTCATCCCTGGCGACGCCAAGGTAGTGTTCCACTCAGGGATCGCAACCGCAGGCCATGGCGGCGGCCAGGCCGACGATAATGGTCGTGCGATTATCGAGTATCGATGCATCGCGAACGCTGTCGTAAAAAGCGCAATATGCTTTGTGTTGTTTTGGTGGAAGCATTGATAGCTCCTCGTTGCAGGCCGTCAAACGACCTGGGCAGACCTGAAATAAGCAGGATTTTGGCGGGAGCAGATGGGAATCGAACCCACCAGGGACGGGATACGCCCCCCACCGGTTTTGAAGACCGGACGCGTCACCAGACTGCGAACTGCTCCCATGGCGACAATTTTTAAAGAATAAAGGAAAAATGAAAAAGGTGAAAGCGCAAAGGTGTGAAGAATAAAGAAGGTTGCCGAATGAAAAACGGGCCGGCATAGGTGCCGACCCGTTTCGTTCATATGAAGAGGTCAGGATCAGAACAGAAAGCGGAAACCCATGTTGGCGCTGTGGAACAGGAGCATATCCGCCTGATTATCGCCAATACTGGCATTGTTGACGCCTAAGAGGCGATAGCCGAGATCGACGGCGAAATCTTCACTCATATTCAGGCTTAAGCCAGCACCAAGTTGGTAGGCGAAGGCGATGTCGTTTTTCTCTACCCCACCAGAGTCAGTCGTCACCCGCGCGGCACCGACACCGCCGCCAATATAAGGGGAGAGGGTGCCAGATTTATTGAAATCGTAGAAGGCACTCAGCAACAGGTCGTAGGCGTTGATGTTTCCATCGAGGGGAGTCGCCGGCGCGCCATTGATCTTGACTTCGTCGAAGTTCATATAGTGATATCCAGCGGAGAGCTCAATGCGGCCGGCGTCATAGGAGAGCCCGGTGGCAACCATGCCGTTGTAGCCATAGTCGGTGGTCGCACGACTGCTGGTGGCAAGCACCGAATCGTCAAAGTCGACGCCGTACACTTTACTGACGCCACCACTTAAAGTCAGGTAAGGCCGACCGGTGTCTTCGTCGTAACCAGCGGCGAGGGCCGGGGTGGCGACAAAACAGAAAAACAGGATCAGGATGAGAATCTGTCGATACATAAAAATCCTCCATATAAAATCGATGTGTATAGTGATGGCCAATTAAAGCCGGTCAATTTTGCGCAAGTTAGCATGAAAGATATGATTAATCAAGCACCTGTACGCAATAACATCTGTGCGTCTGTGTGGTAAAATATCATCATCCGGACTTGACAAAAGTCAGCCAAGTCACTAAATTACCGTCGAACTTTCAAAATGAGGTGGAATAAATGCCAGTTTATGAATATCAGTGCAAGGCTTGCGGCCTTGTTTTTGAGATGATACAGAAGTTTTCCGATGCTCCGCTCAGCAGTTGTCGTGATTGTGGCGGTGCCGTAGAAAAGTTGATTTCACAGACCGCGTTCACCCTGAAAGGGGGGGGCTGGTACGATCAGGGCTACGGCGGCAAAGCGGCGGCCTGTGACGCAGCCAAGCCCGGTGGCGGTTGTGCCGGTTGTCCGAAGGCTTCGAACGAATAACCTCTTTCTGCCAGATTTTTATGACAGGCCGCTTTGCATTTGTTTGCGTGGCGGCCTGTTTTTTTATTGCCGCTGTCGATAGCGGATGCGTACAATCCATTAGCTTTTTTCGTTCACATTTAGCGCCAGCGGGTAAGAAATGAAACGGATTGTGCGCCTGTTGGTTATTGGCGGGCTGCTTCTTGCCGCCGCCGGATGCGGTGAGCCGGGTTACTATGTGCAAAGTATCAGCGGGCACCTGGCTGTGATGTCACAGCGCCGGCCAATCAGCAAGCTTCTGGCCGATCCGCAGACGGCGCCGGACCTGCGTCAACGCCTGGAAACAGTGCTCGAAATTCGTCGTTTTTCTACGGTGGATTTATCTTTGCCGGACAACGACAGTTTTTCGACCTACGCGGATATAGGCCGCGATGCCGTGGTCTGGAGTGTGATCGCTGCGCCGGTCGATTCCCTGACGCCGGTGACCTGGTGCTTCCCTTTCGCCGGTTGTGTCCCTTATCGGGGCTACTTTCACCAGGATGCGGCGGATGTCTACGCCAATCGGCTGCGGGGTGATGGCTTCGATGTGCACGTTGCCGAAGTGCCAGCCTATTCGACCCTCGGCTGGTTCTCTGATCCGGTGCTCAGTACGTTTGTCAATCAGCCCGATTGGGCCCTGGCCGAAGTCATCATTCACGAACTGGCACATCAGGTGGTCTACGTAAAGGATGATGCCGATTTTAACGAGGCGTTTGCCCAGACCGTGATGGAAGAGGGCGGGCGGCGCTGGCTCGCCACACATGGCAACGATGAACAACGTATCCAGGCCGATGGCGTCCGCAGCCGTCAGGAGCGGTTTTTACAACTGGTCCGTCGCACCCGCGCCGCCTTGCTCAACTGCTACGGTTGCGAGACGACCCGGTCGGCAAAACTGGCGTGCAAGGGGTTGGCTCTTGATGCTTTGCGGCAAAACTATGCTGAACTCAAACGAGAGTGGGGCGGCTATGCCGGTTACGACGGCTGGCTGGAACACGATTTGAACAACGCCCGCTTTGTCTCCGAGGCGACCTATTATCGGTTATTGCCGGCGTTTTCTGTTTTGCTCCAGCAACACAATGGTGATATGAAACAGTTCTTTCTGGCGGTGCAGGCTCTTTCTGAGCGCCCGGCGAGCGATCGGGAAGCTTTTCTGGCCGGATTGCTGACAAAAGACCCGCACCAATAGACCTGAAAAATAGACCCAACCCCGTTTGCGCATCTTTACTTTCAAAAACCTGTTGCGTATAGTCTGTACGCGTTTTGCTTGCTTGAGGAGGAACGATCATGGCCCGGATTATCGATGGAAAAAAAATCGCTGCCAACCTGCGCTGCACCATTGCCGCGGATGTGCAGAAACTGCAGGCAACCGGCGTGACGCCGGGTCTGGCGGTGGTGCTGGTTGGTGAAGATCCGGCCAGTCGCGTCTATGTGTCGATGAAAGAGAAGGCGTGTGCTGATGCCGGTATTTTTTCCGATGAGCATAAGTTGCCGGCCGAGACCACCGAGGCGCAACTGCTGGCGCTGATTGATGAATTGAATCACGATGCGCGGATTGACGGCATTCTCGTCCAGCTGCCGTTACCGAAGCAGATCGACGAGAGCAAGGTCCTTGAGGCGATTTCGCCGGATAAAGATGCCGACGGGTTTCACCCATATAACGTTGGGCGCCTGGTCACCGGCAATCCGCTGTTTCGCCCCTGCACCCCTTATGGTGTGATGAAAATGCTTGAAGCCGAAGGGGTTGATCTGAACGGCAAGGAGGTGGTTGTTGTCGGCCGCTCCAACATTGTTGGCAAGCCGGTGGCGCTGATGTGTCTGGCCGAGAACGCAACAGTCACCATCTGCCATTCGCGCACCAAGGATCTCCCGGCCAAGGTACGTGCTGCCGATGTAGTGATTGCCGCCGTCGGCCGTCCGGAGATGATCAAGGGTGATTGGATCAAGCCCGGCGCGGTGGTGATCGATGTCGGGGTGAATCGCATCGGTGAGAAGAAGCTGGTTGGCGACGTCGATTTTGCCGGTGCCTCGGTCAATGCTGCTGCCATCACCCCGGTCCCCGGTGGCGTCGGGCCGATGACCATCACCATGCTGTTGTATAATACCGTCGAGAGTGCCAAACGGCGCGGCTCGCGCGGATAAGTATTTAAGGGCGAAGGTCCAGATGATTATCTCTCGACAGAAACCGCGTGAAGAACTGCTGCAGGCGCTGGCCGGTTTGCACCGGGTGTTCATTGTCGGTTGCGGCGCTTGCGCCACCGCCTGCAAGGTCTTTGGCGAGGACGAGGTCTTTCGCTTGCAGGAGAGCCTCGCCAAAGATGGCATCGACACGACGGGCAGTGTCGTTATCGACGAGGCCTGTCATATCATGCGCGCCGGTCGCGACTTGCGTCACCATCACCAGGCGGTGGGCGAAGCTGATGCCGTACTGGTACTGGCCTGTGGCTCCGGCATCCAGTCGATCTCCGACAACACCGAAAAGCGCGTCGTCGGTGGGCTCGATTCACTGTTTCTCGGTAACGTGCGTCGTTTCGGTCAGTACGAGGAGAAGTGTTCCCTGTGCGGGGAGTGCATTCTCAACGAGACCGCCGGCATCTGTCCGGTGACCACCTGCGCCAAGGGGTTGCTCAATGGCCCCTGCGGCGGCATGGAAAAAGGCTGTTGCGAAACCGATCCCGACGTCGCCTGCGCCTGGCACCTGATTTATGAACGACTCAAGCGTCAGGGGCGACCGGGAGTCTTTGGTCGCACCGTGGCACCGAAAAACTGGGGAAAAAGACAAAGACCGGGGCGCTACAATGTCGAGCGTTAAGTTGCCGAGGGTGATCTGATGTCGCAATTGCGCCAACAGTTGACCGAGGGCCGGTTTGTCATCACCGCCGAGATCGCGCCGCCGAAAGGGATGGACGTCGCGGCCGAGGTGGAGACCGCTCGCCAGTTGGCCGGGATGACCGCGGTCAACGTCACCGACAATCAGGGCGCGAATATGCGGATGTCGCCGCTGGCGCTGGCGGTGCTGCTGCGGCAAGCCGGGATCGAGCCGATTCTGCAATTCACCTGTCGCGACCGTAATCGCCTGGCCCTGCAGTCCGATCTTCTCGGCGCCGCCGCTTTAGGGATTGAGAACCTGCTCCTGCTCTCCGGTGACCATGCCCGTTTTGGCGATCACCCGCAGGCGCGCTCGGTCTTCGACCTCGATTCGGTGCAACTGCTGCAGGCGGTGAACGGCCTGATGGCCGGGCATGACATGAGCGGCAAGTCTTTGCATGGCGCGCCGACCTTCTTCGCTGGTGCGGCGGTGAGTCCGGAGATGGAACCGTTCGAGCTCATGTTTCAGAAATATAGTAAAAAAGTCGATTCGGGAGCCGCCTTTTTCCAGACCCAGGCGGTCTTTGATCCAGAGCGTTTAAGCTGTTTTATGCTGGCGGCAGCGCCGCTGGGGCGACCGGTGCTGGCAGGTGTGTTGCTGTTACGCAGTGCCGGCATGGCCCGGTTTCTTAACGCCAACATCCCCGGAGTGCATGTCCCGAACACCCTGGTCGAGCGTCTGGAAAAAGCGACCCGGCCGCTGGAAGAGGGGGTGGCGATTGCCCGCGAGATGGTCGCCGTCGCCCGTGATTGCTGTCAGGGGGTACATTTGATGACCCTCGGGCACGAGGCGCGGATTCCGGAGATTCTGGGAGGCTGAAAAGCTTTCACCACGAAGGACACGAAGAACACGAAGTAAAAGCTTAAATGCTTTTGTGGTTAGATTCCCTTTAAAAGATTTTTTGTCATTCTTCGTCCCCTTCGTGTTCTTCAGTGAGCACAGCGAACGGGTGGTGAAAGCTCTTGACCCTTTGTTTTTGCTAGCATGAAAGTGAGAAAACTATGCAAAAAACCCCGTTGAACCAGCTGCACCGTGACCTTGGTGCGCGCATGGTTCCGTTTGGTGGTTGGGATATGCCGGTACAGTACTCCGGTGTCATCGACGAGCATCTGGCGGTGCGCAGTGCGGCCGGACTGTTCGATGTCTCGCATATGGGGGAGGTCGAGGTGCGTGGCCCCGGTGCCTTGGCCTACATTCAGGAACTGACCATCAACGATGCCTCCAAGCTGGTCGATGGGCAGGTGCAATACTCGGCCTTCTGCTATCCGGATGGCGGGGTTGTCGATGACGTTACCCTTTATCGCTTTGCCGCCGATCGTTACATGTTCTGCGTCAATGCGTCGAACGCCGATAAGGATTTTGCCTGGATGCAGAAGGTGTTGGTCGAGGGGGATTTTTCCAACGTCGAGGTCATCAACCGCAGCGACGCCTACGGCCAGATCGCCCTGCAAGGGCCAAAGGCGCAGGAGATTCTTGCCCGTCTGACCAACTGTAACCTCGACGCTATAGCCTATTATCATTTTGCCGAAGGGCTGGTGGCCGGTATCCCGACCATCATCTCACGTACCGGCTATACCGGTGAGGACGGCTTTGAACTTTACTGTGCCGATGATGCGGTCGCCCGCCTCTGGCAGGAACTGCTGGCAGCCGGCACTCCCGACGGTCTGCTCCCCATCGGTCTTGGTGCACGAGACACCTTGCGTCTGGAAAAGAAATATGCTCTTTATGGGCATGAGCTCTCCGAGGCGATTACGCCGTTGGAGGCCGGTATCGGCTGGATTACAAAACTGGACAAACCGTCCTTTATTGGCCGGGCAGTGTTGCTCGATCAAAAAAACCGCGGTGTACCGCGGCGGTTGGTCGGAATCCGCATGGTAGACTCCGGTGTGCCGCGTGCTGATTATCCGGTTTACGTTGACGGGAATCAGGTCGGCCTCGTCACCAGCGGCACCATGTCGCCCGTCTTGAAAGTCGGCATTGCCCTTGCCCTGGTGGCGTCCGAGCATGCCGCTATCGGCACCAGAGTTGAGATTGGTATCCGCCAGAAGCGTGTGGCGGCTGAGATCGTCAAAACCCCATTTGTCTGACGGTGGTATCCGTCCGGCACGAATTCTGTCCAAGCAGCACGATCAGGAGGTCAATCATGGAATTTCCAGAAGAGTTGAAGTACACCGAAGATCACGAGTGGATCCTGATCGAGGATGACATTGTCACCGTCGGCATCACCGATTTCGCTCAGGATGCCCTTGGCGACGTGGTCTTTGTCGAATTGCCGGAAGTCGGCTCTACGGTTGAGGCCGGCAAGTCGTTCGGCGTTGTTGAGTCGGTTAAGGCGGTCTCTGATGTCTATGCGCCGGTCTCCGGTGAAGTCATCGAGATCAACGAAGATCTCCCCGATACCCCGGAGCTGATCAATACCTCGGCTTATGAAGATGGCTGGATGGTGAAGATTCGCCTCACTGACACCGCTGAACTCGATGACCTCCTCGATGCCGAGGCCTATCAGGCTTTTGTCGACGAGCAGGGCTGACGAACAACGGTACGTTTGCCTTTCATTCTCTTTCGGCGGGCCGAAAAACCAGCCCGCCGGAATTTCGTCTAAAGGAGTTCACAGCCATGCGGTACATCCCTCACACCGAGGAAGATGTCCGGCAGATGTTGGCGGCGATCGGCGTTACGTCGATCGCCGACCTGTTTGCCGAAGTTCCGGCCGAATCGAGATTGGACCGTCCCCTCGATCTGCCCGGCCCCCTCTCTGAATCGGAGTTGCTGCGCGAACTGCAGGAGCTCTCGGCACAAAACGCCACCGCCTCGAGCCGACTCTCTTTCCTTGGTGGCGGTGCCTACAACCACTTCATCCCATCGGTCATCGATCAGCTGATTTCGCGCAGCGAATTCTATACCGCCTACACCCCCTACCAGCCAGAAATCAGCCAGGGGACATTGCAGGCGGTGTTTGAGTATCAGACCCTGATCTGTCAGCTCACCGGTATGGAGGTCAGCAACGCCTCGATGTATGATGGTGCCTCGGCCTGCGCCGAAGCCGTGCTGATGGCGGCGCGAGCGACCAGACGCAAGCAGATCCTGCTTGCCGCCAGCCTGCATCCGGAATACCGGGAGACGGTCACCACCTACTGCCGTTATCTGGGGATGGAGTTGATTGAGCTGCCGACAGCGAGCAGTGGCCGCGTCGATGCGGTCGCGCTGGCCGAATTGATCGGCAAGGAGACGGCGGCCGTGGTTGTGGGTTATCCCAATTTTTTTGGTGTCATCGAAGACCTCGAGTCGATTTCGGCAATGGCTCACGTCGCCGGTGCCCTGCTGGTGACAGCCGTCGCCGAGCCGATCGCCCTTGGCCTGCTTAAATCACCGGGGGAACTCGGCGCCGATATCGTTATTGGAGAAGGACAGAGCTTTGGCATGCCGGTCTCTTATGGTGGCCCTGGCGTCGGTTTCTTTGCGGCCCGCGAAAAGCTGGTCCGTTCCATGCCGGGTCGCCTCATCGGTGCCACGGTCGACAAGAACGGCAAGCGCGGTTTTGTGTTGACCCTCGCAACCCGCGAGCAGCACATCCGACGCGAGAAGGCGACGTCGAATATCTGCTCCAATCAGGGGATGTGCGCACTGATGGCCAGCATGTACCTGACTCTGCTCGGCAAGCACGGTATCCGTGAGGTCGCCGGGCAGAATCTGTCCAAGGCGGCCTATGCCCGTAGCGCCATCGCGGCTCTGCCGGGGTTTCGTTTGCCGTATTCGGCGCCGATGTTCAATGAGTTCGTTGTTGAGATCGATGGTGATGTGGCGGCCCTGTTGGGGCAGCTTGAAAACAAAGGGATTCTCGGAGGCATCCCTCTGGCGCGTTTCTGGCCGGGGATGAACAACCGCTTTCTGGTCTGTGTCACCGAACAGCACCGGCGTCAGGATATCGACGCTCTGGTCGCAGCACTGAAAGGGGGTGCGGCATGAGAGTCGGCACCAGCGGTCTGCAACTGAACGAAAAACTGATTTTTGAGCACTCTGATCCGGGGCGGCGCGGTTATAGTCTGCCTCCCCTTGATGTCCGGTCTGCCAGCCTGCCGCCCGAACTGGTGCGTGGCGAGGTGCCCGGCTTTCCCGAAGTCTCCGAAGTTGATGTTGTGCGCCATTTTACCCGGTTGTCGACCTGGAATTACGGCGTTGATTCCGGCTTCTACCCCCTGGGCAGCTGTACGATGAAGTACAATCCCAAGGTGAATGAGACCGCGGCCCGACTCCCCGGCCTCGCCGGTTGCCACCCCTATACTCCGGAAGCGATGAGTCAGGGGGCGCTGGGGTTGATGTTCGGCCTGCAGCAGGCTCTCGCTGAGATTTCCGGCTTTGATACCGTCACCCTGCAACCGGCCGCCGGTGCCCATGGCGAACTGGCCGGTATGCTGATGATCCGCGCCTGGCACGAAGCAAAGGGGAGCAAACGACGCAAGGTGTTGATCCCCGACACCGCGCACGGCACCAACCCGGCGACGGCGGCGCTGTGCGGTTACGATGTGGTCCCTATCGCCTCCGGTGGTTTGGGTGTTCTGACCGCCGAGACCGTCGCTTCGTTCATGAACGATGATGTCGCCGCACTGATGGTCACCAATCCCAACACGCTTGGCCTGTTTGAGTCAGATATCAGAAAGATTTGCGATATTGTTCATGAAGGCGGTGGACTGGTTTACTGCGATGGTGCCAACCTCAATGCCCTGATGGGGATCGCTCGTCCCGGCGATCTGGGGATCGACGCCATGCACTTCAACCTGCACAAAACCTTTGCCACTCCGCACGGCGGCGGTGGGCCTGGTTCCGGTCCGGTCGGCGTCGTCGCCGCTCTCGAGCCATTTTTACCCAAGCCGGTGGTGGCCAAAACGGCCAAAGGCTATTGCCTTGATTTTGATCGCCCGCAGTCCATCGGGCGTCTGCGTTCTTTTTACGGCAATTTCGGCATCATGGTCCGCGCTTATGCTTATATCCTGACCATGGGCGGCACCGGTTTGAAACGGGCGAGCGAGATGGCGGTGCTCAACGCCAACTACATCCGCGCCCGTCTGGAGCCGGTCTACAACCTGCCGCACAAGCACCGCTCACTGCATGAGGTGGTGTTCAACGACGCCAATCTGGCCAATGATTGCCACACCCTCGATGTCGCCAAGCGCCTCATCGATTACGGCTATCACCCGCCAACCATTTACTTTCCGCTGGTGGTCAAAGGGGCGATCATGATTGAGCCGACCGAGACCGAGAGCATGGAGACCCTCGACGAATTCTGCGATGCCATGCTCGCCATCGCCAAAGAGTCGCAGGAGAACCCTGACCTGCTGCACAACGCGCCGACCATCACCCGGGTCGGGCGGCTTGATGAGACGGGGGCGGCGCGGCAGCCGTGTCTTTGCTGGCGTCCCTCTGATTTCGTTTAGACGGGCTGATGAAAAGGCCTCGTCTGCGGCGTTGTCCTTGCCTTCGGCGCTGCGACGTAGCTACCGCTACGACTCGCTTCTCAGGCGGCGTCCGCCTTGCATCCAAGGTCTTTTGATCAGCCCTTGGGGTTTGGGTGGATAGTTAAATACAAGGAAAGGCCCGGTCGTTTGCCGGGCTTTTTTTTGTTGTTGCGGGAACTCAGTGGGATATGAAAGTAGGAAGGGCTTTTGGTTTTAATTCAGCGCCCTAACGTCAAACACCTGTTTTTGTTTTTCTTGGTGTCTTGGTGTCTTGGTGGCAGAAGATGTCGATGCTGTGAACAAAAGAGGGTCAAGACCGGCGCGGTGGATTGAGAAACTGGGCGAGGCGCAGCAGCAGGCCCTGGCGGGTGTGCAGGGCGGCGTGCGGACAGAGTTCCTGACAGCAGAAGCAGCGGATGCAGGTGTTGTCGTTAATCTGCAGACCTTGGGTGTTGATCTGCATCGCCTGCGGTGGGCACGCCTCAACACAGATGCCGCAACGCTGACACCGTTCATCATCGACCTCCGGCCGGGCAGTGAGGCTGCGCCGTAACGGGCGCTTGAGGAAACCGGGCAGGCTGAAGTTGACGTCGCTGCTGTGCGCCGGGGTGAACCGGGTCGGGCGCAGGCTCTGTGGTGTCGGGCCGAACAGTTCGATCTGCTGACGATGGCAACCGAACAGATTCCGTTCCTCGGCGACCTTCTGCGTCCAGACTGATGATGGGGTCAATCCGAGGAGTTCGCAGGCGATGGTATCGACGGCGAGAGGTTCAACCCCGGCGATCAAGGCGCCGATCTGGATCGGATCGCCACTGCCGGGACCGTCTCCCTCCATGCCGACGATGGCATCGACGATGGTCAGGGCCGGGCGGATGGTTGCGGCAAGTTCGAGCAACATTAGGGCAAAGGTTGCCTTGCTGGTGCCGGCCTGCAGATGAAGTTGCGGTTTGCGCAGGCCGACGACGGCGCCGAACAGGTTTTTGACTCCGCAGGTCAACCCCATCATCTGGTGGGTTTTGAGCTTCGGCAGGTTGATGACCACATCGGCATCAAGGATGTCGCGTGCCAGCTCCAGATGCTGGAAGGTACCGCTGCCGGTGGTGACATTGACCGATTCGGTAAACGGCGCGAATAATGCTCCACTGCTTTCGATCACTTCCCAAATACCGCACTTTTTTGCCACCGCTTCTGGTTTGCCGATGCCGGGGGAGTCGCCAACGCTCACCACGCCGCCGACCTCCTGCACCAGGCGAATAACGGCGCGCACGATCTCTGGATGAGTGGTGACCGCCTTCTCTGGGGACTTTCCGGCCAGAAGATTCGGTTTCAGTAGTACTTTTTGTCCGGGGGAGACAAATGCTGCCATACCGCCCAAGGGGGCGAGCAGGGCGCGCAGGTGGCTGTCGAGAGCCAGCGGATCGTAGTCGGTGACGGCTCGCAGGCTGACCGGGGTGGTCTTCATCCCGGTATCACTTTGATTTGCAGTTGGCGGTGTCGCGGTCCGTCGAATTCACAGAAATAGATCCCCTGCCAGGTGCCGAGTTGCAGCCGACCGTTGGCAAAAGGGATGGTCTCGCTGCAGCCGATCAGGCTGCTTTTGAGATGGGCGGCGCTGTTCCCTTCCAGATGATGGTAGTCACCGTCAAACGGGATCAGCGCGTTCAGGGTGACAATCAGGTCGCGGACCACATCAGGGTCGGCATTTTCGTTGATGGTAATGGCAGCGGTGGTGTGCGGCGTGAACAGGTGCACCAGCCCATCGCTTTTGCCGCTGGCGTCCAGCGCCTGACGGACGGCGTCGGTGATGTCAATCATCTCGACCCGTTTCTGGCTGTCGATATTAATCGTCGTCATTGGTCAGAGCGTTCAGCAGGGCGCGAAAAGCTCGCGGGTGATAGAGCAGGGCGTTGTGGCCGATACCGGACAGCTCCATGTTCTCCCTCCCGTCCAGGCGGGCACTTTCAAATGGGAGGACCAGATTATCGTGGCGGCTGTAAATGCTGACAACGCGAACCCCTTCCGGATAGGGTGCGGCGGCGAGGTTGGTCAAAAAGGGCGATCCGGGAAGTAGATTCAGCGCCAGGCTGGTGACTGCAAACGGCACCATTTTTGACCCGGCGTTGGGGGCTCCGAGTTGGATGCAGTGGGAAACTTTTCTGGCGCCACCGCGAATCTGCAGGTAGTTGCGGGCAATGACCGCCCCCATGGAGTGGCCGACCAGGATCACCCGTTGGTTGCCGCGCTGCTGACGCATTACATCAACCCGATTGGCAACCTGTTCGGTCAACCACTCGATATCTTTCCACGGCGGAAGATTAATCGTGTGCAGATTGGTGAAACCGCAGCGCCGCAGCCGAAAACAAGTCCAGCACCAGACGGCACGGTTGTGGAACAGGCCGTGAAGGAGCAGTACAGGGGTGGTGTTATCCACCGGTTTTTCACGTGGTGGTAACCAGCCAAAAGGGAGCAGTAGAACGTTACAGGCCATGGCGCAACATTCACCGAGAAACAGCTTGGCGGTGAACCAGAGGCGGTTTGGCGTAAAGCGGTTTTCAAGCAGTTCCGCGCGCCGGTTGGCGGTTTCATACCAGAGGATGGTAAAGCAAAGCAGGCAGATCAGGGCGATGCCGCTGGCCAGGCCGAAGAGCAGGGTGAAGATGAAGGAGATGAGCATTTCCATAGGCGGCATTATGGCACGCAGGCCAACGAGCGTCAATTGTGCGTAGCACGTTGCTTGTCGGACAAGGTTCGTGGCATGATGCGTCTAGGGTACTTCTTTTTATAAGCCAACACCAAGGTTGACGCGGAGACGCAGAGGCGCAGAGATTAATATATATTTTTCACTCTGCGCCTCTGCATCTCTGCGTCCAATATGTTTTTTCTACTTTGATCGGAGTCCGATGCAGTCGCTGATCGAACAATTTGATCGTCATTTGGCCATTGAACGCAATGTTTCGCCGCATACGCGTAGCGCCTATCGGCGCGATCTCGAGGAGTTTTCTCGTTTTTTGCAAACGACCGGGAGCGGGCTGGCACCGGCGGATGTCGACAAGATTGTGCTGCGTCGCTATCTGGCTTTACTGCACAAGAAAAATCGCAAATCGACCATTGGCCGCAAGCTGGCAGCGCTGCGGACGTTTTTCCGTTATCTGGTCCGCGAGGGGGTGCTGGCATCAAACCCCGGCGAACTGGTGGCGACACCGCGTCAGGAGAAGTATCTGCCGACCACGCTGAGTGTCGATGAAACCTTTGCTCTCATTGACACCATTCAAGGTGCCGACCGACTCTCCCTGCGCGACCGGGCCATTCTCGAACTCCTCTATTCCAGCGGCCTGCGCGTTGGCGAGCTGACCGGCCTCAATGTCGGCAAGGTTGACTTTGGCCAGGACCTGGTGCGCGTGGTTGGTAAGGGGGACAAGGAGCGCATTGTCCCGGTCGGTCGCATGGCCCTGACCGCGCTGCGCGCCTATCTTGAAGAGCGCGGACAACCGGGCGACCATGAGGCGCTGTTTGTCAATCGCAACGGCGGCCGCTTAACACCGCGCAGTATCCAGCGCCACCTCAAAACCCACCTGCTCAAGGCCGGCGTCCTGCGCGATGCCACCCCCCACTCCCTGCGCCATTCCTTTGCGACCCATCTTCTCGATGGCGGCGCCGATCTGCGCGCCATTCAGGAACTGCTCGGTCACGCCTCTTTGTCAACGACCCAGAAATACACTCAGGTCAGTGTTGATCAGTTGACCAAGGTCTACGACGCCGCCCACCCGCGTAGCCGCAAAAAATAAGGCAAAAGTTACCCGGGTCTTTCCCTCCCTGAAATAAATATAACGGTAAAGGTCATCTTTTCCTTGACAGGCGCGGCTCTCCGGCTAGAATGCAGGAAACATTTATTTTCATCACGAAAAAGGAGATGCACCATGAGCGTTCTGGTCAGCAAGCAAGCCCCCGATTTTACTGCCACCGCCGTTTTGGCCGACGGCTCACTTAAAGCCGATTTCAAACTGTCCGACTACAAGGGGAAGTATGTTGTCCTCTTCTTTTATCCCCTCGACTTCACCTTTGTCTGCCCGACCGAATTGATCGCCTTTTCCAAGCGGATCAAAGAGTTCGAGTCGCGTGGTGTGCAGGTCATCGGCTGCTCCATCGACTCTCAGTTCAGCCATATCGCTTGGCGCAATACGCCGGTTGATGATGGTGGCATTGGACCGGTGACCTATCCGCTGGTCGCCGACGTCAAGCATGAGATCTGCCGGGCCTACGATGTCGAGTTTGAGCAGGCCGGTGTCGCTTTCCGGGGCTCCTTCCTCATCGATACCAAGGGGACGGTCCGTCATCAGGTGGTCAACGATTTACCGCTCGGCCGCAATGTCGACGAGATGCTGCGCATGGTCGATGCCCTGCAGTTCACCGAGAAGTACGGCGAAGTCTGTCCGGCCGGCTGGAACAAAGGGGATGTCGCGATGAAACCGGATGCGGCTGGCGTCGCCTCTTACCTGAAAGCGGAAGCGGGTAAACTGTAAACGAAATCTCTGACGAGAGAATTTCCTTGTTGTTTAAAAAGGCGGCCCTGCACCGGGGCTGCCTTTTTCATTTTCATAACACGCGAGAGCAGTTTTGATTTTTTCTTCGCGGGCCAACGTGATAGCCTGCTTGTATCTTTAATCCCTCATCCGGGAGGCCTTTTGTGCGCTACTCACCATTGTTGACCGATCTTTACCAGTTGACCATGCTCGCCGGTTACCTGGAAGAAGGGATGGCGTCGCAGGCCGCCAGCTTTGATCTTTTTTTCCGCAGTAATCCCTTTGACGGGGGCTACGCGGTCTTTGCCGGTCTGGAGCCGGCACTGGACTATCTGGAAAACCTGCAGTTTGCCGAGGCCGACATTGCTCACCTGGCCACACTCGATATCTTTAAACCAGCTTTTCTCGATTTTTTAGTCGATTTCCGTTTTCGTGGCCGGGTGATTGCCCCGCCGGAGGGGACGGTGGTCTTTGCCAACACGCCGCTATTGACGGTGGAGGGGAGTCTGGCCGAAGCGCAGTTCGTCGAGTCCGCGCTGCTGAACCTGATTAACTTCCCAACCCTGATCGCGACCAAAGCGGCGCGGATTGTACATGCCGCCGGTTCCGGCATGGTGCTCGAATTCGGTCTGCGCCGGGCCCAGGGGCCGGATGGGGGGCTTTCCGTCGCCCGTGCTGCCTGCGTCGGCGGGGTGACCAGCACCAGTAATGTCGAAGCAGGGCGCCAGTTCGGCCTGCCGGTGCGCGGCACCCACGCGCACAGTTGGGTGATGGCTTTTGATAACGAACTCAGTGCGTTTCGTGCTTATGCGAAAGCGTTTCCCGATCACTGTATTTTGCTGATCGATACCTATGACACCTTGAACAGTGGTCTGGTGAATGCGCTGACTGTTGCCGCTGAAATGCGCGCGGCCGGGCATGAACTGTTCGGGGTCCGTATCGATTCCGGCGATCTGGCCTGGTTGTCACAAGAGGTCCGCCGCCGCTTTGATGCGGCCGGCTTCACCGAAGTACGGATTGTCGCTTCCAATGATCTTGATGAATACGTCATCAGCTCAATACGCGATGAGGGGGGGCGGATCGATATTTATGGGGTTGGTACCCGTCTCGCCACCGCCGCCGGTCGCGGTGGCGGAGCACTGGGCGGGGTCTATAAACTGGTCGATTGCGCCGGTCGACCGCGGATGAAGATTACCGGAGATCTGGCAAAAGCAACCCTGCCGGGACGCAAGCGGCTGCTGCGGGCGGTCGCGGCTGATGGTGGTTACCTGCAGGATGTGCTCGCCATCGCCGAAACCGACCCGGTTGCCGGCGGGGCGACGGTCTATGATCCGACCAATCCTCTGCAGCACAAGATGCTGCCGGTTGATGCCCGCTTACACGATATACGTGATGTGGTGATGGAGAATGGTGTTCGCCTTCGCGGGCCTGAGTCGTTGACAAAGATTGCCGCCCGCAGTCGTCTGGAGCTCACCCGTCTGCCGCAGGGCTGTTTGCGTTTTATCAATCCGCACCGTTATAAAGTTTCGCTCTCCGCTGATCTCAATGCGTTACGTAATCATCTGATTGACGAATTGACACAGGAGAATCGTTGATGCAGGAAAATCGACTTCCGACCGATGCTGCTTTACTCATCGTCGATGTCCAGAACGATTTTTGTCCCGGTGGCGCGCTGGCGGTCGCTAATGGCGATCGGGTTGTTGCCCCACTGAACCGGGCTGCCGAACTCTTTGCCGCCGCTGGTCGGCCGATCTATGCCAGCCGCGACTGGCATCCGGCCCGGACCAGCCATTTTGCTCCGTTTGGGGGGCCGTGGCCGGTGCACTGCGTGCAGGGGACGGCAGGTGCCGCTTTTCATCCGGCGTTGAGCCTGCCAGAATCGGCGGTGGTTCTGAACAAAGGAGACAACCCCGAACGGGATGATTACTCGGCTGTTATGGCCCATGATGCGTCCGGTGCCTCACTGCTTGACCGGCTGCAGTGCGAGGGTGTGCACCATCTCTATGTTGGTGGGCTTGCGACCGACTACTGCGTCAAGGCAACAGTTATTGACCTGCTTGCCGTTGGTTATGCTGTCACTTTGTTGCTCGATGCCATTGCCGGAGTTGACCTCTCTCCCGGTGACAGTGACCATGCTCTTGCCACCATGCTCGCTGCCGGCGCTCGGACCGGAAAGGCGATCTCGTAATAAGGCGACTACGATACTGTCTGAACAAAGAGCGGGGAGTCGCCTGGTTGGCGTTCCCCGCTCTTTTGTTTATGACTGTGTAACGTGGTGTCAGCCGATCTTTATCAACTCAATCTCAAAGGTCAGATCCTTGCCGGCCAGGGGATGGTTGCCGTCGAGAGTGATAATGTCGCCGTCGATGTTGGTGACAGTGACAATCAGCGGTTTGCCGTCGCTGGCGGTCACCTGGAACTGCTGGCCGACTTCAGGGGTGAGCTCTGCTTCAAACTGGCTGCGGTTGACTTCAAAGACCATGTCGTCGCTGCGCTTGCCGTAGGCAATGGCGGCCGGGATCTGGACCGTTTTGGTTTCGCCGACCTGCATCCCCGGCAGGGCTTCATCGAAGCCACGGATCAGCTGGCCACTACCGACAACAAAGGTCAAGGGCTCATGGTCACGGGAAGAGTCGAAGACGCTGCCGTCAGCGAGAGTGCCGGTGTAGTGGACGTGAACCGTATCTTTCTTTTTAACCTTGGCCATTGCTACTCCTCTTCAGAAAATAATACGACTGGGTCAGGCAATCTTTGTCACCCGTCACCCGTCACCGTCCTTAAAGCCGGTCAACCCAGGCCAGCGCATCCTTGACTGAGGTCTGGTCAAACTTGAAGCGGAAGCTGATATACGGGCCCTGGGCGGTGTAGTTCCCCTGGGCGAAGTCGTCATCACGATAACCGGTGACATTGTAGCCGACGCTGACCCAGAGGTTCTCCGCCGGATTATAGCCGACCGAGCCGCCGCTGCGCCAGTCGAGTTGCCCAATCTCCCAGGTGTGCAGGGCGCCGCCGTGCAGACCGATATCCCATTTCTGGCCAAGGTCGCGCCGGTATTCGGCGCCGAGCAGATCGGTGTAGCCGCTCCAGTTCTGGTCGAGCAGCTGCTCGCTGACAAATTTAAAACCGTACTGGAACGACAGCTGGTTGACCCGGTCCGGCTTGTAGTTGGCGTGCAGGTTGTTGACGACACGCCAGCTGCGCGAACTGCTGCTGCCACCGGTCTGCTCACTGTGGCCGTCCAGTCGGTCAAGCAGGATCCAGCGGCTGCGGTCGGGGCGCCAGACGCCGCTGAGACTGATTTCGATATCGTTTGAATTGCCGCCGGAGCGCTCCGAGCGGTAGAGGGCGGTGCGGGCACCGAGGCCGATTCCGGGCCGTACCCGGCCGGTGATGCCGCTGGCAAAGCCGTAGCGATCTTCACTGTCGGAGGTGCGGAACTCGGCGCGATTCCACCATTTCCAGTTCTCCCCTTCGGTCGAACCACCCAGGGACAGGGCGGTGAAGTCACTGTCGGCGGCGGCCCCCGGCACGGCCGGATTGTAGCGGTCGGTGCTGTTGCTCAGGGCCTGAGCCCGGTCGAGAGAGAGATCGAGGGTCCAGCGTTTGACCTGCCAGGACTGCTGCAGGCCGAACAGGGCAAGAACACTGCTGCTGTTGTCGTCATTAACGGTGCGCTGCAGCGAGCTGTCGATACGACCGCCGGTCCACGGGTTGGAGCGCAGGCCGAGGCGGGTACTGTTGGCGCCGCCGGAATCGCTGTGGACAAATTCCTGCTCGCCGTAGATCGACAGCGGCTGCATCACTTTGAACTCGGCGCCGAGCAGGGTGCGGGTCGGGTAATCGACGTTTTTATTGTTGCCGATCGCCTGCTCGTGGCGCGCCTGCAGGGTCAGGCGGCGGAGTGGCTGCCACTCGCTGCCGGCAAAGATCTGGTTCGACGGCATGTGGCTGCCATCGGCCAGTTTGTCTTCGACCCGGCGCGCACCAAAGCGCAGGTTGGAACTGGTCTGCTGCAGGGTGACGGCCCCCTCGATGGTATTGCGCCAGGCGTTGGTGTCGGTGCGTTCTTCGCGGCTGATCAACCCTTCAATTCCGAGCAGCTTGCTTAAACGGTAGTCGGCCTGAGCGCCGACTTTGCGCGTGGAGTCTTCGCCGGCGCTGGTTTGGCCGAGGCCGAAGCCGCTCTCCTGTTCACGCAACCAGACCTGACCATTAAACTTTGGTGTGGTGTGTTTGATCTCGGTCAACCAGGCGGTGGCGCTGTTGTTGATGCCGAGGTTACGATTATCGGTTTTGGCCAGTTCGGCGCGCAGGACGGTGCTCTCGGTCAGGTTCAGGGTGACATCGCTGCCGTACAGGCTCCCCTTTTGATCGCCGAGATCCTCGCGCACATAAGTGACGCCGATTTCGGCGTTTTCGCCAAGCTTGGCGGCGGCGCGTCCGCCGTAGGTCCGGGCGCTTTCACCCCCACTGGGAACCTCGTAATCGACAACAATGAAGATCGGATTGAAATCGGCATCACGGCTCGGCACCGGCGCCTTGAAGAACAGGGTGCCGCTATAGGGGTCGAGGTCGTAGTCAACATGCCGGGTCAACGGCCGCTGCAGCAACACAACGTCGCTGCGGAAGCGGTCGCGGGTTTCCAGAATCAGCTTATCCGAGTTTTCGACAATGACGTTGTGGGTCAGGCGATAAAGACCGGAGGTGCCGTCGCCCTGAATCTCATCGCGGACAAAGGCTTGGCCGGTGTCGCTGGCAAAGGCAACAATATCGCCTTGCTTGCCGTGCCATTCGGTTTTGACCCCGTTTAAACTGCGACTGTAGCGGGAGAGCTCGGTGACGCTCAAGCCGCTATCAAAGTCGCCGAACAGGGCATAGAACTGGTTGCGCTCAATCTTTAAAAACAGGTTGCGGCTGGTACTGGCGTCGTTGTGCTGAATACTGGCGTCACCGTAGAGCAGGTAGTAACGATTCGGGTCGATATCGTCGTGCAGACTGCGCCCTTCGGTGTTCGGCCGGGCGCTGTCGTAAGCGGCGGTGACCAGCCATTTCCCTTGCACTTTACCCTTGGCGTAGAAAGCAACGCGGCCATCGTTATACAGATCCTCCTCAACATCGGCGGCCGATTCCATGTTACCGCTGATGGTGTTGTAACCGACTGTCCCTTCCGCCAGGCCGACCAGGATCCAGTCCTTACGCTGTTCGCCGCCGACATCGACCGTCAAATCGATGGTCTGGCCGGCATAGTTCAGTTGACTCAGATAGCGACCACTGGCCATGACTGGAGCAAAGCGAACGATGCCATCTTCGGCAACATCTATGGTCGAGGCCGACTCCGGCTGATCAAAAGCCCCGACCTGGTTGCGCCAGGGGTGGAGGTCACCCCCCTGGATTTCAACCGTGAACGGCGTGGCCAGAACTGACCCCTGTTCGTCCAGGGCCTGCAACCGGATCTGAAGGGGTGTGCGCCCGTCGGCGACGTTGCCGGTGGCGTCAGCCACAATCAGCTTGGCGATACCACCGGTGCGCTGCAGGTTGACCGTCTGCTCAAAGCGTGAGTTGCCGAACGGATCGATCCCCTGCAGCACGAGAGAGTGCGCTCCCGGTGCGCCAAGATCGATCCCGATGTAGGTGTAGAGGGTCTGTTTGGTCTCGGCATCGGCGAGTTTGGCGCCGATCTGTCCGGCCGGGATTTCTTTGCCGTCCAGCAGCAGACGCGGTTTCAGTCTGCTGTCAAGGCGAATGCCGATGGCACTGATCGGATGGGCCAGGGTGCTGCCGTCGGCTGGATAGAGGATGCCATCTGGCTGCACCGGTGCTTTCGCGGTCGCCGGTTGTGGTCGGGCCGAGGTGGCCAGGGATTGCGCCGGACCAGCATCGGCTGCCATCTGGTCGAGGGCCGGATCGACGATGATCCGGTGTAGCACGCGTAAATCGGTGCGGCGATTCTTTGCCATCCCTTCGAGGGTGGCATTGCTGGCCACCGGTTCGGCATCGGCCATTGCCCGGACAATTATCTGATCGGCGGCAAGGGGCAGAGCGGCGCGAAGGGCCTTGGCGACGGCTTCGGCCCGGGCTCGTGAAAGCTCGACATTGTCGTGGAAGGCGACGCCCTCATGCCAGCGGATGCTGCGTGCATCGGTGTGGCCGACCACGGTAATCTTGAGCAAATCGAGCTTTTTCAGCTCAGCGACGATGGTTTCGACCGCATGCAAGTCATCTTCGTTCAGTGATGCTTCCAGAGTGGCAAAGCGGGGCTGGAGCAGCAGCTCCTGCACCTCGCGGCGCTCACTGCGCGAGATCCAGGTCAGGGAACTTTCCGCCGCTGGAGTCGCAAAGTCCTTGCCGGTACTTGTATCGAAACCCAGACTGGCGCTGGCCGGCATCTCTGTGGTTTCGGCATTGCTGTCGATCAGGGTTCGGAAACGAACACTCTCCTGCCAGTCGCCGCTGCGGTCAGGCAGGGTGAAGACCAGGGTCTTGCCGTCGTGTTGCGGATCAGCGAGTGCCTCACCAGACAGCTCACTGCTGCCGGGGAGATACTCCACCGCTGTCGGAAGCTCGACCCGTAGACGGCGATTGAAAAGTGGAATCTCGCGGCCGGAAAGGTTGACCGTGTAGGTGGCGGCGGAACCGGCGCCAAACTCGTTGGCCAAGGCAATGCTCACTTCGCCGTTGACCGGTTTACGCGCCAGATGAAAATCGACCCGCCAGAGTGTCCCCTGTTGCAAATTGACAAAACGTGATTCAGGGCGACCGGCTGAGCGGCTGTCGTTTTCGCAGTCGAGAATTTCATAGCCGGCCGGGATGGTTTCGGTGTCAAGTTGCACCACGTGACTGCCGGGGCGCACCGAGACAAAGTGGTAACGGCCGGTGTCGTCGGTGACCACGTTGCTGCCGTCCTCCAGGTAGATACGGATACCGCCAAGGCCGGAGAGGGTGGACTCATCGGCGTCGCAGTCCCCATCAAACACCCGGCCGATGAGGAACGATTGGCTGCGGAACAGATCTTCAATCACTTCGACGGCGGCACGACCTTCGTTGGAGGTGATGGCCGGCAGAGCGGTCGATGCGGCGCGGGCACGGTTGATTGCCTGTCCGGCCTTTGCTCCGGCCCCGACCGCAACCGCGTAACGGACAATGACCGTGTCGCCGGCGGCGAGATCACCGATGGCAAAGGTCAGGCTGCGGCCATCGGCGGAGAGGACCGGCGTCAGCGGGGCGCCGGTGCTGCTGCGGGCCGACCCGGCGCGATAGGTGAAACCGAAGGGGAGGCGGTCGGTGATGGTGACCGCCGGAACCAGTGCGGTGTCGGTGTTGGTGACGCTGACACTGTAGGCGAGGGTCTCGCCGATACCGATGCTGCTGCGATCGGCGCTCTTTTGCAGCCAGAGAATGCCGCCGGTGGCAGTCGGGTCGAGCGGGATATCGATCTGAATCGCTGGACCGGGGCTGATGGTGAAGTTCCCGCCGTAAGAGTCGGGGGCCAGAACGACATAGCCACCGGCCGGCGCTGGATTGGTGGACGGGAAAATGTAGCTGGCCAGCGGCGTGATCTGCAGGCTGTAATCACCGGCCGGGATCTGCGGGAACCGATAGCCACCGGCGGGGAAGTTGTAGGTGACCGTACCGACGGTGAAGCTGCTGCCGGTGACGACATGACCGGGGTACGGCGCCCCATCGTCGCCGACAACGGTGGTTGCCTCAAGGCCGGTGGCGTTGTCGATGAGGGTGACCTCAACCCCATCGACCGGGGTGCCGGTGAAACTGTCGAAGAGTGTACCGTAAGGATCGACCAGAGCGTTGTCACTGCTGCCATCGCCGTTGATCGGGTCGAGGTAGTTGACGATCAAGGTGTCATCGATGGCACTGCGTAACTGGCCGTCGAAGCCGACCGCTGCGGCCGGAGCCAACAGCAGTGAGCCGAGGAAGATGCCGGTATCGGGGCCGGTTTCGGTCAGGAGCAGATACTCGAAGTCACCGGTCAGGCTGCTGCGAATGGTTAATTCAATCGTGTCGGCGACTGTGGCGTCGAGGTTGCGATCGCTATCGGTAAGGCGGATGACCACCAGCTCGCTACCGGAGAAGATCGTCGCCGGGGTCAGATCGCCGGGGCCGGGCGTCGGCAGAATAGGGCTGAAGACGCCGGTGCCGGCGCCATCACTGCTGTAGCTGGTGGCCGGGATCGTGGTGCCGGCGGGGTTGGCGGCGTAACGGAGTAGCTCGACAACACCGACGGAGGCGGTCGGAATGGTCGTAACGTTTGCCGGTGGAGTCAAAACCGTATACGTGATGGCGGCGTAGCTGAAGTCAAACCGGGCGACGTTGGTGATGACGGCACCGGCCGGCGGGGTGATGGCAAAGGCGGTCCCGGTCCAGAGGAAAGTCGCCAGCAGGGCGAAGGTCGTTCTGCGGGCAGCCGCGTAAAGCGCGCCGCTGCCGACAGAACGGCCGGTCAACCGGAGCAGGAACGCCCCGGCTGACCTGACCCTAAACGAAATATCGGCAACCGTCTTCTCCATCCGGGCGCAAAGCAGCCCTGTCGGCACGGTCTTGGTGACCATGCCGAGAACCCGGATTAGAATGTGGAGAAACTGTGCCATCAAAAATTCCAATTTTGTTGTTATGCCCGGGGTCGGACCGTCCGACCCCGGGCAGGTTGCAGCTTGCTTAGTCGACCGTCACCTGGAAGGTGATGACTGCCACCCCACTGGCGGCGATATTGCCGGAGGCGACGGCCAATGGAGCGCGGCCGCCGTTATCGTCGATGGCCAGTCCGCCAACCAGTGGCGAGCCAGCACCGTCACCGGCGACGGTGATGCCGTTAAGTCGCGTTGAGCTGGCGACGTAGCTGGTGTAGACCGGCACCGCGTCAGTGATCGTGGCGTTGCTGACCGGCGTCGTCGCGCTGGTGTTGGTGACGGTGATGGTGTAGGTGATGGTCTCGCCCGGCTTGGCGCTGGCGACGTCGGAGACCTTGACCACGGTGATGGCCGGAGCCGAGACGGTGGTGATGGTCTGGTTGCTAGCACCGGACGAAGTGGTGTAGGTGACAACGGCATTCCCGGCATCGGTAGCGGTGGTGGTCAGGGTGATATTGACCGTGTGCGTACCGGTCACGTAAGTCGGATCGTCGAGGTTACCGGCGGTCTGGACGTTGGTCAATGTGGAGTACTGGCCGACCTGGGTTGCAGCGACGACGTTGACGGCAGTGATGGCCGGAGCGGCAGCGATCGGGGTCAGATTGACGATGTCAAGTGTTTCGGCAAGCAGGGCAGTAGCGGCGTTTCCGGGGGTGATGACGCCGACGGTGTAGCGTTGCAGGGTGCCGCCGACCAGCAGCTCAACCGTGTTGCCGGTGGCCAGATTAGCGCCGACCGAACCGCCCGGCAGGTTGATGAACCCGGCGCCGGAGCTGACGACGATACCGCCGAACAGGGTGAGGGAGTTGACGCTCGGGGTGTTGGTTGAACTGGACAGAAACGCACTGGCGGTGTCGGTGGAGGTGACCGGAGTGGTCAGGGTGTAGGTGTCGGGACCGTTACTGTTTGCTTTTACGGTGTAGACGTAGCTGACGCTACCACCTTGAATGGTGTCCTGGGCGGCGGTGTCAACCGTGACCGTCGGAGCTGCGGCCAGGGTGAGGACCGCGACACTGACATTGCCGGATGCGGTGACCCCGACCTGAGTGAGAAAGTCGTAAGTAACGGTTGCCTGGTTGAAGATGGTGGCGTTGCCGCTGGTGGCCGCCTGGGCGGCTGCGGGGAGCAGGATGCTGGTGATGGCCAGCAGGGCGAGGCCGAACAGGGTGTTGCGGCCGTTACGGATGAAGCTGGTACTTTTCTTTTTCATGATAAATCTCCTTTTGTTGCTGTTGAGTTGTTTCTCTTCGGTTTGAATACTCTGGTTGAAACTGGATGAATGATTAAAGTCAGTCTGCATGGCGAACCCTCCAGCGTTCCGGCGGTTTGCCATGGCGCCACCATCGGCGTATTCCTGGCAAAGGCCCGGCCCGCTCATGGCGGGTGGCAAAAGCGTGCTGGGTGCTGCGGTGGAAAGGGTCTTTGTTCATAGGCGTTCTCCTTAAATTACGAGTTGTCGAAAATTCATAATTGTTTCATTACTACTGATCGTCCGACTGAGTCAGTCCCCCTTTTGTAAAGGGGGATTCAGGGGGATTTGCCCTGGATTGGAACTGCTGAAATCCCCCCTTGCCCCCCCTTTGCAAAGGGGGGTAATAAAAACGGGTAATTAATTGGCTCTTTATTTAACCCGGACCCGAAAGCCAAGCTCGCCCTTGCTGCCGGCGGGGATAGTCTTCAGGTTCCAGCGGATGGTCGTGATATCAGTCGCCGTGGCCGGGCGAGGTTTTTTTGTTTCTGCATCGGTGACTTTTAAATCGGCGAGCGGGGCGAAGGTGGTCCCGCCATCAATGGAAAAGTCAACACTGGCACCCTCGCCGCTGGCGCTGCCGTCGATATAAACTGTCAGATCCGGCACCTTGTTTTTAAAGGCCAGATTGCTTGCCGGTGCGGTGGCAGTGTTGGCGTAGCTCAGGGTGTAGATCAGTTCACTCCCCGGTTCTGCGGCCTCGGCCGCCACCCGTTTGGTGACCGGCACACCGTTTTCCATCACCACAATCTCTTTTTCGGCCTTCACGGTCAGGGTAACGGGCTGTTCGCCGGCGGCCAACGCCGGCAGGGCAAAAGCCAGAAGCAGCAGGGTGAGAACAAGGTGACGATACATGGTGTTTGACTCCTTTTTCATTTAGCGAACCTGTACCTGAAACTGCAGGTAGAAGCGTCCGCCGGGGTTCATGGTGCCGGTCAGTGGTTGGCGCCAGTTGGTCACATTCCCATCAGTGCCGGCTGGCGCGCCGCCACCACCGGAGATCGGGGTATAGCCGAAGGTGGTGTTTTTAGTCTGGGAGAAGAGGGTTGTCCCCTTGGTCAGGCCGGAAGCCGGTGTCCCTTCGACAAAATTGATGGGTACCCCGGCGCCGTAGGTATCAGTTGCCAGATAAAGATACGGGCTTAAAAAATCATCGATATAGATATTGGACGCCGGCGCGGTGCCGGAGTGGTCAACCTGAATCCAGTAGGTGAAATTCTGCCCTGGTTTGGCGCTCGGTGTCGTCGACCATTTGATGATGCTCAACGGCGGAACCGGCGCGGCGACGGCCATCGTTCCCATACCATAGTCACTGATCGTCCCTTCCGTCCCTTCGTTGGCATCAGTACGGATGATCCAGTTGCCGGGAGCGGCGTTAGCCGGCAGGGTGTAGATGTACTCAAAGGTCTTGGTCGCAGCGCCGGAGTCAGAGAAGAAATTCATCGGCTGGGCGTTGACCTGTACGACACCGAGGGCGTCTGTCAGGGTGAGGCTGGCCGTGCTGATATCGTAGCTACCAAAGGGATCTGAAACCGTGGCGCGGATATGCACCTCGGTCCCCGGTGCAACCGGCTGAGCCAGCGGGGCTCCGAGGGTATCGAACAGGGCAAAGCTGTCGACATTGATGACCGTGGCGCTGTTGAGTTCGACCCGGGAGGAGTCGGTCAGAGTTGTGTTGTAAGGGTAGAGCCAGACGTCCCGGTTGCCGGCGTTGTTGGTGACCAGCAGTTCAAGGATTGCCCCGGCCGGGAGGGCTGTTGCTGCCAGATTAAAGGGGAAGGCGTAAGTTGCCAGCACGTTTCTGGTCATGAACTGGTTAACTGTCTGGGTGTCGATAACTGTCGTTGCAGCGCCGAGCCGGTATTGCAGCTGCAAGGTAAAGCTGACCGTACGGTTCTGGTTGTTATTGAGCAGCATCTGCAAGACGATCTGGTAATTCGGGTTGAGATTCAGTGCTGTTTGCAGGGCCGGACTCAGGCTGAGTGTTGCCGTGCTGACTCCATTCAGCCGGTAACGGTTGGCGACAATCGGATCGACGGTCGAAGGGGTGCGCGACAAAGCACCGGTCAGCCCGCCACTGACCGTTGGCGGTTGGACGTAGAGTTGCTTGAGCCCGGCACCGGGGAGGGAAGCGCCGGCGATAATCAAGGTCGGTGCGGTCAGCAGAGCCCCGGGTCCGCCGGGGTTGATGACCGTGGCGTTGTTGGCGATAGGGCTGCCGTCGGCACCGCTGACTTGAACCGTGTAGGTGATGGTGACACTGCCGTTGGCTGGGACTGTAATCCCGGTAATATTGAGATAGCCGGTGCCGTTGGCGCCGGTGCCCGCATAGGTGGAGTTGTTCGTCCCTCCGGCGGTGCCAGTCACCGTAAAGGCGGTGATGTTCCCCGGGATATCATCTGTGACCTGTACATTGCTGGCCGCAACCCCGCCGGTTTCATTCAGGGTGATGATGTAGCGCAGGATGTCGTTAAATTCGACATCGCCGCCGTTCTCATCAACGACGGTTTTGGTCGAAGTGGAGAGGACGGGTTGCATAATGGTGAGGGTATAATCCTCCACCTCGCCATTGGTGGCAGAGCCGCCGGGCGTGGCGGTGGTGACAAAGGGATCGGTGGTGAGGCGAAAGCGAGCGTAGGTGGTGCCGCCGACCAGACCGGAGAGCCCACTCCAGCTCAGAGTGGAAGTGCCGTTGACGGTGCCGGTGGCGACATTAACCGAGACCCCTTCCGCCGTTTCGAAAGTGCCGTTGCGATTAAAATCGATCCAGCCGACCAGGCGGGCGACGGAGCCGGTGGTGTTGGTCACCGTGACATCAACAGAATATGCAGTTGCGCTGGTGTTTAGGGACGGAAAAGAGGCGATACCATCTTCGTCATCGACGCCGGTAAGGTCGTCGCCGGCGGCGGTTACAGTCGGTTGACCGGTCACTTCGTTGTCGGGCAGGTTCGCTCCGAGAAAGATCTGGTTGCTGATTCCATGTCGTGGCCCGCCGCTCGCGGTCAGGGTGCGGTAGCTTTCGGGGGCGTCACCGAAGTCGAAGCCGGGCAGGGTTCCGGAGCTGAAAATCAGGTGGAAAAAGACTGCAGAGTCCCAGTTGCGGTCGCCGGCGTCAGCAATGGCGGCTTTGACATGGTAGGTGGCACCGGGGACGACGGTGATCGGCTGGTAGATGTAGTTGGTCCAGCCGTCGAGTTCGAGGTTGGCGTTGGTGGTGGCAACCGTGGCGTTGCCGCCATAAAGATCGCCGTTGCTGTTGTCGGTGTAGTAGGCAGTGTTGGTCAGGCTGCCGCACATTGCCCCGTTACCGTAAACACCAACCTGTCCGGTGTTCACCCAGTTGATGGAGGTCAGGTCTCCGCCAATGGTTTTGGCGAAGTTTTGTGCTCCGAGTAAATAGGGGCCGCTGATGCCTGGGCCGCTGACGAAGATGCCGGTGACATCGTTGTAGTTGGTGCAGACATATTCGGGAAATTCGTCCGAGCCGAACTGGAAGGGAATAACCATGATCGATTGTGACGGCACGATATCGAATTCAATAGCGATGTATTCGCCGTTCGCGGTCTGCGGTTCGAGCCGGAACATGTCAGGGTCAGTGACGTTGGCGGTGCAAAGGGTGTTGTCCCAGCGTGAGTCTGAGTTAGGGGAGACGAGGAAGTCGCCGGGGGTTTTGAGCGGGCCGGTGCCGAGGACGACGCCGCTGGCATCACCGAGAACCGGGCCGGGTCCGGTTGGCGTTGTCCCTGAGTTGAAGATTCCGACAGCCTGATTTCGGTTGAGGCAGTTGTTACCGTTGTTGACGATGGTCATATTGCTGATGGTCACCCCGGCGCCTTGCAGGGCGGCGGTAATCTGCGCGACCGTCACGCCATCGTTGGCGACAGTGTTGACAACAATGGCCTGGCTCACAGACGGAAAGAGGATAAAAAAGAATGACAACAGGGCAATAAAGAGCTGCGGGAGGGGGTTGTGTCGCAAAAGACCTGCGCCCTGGGTTGCCCAGGCTGTGCTATGGCGCAAAAATGTCACACAAATTGCGCAGAATTGTCGGTGATGTGGAAAAAATTGCATGGTCCCTCGTCGGAATCATCTGGTTTTTTGCCAATGCAGGGAATTGATTTAACTCAGGGGATCCTTGAAAGGTGACCCTGCCGATATAAACACAACCCCCACTCTTCGGCGACCAGGCTGTCCGAAATGTTAATAATTTCGGACCCTTGGCTCTGCGTCCCCGGATCGCTCCGGGTTTGCTCTTATCGGAGGGAGGCCGTGTTTCTTGAGTGGCCACCCCGGTCAATTTGCTAAATAGCTGAATTCTAAGGGACATTTCATCCAAGTGCAAATGTGACCTGACAGGTTATGTCTGCAATAAGCGTACCGATAAAAAAAAGGGGGGGGGGTTAAAAACCCTGTAAAAACGTGAACAAGTTAGAGCTTTCGTGGGTAACAGAGAGGTCGGGTCGAGGGGCTGTGGCCAGGCGCTGACGCAGGGCCGGGTCGGTGATCAGTCTTTCAGCTTGACGCAGGAACTCGTCGGTATCGCTGTAGAGCAGGCCATTGCTGTCGGCTTCGACGACAGCGGCATTGCCCGGAATATCGTGAGCGAGAATCGCCCGGCCGACGGCGAGGGCTTCGAGCAGGGCACCACACAAACCTTCACTGTGTGAGTGGTTGAGCACAACATCGGCGGCGGCAAGCGCGGCCGGCATTGCTTCCGGCGGAATAATGCCGAGCCAGCTGGCCCAGGGCCGGTTGGTGAGCGCGGCGAAGAACTGAGTGGCATAATCAGGGTCGAGCACCGGGCCGCAAAAGGCGAGGCGAAAGTTTTGGTGCCGGGCGGCGAGTGGATCGCAGAGCTCGAGCAGGTCGAGATTGGCCTTGACCGGGCGGATGCCGGCCGGGTGGAGAAACAACACCGCCTCGGCCGGGATCTGGTGAAGTGTCCGTAACGGGTAGGGGGCGCTGCCGAGTTGAACCGCCGGGGGGAGGTGATGGACCTTGTTTCCCCAGGTCGCGATCAGTTCTGTGGCGGTGAGTCGATTCTGGGTGAACAGCAGATCGGCACTATCGAGTACGGCGCGGATGGTTGCCCCCTGTTCGGCGTCATCGATACCGCCATGAATATCGGTGCCGGTCAGCAGTATCGCCGCCGGCAAAGGCAACTGTTCTCGGTTTGCCAGCCAGGCACGACCGGTACGCCAGGCGTGCAGCAGCAATACTGCGTTGGGGCGATGGCTTTTACAGGCATCGACATAAGGCGTGAACGGATTAGACTCTGGCAAGAGGGAGAGTCTGGCGTTGATGCCGAGATTGATCAGGCCGGTGTGCAACCGCCTGGCGGTGACGATGTTGCCGGTGGCTTCGGCTTGTTCGGGGGCGAAGATCAGCAGGCGCATGGCAGCTCGGCAAAGGTGATCAGCTTGATGCCGCGCTGTGTCACTGCGGCCTGTATCTCCGGCGCAGTCAGGGCGGCGAGTTCGTGCTCGCGGGCGACTGTTGCGAAGGAGTGAGTGGTGCTGCGGTAACCGGGGTGGACCATCAACTCCCAGTCGCCGGCCGGCAGGTGATTGAGAAGCGAAAACAGATAAGCTTCATCAAGTCGGTTCAGGGCTGGCATGCCGTAGAGTCCTTGCGGCGTGGCACATCGGGCCCGGCGCAGAGCGACGCCAAGGGCAGGCGCGAGGCTGCGGTAGAGATGAAGTTCCCCGGCAAGTTCTGGCGGAGTGTTTTCAGCCGGTTCCTGAGACAGCGGTAGACGACAGCGCATGATACCACTGGTTTGCGCGGTGCTGATTAAGGCAGTCGTTACGATGGGGAACAGCGCACAGTGCTGGTGGGTGTCGAGATGATCCGGGTTGACTCCGGCAGCGCGTGCCTGCTCAATCTGCGCCAGAAATTCGTTCGCTATGACGGTACTCTCTATTTGTCCGGATGCAAGGGCCTTGCGTGCTGCTGTCTTACCCAAAAAACGTCCGGTCGCATCGGTCAATCCGGCCAGCGGTCCGTTAATCGCCAGCCCCTCCGACAGATTGAGATGGAGACCGAGGGGGAGCCCTTTGTCAGCTGCTTTTTGTGCCGCTTCGCGCCAGCTCGGACCGTTCACGAGCAGCGAGGCGCTGGTGACAATGCCATTGACAAAAGCGGCAAAGATGCCGCGATCGGTGGCGGCACCATTTCCCAGGTCATCGGCGTTAACAATCAGGCGGGTTCGGGGCATCTCTGATCCTGTTACAGGTGTTGGTAAAAGGTACGTTGAGTCATAGTTTGCGGCAAGTGAAAAGGAGAATGGTGAATAAAAAAGCCCCGCCAGTTGCTGGCGGGGCTTTTCTGTTGCATTGCACCGGCTGCAATTACTCGCAGAGGTCGACTTTGACGTCCCAGTTTTTCAGCTTCATGGTGCCGTTGCGCTCAAGGTTGAGGTGCATCTTGAAAGCGCGGTCCCACAGTTGCGGCTCATGACCAACTTTGCGGGCGAGGCAATCCTTGGTGGCGATCGCCAGGTACTCGTTGAGCTGGTCTTTGTACTCCGGATGGGCGCACTTCTCAATGATCAGTTTGGCGCGATCCTTCGGCGCCATACCGCGGCAATCGGCCAGACCCTGCTCGGTGATGACGCAGTCGAGGTCGTGCTCGGTGTGGTCGATGTGCGAGCAGTGCGGGACGACGCAGGAGATACCGTTCGGGTCGGTCTTCGAAGGCCGGCTCGACGGGGTGTGCATCATCTTCAGGTAGCCGTTGCGCAAGAAGTCGCCCGAGCCGCCGAGGCCGTTGATCATGCGGGTACCGCCGACCAGGGTGGAGTTGGCGTGCGCGTAGATATCGATCTCGACCGGGGTGTTCATGGCGATACACCCCAAACGACGGATCGGCTCCGGTGCATTGGAGATCGACAGGGGGCGCAGGGTGATCTTGTCGAAATACTTGTCCATGTTGGCGAAGAATTTCGGGAAGCCCGGCTCTTCGGAGAGGGACAAGGAGCAGGACGAGGCGGCATCGAGTTTGCCCGAGTCGAACAGGTCGAGCATGGTGTCCTGCAGAACCTCGGTGTAGACGGTGAGGTTTTTGAACGGGCCTTTGGCCAGGCCGCCGATGACGGCATTGGCGATGGAGCCGACGCCCGACTGGATCGGCAGCAGGTTTTTCGGCAGACGACCGGCTTTCACCTCATGGGTGAAGAAGTCGATGACGTGCTGGGCGATCGCTTCCGAGGTGTCGTCCTGCTCGGCGAAGGCACGGCCTTTGTCGCGCAGTTTCGACTCGACAACAGCGATGATCTTGTTCGGGTCGCAGGGGACGTAGGTGGTGCCGATGCGCGAATCGGCCTTGGTGATGTTGAGCACCTGACGATTCGGCGGATGGTTGCAGGAGACGATGTCGTGGATGCCTTCGAAGGAGGGCTGGCCGATATTGACCTCGACGATAACCTTGTCGCAGATCATGAGGATTTCCGGGATGACGCCGCAGGAGGAGGTCGGAATCAGACCGCCGTCTTCGGTGATACCGGAAACTTCGATGATGGCAAGGTCAAGTTTGCCACTTGCAGTGTCCTTGGTGTAGAAGCCGTAACCGAGATCCTGGGCAAACAGGGACAGATGCTTGTCGCCCATGCGGATGCGCCCCTGGTTGATACCGGCAGCGATGTCCTTGCCGGTCTGGTAAGGCCAGCGGCGGTCGATCATGTCGTTGATCGCCCAGCGGTTTTCCGTCTCGGCACCGACAGAAGCACCGATGAACAGGTTGAACTTCATCTTGCCCTGAAGGTTGTTCTTCTCAACATGCTCGGCCAGGGCGATAGGAACCACCTTGGGGTAGCCGGCCGGCGTAAAACCGGACCAGCCGAGGTTCATGCCGTCTTTAAAGAACGGGATGGTCTGCTCGGGGGTCATGACCTTTTTGAGCAGGGATTTGCAACGTACGCGATCTTGCAGGGTGCCGTAATCGGACATTTCGCTCTCCTTCTTGTGGTAAATGATCTCCGGTCAGGGGCCCTGAGCCGGATTCGCGATGTGCGGGTGATTCGGACGATAAAACAGTTGCGAAAAAAGTTTTTAACGGCTGCCAGTGTCTAACATACCGTTTTTATGAAACAAAAAATAAATGGGAAAATAAAAAAAGCCGGGGAAGGATGCAGCAGGAAACTCCCGGCGGAACTTATAAAATCCCGTTATAAAGACGCAACTTTTATATAATGCGACTCCCCTCAAGTCAAGTAAAAATATGGGAGAGGGTTAATCCCTGCGCTGGTATTCAAGGGGTGTTGCTGATGCGTGGAAAATTTAATCTGCGGCCAGGGCGGCGCGGACTTTTTGCGTCAACCGACCCTGGGGAAATTCATTCTCCAGGCGGGTAACGACCTGTTCGGCCTGGTTTCTCCGACCGAGCTTGAAATAGATCTGCACCAGATCGTAATAAAGTTTTTCCCGTTGGGCAAAGGGAGCATCCCCAACCAACAAGGGCTCGAGGCGACCGGCAGCGGCCTGATATTTTCCGGTGCGCAGGTAGAAGTCGCCGATGAGGAATTCCTGCTCGGTGAGCCGTTCGTTACAGACTTTCAGCAGTTCATCGACCTCGGCCGCTTTGCTGTCGTCAGGAAAAAGTTTGCGCAGGTTGCGAAAGGTGATGCGGGCGTTGCGGGTCGCGGTCTGGTCGCGGTCGGCGGGGAGAATCTGCCGGTAGTAGCAGAGCCGATAAAGCACAAATGCCGTTTGCGGATGGGTCGGGTGGGCCTTGAGGAAAAGTTCGTAGGAGGCAGTTGCTTCCGGGTATTTTTCGTCGAGGAACTGGGCCTCGGCAATTTTCAGTTCGGCCAGGGTGCTCAGTTCAGCAGAATAATAGTTGTCGCGCACCTTCTCCCAGGCGGCAACGGCGTCGGAATAGGCCCCCTTTTGCAGGAACTGCTCAGCCTCCTCAACGTAATAGCTGGCCGGCTTGGTCGGCGGAGTTGTTTTGGCACAGGCAGAAAAGAGCAGGGGGAGAAGCAGTAACAGAGTCAGTCGCAGTCGCATGGGGTCTCAATCAGTTAAAAAAGGGGGAAAGAGTTGGGACACGTTACGGGATGGTCGGCTTTTTGTCAATCAACTTGCGGAGCAAATGACAGAGTTCAGCCGGTGGTTTTACGGTCGTTACGACCGCAGGGGTGGGCATAAAGCGGGCCTCGTCATTTTGTCGCCAGTAACGGGTCAAGGCATCTCTGGTTTTTGCGTCAAGCCTGTCGGCCAACCGGTCAAGAATCGTCTGGCGACAAAGCCCGGCAGCCGACTGGCCCAAAAGTTTTTGCAGACAGGTTTCCACCGGCAATGGTCGTCGCCGCCAGACAAGCAAGGCCGGCAAGGGGAGAATCAGCAGACTGATCAACAGGAGTAAGGGCCACAGGGAGTCGTTGCCGGCACCGCTTGTGGGTGGAGAACTCAAATCGGCTTGCAGGCGTTGGTAAAGTCCGGTTGTCGGATTGAACACTGGCAGATTGATGGCCAGTTGGCCGGGGTCGGTGTCTGTTTTGGGCAGATACAGGTAGTGCCAACGGTGCTCACGTTCCAGACCGTCAGCTTGCCGTTGCTCGAATCCGAGCAAAACCAGAGTCTCGCCATTCCCTGTTTGTAACAGCGGCTCGGGGCGCGCACCTAAGGGTTGATCATCAAAGACGCTGATAACAATCTCACGGGTTCCGCTGCCAGCGGCATCAAGGTGCAGGCGATAATGGCCAACGAGCCCGCTGAATCCTGCTGGTTGTTCCTGCAGCGGCAACGGTCTGACATTGAGCCTGATTCCGGCGACTGGAATCGTCTTGGCGCCGAAACTGAGCCGGGCGTGGTCGAGAGTCATCATCCCGGTTTGCAAGGGGCGCAGGCTGCGCTGCAGGGTTTCAACGATCTCCCCGTTATCGGCACGGTACCGGTTTGAGCGGGCCGTGCCGGCGTCGGAGGTTATGGCCTGGTCGAAGCCGGGCCAGGTCAAGACAGCGCGGCCACCGGGATGGCTGCGATAGCGGATTTCGAGGGTGAGTTCAATCTGTTCGCCGACAAACGGGGCCGGATTGGAGACCAGCAGTCGGGCGGTAACTGGTTGCTCGGCGGCAGAGACGGTCACCGGGTTCAGGAATAAAACGCTGACCAAAAGCAGAATAAGACGAGAGCAAAGGCGGCGCATCACCACACCTCCCGCACCGGTTTCGGTTCTATCCACTTTGTTGCCGGTAGCAATGCCGGGTCGGGGTCGATGCTGTTGATCAGGGTTCGCGCCTGCTGGGGAGAGAGTTGATCGCCCCCATCTGATTGATCTTCGCTGTCCGTATCGCCATCGGTGGTGTTGTTGTCGGTCTCCTGCAATGCGAGCAACAGGTTGTCCCGCAGGAGGACATCGCCGGGGGTCTGCAGCAGTGCGGCCTCGAATAACGTTACGGCGTCCTGTGCCTGACCGGTTAAAAGCAGCAGGGTGCCGCGATTGTAGAGGGCAGCGCTGCGGGCCTCATCATCGAGCTGGTCGGCGGCGGTGGCGAAAGCCTGTTTGGCACTGGCCAGATCGCCGCTCGCTGCGGCTTGTAAGCCGCGGGCAAAATCGATTTGTCCCAGAGAGGAGACGGACTGCTGCTCAGGCTGGCAGCCGGGCAAAAGCAGCGGCAGGAACAAACAGCTACTCGCCAGCAGCAGTCTTATCTTCCTGCTACGCGAGGACAGGTAGCGCGCACCGAGCAGAATCAAGGCGACAATCGGGGCGAGATCGACCACTCGCTGCCGTGTCGGTGTGGTGAGAGGAGTGGGCAATGCGTGTACGGCAACTCCGGCGGTTGGCGTCTCCAGCACCGCGCCTCCGGTCAGTGCGGCAATGGCGCTCAGTCGCTGCCGGTCGGGACGCGAAAAGGCCGGGGCAAGACCGGGAACCGGGCCACCGCTGTCGGCGCCAACGGTCAGGGTGTAGACCGGGATGTCGGTCTGCAGGTCCGGCGGCGGCGCAAGGAGTGTCCGTTCGCCATCACTGATCAACAGCACCAGCCGCTCACCGGTTTCGCCGGCCAGCAACCGCTGCGCTGCCCGTACCGCCTCTTCCGGTGCCGAGCCGGGAGCAGAGATCAGGCCGGGTTCGAGAGCCGAGATGAAGAAACGCAGTGCTTTGCGGTCAGACGTCGGTGCAACTTGTAGAACTGGTTCGCCGGCAAACGGCAGCAGGGCGAAACGGGTCTGCGGCTGCAGCTCCAGCAGGGTGAGCAGTTCCCGGCGGGCGGTGGCCATGCGGCTGCCGCTAGCATCGGTGACGGCCATGCTGGTGGAAACATCAACGACCAGGGCGATGGTCTGATCGGTTTGGGTCATGACGGCTGCCGGGGTGCTGCCGGTATACAGTGCGACCAGTGCGAGGAGGGCGGCCAGATCGGCAATCAGTCGCCAGCGACTGCACACAGGTTGGTTGAGGCGGTGCAAGCGGCGGCGACTGCCAAGTTCAGCCAGACCAAGACCGATCAGCAACAAGCTGCAGAGGATGGGCAGGGTCATGGCACCCTCCGCAACCAGAGGCGAAACAGAATCAGTTCAAAAAGGAGCAGAGCCGCGGCCAGCTGTAACAGCAGTGGCGCCAGAGGCTGGCTCTCGATGCGGGTGGTGGTGGCCAGAGGGGCTTTTTCCAGTGCGTCAATTTGGCGATAGACCGAATCCAGTGCCACAGCATCGTCGGCCCGGAAGTAGCGACCTCCAGTCAGATCAGCGATCTGTTGCAACGGGGCTTCATCGAGAATGACCCGCTGGCGCTGTCCGCCGGGGATAACGGGTAGGAGCGTTCCTTCGCGGCGGCCGAAGCCGATGGTGTAGACCCGGATGTCGAGTCCGGCGGCGGCCCGGGCGGCCGCCAGGGGGGTCAACCGGCCACGATTTGAGGTGCCGTCGGTGAGCAGGATGACTGCACGGCCGCCAGGGCCTGGAGTATCGAGGCGAGCGGCGGCGGCAGCCAGGGCGTCACCGATAGCGGTACCGTTACCGGTTTCATCGGCCGTGACCTGAAGCAGACGGTCAATAACCGGCGCGGCATCGAGCACCGGCGGCGACAGCAGGTAGGGGACGCCGGAAAAGAGCAGCACCCCGATGCGATCATCCCGGCGCCGGGAGATAAAGTCGGCGGCTGCCGTCCGGGCCACAGCGATACGGCTCGGACGGATGTCATCGGCACGCATGCTGGCCGAGATATCAAGCACCAGCATCAAATTAACCCCTTGGCGGATCACGTTGGTCTCTTGTTGTTGTCGCGCCGGGGCGGCAAGCGCAATGATAATCAGCGTCAGCACGGCTATTTGCAGCGGCATTTGCAGGGCGTGCAGCCGGATGCGCCAGGTGGCAGGGTGTTCGAGCAGCGGTTGCAGGCTTGAAACCGGCAGGGCAGCAGGACGCTGCCAGAGCGGAATCAGGGTGCAGGGGAGCAGTAGCAACCAGACCGGTGTCAGAAAAACCAGACTCATGACCCCTCCTGCTGCCGGGCTTCAAACTCCGCCGTCAGAGCCTCGACGTCAGCCGGATCGGCTGCCAGCGGTGCGAAGCGCAGGCGCAACAGGCGGCTGCGAAAATCGGCCCAGCGCGGGTTGTCGATATCGCTGCTCGCGGCAAAGCGCACCGCCAGATGGTCGAGAGGTGAAAGGGGTATCGATGATGATCTGGTCCGGCGCCGCCGCCAAAGGACCAGAAACAACAGGGTTGCGGCCAAAGCCGCCAGGGCGGAAAACCAGCTGCTGATTAGGACTGTGGTTTTTGTTGACGTCGGCAACGCTTTTAGCGGATGGGCGGCAGCGGGGGGTTCCGGAGCGCTGACATCAATACGCACTGGTTCGGTTGTCAGGTGTTCCTGACCTCCCTGCAGGGGCAGGGCTGGAAGGGTGAAGCGACCGGGGCGCAGGGGGACCAGAACGAGAATCAGGGTGTTGTTGTTTATTTGGGGTGGGACGCGTGCGGCAAAGGGGCCAAGGTCGGGGACCCCAGCCAGAGTGGCGTCGGCCGGCAGTGGCAACTCCAGATGCAATGTTGCGCCGAGTCGTGCTGCTACTGGCGGCACTTGCGGGGCGGCGGCCAGCAGCAGGGGGATGCACAGCCAGAGCAGGCGCCGCATGGTTTAGCGCCCCTTGACCATGAACAGGCGGCGTAGCGCCGGCAGGGGGGAGCTGTCGCTGGTCAAAACGGCACTACGGATGTTGAGTCGGGTCAACCTTTGTTGCGTGCGTCGGTCGGTGAGCTGCCAACTATTGGCAATGGCGGTGCGGGTCATGGCCGCGCTGAGGTCAATCAGTCGCCGCCCTTTTCCCTCGCTGTCCTCAATCAGGGTGAGGCCGCCGACCGGGGGGTGGCACTCGCTTTTGTCCCGCAGCAACAGGGTGATCAATTCGTGCCGAGCACACAGGGCGCGTAGCGGCCGTAGTGGCAGGTCGAAGTGCAGATCGGAGAGCAGAATCATTAATCCCGGTCGCCGATTCAGAGCTCCGGCGGCGTCGAGAGTCGGTTGCAGGTTGCTGCTTTGTCCCTGTGCCTGCAGGGTCAGCAACTCACCGGCGATCCGGTAGGCCTGGCGCGAACCGCGCGCCGGACGAATCACCTCTTCGATG
>Ga0209231_1000091_pt1 | contig 64047 bp, 46 predicted proteins | sample Deesub45470m_DNA_FD_188086 | JGI IMG/M metagenome (GOLD analysis project Ga0209231, IMG submission 188086) | Deep subsurface microbial communities from North Pacific Ocean - 450_OLKR46/470m Metagenome (SPAdes) (version 2) | ecosystem: Environmental > Terrestrial > Deep subsurface > Unclassified ... | reverse complement strand
CGTCAGGCTTTCGCCCATTGCGCAAAATTCCCCACTGCTGCCTCCCGTAGGAGTCTGGACCGTGTCTCAGTTCCAGTGTGGCTGATCATCCTCTCAGACCAGCTACCCATCGTAGCCTTGGTAGGCCGTTACCCTACCAACTAGCTAATGGGCCGCGGACTCATCCGATGACAGGAGGCCGGTAAAGGTCCCCCCCTTTTCCCGCAAGCTCCTAAGAGCTCGTGGGCTTATCTGGTATTAGCACCCCTTTCGAGATGTTATCCCTGATCATCGGGTAGATTATCCACGTGTTACTCACCCGTGCGCCACTTTCACTAACCCGAAGGCTAGATCACGTTCGACTTGCATGTGTTAAGCACGCCGCCAGCGTTCGTTCTGAGCCAGGATCAAACTCTCCAGTTTATATAACTGTATAAGGTTGATTCTGTTTTCAGTTTACGTACATTGACTCGTTAAACAATATTTCAACGTCTGCTATTTAGTTTTCAAAGACCAGGTTGTTTCCCACCGCGCCGTTGCGCAGCGGAAGGGAACTCTATCGAAACCGGCCCAAACTGTCAAGGCCTTTTTACTCTTTTTTTCAACCTCACCACCTACTCATCTGCCCCCGTTCGGGGCACCGTTCGTGCGGTGAGTGGCGGTTATACGTGAATGGTCCGGTTGGGTCAAGGGATATTTTAATCTTTTTTCGATTTGTCTGTTTTGCTCAGGCGGAACGAAAGATCACCCGGGCGAATCGCCGCTTTCCGGCCTGAAGAACCACCTCGCCACTGGGGGAGATCTCCAGATCAGCATCGGTGATCTTCTCGCCGTCGAGCTTCACGCCCCCTTGCTGAATCAGTCGCCGGGCTTCGCCGTTGGAGGCCACTAGTCCGACTTCGGTCAACAAACGGCAGACCCAGATCGGCTCGCTGGCAACAAAGGGAATCTCGGCGACGTCGTCAGGGATCTCCTTCTGCTTGAACATCTGCACGAATTCCGCCGCCGCTTGTTCTGCTGCCTCCTCGCCGTGAAAGCGAGCGACCAACTCCCGGGCCAGAGCCTTCTTGCTTTCCATCGGATGGCGACCGTCAGAAACCCCGGCAACCCCGTCCTTAACTTGCTGCAGGGCATTGAGGTCGGCGTCGGAGAGCAATTCATAGTAGCGGATCATCAATTCATCGGAGATGCTCATAACCTTGCCATAGATTTCTTTGGCTGGTTCGGTGATCCCGATATAGTTACCAAGGGACTTGCTCATTTTGTTGACGCCGTCCAGCCCTTCGAGCAAGGGCATGGTCAACACCGACTGGGGGCGCTGGCCTTCCTGTTTCTGCAGTTCGCGGCCAACCAGCAGGTTAAATTTCTGATCGGTCCCGCCCAGCTCGACGTCGGCCTGCAGTGCCACCGAGTCATAGCCCTGAACCAAGGGGTAGAGAAATTCATGAATGGCGATCGGCAACTGGCCGGTGAAGCGCTTGTGGAAATCGTCACGCTCGAACATGCGGGCCACGGTGTAACGCGATGCCAGGGCGATCAACCCAGCGGCGGACATGGGACCCATCCAGCTGCTGTTGAACACCACTTTGGTGCGTGCGGGATCGAGGATTTTGAACACCTGCTCTTTGTAGGTTTCGGCATTCAGCAGTACCTGCTCACGGGTCAGGGCCTTGCGGGTCTCGCTCTTGCCGCTCGGGTCACCGATCATGCCGGTAAAATCACCGATGAGGAAATTGACCTCGTGACCCAGATCCTGGAACTGCTTGAGTTTCTGAATCAGCACGGTATGGCCGAGATGCAGATCGGGGGCGGTGGGATCGAACCCGGCTTTGATTTTCAGCGGCACCCCGGTTTTGATCGATTGAGCCAACTTCTCTTCCAGCTCGGAGACGACCAGAACTTCCACTGCCCCGCGGCTGATAACCGCCATCTGCTCCTGTACCGATTTCATCGCATTCATCCCTTAAGCATCTAAAAATAGTTGAAACTCAACGCTGCCTGCTACTGAAACAGGGACCACGTCTAACCTTCGATCACTTCATGAACTCGGACAACATTGGTGGCACGCCCAGTGGCTTCATCGACGGTAATCCTGACCCCACAGATAAACGGATCCTTTTTAGCGACCTCGAAACGGACCGGCAACTGAGTCAAGAACCGTTCGATGGCCAACTCCTTGCGAATGCCGATCACTGCGTCGCGACTGCCGGTCATGCCGGCGTCAGTCAGATACGCGGTGCCTCCGGGAAGAATCCGCTCATCGGCCGTCTGCACGTGGGTGTGGGTGCCGATGACGGCGGAGACCCGGCCATCGAGATAATGTCCAAGGGCCACCTTTTCGCTGGTCGCCTCGGCATGAAAATCGACCAGAATGATCGGGGTCTGCTGGCGAAGCTCAGCCACCCGAGCATCAGCGGTGCGAAACGGACACTCCAGGTTATTCATAAAAACGCGGCCTTCGAGATTCAGCACCCCGACCTTGATGCCGCCGTTGGTGGTGAACACCCCCTGGCCGCGCCCGGGCAGACCGGGGGGATAATTGGCCGGACGCAACAACCGGGGCTGCTCATCCAGGTAATCAAAGATTTCTTTCTTGTCCCAGATGTGATTGCCCGAGGTTAGCACATCAGCGCCTAAATCGTAGAGCTCGCGGGCCACATCGAGGGTGAGGCCGAAACCGGCAGCGGCATTTTCACAATTGACCACCACCAAATCGATATTGCCGTTATCGATCAGCCGACCCAAGCGGCTCTGCAGGGCGAAACGCCCGGGGCGGCCGACCACATCCCCGATAAAAAGAATATTCAAAACAAACTCCAGGGTGAAAAAACACGACCGTCAGTGGCTGACACAGCAACCACTGACGGCCTGAGGCGGATATTTACTTGGCGTAATCGATAGCGCGGGTTTCGCGGATGACATTGACCTTGATCTGTCCCGGATAGGTCATGTCGGTCTCGATCTTGCGGGCGATCTCCCGGGCCAGCGTATAGGACTGGGCGTCGGACACATCTTCACTGGAAACCATAACGCGGATTTCGCGGCCGGCCTGAATGGCGAAGCAACTGGTCACACCGTTAAAGGAGGTGCCGATGCGCTCAAGGTCAGCGAGACGCTTGACGTAGGTCTCGAGCATCTCGCGGCGGGCACCGGGGCGGGCCCCGGAGAGGGCATCGGCAGCTTGCACCAGAACCGCCAGCATGGTTTCGGGCTTCTCATCCTCGTGGTGCGCGGCCAGGGCATGAACGATTTTCGGCGACTCGCCATATTTGCGCGCCAAGTCGGCGCCAATGACGGCGTGGGAACCTTCGATCTCGTGATCGACCGCCTTGCCGATGTCATGCAGCAGACCGGCCCGCTTGGCCTGCTTGACGTTGAGCCCCAGTTCGGCAGCCATAATCCCGCAAAGGAAGGCGACCTCCAGCGAGTGTTGCAGTACGTTCTGGCCGTAGGAGGTGCGGTAACGCAACCGGCCGATCAGCTTGATGATTTCTGGATGAATGCCGTGCACGCCGACATCGAAGGTCGCCTGCTCCCCGGCCTCGCGAATGGCGTTGTCGACATCCAAAGTGGCCTTGGTGACGATCTCCTCGATTCGCGCCGGATGGATGCGACCATCGGCAATCAACCGCTCCAGCGACAACCGCGCCACTTCCCGCCGCACCGGGTTGAAGCCAGAGATAATGACGGCTTCCGGGGTATCGTCGATGATCAGGTCGATACCCGTGGCCGCCTCGATGGCGCGGATGTTGCGCCCTTCGCGGCCGATGATGCGCCCCTTCATTTCGTCGGTCGGCAGCGGCACCACGCTAACGGTCTTTTCGGCCACGTAATCCCCAGCATAGCGCTGAATGGCCAGAGCCAGAATCTCCTTGGCTTTCTTGTCGGCGGTCTCGCGGGCTTCTTCCTCAATCTGCCGGATCCGCTTGGCCGAATCATGCCGGGCCTCGCTCTCCATCAGATCCATCAATTGTTGTTTGGCTTCTTCCGCGGTAAAACCAGAAATCTCCTCCAGACGCGCCTGCTGGTCACGCACCAACTGCTCGCCTTCGGCCTGCAGAGCTTTGATGGTCTCTTCCTGCTGAGCCACGGCCCGCTCCCGGCGGCTGAGATCTTCTTCTCGGGTGTCGGCCAGGGCCGCCTTACGATCCAGATGTTCTTCTTTTTGCAGCAGACGCTTTTCGTGGGCCTGCAACTCCCGGCGCAATTCCCGGGACTCCTGCTCCCACTCGGACTTGGCTTCGAGCACCGCGTCCTTGGCCTGAATGATCGCATCCTTGCGCAGAGTGTCGGCTTCTTTACGGGCATCTTCGAGAATCTGGGCGGCTGCCTGCTCAGCGCCGGCGAACTGGTTTTCGGAAAGTTTGCGGCGCAGCCGCATACCGACAAAAACCCCCAGCCCGGCCATCGCCAAAATCAGTAGCAGAGCGATTTCTATGTTCAATGTCTGATCCTCCTCAGGTTTATGTTAACGCTCACCTCTCCACCACAGGCGGAACCAGGCGAAGCGTGCGTTGTTCGGTGACCAGAAGGTCCATACGAATATCATGGGCTTCCGTCGGCAAAGATGCAACCAGTTGAAACTCAAAACAGAAACCGACCAGACAGCAATGCGGCGCGCGCTGGTGCAGCAAACGGTCGTAATAGCCTTTGCCGTAGCCGAGACGGTGACCGGTCTGATCAAAAGCCACCCCGGGCACCAGCAGCAGGTCAAGTTCGGCAATCGGTATCGACTGGTCCCCCTGGGGTTCCAGAATGCCAAAATTTCCCGCTCGCAGGTCTTCGTGCCGAGTCACCTCGAAGAACTGCATTTCAGGGCCCTGCACGCGCGGGAACACCACCCGCTTACCGAGTTTGCGCGCCTGAGCGAAGACTTCCTCGGTGAAGACTTCGTTCAAAATCGGACTGTACAGAGCCAGGGAGCGCGCCGCAGCAAATTCCGGCAATTGCAGGAATCGCTCCTGCACAACCAGACTCTGGTGGAGACAGGTATCGAGGGACAGATGTTTGCGCTGCGCCAACAGGGCGGCCCGGATAGGCTTCTTGGGCATGGCAGAGATCTCCGCGACACCGGGATCTCTGTAGGGAGAGCTAGATAGGAAGGACGGGATCGTAAGCCAGCCGCGACTGGCAGGGGTGTTCCGTTCGGCTTTCGCTGGGCAAGCACAACCTATGTAAACGACGGGGTTTTCTCCCTTGGCTCTGGGTGAGTCATGAACCTCTTCGCACCAGGGGTCGTTCGGGCAGCGGGCTGACAGCCTTTGCCAAGCAATCGAAAACGGGCCGGGCAGAACCACACTGCCACTCGCCCCTGTAACACCCACGCAATCGGGGTGTAAAAACAATCAAACGACCAATCTATTTATCTAAACTCGATACAGAGATCGATGGAACACTGGTCGTAGCGACAAACGACTCTTCGCCGCGACCGATTAGCTACGCTGGCGGATTTTGCGTTGGACAAGCCTGCTCCAACCGCTGCAGCAACTGCCGTAACCGCACATCACTCTCCTGGTCTTCCCGGCTGCCGCCCTCGGTTTGCTCCCGCAGGCGCAGATAAAGCCCGGCGACATTGAGCAGTGCGAGAATGGCAGCGTTCTGGGTATCGACCGTGCGACCGCCAGCCATGACTTCGGCGACCTTGGCGTTGACAAAGGCCGCGACTTCCCGGACCTCCTCGGGGGCCGCCTCGCTCTTAAGCGTAATGTGCTGCCCGAGAATGGTAACGGAAACGGGCTGCTTCACCGCGACGCCTGATCCAACTGCTCGAGCTTGGCCAGAATCCGGTCGAGTTCGGTCACGGTGCGCTCCCGCTCCTGGTGCAGGGTATCACGTTCGGCCTGCAACCGTAGGCAGTCGGACTCCAACTGCTGCTTGCGCGCCAGCAGTTGGTCGATTTTTTCTTCCAAGCGTTGAATGATTTCAATATCCACGTCTATCCCACTCCATTTTGCTGGAAATTCTAAGAAATGGCCCGCCAGAAGTCAAGACGTTTCACTCCCGGCCAAACAGGGCCCGCACAAATAGTTCCGGCTCGAAGGGCCGCAGGTCTTCCAACCCTTCGCCAATACCGACATAACGCACCGGAATGCCGAGCTCGCTGGCGATGGCGACGACGATGCCACCGCGGGCGGTGCCATCGAGCTTGGTCAATACCAGGCCCGAGATTTCGACGGTTTCCTTGAACATGCGGGCCTGCACCAGAGCATTCTGCCCGGTCGTGGCATCGAGCACCAGCAGTGTTTCATGAGGGGCGCCGGGAATTTCCCGGGCCAACACCCGGCGGATCTTTTTCATCTCCTCCATCAGGTTGACCTTGGTGTGCAATCGGCCAGCGGTATCGAGGATCATCACATCGACCTTGCGGGCGACGGCTGCCTTGGCAGCATCGTAAGCGACCGCGGCCGGATCGGCCCCTTCAGCATGCCGCACCACCTCGACCCCGGCCCGCGCTCCCCAGACTTCGAGCTGGTCGGCGGCCGCGGCGCGGAAGGTATCGCCTGCGCCGAGCAGCACTTTCAGCCCCTGGTTGCTGAACTGATTGGCCAGTTTACCGATGGTGGTGGTTTTGCCGACCCCGTTGACCCCGACGACCATCAGCACCATCGGCTTGGCCTGGCGCAGATCAAGGGGAGAGGCGCCCAGAGTCAGCCGCAGGCGCATCTCTTCCATCAACACAGTGCGCAGCGCCTCCGGGGTCTGAGCCTCACCGCGGGCCCGGCGCTTGTTCAGGGACTGCATCAGCTCCTGGGTGGTTTTCATCCCCAGATCAGCGGTGATCAGGATTTCCTCCAACTCCTCCAGTAGCTCCTCGTCCACCTGCCGCCCCCGCAGCAGGGAGTCGATTCGGCCGACCAGGGAGGTGCTGGTTTTGGAGAGGCCGCTGCGCATCCGCTCAAACAGGCTGGGCGGGGCGGCAACGGGCTTGAGCTGCTCTGGAAAGGGTTTGGCGACCGGCTCCGGCTCCACAGCAGGTGGGACAGGGATTTCAACAATGGGCGCAGGTTCACCCAGCTCCGGCTCGGCCAGCTCGCCTACCTCCTCGACGGAGATTTCCGGCGCAACCGGCTCGGCGGCAACCGTTGGCGTTTCCTCGACGGCTTCATCTTGGGGTTGCGGCTCGGGCTGCTCGGCAACGACCGGTGGTTGCTGACGGCGGCGGAACAGCACCGGGGCCAGCAACAGCAGCACCACCAGGGTGGCCAGAATGTAGATCACGCCGAGGGCGGCGCTGTCCAGATAAGCTTCAGGCACCCCCAGTCTGGCGAGAATAGTGGCGATCTGGGTCAGCAGTTGGGAAAATTGTTCCATGGGCTAGCAAGCTCCTTCAAATGGTCAAAATTCAGAAAGTCAGGCAATTTCCCGGCGCAATTCGGCGGCGCAGCGGCGGGCCTCGAACAAGGCCCGGCCCAGCCCCTCGCCGCGGTCCAAGGTCAGAATCAGGGCGTACTCAAGGGTCACCGGCAGAATCAGGGTCTGGGTCGCGGCGGTGGAGATCACGATCTCCTCGATCTCTTCGTCGCCGAGGCGGCGCACGGCGTCGCGCAGATTGGCCAGGATCACCCCTTTGTGAGCCCCCAGCAGCTGCAGCTGGTAACTGTCCATGCGCGCGGAATGATCGACCGCCTCTCCCTCCCAATCGACGATGATGGCCCCGAGGGATCCGGGGATCTGTTCCAGCAACCGGTCGAGCAGCAGTTTAAACGACATGACTCCCCTGCAGATCGTGCATGCGGACCGAAACCAGCTTGGAGACCCCAGGCTCCTCCATGGTGACCCCGTAGAGGGTGTCGGCAATCTCCATGGTCCGCTTGCTGTGGGTAATGATAATAAATTGGGAGATAGCCGACATCTCCCGCACCATGTCGCTGAAGCGGCCGATGTTGGCGTCGTCCAGCGGCGCATCGACCTCGTCGAGCATACAGAAAGGTGACGGTTTGATCAAAAAAATCGCAAAAATCAGCGCCACCGCGGTCAGCGCCTTCTCTCCGCCGGAGAGCAGATTGACACTCTGCAGCCGTTTTCCCGGCGGCTGGACGACAATTTCGATGCCGGTTTCCAGCAGGTCTTCACTGTCGGTGAGCTGCAGTTCAGCCTTACCGCCCCGAAACAGGCGCGGAAATACCTCCTGAAACTTAGCATTGACCAGGTCGAAGGTTTCCCGAAACCGCTTGCGGGTGGTGCGATTGATTTTGGTGATGGCGGTCTGCAATCCTTCGAGGGATTTGCGCAAATCTTCCTGCTGAGTGGTCAGAAAGATCGAGCGTTCCTCCAACTCCCGGTACTCCTCGATGGCGGTCAGATTGACCTCGCCGATCCCTTCGATGATATCGCGCAACTCCTCCATCCGCCGCCGGGCCAGTTCGGCATCAAGAGGGGGCTCTTCCAACGGTGCGGGATCAGCCAGATCGAGACGATAGCGGTCGAGAATCGCCTGGCGCAGATGTTCGGCCTCCAGTTCGAGTTCGCGGATTTTAAGCTGCAGAGCGGCCAGGGACTCGCGGGACTGGTTCAGCCGTTGGCGCAGGACCTTGAGGGTCTCCTCCTGGGCCGCCACCATTTCACTCCCGGCATCGAAGCGCTCGCGCAACTGCTGGAAACGCCCCTGCTCCTCATCCCGCTTGCGCAGCAACAGACCGAGTTCCACTTCGAGGCGTTCGGCCTCCTGGCGCAGTCGGAGCTGATCCTGGGCCGATTCCTCGCGGCGACTGGCGAGCAGATGGGTCTGGCCGCGCAACTCGGTGCGCAGGCGGCCGAGCCGCTCCAGATTGCGCCGACTCCCCTCCTCCCGCTCCCGCAGGCTGGCGACCCGCACCTTGAGCGCGGTCACCCGGTCGCGCACGCTCTCCTGGGCCCGGCGGCGCACCTGCAACTCCTCCTGCAGCAGTGCCACCCGCTCTTCCAGGGCGAGCTTTTCCTGTTCCTTGGCGCTGCAACCGGCTGCGGAATCCTGCAATTGGCCATCCAGCTCATTGCGCTCTTCGTGCAGCAGGTCCTCTTCCATGCTCAGCACTTCGAGGCGCTCGATGAGGCGCTCGGCCTCCTGCCGCAACCTGGAGAGATCTTTTTCATTATCGAACAGCTTGAGCTCTTTGCGATGCAGGGCGGCGCCGATTTCCCGCAAGGTCTCTTCGGCCAGCTGCAAATCCTCCCGCAATTGCAGTCGCTGCTGCTGCAGCGCATCAACCGTGGCGGTCTGGGTTGCAACCTCCCCGGTGAGTTCCTTGATCTCGCGTTTTTTATGCAGCAGCCCGCTGCCACCGCCTTCGCTGCGGCCACCGCTGAGCTCTCCACGCCAGGAGAGGGTTTCCCCTGCGGCGTTGACCAGCAGCAACCCCGCGGGCAGGCAACTGCCGTAGTAGGGAGCCAGGTCCTCGACCAGATAAACGCCGGCAAGCAGGGCGGCCACCGCAGTTTCGGCCTCGGGGCGCGGCCGCACCTGGCTGCTCAGGGAGAGTCCCTCGGCAAAGGCGACGGAGTTGACGGTGGCCGCCAGCGGCAGCAGAAAGGTGCCGCGGCCTCCCTGCTCCCGCAGCAGCGCCAAACCCTCCCTGGCTGGCTGCAGCGAATCGACCCGCAAGGCTTGCAAGCGCTCGCCCAAAACTGCCTCCACCGCGATCTCCCAATCAGCAGGAACCTCCATCAGGTCGGCCGCCAAGCCACAGAACTGCTCGGCGAGCCCTGGGGCGCGCAGTAGATTTTTGACCCCACCGCCGTAGCCTTCGAGGTTGCGCTCCAGCTCCTGCAACGACTCCAGGCGGGAGCGGTTGCGCCCCAGTTCCTCCCGGCGTTGCAGCAAGGCCGACTCATTCTCCTCGATCTGTCGCCGCAGGATTTGCAGCTGCTCCTGGGTTTCGGTCTGCTCCTCGAGCATCGCCGTTTTGCGCTCGCGAAAACCCCGCAGCACCAGATCGAGTTCGCCCATCATTTCCTGGGCCTGCTCCTGATGCTCGCGCAGGCTGATCGCTTCCTTGCGATTGCGGCCGGCCCGCTCTTCCAGCGACAGCAGCCGGCGGCGGGCGTCTTCGTGCTGGTTGCCAAGCCGGGACAAGTCGGTGAGCAGGGTAAAAAGGTTGCGACGGGCCTCCTCCAGCTCGGTTGCGGTATCCCGCTCCGCTTCCGCCAGTTCGGCCAACTCCGCCTCGTCGGCAGACAGCCGTCCCTGCTCCAGCTCCAGATCGCTGCCGAGAGAGGTGCCGCTCTGCTGCAGCGCCTCCTCTTCCCGGTCGGCCTCTTCCAGCCGCCTGGCCACCTCGGCGGCCTCGTCCAGCATCCGCTGCTGCTGGCGCTGATGAGACTCCTGCTCCTTGACGCTGAAACCGATCTGCCCTTCGACCCGCTGCAACTCCGCGGTCAAATGAAAGACTTTCTCTTGGCCGCTGGCGACCTCCCGCTCGGCAGTGACCTGGCGCAGCCGCAGCTCCTCCAGCAGCAGTTCCCCCTGGGCCAACTCGGTCGCTACCCCCTCCTGCAATTGCGCCTGGGCCCGCTCCTGCTGACCGATGGCGAGGATTTCCGCCTGCAACTCTCCAAAGCGCTCCCGGGCGAAGCGGCTCTCCAGGGCGCGCAACTCCTCGCGACACTCGCGGAAACGTTCGGCCTTTTGGGCTTGTCGCTTGAGGCTGCCGAGCTGCCGGCGCACCTCGGAGACAATGTCCCCCAGCCGCAGCAGATTCTGCCGGGTGGCTTCGATTTTGCGCAGGGCCGATTTCTTGCGGGACTTGTATTTGGTGACCCCGGCGGCTTCCTCGATCAGATAGCGGCGATCCTCCGGCTTGCTGTTGAGGATCATGCCGATCTTCCCTTGCTCGATAATCGAGTAGGCGCGGGCGCCGATACCGGTATCCATGAACAGTTCGGAGATATCGAGGAGCCGGCAGGGGGTTTTGTTGATCAGATATTCGCTGTCGCCGTTGCGGTAGAGCCGGCGGGTGATCATGATTTCGGCGTAATCGCGGTAGGCGGGAGGCCCGATGCCGTCTTCGTTGGCGAAGATCATCGAGACTTCGGCCATCCCCAGGGGACGCCGGGACTCGCTGCCGCCGAAGATCACATCCTCCATCGAGCGGCCGCGCAGGTTTTTGGCGTTCTGCTCTCCCATGGCCCAGCGGATGGCATCGACGATGTTGCTCTTGCCACAGCCATTGGGCCCCAGCACCGCGGTAATCCCGGACTGAAAATCGAGGGAGACCTTGTCGACGAAGGATTTGAAACCGAGAATGTCGATCCGCTTGATCTTCATCAGGAAAAACCGACTGGCCGCAGGCAGGAAAGGATTAGGGTTCAGGGCAATGGCGCATGTTAGCAGCCCCTCCCAGCGCTGTAAAGGGGCATGGGCGAGGGCAGCCTTGCCTGGGAACCCCGGCGGGTTTATAGTGCCGGGCAAAGTCTCCGAGTGTCTGCTCTGCGACAGAGTGCCCTGCCCTCCACCCGGGTTATTGCAACAGATGTCCTCCTACCTTTGATAAGGGCGCCATGTTCCGTCGCCACCCCATTTTTTTCAGTCTCGCCCTTCTGCTCTGCGGGTTGCTCGCCGCCGGCAGCTACTGGCTGCTGACCTTCGATCTCAATCAGTATCGACAGCAACTGGAAACCCGCTTCAGCCAGAACCTGCAACGCCCGGTGAGCCTGGGGGCAGCGCGGTTGCGGCTGTGGCAGGGGCTGGCGGTGGAGTTCGATGAACTGCAGATCGGGGCGAGTGAACATTCGGCCAGTCATCTAGGCGCTGACCAGTTGCGGCTGCGGCTGGATGGCTGGGCCCTGCTGCAACGGCAGTTGCTGTTTCGCAGAATTCAGATCGATGGAGCCAGGATCAGCCTGATCCGCCAAGCCGGCGACTCCCCTTCAACCTTCGACCCGGCCAGCCTGGCAGGGGTTGGTATCGAGTCGCTGGTGATTCGCCACAGCGAACTGGTCTTTGAGGATACGCGAGACCTCGTCCGTCCCTACGCCCTTAAATTGACCGAGCTCGAAGGGAAGCTGGAACCGAGGGGGCCGGATCAGCAGCAGAAGCTGCAGCTGTCTGGCGGCCTGGAGCAAGCCGGGGGGACTGCCCCCTGGAACTTGTCGGGCAGCATCCAACTCCCCAAGGGTCCGGGGTCTTGGGGTCAACTGAAGCTCGACCTCGAAGGCTCGCTGCAGGGGCTGGCCGCCACCCAGCTGATTCAGCAGTTCCAGCCCCAGCTGCAGAATCTGACCCTGCAGGGAGGTGTGAACCTCCAGGGCCGCTGCCGCGGCGAGGTCGACAGCGGCCTGCAGCTGACCCTGAATGCCAGCGGCGAAGGGCTGACCTTCAGCGCCCCGCCCCATTATCTACAACCCAGGCCCTGGCCGGCGCTGCAACTGAGCGCCAGCTGGTTTCCCTCCGACCCCTTACGACCCTGGCGATCGCTGCAGGCAACCTCCCCCGCCCTCGGTCTCTCCGCTAGCGCCGAGTGGAGCGAGCAGAACGAAAGCCCCTGGCTGCAGCTCAAACTGCACAGCGCCGCGGCCCCTTTGCGGGACTGGCTCGCCTACCTTCCCGACCAGCCAACCTTGCCGGCGCTGACCCGGCTGCGCCAGGAGCGGCCTGCCGGAACGCTGCAACTGCTGCACTTGCAGTTCGCCGGTCCGCCTTCTGAACTAACCTCACCCGAGCAACGCTGGAAACGTCTCGATGGTCAATTAAACCTGCGCGGTGGCTCTTGGCCCAATAGCCCGCTGGGTGATCTGCAGGAATTGTCTGCCGAATTCCATCTGGAGGCTGGGAGTCTGCGCGTCGAACAAGGACGAGGGCGAATGCTGGGGGGAGAGGTCCGCATTGCCGGCCAGGGGCCATTGCCGTGGCAATCTGAAGCGCCGCTGCAGCTGCGGGCCGACGGCCTGTTGGACAGCGCGCAACTGCTGCCGCTGCTGCCGGCCGAGGTAAGCAAAGAGCTGAGTTTAACTGGGCCGTCAAGCTGGAAAGCCACCCTGGCAGGCACCGCGGAGCAGCTGCGGCTCGCTTTTGAAGCCGAGCTCAAAGAGGTTGCGGCCAGTCGCGGGGAGTTGGTCCTAAAATCCGCTGATCAACCCGGACGGCTGCAAGCAGCAGCATCCCTGACCGAGGAGCGCTGGGAGCTGAACAGCGCCCGACTCGAACTCCCTCAGGCGACTCTGCAGCTGCAGGGGGAAAAGAGCCGCACCACCCCCGAGAGCTTCCGCCTCGGGTTGCGCATCGACGAGCTCGACCTGAACCGATTGCGAGGACAACACCCGCTGCTGGAAAAACTCCAGGCCGAGGGGAAGATCGGACTGCGGCTGAACTGGACCGCCACCGCGGAGGGGCAACAGCGCAGCGGAGAACTCACCCTGCGCGAAGTCGGCCTGCAGTTGGGGAGTCAACTGGCGCCGCTGAAGCAGTTGGCCGGGCGCATCCGCTTTGATTCAGACCGGGCGGTGCTGGAGACGGTCACCGCCCGGCTCGGCAAATCCCCAATCCGCCTTCAGGGAGCACTCAAACTCGGCGAGCAACCGGAACTGGAGCTGCAAGTGCGGGCCGAGCGCCTGCGCGCCGACGAACTGATTTTCCCATCCACCCAGGCCCAGTTGCGCAAGGTCAACGCCCAGCTGCGCATCGACCGCAGCGGTATCGAATTCATTTCGGCCAAGACCCGGCTGGATGGTGGGACCGAGGCGACGGTGCGCGGGCGGCTCGACAATTTCGCCGCCCCGGAGGTCCGGCTGGAGATCGAGGGGGACATGGTCGAGATCGAGGAGGTGATCGCCCTCTGGCGCCGCGACCCCGCTGCGGCCCCACCGCCAGCCGCAACCGCCAACAAACCGAAGCCGCTGGTGCAGATTCGGGCCAAAGCCCGCTCCGGCAGCCTCTACGGGCTCCCCTTCAGCGACGCCGACGGCGAGATCACCCTGCGCGACGGCATTCTCACCATCGAACCGCTCAGCTTTCATTCGGGGGCCGGCTACTGTGTCGCCCATGTTGCCCTCGACCCTCGACGGGAAGGGCCTTCACTGCTGAAAATTTCCGGCCATGCCGAGGAGTTCGACGCCGCTAGCGTTTATCAGCAGCTGCTAAAACGCAAAGGCTTGGTCAGCGGTACGCTGCGGGCCGATTTCTATCTCGAAGGCGAGGTTGGAAAAACCTTTCTTGCCAGCTCCAACGGCGGCGCCAGCTTCGCCGTTCGGCAAGGGGTTCTGCACAAGTTCCAGGCCCTCGGCAAAGTCTTCTCCCTGCTCAACGTCTCCCAATTGCTGACCCTGCGGCTGCCAGACATGACCACCGAGGGGATGCCCTTTGACCAGCTCTCCGCCACCCTGGCGCTGCGCAACGGCGTCTTGAGCAGCGAGGACCTGTTCATCGACAGCAATGCCATGAACCTGTCGCTGGTCGGTCGCATCGATCTGCCGCGAGATGAGCTCGACCTGCTGCTCGGGATCAAGCCGCTGGGCACCGTCGACAAGATCGTCACCCGCATCCCGATTGCCGGCTGGCTGCTGGCCGGGGAGGAAAAAGCGCTGATCACCGCCCACTTCCAGATCAGCGGCCATAGCGCAGCGCCGGTCGTCACCGCGATTCCGATCAGCTCCCTCTCCAAACAGGTGCTCGGCATCTTCCAGCGGGTGCTGGGGCTGCCGGGAAAAATGCTCGACGACGTCAGTGGGCTGCTGCAGCAGGATGGCCCGGTGGGAAAACCAAAGGGCCGGCAACAATAGCCGACCCCTGTCATGATCACAGATTCGATGAAGCAAACACGTTACGGCTCGAGGGTCACCCCGAGCACCCGCTGCATCTGCTGCAGCGCAAAAGCCCCTTCCACCGGATCGAGATCGGCCACGGAATCGACTGGCACCTGCACCCGGAAACCGCGCATCACCGCGTCCGCGGCGGTATAGAGGATGCAAATATTGGTGACGCAACCGGTCAGAATCAACTCCTCCACTCCCAGCTCCTGCAGCAGGGCCTCCAAATTGGTACCGTAAAATCCCGAATAGGTCTGCTTCACTACCAGCGCCTCGCCAGCCTGCGGCGCCAGTTCCGCCACCACCTCGGCCCCGGGAGTACCGGCCACAGCGTGAGGCGGCCAGCCCATGCGGACAAATTCCCGGTCGTCGGGCCGGTGGGCGTCACAGACATAGATCACAGTAATTCCCGCCTGCCGCGCCGCAGCCAGACGCTGAGTCAGTCGAGGTAAAATTTCCCGGGTTCTGGGAACCTCCAGAGGTGCGCCCGGCAGGACGAAATCGTTGAGCATATCGATCACCAGCAAGGCCTTGGCCATATCTCTACCTCCCTTCGCTGCTCTGCGCTTCCATTATAGGCCGCCGCGGCACAAAAAAAAGCGGCCGTAGCCGCTTTCTCTTTCATCCAATGATTTCAGCCCTCAGGGCCGGACGCCAACGTAGATAGTGGCAATACCGCCAGTCAGATCGATATGCCGCAGCTGGGTAAACCCGGCCTCGGCCATCAGCGCGCTGAACTCCTCCTGGGAGGGAAATTCGAGAACCGAGTCGGGAAGGTACTGATAAGCGCTGCGCTTGGAAATCAGTCCACCGATAAAGGGAAGAATCCGCTTGAAATAAAAATAGTAGATCGACTTGAAAACCCGGCTGCGGGGATTGGAGAATTCGAGGATCACCGCTCGACCGCTTGGGCGCAGCACCCGGTGCATTTCTTTAAGCCCAGCCAGACGGTCGACCACGTTGCGGATGCCGAAGGCGATGGTGACGCCGTCGAAACAGTTGTCGGGATGAGGCATCGATTCGCACGGTGCGTTGACCAGCACGATGCGATGAGCGTAGGGGGAGCGGGCGATCTTGTCCTGACCGTGAACCAGCATCCCTTGAGTGAAGTCCTCGCCGACGATCCGTACCGTGTCGGGGGTGCGGGCGGCGATTTCCAGCGCCACATCCCCGGTGCCGGTGGCGACATCGAGCACCCGGCCGCCGGCCGGAATCTGCAACTGGGCCACCGCCAGGGTGCGCCAGCGGCGGTCGATGCCGAGGGAGAGCAGACGATTGAGCAGATCGTAGCGCGGGGCGATGGCGTCGAACATATCGCGAATGCCGCGCCCTTTGTCGGAGAGATTAAACATGGCCTGATCCGGCTCCCGATGGGCAGATTAACGCGTCGCTCGATGGCGGGCGCGGGGGCAGTCTTAGCACATCCACGGCGCCGCTGTCAGCAAAAAACCCTTGGTGGGTCTGGGGTCACAGACTATACTCGGGCACCGCCGTCGCGGAAGAGAAGCCCCCGATCCGGATCCATCCACCACGAGGAGTTGTGTATGCTGCCGCTGTTGGTCACCGCCGCCATCCTGCAACAAGGCCAGCGCATTTTGCTGACCCGCCGCCCCGACGGCAGCCGTCATGCCGGAATGTGGGAATTTCCCGGCGGCAAGCTCGATCCGGGGGAATCGCCCCAGCAAGGGCTGGCGCGGGAAATACGCGAAGAACTCGGTATCGAGGTCGAAGTCGGGGAGGTGTTCGATGTGGTCTACTATCGTTACGACTGGGGGGCGGTGCTGTTGCTGGCCTATCACTGCCAGGTTCTCTCCGGGGAAATCCGCAACCTGGAAGTTGCCGAACATCGCTGGGTTGCCCCATCCGAGCTGAGTTCCTACCCCATCCTCCCCGCCGATCTGCCGCTGATCGAGCGCCTGCAACGCCCTGCACAGGCTTGAACGTCGAGGGTCCAAAAAGAAACAGTTGACGGGAAAATAAAACAGCCTCCAAGCTAACACCCCGAAACTGCCTCGAGCCCCCGCTTTCCCATCATTTTTAAAACACCATCCTTTTCCGTCACCTTCACACCACAAAAAGATTAAAACCTGCCGACTGAGACAGAAGGATCGAGCCCCCATACCTGCCCTCATTCTCCCAGATAACGCACTATAATCCATAAAAAAACCTGTTTCTAAGGGAAATCGACCGATCTCTGGAATTCCGTCGAATACGTGTTGACTTTTAATAGAACGGCGTATTATTTTTTTAGCGTTGTCAAACTATATAAAGCCAGAAGACCGCCCTTTCGGCGAGGAGATCCTGTGACGGCTCGCGACAAAGAGTCCTATTCAATACAATCGGTGGAAAATGCCCTCGACGTCCTCGAAGCCCTCTGCGACGAAGAGGACGAGGTGCGCATTTCCCGCCTGAGTGAAAAACTCGGCATGAACAAAACCAGTGTTTTTCGCCTGCTGGCGACCTTTGAAAACCGTGGCTACGTCGAAAAAGAAGCCCATTCCGGCAAATACCGTCTGGGGATGGCCGCCTACGAAATGGGCCAGAAATTTCTCTCCCGCATGACCCTGCTGCGCAAAGCCAGACCGGTGATGGAGCGACTGGCTCGCGGTTGCAATGAAACGGTTTATCTGGCGATGCGGCGTTATAATGATGTCCTGTTCCTGGATATGGTCGACACCGCCCAGCAGGTCAAGGTGGTTTCCCTGGTTGGCAAGCGCTATCCGTTGGCGGCCTGCGCCGCCGGCAAGGTAATCCTCTCGTATCTGCCCGACCCCCCAAAACCGCGGCGGGGTAACGGTTCGAGCGGACAAACCGCTGAGCCACAATTATCCGCCAGCGACCGCTCTTTGATCCGCCAACTGGGGAGTTGGTCGGACCAGGGAGGGCTGGGGGAAGGGATTGCCAGCCTGGCTGCGCCGATTTTCGGCGCCGGTGGTGAACTCGCGGGAGCTCTCTGCCTGGTGGGGCCGGATTTTCGCCTGCCTCCGGAGAAAATTGCCGCCGAATTCCAACCGCGGCTCAAGGAGGCAGCGGAAATGATTTCCTCCCGCCTTGGTTTCGTCAGCAATTATTTGGAAAAAACCCCATACTGAAGTATCCTTAATGCCGGAGTCCGGACCCTCAGCCCGCCCTTGCCGGCGGCTGCACCAGCAAGGGAGAGCTGCGATGGCAACACGTGAGCGGATCGAGGTTAACTTCTTCACCCCCTCAACCCCCAACATGCGGGCTGAAACCCGCATCGCCAAGATCATTCTGACCATCTGGCTGGGGCTGAGTTTTGGCCTGCCGTTGCTGATCTGGGCCGCCGGCCTGGGCGACCCGAGCGGTCTCGGCCGCTCCTTTTTCACCGAAAGTCGCTTTCTCGGATTTCCCCTCCATTACTGGCTGATCGCTCAAGGCTGCACCATCGGCTATGTGTTGCTATGCAAGCTCTACTGTGTCCTCTGGGACCAGAAGGTGAAGAAGCGCTGAGATGACAACCTCGAGCAGCGGGAGTGCAATGTGATGAGACAAGGGATGGCAATCCTCGGCCTGGCACTGGTGGCCGTGGTTCTGGGCGCCGGGCAACTGCTGGCGGCCGGCGAGGAAATTTACCAGATCGAACAGGGCTTCAAACCGATCCCGGCGATCATCATGCTCGCGACCATGGGGGTCTACATCGGGGTCGGATTCCTCTCCAAGGTCTCCAGCACCTCGGGCTACTGGGTCGCAGGACAGGGGATCGGCAAGTACGGTAATGGCGCCGCCATCGCCTCGGACTGGATGTCGGCGGCCTCTTTCATGGGGGTGGCCGGACTGCTCTACCTCAAGGGCTGGTTCGGCCTCGGCTATATCATCGGCTGGACCGGCGGCTACGTGCTGCTGCTGGTGCTGCTCGCCGCTCAGATCCGTCGCTTCGGCAAGTACACCATTCCTGAATTCCTCGGCGACCGTTACGACTGCCACTCGGTGCGCCTGATTGCCGCGGCAGTCACGGTCATCATCGCCATCACCTACTCCACCGCCCAGTTCAAGGGGATCGGCCTGATCTGCGGCTGGATCTTCGGCATGAGCTATACCTCCAGCGTGTTTTTTGCCGCCGGGGTCGTCTGCGCCTACATGTTGATTTCCGGCATGACCGGGGTCACCCGCAATCAGCAGATCCAGTATGTGGTGCTGATCTCCGCCTTCCTCATCCCCTTGTGGTTTCTGGTCAAGAAAGCCGGCGGCGCCGGCATCCTGCCACAGCTCGAATACGGCAAGATCATCTCCGGACTGATGGAAGGAAAGGTCGCCAGCGGCCTGCTCACCGGCGAGGAACTGGCCGCCGCCAGCAAGATTTATCTCCCCTGGGGAACTGGCGGCAACATCTACCAGTTCGTGGCCCTGGTCTTCACCCTGATGGTCGGAACCGCCGGCCTGCCCCACATCATGATCCGTTTCTACACGGTGAAAAACGAGGACGTCGCTCGCAAGTCGGTGCTCTGGGGACTGTTTTTCATCGGTCTGCTCTACTGGTCCTCACCGGTCTACGCCGCCATGGGTAAATTCTGGAACCCGCTGGGTGGCAAGGAAGTCGCCGACGTCATCATCCTCTCGGCGCCGGAACTCGCCGGTCTCGGCCAGGCCTTCCTCGGCTACCTGGCCGCCGGCGCCCTGGCCGCGGGCATCTCCACCGTCGCCGGGCTTTTGATCGCCGGTGCCTCGGCGGTCGCCCATGACTGGTACGCCACCATCTTTCGGCCCGACAGCACCGACCGCCAGCAGCTTTTTGTCGGTCGGATCTTCACCGCCGTGCTCTGCGGCATCGTGGTGATCACCGCCCTCAACCCGCCGGCCCTGATCGCTCAGATCGTCGCCATGGCCTTCGCCATCGCCGGCAACACCATCTTCCCTGCCTGCGTGCTCGGGGTCTGGTATTCCAAGGCCAACAAGTATGGGGCCTTGGCCGGGATGGTCTTCGGTCTGAGCATGTCGCTGATCGCCATGGGCGGCTGGATGCTCAAGTCCCCCTTCTTCAGTGACAGCGGGATTATGCCGGCAACCTCTTCGGCGCTGATTGTCTGCCCGCTGGCGTTCCTGATCAACATCCTGGTCTCCAACATTACCGCCCACAAGATCAGCGACGAATCGGCCGACCGCTCCGACAACATCCTGCGCCGGCTGCACAACCTGCCCGGCGCCGTCACCGAGGCGCCGAACAAGAAAAGCGCCTTCGGCCACTGACCCGAGTACAGCGGGCCGGTTCTTCTACCGGCCCGCTGTACCAGAAGGAGCTCCGATGGTCTCCCTGCTGCGCCGCTGGTTCCCCCGCAAACGCCTGGCTCTGCTGTTCTCGGTCGCCGGTATCGTGCTGATGGGGGTCGACCTGACCCTCACCCGCAACTTCTTCACCCACATCGGCGAACTGATGGTCCTCAGCCTGCTCTGTTTCGCCGCAGGAATCATGCTCGACCGCGACCCGCGCCAAAAAACCCCACCCTCTCCCGCAGCCTCTTCCAGCGGGAAAAACCACTGAAAAGACTTGCGCCCTCGGCTCGTGGTGCTACAATGCAAGCCTTAATCCCGCGGCTTCAAACCTCCTGCCATGGAGGTTTTTTAACGTTCCGAAACCTGCTTCACCCGCTGAGGATCTGTCATGCCCCTGATCCGGCAACTCCAGGAAACCGAACCGTTTTGTCACCTCCCCGAGTCGTTGTTTGAAAGTTTCCGGGCCGGCCTTCAATCCCGCACCTACCCCGCCAATACCTTCATCTTCCAGCAAAACGACCCCCCGACCGGGTTTCTCTATATCATTCAGGAAGGCTTGGTCGAAATCACTGTGCTGACTCCGGGTGGAGTCGACATGGTGGTTGACTATCGTAGCGAAGGGACATTTTTCGGCGGCACCCCGATTTTTACCGGCGAGCCCTACACCGCCGGCGCCCGCACCGTCAAACCGACCGAATGCTTCCTGATTCCAGCCAAAATCCTGGCCGAAGCCTCCCGCGACTACCCGCAGATCAGCGGATACTTCACCCGCATCGTGCTCTCCCGGGTGCGCAATCTCTACCAGGAGATCGTCACCAACCACTCCCAGGCCAGCCTCGGCCAAATGGAGGCCTTTCCCTTTAAAAAGCGCCTCTCCGAGCTGATGACCACACCGGTAGAGTCCTGCGATCAGGATGAACCGGTGCGGCGGATTGCCCGGCGCCTGACGGAAAAGGGGATCGGATCGGTCCTGATCGTCGGCGAGCGCCAGACCCTGGCCGGAATTGTCACCGAACGGGATCTGGTCACCAAGGTTCTGGCGCCGGAGCACGCCGATCCCAACACCCTGCGGGCCCGGGATATCATGACTCCAGCCCCCTTGAGCATGCCGCCGGCCACCTATATGTACGAGGCGATCGCCTTTATGCAGAGCCACCGAATCAAGCATCTGCCGGTGGTCGATCGCGGCGAACCGGTGGGGATGGTGTCGTTGCGGGACCTGATGCGTTTCCGCAGCCAGAAAGCACTGCTGCTGCTCGGCAGCATCCGCGAGGCCACGACCCTCGAGGTGCTGGCGGCCAGCGGCAAAGAGATTCTGACCATTGCCCGCAGCCTGCTCTCCGAAACCCACAGCACCCCCGAGGTGATGGAGATCGTCTCCCACATCCACCACGCGGTCATCCGCCGCACCTTCGACCTCTGCCTGGCGCAGATGCAGGATGAAGGGCGGTTGATGCCCGATATTCGCTACTGTTTCCTACTGATGGGGAGTGGCGGCCGGCGGGAGATGCTGCTCGGCCCGGATCAGGACAACGGCTTCATTTTCGAAGATGTCGCCGATGGGCGGATGCCGGAGATCGAGGCGTTTTTCGCCCCCTTCAGCGAGAAGCTGGTTGCAGCCCTGGAGCAGGTCGGCTATCCCCTCTGCGTCGGCAAGGTCATGGCCAACAACCCCCACTGGCGGGGCCGGCTGCAGGACTGGCAGGAGCGGATCCGCGACTGGGTCAACGACCCCGAGCCGCAGAAGGTGCGCTATTCCTCCATCTTTTTCGACTTCGTTCCCTTGGCTGGTGATCCGGGCCTGGCGGCCCGACTACGCAACATCGTCCACCGGGAAATCCGGGAATTTCAGGGTTTTCTTTATCACATGATGTCCCTCGATCTGCGCCATCGGGTGCCGGTGGGGCTGCTGGGACGCTTTCTGGTCGAGAAGAGCGGTATGCACAAGGGGCAACTCTCCCTGAAACAGGGGGGGAGCGTCTTCATCGTCGACTGTATCCGCATGTTCGCCCTGGAGCGGGAACTCGACGAAATCACCACCCTGGGGCGGCTCAAGGCCCTGGTGACGGCCAATGTTTTCGCCCAGGAAACCGCCGAGCATATCCGCGCCGCCTTCGAGGCCCTCTCCTTCCTGCGGCTGCGCAACGAAATCAACGCCCTCGACCGGGGGGAGGAGCCGAGCCACTTCCTCGACCCTCACTCTCTGACCCGTAACGAACAGGACCTGCTCAAGGAATCCTTCAACGCCGTGAGCAAACTCCAGGACGCCACCAAGCGCCACTTCGGCCGCACCCCCTTCTAGGAGTCACCCCCCGGGGAGCGGCAGCACTGTCGCTCCCCGTCCGGTTTCACTTCAGCCGCAATACATGCACCGCGCAGGAGATGCAAGGGTCATAAGCGCGAACAATTCGCTGAGCCCGCTGGCTGAGATCGGCCTCGTCACAGCCCTGCAGGTCGGCCAGCAGCTGCGCCTCCATCGCCGCCTGATTGATGGCCGTCGGGGTGACGATGTCGGCAGCCGCCACCCTCCCCCGGCCATCGAGCTGGTAATGATGGACCAACAGGCCACGGGGAGCTTCAATGACGGTGGTCCCCACGCCGGCCCGAGTCACCGGCACATTCATCAGCGGCTCCTGCGCGGACGCTGCGAGCAGTTCCTCGACCAAAACCCGGCATCGCCCCAAAGCCCAGTGCAGCTCCTCGGCCTGGGCCGCATTGTTGGCATGAATCCCGCTGCCGCTGGCAGGAAGCGGCCGCCCCTGGCAGCGGGCGTGGTTGTCCAACCTTGCCAGGGCCCCGGTCAGAAACGGCCCGCCTCCCGGCGACTTGGCGTTGGAGTAGGCCAAAGACTGCTCGGCCAACAGACCGGCATAACTGCTGGCCGGCACTTGGCGGCCATCGCCGAGCAGCAGGCTGTCACCCTGCAGGCCGAAGTTTTCCCCGCCGACCACCGACAACCGCAGCCCCAGAGCGGGGGTCGCTGGAGGATAAAGGTCGGCCGTCGCAAATGGAGCCAACAGTTCAGCGAGGCGGGTTTGCCAATCCTCCAGTTCCAGCAGCAGCGCTTCCAGTCCTGCCGCCGGGGGGCGCGCCACCACGCCACCGATCTCGACATTGACCGGATGAATCGCCCGCCCGCCTGCCAGCTCCTGCAGGCGATTGCCGAGGCGTTTCAGCTCCAGCCCGGCATGCGCGCAGCGGTCGCCGTCAGCCAGCAGAGGGAGAATACTGGCGCTGCCGCGCAGATCGGGAAGGATCAGCAGGAACAGATGCAGAGCGTGACTTTCGATGTGCCCGCCCAGCAGCAGCAACTCCCGCACCTTGGAAGCCAGGGGCGGAATACCGACCCCCAGGGCCTGTTCCAGAGCGCTGGCCGCAGCGATCCGATGCACCCCCGAGCAGATGGCGCAGATGCGGCAAATCAGCGCCGGCACCTCAGCGAAGGAGCGTCCCAGCACCAACCCCTCGAACAGTCGCGGCGCCTCGAACAGAGCCACCCGCACCCGGCGCAGCACTCCCCCTTGCACACCGAGTTCCACCCGGCCATGCCCTTCCACCCGGGTCAGAGGTTCAACGCAAATCGTTTTCATGCCCGCTCCCCGCAAAGCGCTCCATGCGCCTGCGAATCTCCTCTTCGCTTAAGCCCAGTTCCAACAGCAGCCGAAACTGCTCGCCGCGATTGGCCTCGGCAACCCAGCCCCGGCAGCCTTCGCAAATCACCCCAAAACTCGGGCAACGAGCGGCGCAGCCGGCTCGGGTGACCGGCCCGAGGCAAGGCTGGCGGGCTTCGATGAGCAGACAGAGATTTTCCCGCAACCGGCACTCCATGCAAACGGGGTAGCCTGGTTGCCAAGGCTCTCCGCCATGGCGCAGGGCGCCAAAGAGCGCCAGGTAATCTCGCCCCTCCGGAGGGCAACCAGGAAGCTCCAGATCAACGGCCACAAACCGCCCGATCGGCTGAGCGGGAAAGATCTCCCGCGCCACCGCCGGTTGGCCGTAAACCCCTTCGCTCAACCGCTCCAGATCCGGCCCTGATCCAGCCAGGCTATTGACCCCGCCGGTCAGGGCGCAAGCCCCCACCGCGACCAGCAGGCGGGCCCGTCGCCGCAAATGCATTAACTCCCGCAACTGCTCCGGGGTGGAAATCGAGCCTTCGGCCAAAGCCAGATCGAGGGGGCCACCATCATCCCCGGCCGAACTGGCCATGGCGAAGTCGACCACCTCAAGAATCTGCGCCCATTGCGGAAGTTCCCGCTCGCAGTTCAGCAGGGTCAGCTGGCAACCGCTGCAGGAGGTAAAGCGCTGATAGGCGATACGCATTCGAGTCATCGATTCACACCGCCCCTTCCATCTGCCGCAACTGCGCCAGGGAGAAAACCGGCCCCTGCTGGCAGATGTAAGTCCCGGCGGTCACGCAGTGACAGCACTGCCCGATCCCGCATTGCATCCGCCGCTCCAGGGTGGCAAAAATCCGCTGCGGCGCGATGCCCAGACTCGCCAGCTCCTCCAGCACGCATTGATACAGCCCGGGCGGGCCGCAGACCGCCGCCACCGTGCGCTGCGGGTCGAAGCTGAGGTCGTCGAGCAGTTCGCTGACCAGGCCAACCCGGCAGAGCACCGGCCCCGAATTCCAGGGGAGTTCCGGGGCGAAGTCGACGGCAAAGCGGGCCCGGATAATGCCGCTGATGGTCAAGGCCTCCAACTCCTGCCGAAACAGCAGGCTGGCCGGATCACGACTGCCGTAGAGCAACATGATCGCGCCAACCTTCTCGCGGTGGGCCAGCAACCAGTGCAGCAGGCCCCGCAGCGGCGCCATCCCCAGGCCACCAGCCAGCAGCAGAACGTCTTGCCCGATCAGGGCCGACAGGGGAAAACCGTTGCCAAAGGGGCCACGCACCCCGATTTGAGCCCCGGCGCTCAGGTTGTAGAGGGCCGAGGTCACCCGCCCGGCCTTGCGGATGCAGCTCTCCACCAGTTCTTCCGTCGGCCAGTTGGCGGCCGACACCGGAAAAACGCCGACACCCGGCAGGGAGAGTTCCAGGAACTGCCCCGGGGCCAGCGCCAACGGCCGCTGCGGACGGAAGCGAAACAGCCAATTGTCCGCCACATCGGGGAGGATCCGGGTCAAGGTGGCCGCTATCGGCAGAAAATCGTGGCTCATACCTCCACCTCCCCAGCCAGCAAGGACTCCAGCACCTTGACCAGATCGATCCCAACCGGGCAGGCCTGGGCGCAGCGGCCGCAGCCGACACAGGAAGGCACTCCGCGCAAGTCGCCGAAACCGAGATATTTGTGCTCGAAACGAAAGCGCAGCCGGCTGGCGCGGTCGGGGCGGAAATTGTGACCGCCGGCGACCAGAGCGTGGTCGCGAAAAAAGCAGTTGTCCCACTGGCGGTGCCGAGCGACCTGGCCGGAAGGAGTCACCTCGTCAATGATCTGGTAACAGCTGCAGGTCGGGCAAACCACGGAACAGGCGCCGCAGGAAAGACAGCGCGCGGCCACCCGACCCCACAGGGGCGAGGCGGCACTGGCGGCAAAGCGCCGGGTTAAATCCGTCGGCAGCGCCGGTCCCTGCCCCTTCCAGAATTGTTCCGGAAAAGCCTCATCCCGCCCCACAGCCAAATCAACATCGAGGGATGACAGCCACGATTCTCCCTGGGCCGAGCCTACCCACAACCGCCCCTCGGCAAGGAACAGATCGAAGGGGGGCGGAGCCGGCCAGGTGGGGCAGCGACAGGAAGGGTGAGGTGAGCAGGCGGCCCCCAGCAACAGCATCTTCTCGCGGCGCTGCCGGTAGAGAGCATCCTCGGCAAAGGCCTGGTCCAGATAGGCCAGGGCGTAGAGATCGCAGGGAGCAACCCCCAGAACCGCCAGCCGGGGCGCGGGAGCTGGCGGCAGATAATCCTCTGCGCTCAAGCTCCAGAGCCGATCCCGGGAGGGCAGCACCAGCTTTTTCAGCGGCAACCGCGGAAGTGCGACGCAGTCGCAACCTGCGATCTCCTCTACGGGTTGCATCCGACAGACCCCGTCGCCAGCCGTCACCGGCGCAAAGACCCTTCGCTCCCGCAGCAGGCCTTCGCTCAGTTGCCTTGCTAATTCATCGCTCCAAGCATAAGAGTGCATCGACACCTCGAAACCTTAGCCTATTCTTATCCTACACTCCGGGGGTATTGTTTCAAGCGGTCGTCAGGAGGGTTTACATCGGTCCTGGGATCAGGTAGTTATGGGCAACGCCGCCAGAACCGAAGGAGTCCCGCAATGACCGTCCGCTGCACCATCCTCTGCGAAAACTCCGTCCCTTCCCAATTCGGGCTGATCGGCGAGCATGGCTTCGCCTGTCATCTGGAGACGGCGGAGGGCAGCTATCTCTTCGACACCGGTCAGGGCCAGGGGCTGCTGGGGAACGCCCGGATTCTGCAAAAGGATCTGCGCGAGTTGCGGGCGATCATCCTCAGTCACGGCCATTACGATCACACCGGCGGCCTCCCCGATGCCCTGCACCAGACCGGCCCCATCGACGTCTACGGCCACCCCGCCCTGTTCGATCAGCGCTATCGCGCCACCGGCCAGTTGCAGCGCTTTATCGGCATCCCCCATCGCCGCGAGTACCTCGAGGCCCTCGGCGCCCGGTTTCGACTGACCACCCGCTGGCAGCAGATCGGCCCCGGGGTTTACCTGAGCGGCGAGATTCCGAGGCAGACCGAGTTCGAGCAAGGCGACGCCAAAATGACTGCCGTCACCTCCAGCGGTGAACGGCTGCGCCCCGACCCGCTGACTGATGACCTCTCCCTGGTGGTCGAGACCCCTGCCGGGCTGGTGGTGCTGCTCGGCTGCGCCCACGCCGGCATGATCAACATCCTGCGCTGCGTCTGTCGGCAGCTGCCGGGCAAACCGATCCACACCGTGCTCGGCGGCACCCATCTCGGCTTTGCCGACGATTCCCAGTTCGAGCAGACCCTGGCCGCCCTCGACGAATTCGGCATCGAGCGCCTCGCCGTCTCCCACTGCACCGGCCTCTCCCGTGCGGCCCAGTTGCAGAGCCGACTGGGAGAGCGCTTCTGCTTCGCCACTGTCGGCACGGTGCTCGAAGCCTGAGCCACAACTTATTGCCGAGGTAAACAGCCCTCCCCCCCGATCGAGAAACCGCCCTATGTCTTTCGCTGCCCTCGGCCTCGCCGAGCCCCTGCTTCGTATCCTCGAGGAAATCGGCTATACCGCGCCGACACCGATCCAGCTCCAGGCGATTCCGGCGATCCTCGCCGGCCGGGATCTCATCGCCGGGGCCCAGACCGGCACCGGCAAGACCGCCAGCTTCGCCCTGCCGCTGCTGCAGCGACTGGCCAGCGGGCCCAGGGTCAAAAGCAACCAGCTCCGCGCTCTGGTGCTGACCCCGACCCGCGAGCTGGCGGTGCAGGTCGGCGCGAGCGTGGCCCGCTACGGCATGTATCTTCCGCTTCGATCGGGAGTGGTTTACGGTGGGGTGAAGATCAATCCGCAGATGATGAAACTGCGCGGCGGGCTCGATGTGCTGGTAGCGACCCCGGGACGCTTGCTCGATCTTCATCGCCAGAACGCCGTGAAGTTTGCGCAATTGGAAATCCTGGTGCTGGATGAGGCGGACCGGATGCTCGACCTTGGCTTCCACGATGAGATCAGCAAGATTCTCTCGCTGTTGCCGAAGCGGCGCCAGACCCTGCTCTTTTCCGCCACCCTCTCCCCTGCCATCCGCCAGCTCAGCGAGGGGCTGCTGAACAATCCGCTGCAGTTGGAGGTCAGTCCGCCCAACGCCCCGGCGGAGAAGGTCAAGCAGTCGGTCTACGAGGTCGACCAGGGGAAAAAGTCGGCCCTGCTCAGTCATCTGCTGCGCAGCAGAGACTGGGAACAGGTGCTGGTCTTCACCAGCACCAAAATTGGTGCCGACCGGCTGGTGCAAAAGCTGACGCAGGAGGGGATCCCGGCGGCGGCAATTCACGGTGACAAGCGTCAGGGGGAACGCAGCCGCGTCCTGGCCGAGTTCAAAGCCCGCAAACTTAGGGTTCTGATCGCCACCGACCTTGCCTCACGGGGGATCGACATCAGCCAACTCCCCCAGGTGATCAATTTCGAGCTGCCCAAAGTCCCGGCAGATTATATTCACCGCATCGGCCGCACCGGGCGGGCGGGCCTGCCAGGGGAGGCGATCTCCCTGGTCAGCGCCGAGGAGGTTGAACTTCTGGAGGGGGTCGAGAGCCTGATCGGCCAGATCCTGCCGCGGGAGATCGAGAGGGATTTTATACCGAACCAGAAGGTTCCACGGACACAGTTGCGGAAGCTGAAGCCGAAGAAACCGAAGAAGTTAAAGCAGAAGGTGGAGCAGGCGGTGGGTGAGGAGCGGAAGAGTTAGACCGAGTTCGGCCGGAAAAAGGACTAGCTTGAATGGGCGAAAGTTGGTTTTATTTGCCTTATCGCAGCGCCGGTGTTGGCGATACAGGCCGCAGAGAGGTTCTCGCCCCACCGCCGGTTGCAAGTGGAGCGCTCGAAGCTCTGCCGCCCCAAGTTGCAGCGCCAGCCACCAGCTCCACATAGCAGCGGCGAAAGTAATGCCCCCCGCAGGGGAAAGCCGTTTTTTGCTTACTTTTTTTCGGCGCTTGCAAAAAAAGTAAGGCGTCTGGCGGGACGCGACCCGCCGGTCCTGCCTATTAAACCCCAACCCCCGCTGCAAACTCCAACTCGTTCCCGACCGGCTCCCCCAAATAATCGAGATACCCGAAAGCCAGTCCAAGCATATCCGCCACTCCGCCCATGGTGAGATTCAGCCGCCGATACTCCTCATTGAGCCTCTGCAGCAACCCCACCGGATCCTCCCCCCGGCCGAGCAGCAGTTCAAGCTCCCGGCCATCGCGACGCAATCGCTCCAGCCCAGGCGGCCCGCAGCGATGCAGGGCGGTGGTGTCCTCCACCCGCTGCATCAGCGCCGCCAGCATGGCGAAACTCCCCTGCAGCGGCTGCTCCCAAAGGGCAAGACTGGCATGCCAGGCCGGCAAGGCAACGTCGAACAGGCAGGGAAAACCGGCCCGGGCTTCGGCCAGAATACCGCCGACCTGGTAGCTCTGCCGCACCGCCGCCCCATGACTCGACTCGGGAGTGAGCTTGGCGATGATTTCTTCAGCCACCTCGGCCACCGCCGGCCGCAACGACTCGGGCCCGTCGCCGGCCGCGCGGAAGCGCCCGGTCAGTAGCAAACCGCCGAGAAAAATCGCCCCCTTGTGGGTGTTGGTCCCCAGACGGGTCAGCATCCGCGCCTCGGCGGCGCGGCCCAGAGCGATCAACTCAGCGCTCGAAGCCCCGCCCGCCAGGGCTCGGATCAACTGGTCGAAGTAAATCCCCAGCAGGTCGATGGAGGCGAGCATCTTCGGCAGGCTGAGGTCGGCGTGGGAACCGTTATCCCAGAGATCGACCAGACCCGGCTTGGGGGTCAGTGTCAGCTCGGCGGTCAGCCCCCGCAGTAAGGCGGCAGCTAACTCTTCAGTCGCTGAAATAGCGGAGCAGTTCATCGGTTTTTTTCACCAGTTCGGCATGGGGATGACGAGACAAGCGGATACATTCCTTGGCCGGGGCCTCACAGATCAAGCAGCTGCGCTGGCCGAGCTGCAGAGCCTCGCGGTCGACGGCATCGCCATTGGCGGTATAGACATCGGCATCGAGCAGCCGCGAGGTGGCGAAGGAACTCTCCAGTTCGACGCAGCCGCGTTTGAGCTCGTGAGGCTCGACCGGGCCGGCGAGGAGTGAGTAGGGGCCAAGGGCATCTCCACCTATCCGCAGCTCCCGCAGCTGCGGATAGGCGGCCATCAGGCTCTGCCGGGCCCAGTGAAACAGCCGCTGGGTGCCGGGAGGGCGCTTGTTGCCGCCGGGGATGCCGAGGGAGAGGAACAGAGTAACCTCCTCCCCCCGGGCCAGCACCTCATTCAGCGCCTGTTGGCGGCCGTCGCGGGCGGCGAGGATTTCAGTCTTTAACTTGGTGTACCACATCGATAATCGACCCGTCGCGATATTCAATCAGCGCCACCACCTTGTCGGTAAACTCCAACGGGCGGGGGCGGCCGGTAATTTGGTAGATTTCCTGCTGTAACTGGTCGATCTCCTTGACCGGCAGTTTGCGCCGCAGCAATTCGTTGCGCAGCTCCTGATGCTTGGGATTGACGGCAATGCCGCGCTCGGTGACCACCACATCCACCGTTTCGCCAGGGGTGGTGATGGTGGTGACCGCGTCCTTGACGATCGGCAAACGGCCGCGGATGGAGGGGGCGACGATGATCGCCAGCTTGGCCCCGGCGGCGGTGTCGGAATGGCCGCCGGTGTTGTGCAGCAGGTAGCCGTTGCTCTCGGTATTGACGTTGACGTTGAAGTTGACGTCGACCTCGGTGGCGCCGAGAATCACGGTGTCGAGACGGTTGACCACCGCCCCGGCGTTGAAGGGGTTGGCGTACATATCGGCAGAGATTTCCATGTGGGCGCGGTTGCGCCCCATCGATTCCACCGCTTTCAAATCGAAGCACTGCACGTCGAACAGACTCTGAAACAGCCCCTCCTCCAGCATGTCGACAAAATAGCCGGTGATGCCGCCGCAGCCGAAACTCCCCTTGACCTTCTGCTCCCGCATCATCCGCCGCACATGGTCGGCCACCGCCAGGGAGATGCCGCCGCTGCCGGTCTGAAAGGAGAAGCCGTCCCGCAGCAGCCCCGAGGCGTCGATGACCTGGGAGGCGTACTTGGCGATCAGCAGCCCCACCGGATCGCTGGTGACCCGGGTGGTGGTGGAGACGATTTTGCGGGGGTCACCGAGGCTGTCGATGGTGACCACATAGTCGATGAGGGTCTGGGGGATGGAGATCGGGCTGGCCGGATAGGGGACCAGGTTGTCGGTCACCGCCACCACGCAGCGGGCGTGCTCGGCGTCGGTGTGGGCGTAGCCGAGGCTGCCGCAGGCCGAGGGGCCGAAAAAGCCGTTCATGTTGCCGTACTCGTCGCAGCAGGGGGCGGCGATGAAGGCGAGATCGACAGTCACCTGGCCGCTGATGATGGCGCGGGCGCGGCCGCCGTGGGTGCGGACGATGATCGGGCAGTCGAGCTCCCCTCGCGAGGCGAGCTCACCGATGGGGCCGTTGACACCGCACTCCAGGGCGGTGATCACCCCTTTTTCGATAAAGGGAATGATTTCGGCGTGGACCGGATGCACCGAACTGGAGGCGATACGGATATCCCTTAAACCGAGGGCGTCGAGCTCCCGCACCACCAGACCGAGGAGCACATCGCCGTTGCGCAGGTGGTGATGGGTGGCGATGGTCATGCCGTCGCGCAGCCCGGCGGCTTCGATCGCCTCGCGGATCGACCCAAGCAGTTTGCGCTCCCCGGCATTGACCCGGCGCAAGGGGCGCGGCGCGACATTGCCCTGCGGGCGCAGGGAGAAGGGGTCGCGGTAAGGGATGAGGTCCTGTCCGTTGAACTGGGCGGGGATGAGCCGGCCCAGGCTATTTTTCACCATAGATCACCTCTTCATCGAGTTCCATATCGATCAGCCCGTGGGCCTTGGCGGTCTTGAGCACACGCACCGCCCGCTTGACCACCGGCGCATCGACCATCTTGCCGTTCAGGGAAATGACCCCGGTCCCCATGGCGCGGGCGCGCTGGATGGCATCGACCACCTGCAGAGCGTAGTCGACCTCGGCCTGCTTGGGGGCGAAAACCTCGTGGACCACGTCGATCTGCCGCGGGTTGACCAGCGACTTGCCGTTGTAGCCGAGGGTCTTGATCAGCTCGGTCTCCCGGCGCAGCCCCTCCATGTCGGAGACATCGGCGAAAATGCTGTCGATGGCCTGGATCCCCGCCGCCTTGGCCGCCCAGATCACCCGGGTGCGGGCGTGGAACAGCTCCTCCCCGGTTTTGGTCCGCTCGATCTCCAGGCTGGCGGTGTAGTCCTCGGCGCCGAAGGCCAGGGCGATGATGCGGCTGGAGCAGCGGGCGATCTTCACCGAGTTGATCACCCCGGCGGCGCTTTCGATGGAGGGGAGAATTTTGAAGCGGCCGATCTCCAGCCCCAGCTCCTCCTCGAATTCGGTCAGCAGGGTGTCGAGACGCTCGACAATCTCCGGGCTGTCGGCCTTGGGCAGACGGATGCCGTCGGGCAGGGCCCGCAGCACCTCCTGCAGATCGGGGAGCGCCCACTTGGTGTCGAGGGGATTGATGCGGACGATGATCTCCTTGTTGCGCTCCCGCCAGCCTTCGAGAAAGCGCCGCACCAAAACCCGGGCGGCATCCTTTTCGCTGTAGGGGACGGCATCCTCGAGGTCGATGATCACCCCGTCGCAGTCGAACATCGGGATGTTCTGCAGCATTGACGGCATGTTCCCCGGCACGTAGAGCAGGGTCCGGCGCAGGCGGAATTCGGTCATGGCAGCGACTCCTCATCGATGTAGATGGTCGACACGCCGCCGGTCTTGGAGGCGTGGCGCTCGATCCCCTCGACCAGCACTTCGGTCAGAATGATCTCGCAGGTGGCGAAGACCTCGGCGTCGAAGAGATGGCCGCCGATCACTTCCCCGGAGGACTTGGCGACCATGACATGCAGGTGACAGTCGACGCTCCCCTTTTCGTCGGGGAAGAGGTTGCCTTCCAGGCCGCAGAGCTCCAGCGGCCCCTCCACCTCGTGAATCTGCATCCGCGGCGGGGTGATCGGCCGCTTTGCGCCGGTCTTGATCCCCCGGAAGCACACGTTCTTCAGCGAACCGACCGCCGAAATGATCACCGCGTTCTTCAGCCCGGTTTCGCTGGCAAACTCCACCAGCTGCTCGCCGACCCTCTCTCCCGGGCGGATTTTGAGGATGAAGCGCCGCCCCTGCTCGTATTCCTTGTACCAGATGCCACTCATCGTTATCCCTCCATGGCGCGCTTGAGAGCCGCCTCCAGCCGGGCCTCGATGGCATAGTCGAGGGCGCCGCGGTCGGTGACCCGCACCGCCCCGGAGCTGACCTTGAAGCGGGCCAGCACTGCCACGATCCGCTCCCGGATCAGATGCTCGAACTGGCGCTTGACCGTAGATTCGATGGTAATGGTGAGTTCGCTGGCCGGTTCGAGAAAAACCATCAGATCGCTCGACTGCATGGTGCCGGCCTGCACCTTTTTGCGGATGTCCATCAGTGTCTCCTGTCGTAGTTTCTGAGTTGTTCGCGGATGCCCGCTGCTGCGTCGGACATCAGATAGTCGTAGGTGGTCTGCGGCACCAGGGCCCGCAGCTCTTCATAGGCTTCGCGCTTGAGCAATTCGCGCACCCGGTAGGCGCTCACCACCTGCTCGCCGGCCCGGGTCCGTTCAATCTGGACAGTATCAATGCCGTAACGAGGAAGCAGCTCCAGCATGGTCTGGCTGTAGCTGCGGGTGGTGCGGCAGTAGGGTTCGGTGCCGATGAAGCGCTTGGAGATGTGGAAAAACGGCGCGAGATGGCGACCAAAGAGCAGCAGGTCGACCTCCATCTGCAGCTGGGCCAGGTTCTCGTCGCTCTTGAGGAAGTAGCCGGGGAAGGTGACGGCGCTGACCGCGTAGTGGGAGGAATCGAGGACGGTGACGTTGGCCAGATCTCGCACCCCCTCCTCGACCAGTCGCAGCCGCACGGAAAAAGGGAAGACCGAGCGGTCCTCCCGCACCACGAAGACGTAGAGCCAGTCGACCTGGGCGGCGGCCTGTTCGATCAGGTAGCGATGGCCGCGGGTGAAGGGGTTGCAGTTGACCACCACCGCGCCGTTGGCGCCGGGGCGCACCAAGTTCTGATGCCGGTCGAGATAGCGGCCAAGGCCGCCGCCGTATTCGAGCAGCACCGCCTGGGGATGCTGCACCAGCGGCGAAAAACCGAGGGCCTGGAAGGAGGCGGAATTCTGTGGGCGGGTGAAGACGAAGAAGCTGTCGTAACCGGCTTGAAAGCCGCTGCGGATCAGCTCGGTGGCGAGCTCCCCCAAACAGGCGCCCCCCTGGTGAGACTCGGAGATGGCGAACATCTTGAGGATGTTCTGCTGCCGCGCCGCCACGGCGACCAGTTCCCGGTCAGAGAAGATTCCCACCAGGGAGTCGAAATTGCGTTCAAAGGCCAGCCCGCTCTGCTCGAGCAGGCAGCGCGCCCGCTCGAAATCGTACTGGCCGATAAGTTCAGTGACCATAGCAAAAGTTTTAGCATACGGATTCTGTATACCAATGGTCTTTTCTCGGTCACGGATAAATTATTCAAATTAAGCAGGGGGGAGGTTTGGAGCGAGGGGAAAGCGGAGCGAAGAGGAATCCGACCCTGTCGGTTGTTCCCGCAAGGCGCAGGAACAACCGGCAGGGAGGCTAAAGAGAAAGCAATTTCGACAGTTCGGCGCTGGGCACCGGCCGGCTGAAATAATAGCCTTGATACTGCTGACAGCCCAGGGTCTGCAAAAATTCCAGTTCCTCCTGTTTTTCGATCCCCTCGGCCACGGTCACGAGGTTGAGACTTTTTGCCAGGAAGATGATGGTCGAGACGATGGCCCGGGTTTCGGGATGATCGATGACCTCCATAATGAAGGAGCGGTCGATTTTCAATTCGTCCAACGGCAGTCGGCGCAAGTAACTGAGGGATGAGTAACCGGTGCCGAAGTCGTCGATGGAAAGTTTCACCCCCAGTTCCTTCAAACTTTTGAGCAGGGCGATTTTGGGTTCGATATCCCCCATAATATGGCTTTCGGTGAGTTCAAGGGTGAGGAATTTCGGATCGATGCCACTCTCTTCGATGGTCCGTTTCACAGTTTCCAGCAAATTGGGGTCGGCAAATTGCTTCACCGACAGGTTCACCGACATGCTCAAGGAGCTTTCCCCCCGATCGTGCCACTCCTTCAACTGGCTGCAGGCTTCGGCCAGAACCCAGGCGCCGATGGGAATGATCAGACCGGTCTCTTCCGCCAGCGGAATAAAATCATTGGGAAAAACGAAGCCGTTTTCGCTGTTCCAGCGCAGCAGCGCCTCGACCCCCTGAATGGCGCCGCTCTGAATATTCACCTTGGGTTGGTAGTAGAGCACCAACTCCTCATTGGCCAGAGCTTTGCGCAGGCTGGACTCAATCTTGAGGCGCTTTTCATACATTTCGCTGATCTCCCGGGAGGAGAACTGGAAGCTGTTCCCCCCGAGTTTTTTCGCGTAATCCTTGGCGCTCGAAGCCAACCGCAACAGGCTGGAGGCTTCGTTGCCGGAATCTGGAAAGGTGGCAATGCCGATACTGGCGGTCAGGAAAACCTCCCTCCCCTCCACCAGCATCGGGGCAGCCAAGGCCGACAGCACTCGGCCGGCGACAACCGCCGAATTTTCGGCATTTTTGATGCGGTCGAGCATCAGCGAAAAGACACTGCCGTCGAGGTGAAACAGCGTCTGTTCCTCGGCCAACTCCCCCGCGGCGCGAACCAGCACGTCAACATTGCGGCTCACCTCTTTAATCCGCTGGGCGACCAGGCACAAGACCTGGTCGCCTGCACTCATCCCCATGCTGGCATTGATATTTTCGAAGTTGTCAAGTTCGATACTCAACAGCGCCAACTGATCATCATGGCGCTGTGCGGCATGCAGAGACCGGGTCAAGTCGTCGAGAAAGACGTAGCGATTGGGCAGATTGGTCAGCGGGTCGAAGTAGGCCAGTTGATCCTGGTAGGCCTTGGCGCCGAGGGTATTGCGAACCCGCAACCCCAGCTCGCAGGGATCGAGGGGCTTGGCCAGAAAGTCGGTGGCCCCCAACTCCAGGGCCTGGATTTTGTTTTCCGGGTCGGTTGATGCGGTCAAGATGATGACCGGAAGATATTTGTATTTCGGGTGAGCGCGCACCGCCGCCAGAACCTCGAAACCCGAGACCTTCGGCATCATCAGGTCAAGCAGCAACAGGTCGGGACGCTTCGCCTCGAGGACCTGCATGGCATGAGTCGAATCGGAGACGGTGACGAAGTTATGATAACCATCCTCTTCGAGAAAAGCCCGCACCACCTCAATGTTGAACGGTTCGTCATCCACGATCATGATCGTGGCCCCGGCGAGATGGCCAGGCATTTCAAATGCATCAGGAAGATCGGCATCTCTATTCGATAACATCGAAGAATTCCTCACTTGTGCAGGGGTTCCACCGGTCAGACACTGACCGGCAGCATTTCGAAAAATTCATCCGCAGCAACCGGGCGACTGAACAAGAAGCCCTGGTAGCGGCGGCAACCCTGATTTTTCAGAAATTCCAGCTCCTCGGGATGTTCGATCCCTTCGGCCACCGTGGAAAGGTTGAAGCTGTTGGCCAGACTGATAATGGTGGATACGATGGCCCGGCTTTGCGCATTGGCGGTCAACTGCATGACAAAAGAGCGGTCGATTTTGATTTCATCCAGCGGCAATTTGGTCAGATAGCTGAGGGAAGAAAACCCGGTGCCGAAATCGTCGATGGAGAGCAGGACCCCGGTCTGTTTCAAAAATCTGAGCAGTTTCACCTTATTGTCGATATCCTCGAACAGCAGGCTTTCGGTGAGTTCAAGGGTCAAATATTTCGGATCGATGCCGCTCTGCTCGATAATGCGCTTGATGGTGGTGCAGAACTCTTGGTTGACAAACTGCTTGGCGGAAAAATTGACCGAGAGCGATATCGGCATCTTCCCCGAGTGGTGCCACTGCTTTAACTGTCGGCAAGCCTCGGTCAGAACCCATTCGCCGATCGGCACGATCAGGCCGGTCTCTTCGGCCAGAGAGATCAGTTCCGCGGTGGGGACGAACCCCTGATCGCTGTTCCAGCGCACCAGCGCTTCCGCCCCCCGCACCACTCCCGTCGCCACATCGACCTGGGGCTGGTAGTGCAGAACGAATTCCCCTTTCTTCAAGGCTTTGCGCAGGCGGGCTTCAAGACTCAGGCGTCTTTCGTAGGCTTCGTTGATGCTGGCGGAAGAGAACTGAAACGCATCGCCGCCGAGCTGTTTGGCAACATCCTTGGCGCTCGAGGCCAGTCGCAACAACTCGAAGGGCTCTTCGCCCCCTTCCGGAAAGGTCGCGATCCCGATGCTGGCGGTGATATAGAGCTCGCGCCCCTCCACTTCCAGCGGCGCCCTGATCGCCCGCAAAATCCGTTCCCCGGCAATGGCGGAACTCTCCTCCCCCTGAATTCGGGATAGAATGACGGAAAAGACGTTGCTTTCCAGATGGAACAGGGTCATCTCGCCATCGAGTTCCTTGAGGTCCCGACCGAGAACATCGGCATGTCTGATCACCCCTTGAATCCGCTGCGCCACCTGGCGCAGCACCTCATCTCCGGTGCTGTGGCCAATACGGTCATTGAACTTGTCGAAGCGATCGATTTCGATGCTGAGCAGGGCCAAGCGCTCCTGGTGGCGGACGGCTCCTTTCAGAATCAAAGCGAGCTCCTCCAGAAACAGGGCCCGGTTGGGAAGTTGGGTCAGACCATCATAGTAGGCCAACTGGTCCTGATAGGCCTTGGCCTGCAGGGTGTTGCGCACCCGCAGCCGCAATTCACTCGGGTCGATGGGCTTGCCCAGAAAATCCGTAGCCCCCAGATCCAGGGCTTTGAGTTTGCTCTCGGTGTCGGTCGCCGCGGTCAGGATGATCACCGGCAGATGCTTGAACCGGCTATGGGCCCGCAGCTGGGCAAGGATTTCAAAGCCCGAGACCTTCGGCATCATCAGATCGAGGAACAGCAGATCGGGTCGGGTCTGCTCCAGCAGCTCCATCGCCCTGGTTGGATCATCAAGGGTCACGAAGTTGTGGTACTCCTCCTCTTCCAGAAACGCCTGCACCACCTCAAGACTGGATGGCTCATCGTCCACTACCATGATTTTGGCGTTTTTACTGTTCAAATTGTTTCCCTCTGAAGAAAACATCTTCCCCCCATGCTCACCGCATCCTGCGGTGAGATTCGAACTTCTGTCATTGATCATGAGACAAACCCCAGCCACAGGTTTGAGCTCAAGCAGCACCTGGCGTTTCGGTTTCTATCTTAACGCTGTCGTTCTCCACCAGCGGGGGAACGACCGCCTGGACCAAGGCCTTGACCTCTTCCAGCACTCGCCCCGCCTGTTCCCATTGCCCTGCGGCAACAAAGGTTTCCAGCTCCCCGGCCGGGGCGGTAAAGGCATCGTAGCCCACCGTCCCGGCGGAGCCCTTGAGCCAATGGGCCAGGCTGGCCAGTTCGGTCCAATCTTTGGCCGCAAACGCCTCATCCATTTTTTCAACTTGCTGATTCAATTTATCGACAAAAGCCAGAACGGCCCGTTGCAGCCGCTTGTTGCCGGCCAGACGGGAAATCACCGGGCCGCGCACCTTGGTCTCTGGATTTACCTGGGGGGCGAGTTCGATAACCGTAGCTGCCGGGGCTTTGGCGCCGTCGGTCGACTCGGCAGCGGCGGCCCCTTCCGGTTTCACCAGGCGGGCGGCCAGCGCCTTGAGTTGCTGGATAATTTCGGCCACCTGGTCTCCGTTCCCCTGCTTGGCCTCGATTTCCAACTGCGCCGCCGGCTCGGTAAAGACATGGAAGCCGACAGTTCCCCCTGCCCCCTTGAGCCAGTGGGCGAGGCTGACCAATTCGGCAAAGTCGCCCTGGCTCTGCGCCGCCGCCATGGCTTCGAGCTGAGTCTCGAGGCGGACCACAAAGCGGGCAATAATGCTGCGGAACTTTTCATTACTGGCCGGCAACCGCGAGACGATCGGGCTGGTATCGGCGGGCAAAGACTGCATGATCGTATCACTTTGGGTCGGGGACGAAGCGCCAACGGGAGCTTCAACCTGCTCCCCACCAAGAAGCTCTGCCATCATTTCCATGAACCGATCGATATTGATCGGTTTGCTCAAATAGCCACTGTAACCAGCGCTGAGGCATTCCCCCTCAAAATCCTTCATGGCGTTGGCGGTCAGGGCGATCACCGGTTGCGTCAAGCCCCGCTGGCGCAAGATGCCGACGGCGGTCAAACCATCCATGACCGGCATGTTCACGTCCATGAGAATGACGTCAAAGGAACTGGCCGCGGCCTGATCGACCCCTTCCTGGCCGTTGGCCGCCTCCTCCACCGTCAGGCCCGCGTCCTCAAGCAGGAATTTGACCAGCTCGCGATTTTCAGCGCCGTCATCCACCACCAGAACCCGGGCCGGCGGAAACGACCAGCGAACCCCCTCCTCAACCAGAACCTCCTGCTGCAGAGCTGCAAGCGCTTCCGGCTGCATAAAGGGAACACCTTGCAGGTTTCCGGTATTCAGAGTGACGGTAAAGGTGCTCCCCTGCCCCGGCTCGCTCTCCACCGTGATGTCTCCCCCCATCGCCCGGGCCAGCTTGCGACTGATGGCCAGCCCCAGACCGGTGCCGCCGAAGCGCCGCGCCACGGTACTGTCAGCCTGGACAAAGGGATCGAAAATATTCAGCTGCGACTCCCGGGTCATGCCGATGCCGGTATCGGTGATCGCGATCAGCAGTCGCGGACTGGCGTCGTTATTTTCAAAGCGGCAGCTGACGGTAACGCTGCCAGCTTCGGTGAATTTGATGGAATTGCCGATCAGGTTGAAGGCAATCTGCCGCAGCCGCACCGGATCGGTTTCGATTTCCTGCGGCAGCTCGCCAAGGGCCTTTAACTCCAGAGCGAGCCCTTTCTCCGTCGATTTGACCCGCAACATCTGCAGGACTTCATGAATGATTTTGTAGGGACTAATTTGAATTTTTTCAAGCTCCATCTGGCCGGCTTCGACCTTGGAGAGGTCGAGAATATCGTTGATCAGTTCGAGCAAACTTTTTCCGCTGGAATGAATGGTATTGAGGTAACGCAGGCTCTCCTGCTCGTTTTTGACATAGCCCCGCTTGAGAATCTCGGTGAAGCCGAGGATGGCATTCATCGGGGTGCGGATTTCGTGGCTCATGTTGGCCAGGAATTCGCTCTTGGCCCGGTTGGCATCTTCGGCAATCAGTTTCGATTTGCGCAGCTCGACCTCTTTTTCCTCCAGCGCGGTGATGTCGTCGAAGCTGACCAGCACCCCCGCATACTTGCCGCCGGTCCCAAGGACTGGCGAACAATTGATTTTGAAGGTCCGAAATTCCTCCTCGCCGAATTGCAGGCGGATGACACTGTCGCGCTGAACCGAGCCAGTCAGCAGCGCAGTCACCCAAGGTCGCTGACCCTTATCGATTTTGTTCCCTTGCAGATCGACCCAGGGGAGCTCTCCGGCCCGATAGCCGAGCAGGGCATCGGGAGCCTTGTTGATCATCGAGGAAAAGGCCGAGTTGGCCAGAACGATCTGTTCCTTGCGATCGAGAATCAGCAACCCTTCCGCCATGGTGTCGAGAGCGGAGCGCACCCGGCTCGGGATCGCCTGGGAGGGATCGAGCTGACGCAGCACCTTGCCGAGATAGAAATAATAAACGACAAACCCGATCAGCCCCATGAACAGCACCATCTGTACAATCGGGGTTTTCAGGAAACTCCAAAACCCGCTCCCCGAAACCGACAAGAAGCGCAATTCCAGCTGCCCCCACTTCTGGTCGCCGGCCCAGAGGGGGACTTTGACCTGGGAATCGAGGGAATATTCGCCGGAGAGGGTTCCCCATTGTTCGAGATGATCCCCCGTGGCGATCAGCACTTCGCCATTTTCCTGCCGCAGGCAGAGGGAGAGCAGGTCATCGTTGCGCTCGGCCAGGAGATTGAAATCCATTTCCAGCCGCTGGCGATTGGCCGGCTGCACCTTGTCAGCCTTGATCAACGCCGTGCTGTAAACCGCTATCGCTTCGGCCAAAGATCCGCGACCCTGCAGAACCGCCGTGGTTCGGTCAGGGACAAGGTTGAGAAAAAAGGCGAGCATCACCAGGCTGATCATGACCCCAACCAGTCCCAGGACGATGCGAGCTTTAGCGTTGAAAAATTTCATAAGACCGCAAACCTTGCGTTGAAGTTGCTGACTGGGGCCACCAGGCCCCTAGTCTTTACTTGCCGATTCGTCCTCGTCGCCATCATCCACCGAGCCATCGGCGATAATCTTCTCCAAGGTGTCTTCATCATCCTCCTCGTCATTGCCTCTGGTCCCGGCCAGGATTGACAAGGGGTCGGTGAGCTGCCAGGCCGGAATCGAGGAGAGCACCGAAGCCAGCAGCGACCCTCCTTGCAGCATCCAGACCACATAACCGGCCGAGAGGCCGACCGAGGTGGCAATCGCTGTGCCGACCAGGGTCTTTTCCAGACGAATCTGCTGCCCCAATTCATCCTGGAGCGCATTGAGGGTATCGCGAACCTTCTTGTAAGCTTCCGGGGTCAAACTCGCGATATCGAGATTGGCCAGGGAATTTTGAAACCCTTTCAACAGTTCCGGTGCATTTTCGAACAGGCTTTTCAGTTCCTTGAAGACCTCTACGGTCGGATCGGCAGTGGTAGCTTCGCGACCCGGAATGAGAACCGGCGCACTGATCATGCTGCCCGATTTCTGGACAGCCTTCGGAAAGCCAAAAACGGCATCCACTTGGAGCTCCGGCGTTTCAACCGCCAGCCCCAAAGCCTCGGTGAGCGGCGGCACGAATATTTCTTCGTCTTTCTTGCCTTCGCTCTGGTCATTATTGATCTCCACCGCCTGTTTCTCCTGCGGCTGATTCGGCACCGTCACCGCAATGGTCGAGGTGGCCACGCCACTTTGGGCAGCAACCGTCAAACCATCCTCGGACGCCTCGGCCCGGAAGCTCCCCTCCCCCACACTGCCACTGCCCGGCGTGAACTTCAGCCCCGCCTGGCCCTGGGCGACGCTGATAAAATCGCCACTGTTGACCTGGGTGACCCCATCGGCCAGATAGAGGGTGCCGCCGCTGATGCCGGAAATGCGAAAATGGGTCACCTCGGAGCCATCGGCGGCGTTGGGAGAGACGAAGATCAAGTTCGACTCGCGCCCGTTGAGGGCCGAACCGTTGCTCACCTGCGGGGTATCGCCCACCGGGGTGACGATGATGATCGCCGTGCCGATGGCCGTCCCGCCTTGGCCGTCGCTGAGGGTGTAGCTGAAGCTGTCGCTGCCGTTGAAATTGCCCCCCGGGGTGTAGCTCAGGGTGCCGTTGCCGTTATCAACCAGGGTCCCTTTGGACGGCTGGGTGAAGGAGGCAAAGGTCAACAAATCGCCATCGACATCGGTGTCGTTGCCGAGCAGGGCGGTGAGTGGGTTGAAGCTCAGAGAGGTGTCTTCCCGGGTCGTCAGGGAATCCACCGTCGCCACCGGGCCGTCGTTGGCCCCCCGGATCGTGATCGTCAGCGCCTGGGTGGTGCCGTCGGCAGTGGTTACCGTCAGGGTCTCGGTCAGGCTGGTTCCGGCCCCGAGTTGCTGAATCACAGTCTGGCTGTTATCCGCCCGGTAGCTCCAGTTGCCCGAGGCATCGATGGTCAGGCTGCCGTAGGCGCCGGTCAGGTTCTGAGGGATAAAGCGGTCTTCGCCGGGATCGATATCGGTGATGGTCAAAACCCCCGAAGCCTCCAGGAAACCATCAACCTTCGGATCGACATCCTCGGTGACGCTGCCGCTGTTCACTCCGCCGATGACGGGGAGATCATTGAGGTTGAGCACCGCCGCGGTCGCCGCGCTGGTCACGCTCTCGGCCTGGCCGAAGTCGTCAGTGTAACTGGCGACCACGGTAATCGCGAAACCGACATCGGCCTGGGTGAGGGTGAAGCTGTTGCCGTTAGCACCAGTGATATCCACGCCACCGCGCTGCCACTGGTAGCTGATCGGCCCGCTCAGGCCGTCGAGATCGGCCAGGGTGTTGGAAGCCAGCAGGGTGTCGCCCTGGGCGGGAGTGGGGTTGTCGATGTTGACCGCGCCGGTCGGGTCGTCGTTGGCCGGAATGCCAGTCATCGTTTTCACTAGAACGACCGGCGAATTGACACCATCGCTGACACTGGTCGTAATCGTGAAGCTGCTGTTCAGGTTCGGGTTGGGGGTAAAGACGACGGCGGCCAGCAGATTGTTCAGGTTGGCAATCGGCCCGGTGGCTGTCCAGGTGCCCGTCGCCGAATCGTAAGTTGCGGTAACTCCGCCATCGGTCCCGGTGCTCAGGCTGCCGATGGTCGGATCGGAAAGGATCAGGGTGACAGTCAAGCTGCCGCCGTCGGCGTCGCCAACCGAGATGGCCGGGTTCAGTAACAGCGGCGTATCCTCGGTGAAGTCCTGAGCCACGGCGGCGTTGATCAGGGTCGGGGCAGAGCCCAGACCGCCGTCGGTGGTGGAACGGTTACCGAAGGGATCGAGGGTGAAGCCGGTGCTGAGCCTCCAACTATCCGGCCCGCCGGCATTGCCAAACCAGAAGTTCCCTTCCAGCGCGCTCGCCTTGGCGTTGGTCAGCACCATCTCCACCGTTGTACTGCTGGTAATGGTCAGACTCAAAAGGTCACTGGCCGAGAAGCTGATATCGGGGGTGCCGCCGAAATTGCTGTTGATATCCAGCACCAGGCGGCTCCAGTCCATGAAACCACGGATGTCGGTCCCCAGCGGGGCAATGCTGGTGAAACCGCTCCCGGTGAAGGTGAAGGTGTTGGTCGCCGGGTTGTAGACACTGCTGAAGAAGGTGTTGGTCGGCGGCTGGTTGTCGACCCGGAAACTCTCTGAAGTGGCGTAATTCAGGCTGGCGTCCCCATCGTCGAGACGGAAGCGCACCTGGACATTGAGACTATCTGCACCATTGAGCAGCGGCACGGAAGGGTCTTTGGTATTGAAGGTAAAGCTGTGCGGTGCGGCAGAAGCGAAGTCTGTCGCGGTGGACCAACCGGCGCCGCTGTTATTCCACCACAGCGGCGAAAGGGCGCTGGATGCGTCCCCGCCCGTGGGAATAATCCAGGTGGACCCACCATCGAGGCTGTACTCGAAGTTGGTGAGGCTGACAGCCTGCGACTCGACGTCGATCCCCTTCCAGGTGATGGTGACAAGCCCGCTGCCATCGGTGGCCTGGGTGATCTGCGCCTGGGGGATGACATCGTTGCTGGAATAGCCGCCGATCGGGCTATCGTTGAGGTTGGTGAAATTGATGATGGCGGCCCTGGGCCCATCGGAGAGCAAGCCGTCGGAGACGCTCAGCTGGTACGAGGGGGCCGCCTCGCCGCCGTCGTGGACGAACAGCACGCTCCCGGCGGCCACCTGGGCCTGGGTGAAGCTGGTAATCGCCACCCCGGGGGCCGTATCGAGTTCGAAGTGGCCGCCGCTGAGGGCCGTGACATGGAACGTCAGGGTGGCATTATCCACATCGCTGGCCGAGATCTCGGTGGTGGAGAGGACGACGGTTTCCCCTTCGCTGAGGGTGAGACTGTTGTTGCCCAGGACCGGGGGGTCGTTCTGGTGGGTGAAGACGATGGTCGCGGCCGCAGGGCTGCTGGCGAGGGAGCCGTCGGAGACGCTCACCTGGTACGATGGGGCTGCCTCGTCGCCATCGTGGACGAACCGCACCAGGTTGCCGCTCACCTGGGTTTGAGTGAAGGTGAAAATCGCTACCCCTGGAGTGCCCGTCAGTTCAAAATGGCCTCCGGTAACCCCGGTGATGTTGAAAATCAGGCCAGAGTCGGGATCATCCACATCGGTGCCCGAGAGGTTGGCGCCGGAGAAAACAACCGAGCCCCCCTCGGTGATGGTGAGGCTGTTTTGGAACAGCACCGGGGGGTCGTTCTGATGGGTAAAGTTGATAGCGGCGGCGACCGGCCCGTCGGTGAGGGCTCCGTCGGAAACGCTCACCTGAAAAGCAGGCGCCGCCTCGCCGCCGTCGTGTACAAACTGCACCGCCCCGCTGGTCACCTGGGCCTGGGTGAAGCTGGTGACCGCCACCCCGGGAAAGGACACCAGCTCGAACCTCCCAGCGCTGACGCCAGTGACGTTGAAGGTCAGGTCCGCAGGAACACTGTCCACATCGGTCGCCGAAAGGTTGGCGCCGGCAAGGACCACCGTCCCCCCCTCGCCGATGTCGAGGAGGTGGTTCCCAAGTGCAGGGGCGTCATTCTGGTTGGTAAAATTGATGACCCCGGCCGCGGGACCGTCAGAGAGTGACCCGTCGGAGACACTCACCTCATAGCTCGGCGCCGTCTCGCCGCCGTCGTGCACAAACTGCACCTCCCCGCCGGTCACTTGGGCCTGGGTGAAACTGGTAAGCGCGATCCCGGGATTGGAGACCAGTTCGAACTGCCCCCCGGTGACATTGGAGACGCTGAAGCTCAGACTGGGGGCGGCATTGTCCGGATCGCTGGCCGAGAGGTTGACGCCGGAGAGGACCAGGGTCCCCCCTTCGAGGACGACCAGGGTATTGTTGCCCAGCACCGGCGGCTGGTTGACGGAATTGAAGTTGATGGCAGCGGCGTCCGGGCCATCGGAAAGCGACCCGTCGGAGACTGTCACCTGGTAGCTCGGGGCGAAAGCACTATTGTCGTGAACGAACTGGACAGCCCCAGCGGTCACCTGGGCCTGGGTGAAACTGGTAATCGCCGCCCCTGGACTGGCCACCAGTTCGAACTGGCCGTTGCTGACGCCGGTGACGGTAAAGAGCAGGCCGGCACCGGCATCATCCGCATCGGACGCCGAAAGCTGTCCCGAGCCGAGGATAACCGCCCCCCCCTGGAGGATCGTCAGGGTGTTGTTCACCAGCACCGGGGGATCATTCTGGCTGGTGAAGTTGATGGCGGCAGCCGCGGGGCCGTCGAAGAGAGAGCCGTCACTGACGCTCACCAGGTAGGAGGGGGCCGCCTCGCCGCCATTATGCACGAACCGGACGGCACCAGCGGTTACCTGCCCCTGGGTGAAGCTGAAGATCGGGGTCCCCGGACTCGCCACCAGCTCGAACCGGCCGCCGCTGAGCCCGATCACGCTGAAAACCAGGTCGGCATTGGCATGGTCGGCGTCCGTGGCTGAGAGCTCGTTATCGGAAAGGACGACGGTGCCTCCTTCGCTGATGGTGAGGCTGTTTTTTTCCAGCACCGGGGGATCGTTCTGGCTGGTGTAATTGATGACGGCCGCCACGGGAACGCTGGCGAGCGAACCGTCCGAGACGCTCACAGCATAACTCGGAGCCGCCTCGCCGCCGTCGTGTACGAACCGAACCGCATTGCTGCTCACCTGGGCCTGGGTAAAACTGGTGATCGGCACCCCCGGGATGGCCACCAGTTCAAACCGGCCGCCGGTGACATTGGAGAGATTGAAAACCAGGGTGTCATCGGCAATCTCCACATCGGTGGCCGAAAGGTTGGCGCCAGAAAGGACCACCGTCTCCCCTTCGCTGATGACGAGGGTATTGTTCCCGAGCACCGGCAGGTCATTGACCGCAATAATGTTAATTATGACGCTCTTGCTGTCTTCTTCGGAAGTCGCATTCCCCGTCAAACCGGGGTCCTGTCCGGTGTTGCCCTGGTCATTGACCTTGACCGTCAGAGTGGTGCTGGCACTCGGGGTATCGGAGTCGTTCAGGTAGGTGATGGTACCGGTACTGCCGCCGGTGAGCAGCGCGTTGAGCTGGGCGATGGTTCCGGTGAGCACCAAGGTTGCGGTGGTATTGCCGCTGGCGATGGACACTCCCGAATTGCCCACAACCACCGACAGGGTGCCTTCACCGACCGTCAAGGTGGCACGGGCTCCAGAGCCGGCTTCATCGATATCGGTGACTCCGAAGCCCTGCCCCTGGATGGCCAGCCCGACCTGCTCGGTCGCATTCAGCGCCCCCGAAGGGGCGGTCACCACCGGGGCGTCGTTGATCGGTTGACCGTTGACACTGAAGGTGATCGGGGTGGGCAGAGTTATGCTGCCGTCACTGACGGTCAATTTGAAGGTTGTCGCCTCGCCCTCTTCGGCATCGCGGTAGGTCACACGACTATTGTTAATGTCATCCTGGGTAAAGCTCTGCCCCAGCGCCAAGGCGCTGCCATTGAGCCGCACCGAGCCGCCATTGGGGAGCTTGGTCAAGGTGTAGACGATCTGGGCCGGGCTGTTGTCGACATCGGTGGTATTCAAATGCCCGGCGGAGATGGTTCTGGTCGCCTCTTCCGGAACATTCAGGGGTGCGTTGATTTCTAACGTCGGCGCGTCGTTGACCGCGGTGACGTCAATCCGCATCTGTGCCACGACAGTTCCGTTATCGGCGTCGTTGACCGCGAAGTCGAAGCTCGCCAGGAGGGTGCCGTTTAGATTCGCCGCCGGATTGTAGACCAGCGTGTCGAGTTGCGCCGCCGTCAGCGTGTCGCCGCTGTTCACCACCGTACCGCCGCTGTGGGTCAGGGTTCCGCCGGAAAGGCTCAGGTTGGTGATGGTTGCCGAGACCAGGGCGTGGCCTTCGGCGTCGGTAAAGGTGAAGTCGACAGCACGGAAGTTGCGGGCGGTGTCCTCCGCCGTATTGACCGAGTTCGCCACCGCCTCCGGAGCGCTGTTCTGGGACACCTTGAGGGTGAAGCCGTCGATCTTCTCGGTGATGCCGAGATCGGCTCCTTCGAAAAAGAGCGAGGCCGTTGCCTCGCCAATATCGTCGAGGACCGGATCGGAGGCGGTAATCACCTCGAGGGCGAAAATGTCGAATTTGGTCACCGCTTGGTTATTTTTGCCGAAACCACCATCGGCATCGGTAGCGAGGAGGATCGTCCCTGCATTGAGACTCCGGCCGCCTATGCTGGTGGAGCTCTCCACCAGGTCGATGCCGGTCAGGCGTTTGGGGAGATTGACTTGCGCATCACCCCCCTTGACCAGGACGCTGGCGGTGCCGCCGGCGACGCCCCCCACCGTATAATCCGTGTATCGCCAGATCTGCTTTTCTTCTGTGCTCCCTTGGCGCAGGAAGAGGAAATCCCCGGCATTGAGGGTGACGCCGCCGACAACGGTCTCTTTTTCAACCAGGGTGATTCCCCGGATTTCCGTGCCTTCGACCATGTCTCTGAACAGAATGGAGAAGGTGCCGGAACTGTAATCGCCGTAAGCGGCGGGGCGTAACAGGACAACATCGTCCTTGTCGACATTCAGACCTCCAAAGGCTGCCGCGGAGGCATCCACCGAGATGAAGAGGAGGTCGCCGGCATAGAGTTGGAAGTTGTTGGTGCCGACCTGGATATTCGAGGAGACGTAATGGACCCCGTTGATCTGTTTGCTATCAGCGTGCGCGGACAAGGCGGCCGAGATATCAAGAGTGCCGCTGGTCGTGCCGGGTTCAAATGCCAGGTTGGGGTCGGCGATCTCCACCAGGTCTGCCTTGCCCCAACTCTCACCGCCAGCGCTCATGGCTTTTTCGGTGGAGATCCAGAGCCCCTCCTGAGCGGCCTTCGTGACCCGGAAGGCCATATCCTTCCCAGCTTCGGCCACGCCGTCCTTGTTGATGAGATCGCCGCTAACATAGCCGCCCGCGGGGTCGATACCGACGTGCACCTTGCCGGCCATGGAACTACTGGTGACTCGGATGTAGTAGGTTTGCCCGTCGTTCAGGGCAACCTCACCGAAATTGACGGTTTCCCAGGTCAAACTGGTGGTCAAGTCCGCCAGGGTTACGACATTGTTCCCAAGCGCCGGCCCGTTCCAGCTCGAGTGCAGGGAAACGGTGAGGGTCTGGCCTGTCGCCCCAACCTCCTTACGCAGCTGCACGCTGACCTGGTCGACGAGGTAAGTGCCACTGCCGCTAATGTAGCTGAAACTCTGGCCCCAATTCTGGTTCGATTTCACTTCGTAAGAGTCGGTTGCCGTTTCGTGGGCGAGGTAAGTGGTGGCCAGGATCCCGTTCCAGCTTTGTTGCAACCCATTGCTGAAGACGATCCCCGTTTCTATGCCTCCGAGCCGGTATTCGAGATCCCAATCCCCACCTAGGCTTTGGTGGCCGGTGAGATCCTCGGTGGTGGCCACATCGGCACCGGTGAGCAAAGCAAGATTCTGCAGCAGCCCTTTCCCCGCCTCCCCCTGGGCCAGGTTGCAACCATAGAGCAGCAGGTCGGCCTCTTCGGTCAGCGCCGGACTCCAACCCTCGATGGCCTCGGCGTAGCTGTCGAGATTCTCTCCGGTCAGCCAGACATTCCCCAGCTTCACCGCCCCGTCGCTGCCGTGGGAAACCAGGTGGATGGCGTCGATATCCCCTTGGCCACTTAAAAACTCGCTGATCTGGGCGATGCCGTCGCGCTCGCTGTCGAGCGCCACCGCCTGAATCTGCCGCGCGCCGTCCTTCTGAGCCATGAAATCGTCGAGCAACTGCTGGTAATCTTTGACATCCGCGTCAATAAAGACGATTTCCCGGCGCAGCTGCTCGCTCGCCTGGGATTGCCGGGTCGCGCCGGCGTCGGGGCGCAGCGGAAATTCCAGCACCGACGCGCTCTCGCCGCCAGCGAGGCCCTCCGCAGGGGGGGGCGGCACCAGATCGGCGCTGAACAGCAGCCGTGGTTCGAGGGGTTCCAGCCAAAAGGATGACATCAGAGCTTTCTTCATGGGGATTCGACCTCCGTAGCCCTGCCGGTGGCAACGACCCGGCAAGGGGTCCTGGGGGAGCCAGCGACCGTGACTTCAAACGGTGGAACAAACAACGGCAAAATCGCTTTCCCTGGCTTGAATCCTTTTAGTTACGGCAACTTGAAGGTTGCCACACCCTTCGCATCGAGGCCGTTTCAGGTTCACTCATCCAACCGCAACAAAGCAATTCTAATGAGGATGCGGGGCATGGCAACGCTTAGCAAACAAAGATTCTTCCGTATACAGATGCCCAGACCAAGCGATTCACTGCAAGAGCCAAACCAATTTCGACCGACCTGAACAGATGCTTGAGAAGCTCAACTTCCATTAAAATCACCACTTCTGTCCACAATCCTGAAATCACATCACTTTCAAACCCCATTCCTGCATTTTCCACTGCGGTTACCGCCGCCTGAATTCATCGCCCAATGAATCTCCATCAACATTAAAATCGCGGGCAAGCATTTTGCATAACTGGCCTGCGGACCCCAATCCACCTGGCTGCGGCCCGGTTTTGGTGGTTTGACCGCCGCACCAGTAGAAACCCGGTTTTTTAGCGTACAGACTCGGTTGCAGGCTTTTTTATTTGTTGCGCTCCGCGGCTTTTGGAGGGAGTTCCTTGCCAAAATATCGTCACAGACTCATACAGCTCATCCTGTTCGCGGCCCTCGCCTCACTGCTGCTCCCCCAACCTGGCCTGGCGGACACCGCCATTGACCAAGGAGCCGAAGCGGCCGGGGAGCAGGTTGCCGCCGCGGGGAATGGAGCAATACCTTCCTTGGAACCCCAAACCAATGGCCCGACCGACTACCAGAAGGCCCTGGCCTGGATGCAGCAGGGGGCTGCGGCGCCGGAGACATTGGCGTCACCAACCACCCCAAGCGCCGGCGCGCAGCCCGAGGCTGGGCTGCAAGGGGCCATGACCCTGAAGAGCCTGATCGGGCAGGTGGTCGCCAACAACCAACAGATCCAGAGCCAGAAGCTACAGTGGGGGATTCAGAAGGCCGAAGTGGAGAAGGCGCGCTCGATCTTCGAGCCGCGGCTGGTGAGCTCGATCCAGCTGCAGGACCGGAGTCAGAAAAACACCACCGAACAGTCGGCCAGCCGCCAGTTCACGCTGACCTATGATGAGCGCAACTGGGACTTCAGTGCCGCGGTGCAGGGACTGCTCCCCACCGGGGGGCAGGTTCAGCTCGGCTACGATTCCCGCCGCCTCTCCAACACCTTGACCCGCACCCTGGCCGACGAGGATCGGGAATACCAGATGTTCCTCGGCCTCAGCCTGACCCAGCCGCTGCTGAAAAATGCCGGCATCGCCACCACCATGTCGGGGATTCGGGTCGCCGAGGTGGAATCAGAGGTGGCGTTTCAGGAGTTCCGCCAGGAGGTGATGCGCACCGTCGGCGAGGCCGCGGGCCGTTACTGGAATTTCTTCCAGGCCCAGGAAAAACTCAAACTGCGGGAGGAATCGCTGCGGGCCGCTAAGCTGCTGCTGCAAGACAGCGAAGAGCGCCACCGGCTCGGCAAAATGGCCAAGACCGAGGTGCTCGAAGCCCAGGCCGGGGTGGTCAACCGGCTGGCCCAGCAGAGCGAGGCGAGGCAGGAACATCTCGAGGCGATGAACCGGTTGCGCACCCTGGTCGCCCAGGCTGTCGACCGCAACTCGGCTACCCTCCAGGCGGCGGCGGAGCTAGCCATCGCCCCTCCAGCTCCGGACGATCAGCAGTTGTTGAAAAACGCCATCCGCCTGCGCCCCGAATACCTGGCGGCGCAGAAGAAGATTCAGCGCGCCGGCCTCAAGGTCGCCTACGCCAAAAACCAGAGCTGGCCTGAGCTCGATCTCAAAGCCAGTTTCGGCCTCAACGGCCTCGATTTTGCCAAGGGCGACTCCTGGGAGCAGATCGAGGAGAGCCGGTTCAAAGACTGGTCGGTGGGGCTGAACCTGCGGCTGCCGTTGCAGGGGAACCGGGAGGGTAAGAGCGAACTGGAGCAGGCCAACCTGGAGAAACAGCGGGCCCTGGTGGGGCTCAAAGCGGTGGAGATCGAACTGGCCAACGGCATCGACACCGGGGTGCAGAATGTTCGCAGCGCCGCCGAGCAGCTGGACCACGCCAACAGCGTGGCGGAGATCCAAAAGCAGCTGTTCAAGGTCGAGCTGGTGCGGCTGCGGGCCGGCAAAAGCAATACCCGCCTGGTTTTGGAGCGGGAGGAGAACTTCCGCAAGGCCCAGGAGGCGGCGCTGAAGAATCTGGTGAATCTGCAGAAAGCCCTGCTCAGCCTGGAGATCACCGGCGGGACAATTCTGGTCAATCATAATGTTGAACTGATGGAGGTTGCGCTTTGAACGCTATCGATACCACAGCCGCCGGCCGCGGCAGACGACCTTTGGCCCTGCTGGCACTGCTGCTGCTGCTTGGCAGTCTCTGCCTTACCCCCCTGGCGCTGGCCGATGAGATCAGTATTTCGGGGATCATCGAACCCTATCAGGATGTGGCCCTGGGGATTGCCGCCACCGGCCGGGTGGCGAAGATTCATGTCGCCGAGGGAGCCTGGGTCAAGAAGGGGGCGGTCATTCTCGAGCTGGACAAACGGGTCGAGGAGCTGGAAGTTGAGCGCCGCAAGCTGATCTGGCAGAGCAAGGTGGAGGTCGAGTCGGCCGCCAAGCAGGTCAAAACCCTGGAGCTGCACCTGAAAACCTCCCGGGAGCTGTTTACCTCCACCGGTTCGGTGAACCGGGAAGAGCTGGAGAAGCAGGAACTCGAATTCACCCAGGCCAAGGCCGAACTGGAGCGGCTGGAAAGCAGCGAAGCCCGGGAGGAAGTGGAGTACAACATCGCCCGGGAGCAGCTCGCCAACCGGATCCTGCGCGCCCCCTTCTCCGGAGCGATCGCCGAACTGATGGTCGGCACCGGCGACAAGTGCGAAGTGGATAAACCCCTGGCCCGGCTGGTCGACACCAGTCGCGGCATTCTGGTGGCCAACCTCGAAATGGGGGCCCTCGGCCAACTCAAGGTGGGCAAGGCGGTGGATGTGCAGCTGCAGATCGGCGGGGAAGGGGTGAGCCTCCCGGGGGAGATCAGCTTCATCAGCCCGGTGGTCGATCCGGCCAGCGGCCTGCGCAAGGTCAAGGCGGTCTTCAGCGCCAAAAATCGTAAAATCGTTCCGGGCGTAGCCGGGGCGATGCTTGTGACCCTGCCGTAAAGGAAAGAGACCCGATTTTGGATGCAGCCAGCGCGATCAAAAATCTCCATCGTTTTTCCGATCATCCGGCCCGGTTCTGGCCGGCCTTCCTGGAGTGCGCCTGCTGGCAGGCCGGCGCCGCGGCCGGGCTGCTGCTGACCCGCAAACCCAACCCCGGCAACTGGAAACAGCTCTGTCTCTGGAGCGCCAACCCCGCCCGCCCCCTCTCCCCCGGCCTGCTCGCTGCCGCCGAACAGCTGGCCGAAATCGCGCTGCAGCAGGGGTGCGCCTGGGCTCCTGTTCCGGCCGGCGCCGGGCAGCCGGCCGGTCTGACCCTGTTCGGCCTGCGGCTGCTGGAGGAGGATCAGCAGCAGTCGAGCGTCGCGGTCTTTTTCGCCGCCGAGGCGCTGCCGGGAGAGATCAGCCAGACCCTCTCCCGACTGCCGCTGCTGGCCGAAGTGCCGGCCAGCTATCAGCGCCAGCGGGCATCGCGGCTGGCGCTGCAGGAGCTGGCCGCAGCCGGCGAAACCCTCGACCTGATGATTCTGCTCAACGCCGAAACCAGCTACCTGGCCGCGGCCATGACCCTGGTCAACGAAACCGCCGCCCGCAGCCGCTGCTCCCGGGTGAGTCTCGGCTGGCTGGAAAAGGGTTATGTGAAGCTGCAGGCGATCAGCCACATGGAGCGCTTCGAGCCGAAGATGGAGATCGTCGGCCAGCTCGAAAGGGCGATGGAAGAGGCTCTCGATCAGGATCAGGAAATCCTCCTCCCCCCCGTCGACCCCAGCGACGCGGTCATTCGCGATCACCAGCTGTTCGCCGCCGAGCAGAATCTGCAATGCCTGCTCTCCCTGCCGATCCGCCTCGACGGCGAGCCAGTGGGGGTGCTGAGCTGCGAGCGGCAGCAGCCGGCCTTCAGCGAACAGGAGGTTCTCGCCCTGCGGGTGCTCTGCGATCAGGCCGCCCGCCGCCTCGGCGACCTCAAGGCCGCCGACCGCCCCTGGAAGGAGAAACTGACCGACGGAGTGCGCGGCCAGGCCGAGTCCCTGGTCGGGCCAGAGAACACCCTGCCCAAGGCCGCCGGGGTGCTGGTCTGCCTGCTGCTGGCGGGGATGATCCTGTTCAAGATGCCCTACCGGGTCGAGGCGCCGTTTATTCTCAAGAGCGACGACGTCCGCCAGGTCTCCGTCGCCTTCCCCGGCTATATCGACGAAGTCCAGGTCAAGATCGGCCAGCAGGTGCGGGAAGGCGATCCCCTGCTCTCCCTCGACAGCGACGATCTGCTGCTGGAGGAGTCGGCGGCGGTGGCCAACCAGATCCGCTATCTGCGCGAGGCCGAGAAATCCCGGGCCTTCGGCGCCCTGGTCGACATGCAGATCGCCCAGGCCCAGGCCGATCAGGCCGGAGCGCAACTGGAGCTGGTCCGCTACCGCCTGGGCCAGGCGCAGCTGCGCTCTCCGATCAACGGTATCGTGGTCGAGGGGGACCTGGAAGAGCTGCGCGGCGCCCCGGTCGACAAGGGGCAGGTGCTGTTCAAGGTCGCCCGCAACGAAAAACTCTTCGCCCAACTCAAGCTCAACGAACGGGATATTCACGCACTCGCCGTCGGCCAGCAAGGCGAAATCGCCTTCGTCAGCCAGCCGAAGCAAAGTTTCGCGATCAAGGTGGAGCGGATCGACCCGGTGGCCCAGGCTGGCGAGGAGGGGAACCTGTTCCAGGTCCGCGCCATCGCCAGCGAGACCGCCCCCGCCTGGTGGCGCCCGGGAATGAGCGGCATCGCCAAGGTCGAGGTCGGCCAGCGGCGGATCCTCTGGGTTCTGACCCACCGCAGCCTCGATTTTCTGCGCCTGAAGCTGTGGATTTAAGCGATGTCACCTTCCGGTCGCACCTTCAGCGAATCCTGGCACCGGGTGGCCGAGCTGCGCATCGGCCTGCGGCCGACGGTGCGGGTGCGCCGGCAGCTGTTCCGGGGGGAGCGCTGGTATCTGCTCCACGATCCCTTCAACAACAACTTCTTCCGCCTCGGCCCCGAAGCCCACGCTTTCGTCATCCGCCTCGACCCGCAGCGCAGCGTCGCCCAGGTCTGGGAGGAGTGCCTGGAGCGCAGCCCCGACGGCGCCCCGGGACAGGACGATGTGATTCAGCTGCTCGGCCAGCTCTACTTTGCCAACCTGCTCTTCTGTGATCTCCCCGCCGACAGCGCCCGGCTGTTCGAGCGCTATTCCGACCGCCGGCAGCGGGAGATCCGTTCCAAATTCACCAACCTGATGTTTATCCGCCTGCCGCTGTTCGACCCGGAGCGGCTGCTGCAGCGCGCCTTGCCGCTGATCCGCTGGCTGACCGGGCCGCTGGCGGTGGCCCTCTGGCTGCTGCTGGCGTTGCTGGCCGGCAAGGGGGTGATCGAGCATTGGGATGGCCTGGCCCGGGAAGCCCGCAACCTGCTGGCCTTCGACAACCTGATCCCCCTCTACGCCGGCCTGATACTGGTCAAGGTTTTGCACGAACTCGGTCACGCCGCGGTCTGCAAACGCTTTGGCGGCGAGGTCCACACCCTGGGGGTGATGCTGATGGTCTTCACCCCCCTCCCCTACATGGACGCCACCTCCAGCTGGTCCTTCCGCAGCCGCCGCCAGCGCATTCTGGTGAGTTCAGCGGGGATGATTTTCGAGCTCTTCGCCGCCTTCGGCGCCGCCCTGATCTGGGCCAACTCCGGCCCCGGGGTGCTGCACAGCGTCGCCTTCAACATGATGTTCGTCGCCTCGGTCTCGACCCTGGTCTTCAACATCAACCCGCTGCTGCGCTACGACGGCTACTACATCCTCTCCGACCTGCTCGGCATCCCCAACCTCAACTCCCGCGCCACCACCCAGCTCAAATTCCTGGCCGAGCGTCACCTGTTCGGCTGCGAGGAGCAGCAATCCCCGGCCCGCAGCCAGCGTGAAGGGTATTGGCTCACCGGCTACGGCCTGCTCGCCGGTCTCTACCGGGTGATCGTCTATGGCGGCATCATTCTGTTCGTGGCCGACCGCTTTCTGCTCGCCGGCCTGCTCATGGCGCTGTTCTGCATCGTCACCTGGGGGATCATCCCCCTCGGGCGGTTCGCCAACTACCTCGCCGCCAGCCCCAAGCTGGCCCGCAACCGCCAGCGCGCCGTCGGCCTCAGCCTGGGCGCCGTCTCCCTGACCCTGCTGTTTCTGGCCCTGGTCCCCTTTCCGAGCGGCTTCCGGGCCCCGGGGATCGTCGAAGCCCAAACCTACCTGCGGGTCGCCAACGAAACTCCCGGGCAACTGCTCGAGGTGTTGGCCCCGAGCGGGACGCAGGTGGTGCGGGGGACGCCGCTGCTGCGGCTGGAAAACCCGGAACTCGACTGGGAACTGCGGGTGGTCGATGGCCAGCGCGCGGAAATTCTCGCCCTGCGGCAGCAGAGCATCGTTTTGAAGGGGGATGCCGAGCGGCAGATGTTACAGCAGCGGCTCACCGCCCTGGAGGGGCGGCGGGAGAAGCTGGAGCGCCAGCAACAGGCGCTGCTGGTCAAGGCGGCAGAGGCCGGCCTCTGGATTGCGCCGGAGAGCCCTGCGCTGGTCGGTTCCTGGCTGCAGCGGGGGGCGGAGCTGGGGGTGATTCTCGATCCGGCCGACTTCCGCTTCTCGGCGGTGGTCTCCCAGGAGGAAGCGGCCAACCTGTTCAGCGGCCAGATTTCCGGCACCGCCCAGGTGCGCTTGAACGGTCAGGCGGACTCGCCGCTGGCGGTGCGCCAGTACAAGTTCATCCCCTTCCAGCACGAGCGGCTCCCCTCGGCAGCCCTGGGCTGGCTGGCCGGCGGCGAAGTTCCGGTCTCCGGCAAGGATGAGCGCGGCCTGCAGACCGTCGAGCCCTTCTTCCAGATCTACGCCGAGCTGCAAAGCCCAGAGGCGCCCCCTCTCTATCACGGCCAGTCGGGGCAGATCCGCTTCTCTCTGCCGGCCGAACCGCTGCTCAGCCAGTGGGGGCGCAAGCTGCGGCAACTGCTGCAGAAACGCTACCAGACATGAGACTGCCGGCGCAGGATCACCGGGCCACCCGGATTCAGACTCCCGGCAAGCTCCCCAAGGGGCTCGACCGCTCCCTGCACGATCTGCTCGGCCGGGTCCGCGGCAGCCGCCGCAGCCTGCAACGGTTGCAGGCCGAGGCCGAACAGATCGTCACCACCTCGCTGCAACACCGCCAGCTCTCCGACCAACGGCTGAAAGAGCAGCTGCAGCAGCTGGCGATCCAGTTCCGTCGGCGCAAAAAAGGCTACGAAGCCCTGGTCCCCGTGGCTCTGGCGCTGCTGGCCGAAGCCGCCGAGCGCAGCCTTGGAATGCGCCCCTACCCGGTGCAGATGCTCGGCGCCCTCGCCATCCACCACGGCTTTCTGGCGGAAATGGCCACCGGCGAGGGGAAGACCCTCACCGCCTGCTTCCCCGCCATCCTTACCGGCTGGTCCGGCCGTCCCTGCCACATCATCACTGCCAACGACTACCTCGCCGGCCGCGATGCCGAGGTGATGGCTCCGCTCTATGCCTACGCCCAGCTCTCCGTCGGCTGGGTCGGCGGTGAGATGGAGTCGGAGCAGCGCCGCGCCAACTACGCCAAAGCGGTGGTCTACACCACCAGCAAGGAGTTGCTGGCCGACTTTCTCCGCGACCGGCTGCAACCTGGGGCGACCGGCGATGCCGCCCGCCGCCAGCTGCGCAAGCTGCTGCAGCCCCGCAACCGCCAGAGCGATGGCCGGGTGATGCGCGGCCTCGACACCGCCATCATCGATGAAGCCGACAGCGTGCTGATCGATGAAGCGGTCACCCCCTTGATCATCTCCCATCCCCAGGCCAACGCCCCCCTCACCGCCGCCTGCCGCCTGGCCCATCAGATCGCCGCCGAACTCACCCCCGGGGTCGATTATCGCCTCGACCCCCGCTACCGGGAAATCCGCCTGACCGAGCCGGGACGCGGCCGGATCGAGGCGGCCGCGACCGAACTCCCCGGGCTCTGGCGCGGCAGCGCCCGCCGGGAAGAGTTGATCGTCACCGCCCTTACCGCGCGGGAAATGTATCAACGGGGGAAACAGTACGTGGTCGAGGAGGGGAAGGTGGTGATCGTCGATGAGTTCACCGGCCGGCTGATGCCCGAGCGCAGCTGGCGCCAGGGACTGCACCAGGCGGTGGAGTGCCGGGAAGGGCTGGAGCTCTCCGACCCCAGCGAAACCCTGGCGCGGCTCAGCTTTCAGCGCTTCTTCCGCTTTTTCCGCCAACTGGGGGGGATGACCGGGACCGCCCGGGAGGCGGCCGGGGAGTTCTGGCATATCTACAATCTGCCGGTGCTGGCCATCCCCACCCACAAGCCCTGCCTGCGCCAGCTGCTGCCGCAACAGGTCTACCCCGACCGCAGCAGCAAATGGCAGGCGATTGCCGAGGAGGTCAAAGCCCATCACGCCAGCGGCCGGCCGGTGCTGGTCGGCACCCGCAATGTGGCCGCCAGTGAAGAGCTCGCCGCCATGCTTGGCGATCAGGGGATTGCCTGCCAGCTGCTCAACGCCGTCAACCACAAGCAGGAAGCCCAGATCATCGCCGCCGCCGGGCTGCAGGGGGCGGTCACCATCGCCACCAACATGGCCGGCCGTGGCACCGACATCCGCCTCGGGCGGGGGGTGGCGGAGCTGGGCGGCCTGCACGTGATCGTCTCCGAGCTGCACGAATCCCGCCGCATCGACCGCCAGCTCTTCGGCCGCTGCTCCCGCCAGGGCGAACCCGGCAGCGCCCGCGCCTACATCAGCCTCGACGATGAACTGTTGCAGCGCTTCACCCCACCCCCAGCCCGCAAGCTGCTCGGCCAGGCACTGCTGAAAAATCGCCGCGGCGCCGCCCTGCTCACCGAAAAGTCCATCTCCCTCGCCCAACAGGCCGCCCAACGCCTGGCCTTCCAGCAACGCAAAACCGTGCTGCAGACCGACGACTGGCTCACCGACGCCCTCTCCTTCGCCCGCACTGAGGTGGAGAGTTAACGGGCTCGAAGCTCAATCCTCCCCGCCGCCTGACCCTTCTCCGCCATCCCCGATCAAGGGCAACATCTTCTCCAGCTGAAAATAAACGATAAATTTTGGACCCCTGGCCTGGTCCTCGGCTGGCGACAGGCAGCGGCGGGTCATCTCCTGCAGCAGCTCCGGGTTGTCGTCCTCCCGGAGTTTTTTCAGGAACAGCCGGACTCCGCGATAGCCAGGACCACCTTCCCGGAACAGATAGACGGCGTAAGGATTCTGCTGCAGGTTATGGTGGGTCAGCCGCTCCCGCATGATCATGGCGATGGTGCCGTCGGCCATGATGTGGGGGCGGGCATAAATGGCGGCATCGACCCGTCCCTCCCGGTCCGCCGTCGACAGCACTCCAGTCCCTTTACTGTTCGCGAAATATTCTCCCAAATCCATTCCGGTCTCCTTTTCTGGTTAAGTTTACTTTACTGCTTCCGGACGAAAATACTGCCGGCACAGCTGGGGAATTTGTTCCAGCTCGGTGCAGATGATCAGGTTCTGCAACCGAACCCCGTCCCGCAGCGCAAATCCCCCGGCCAGCAACTTGATCTTCGAATCGACACTCCTGCGCAGGCTGGCCAGATCCTGCTTGGCCTGGCGGGTTGAATAATGGGCGCTGAAGGAGAGCGCGACCGCCGCGACCTGGAGCTCCGCAGCCAGGGTCGGCACTTCCGTCAGCGGCAACTCGTCATTGACCAGCAGGCAGTCGATCCCCTGGTCGTGAAACAGGGCCGCAGCCAGCAGCAGGCCGAGCTTATGCCGCTCGCCGCTGAGGGTCAGAAACAGCATCCGCGGGCGGCTATCCCCTTGGGGCAGGGGGGTCAAGCGGGCCTTGAGCAGCTCTTGCAGGCGGTCGGCGACCAGGTGCTCCCGGGCAATGCTGACCCAGCCTTCGGTCCAGCCGCGATCGAGGGTCTGCAGCAGGGGGACGGCAAAGCGATGGACGAACTCGCTCAAGCCCAATTGCTGCAATCGCTCCTGCATCACCCGGCCGACCTGATCGGGGGGCAGCTCGGCCACCAGGCGCTGCAGCTCGCTGTCCAGCGGCAGCGCCTGCCCGAGGTGCTGGGCCAGCAACTCCTGGCGCGCCTGGTCATCCAGGGCAAAAATCTTCGCCGGCCGGATGCCGAAACTTTGCAGCTTGACCACCACCCGCAGCGCTTCGGCCTGTTGCGCCGAATAACTGCGATGGCCGCGGGTATCGCGCTCGGGAAGGGGGCAGCCGTAGCGCCGCTCCCAGATACGCAGGGTGTCGACGCCGATGCCAATTTCTTTGCTGAGTTGCTGAATTGTCATTTCTTGTCCTAGACAAAATTGCATTTGTGTGAATAATATACGAAAAGGAAATTTTTTCAAGCAGGGAATTTCACCCTGCAGCGGGGAGGAGATCCATGGATAACAAACTCGAACAACTGCTGTTCACCTTTCTCGGCGCCGCCCTGATGGTAAAAGAGAAGCTGGAAACCGGCAACGAGGAGATGAAGGGCTGGCAGGAGAAAAGCGAAGCCCAGGCCCGGGCGTGTCTCGACGACATGGCCGAGCGCGGCGAAAGCGAGAAGGAGAAAGTGAGAAACATGTTCAAGCAGATGCTCAAAGAGGTCATCGAAGAGCTGAACCTGGCGACCAAAGAGGATCTGGAAAAACTGAAACACGAGCTGGGGAAGTGACTTGATCCGCCGTTGTCTGATCGCCCTTTATCTCTGCCGGCCGCAGCGCAGTTACGGGATTTTCCGTTTTCTGCTCAGCGTGTTCCTGCTCTTCCGCCGCCGGCCCCGTTGGCTGCTCTGGCGGCCGCTGGCTCCGGCAGAGCTGGTGGAGTCGGTTCGCTCCCTCGGCGCCAGTTTTCTCAAGCTGGCGCAGGTGCTGGCGACCCGGGCCGATTTTTTCGATGAAGACTACCTGCGGGAGCTGCGCCAACTCCACGACCGGATGCCGGCGATGAGCGACACCGACCGCCAACGGGCCTTCCGGCGGGCCTTTGCCGATCCCGAGGTCTTCAGCGCCTTCGATCAGGTCCCTCTGGCGAGCGCCTCCATCGGCCAGGTGCACAAGGCGACCCTGCGCAGCAGCGGCCAGGTGGTGGCGGTGAAGCTGCTGCGGGATAATATTCAATTCCAGGTCCGGGTCGACATCCTGCTGCTGACCCTGTTCCTGAAACTCCTCCGCCCGCTGTTTACCGATCAGACCCGCAACTCCATCGAAGCGGTACTGCAGGCCTTCAGCCGGGTGATCAAGCAGGAAGTGAGCATGCTGCAGGAGCTGGCCAATCTGCAACTCTTCCGCCGGGTCTATGCCGATTCGGGGGTGCGCTTCCCGGTTCCCTATCCGGAGTACTGCTCCGATGACGCCCTGGTGATGAGCTTCGAGGAGGGGGTGCGGTTCGACGATGTGGCGGCGATGGCCAAGCTGGAGGTCGGGTTTGCCGAGCTGATGCAGCAACTGGTGCTATTTTACACCGAACAGATGCTGGTCAAGGGTTTGTTTCATGCCGACCCCCATCCGGGCAATCTGCTGGTCAGCCCGGCCGGCGAACTGATCCTGCTCGACTTCGGCATGGTCAGCCGGATTCCCAAAAGCATGCGCACGGCGATGATCTACGCCGTCAAGGCGGCCTATGAGCGGGATTTCGACCTACTGGTCAGCGCCACTTGCAAAATGGGGATTCTCACCGAGGAATCCGACCCTGCGGCCTTGAGCAGCGTGGCCGAACAGCTGTTCGAAATCTTCGACAGTGCCCATCTCGATGCCTCGAGCATGCAGGAATTGGCCTTCGGGGTTCTCGATGTCCTGCACGATCAACCCTTCAAACTGCCCCAGGACGTCATTTACGTGATGCGGGTCAGTTCGCTGATCGAAGGGCTCGGCACCCGGCACATCCAGAATTTCAACGGCATCAAGGATGTTCTGCCGATTCTGCAGCGCAACCTCCCCCGCGCGCTGGGCGAAGATGGCCTTTCGCTGGAGACGCTGCGCCGGGAGTTTCTGCAACTGCCGATGACAGCCATAAAAACCCGCAGGCTGGTGGAATTGGCGGAGCAGGGGGAACTGGTGGTGCGAATGGCCCCGGCGGATCGGAAATTTCTGTTGGAGCGGCTGGAGAATAACCTGCAAGCCCTCGGTTGGCTGATATTCTTTTTAGCACTGGGCTTCTATTTCCAAGGGCTGCCCCAGCCCTGGGCACTGCCGCTCTCGGTAGCCTTCCTGATGATCGCACCCCTGACCTTGCTCAAGCGAAGGTGAACTGTATGCAAATCAGCAAAGTCATTAACGCACCGCAGCAGAGGGTGTGAAACATCCTCACTGACACCAGGCTCTGGCCCCTCTGGGGTTCATCGATCAACGCGGTCGATGCGCCCCCACGGCACTGACTAAACTCATGGGGATCACCCCCAAACTTTCGCACAGGAGCCAATCAATCCGATGAAACCTTCGATCTTGTTGCTCAGTCTGATGTTGCTGGCCGGATGCGCCCGCCCCCCGAAGGGGATCCAACCGGTCGAAAGCTTTGACCTCGGACGCTACCTGGGAACCTGGTACGAAATCGCCCGCCTCGATCACCGCTTCGAGCGAGGGCTCACCCATGTTTCGGCCGAATACAGCCTGCGACCGGATGGCGGGGTCAAGGTCTTGAATCGTGGATACAAACCCAAGAGAGGTGAGTGGAAGGAGGCCACCGGTCGGGCTTATCTGCTCGGAACGCCCCAGCAGGCCAGCTTGAAGGTGAGCTTTTTCTGGCCATTTTATGCCGGCTATCACGTCATCGACCTCGACCTGGAACACTATTCCTACGCGCTGGTCTGCGGACCCGACCGGGATTACCTCTGGATTTTATCCCGGACTCGAACCCTTGACGCCGTGGTGACCGAGCAACTGGTCGCCAAGGCCAAAGCGCTGGGATTCGGGACAGAGAAATTGATTTATGTCGATCAGCAGAACGCACCGGACGGGGGTTGACTGGAACCGATCCTGCAGCCAGGGGACGGGTCAGGGGCAAGCACTCAACGAAAAAATCGGGGGAAACCCGAAGGTTTCCCCCAAGAACAGGAGAGAGTGTGAGCAGGACAGCTCACGGGTGCTTTCCCGACCCCCGACGGGAAAGTTTGGCCAGAAGAACCTCTGCGCTGGTTCTTCTTGTTCTGTGCGATGGGTCGGACTTCGGTCTAGAAGTTAATGATGCCGCCGAGGGCGATGGTATTAGTCTCTTCTTCGGCATTGCCGATTGAGATAGTATTGACGTTGTATTCGGCCACCAGTTTGAGGTTGTCGTTGATGGAATAGAAAACGGCGCCGGTTACGGTCTCGTTCTCCCAGGAGGGGGCGGCCTCAAGCTCGTTTCTGCCGTAAGAACCGACAAACCTGGCCGGGCCGACAGTATAGGAGGCCTGCAGCAGGAAGCCGTTGCTGTCGACTTCATCCCCTGCCTGGATGAGCGGCAGCCCCAGGGTGGTATCCGGGCCGGGACCGAGCAGAAAACCGAGTCCGGAAGCATTAAAGCCCGAAGCGTGAAGTCCTAGAGCGGCAATTTGAGCCTGGATCCCGTAGGAGAGGCCTTGGGAGCTGACGTCAGCCCCGGTGGCGCTTTCGGACTTCTGGGTAAGAAACCCCAGCCAGGGAGTCACGCAAACAAGATCGTCCTTGTAAATGTAGGTCAGCTCACCTTCCAGGCGCGGCAACTTCTCTTCGCCGGCCGCTGTGGTGCGGGAGGGGTCAATAATGCCGACCGCCAGTTTGAACCCCGCCAGCTCGGGCGAGCGGTAGGTGATCTGCGCCGAGGGCATGGGATAGGTATAACCTGTGCCGATGTTGCCGAAGGAGACCCCTGTACCATCGATCAACCCCAGGGTGTCGCTGACGTTTCCGTAACCGAGCAGAATTTCATCTTTAAAGATGTTGGAGCGATTGAACAGGGTGAAGTCCTTGCCGATCAGCACCTGCCCCCAGTGAGCATCCACCGTGCCGTAGAACTGGCGGACGTCGATCCCGGTCTCGGTGAGGTTGTTGTCGCTGTCGTTGATGGTGACCCAGAAGGAGGAGCGGCCGCCGAGTTTGAGCTCACCGGTCTGCTTGCCGAAATTGAAACCGATCCAGTTGGGCAGAAATCCCATCTTGACCCGGGACTGCTGGCGGTCAACGCCCCCGGCCGCCTCCGCCGCAGCGTTCTTTTCGCTGTCACTATAGACGTAGAAGGTATTGAAGGAACCATCGGTGGAGAAGGTCGTTCCTTCCTTGTCGTAAAGGGTGATGGCGGCCGAGGCGGGGAGGCTGAGGGCCAGGGCCGCAAGGACCGCGACCAAGCCGCTTAAAAGTTGTACTGGCTTCATATATTCCTGAGTCCGTGAGATCACAGTCGAAGAAAATACTGCGAATGCACATAAGGTGCTGATTTGCCACGATAATTATGCTACGCTGCAACCCGTCAACAACTCACTTGGCGGGTGAATTTCATGAAACGT
>Ga0209231_1000090_pt1 | contig 64641 bp, 39 predicted proteins | sample Deesub45470m_DNA_FD_188086 | JGI IMG/M metagenome (GOLD analysis project Ga0209231, IMG submission 188086) | Deep subsurface microbial communities from North Pacific Ocean - 450_OLKR46/470m Metagenome (SPAdes) (version 2) | ecosystem: Environmental > Terrestrial > Deep subsurface > Unclassified ... | reverse complement strand
TTCCCATTCCGAACAGAGAAGTTAAGCCCAATAGCGCAGATGGTACTGGGGTAACACCTGGAAGAGTATGTCGTTGCCATTCTTTTAAAACCCTTATCCTAACAGATAAGGGTTTTTTTGTTTTATAAAGCTTCATAAGTCATTTTTATGAATGAGTTATTATATAAATAAAATTAATCTCACTATAAAAAGCACTATTTTTTAATTGTAATTACTACAAAATCAGATATTAAGATGTGTTTATTAAATAAAACTGTTTTAACTCAATAAAAACCCTATTAATATCAAAAACAAGTCTATTTTTGCAGCCTTAAAAAAAATATATGCAATCAATCAGAAACATCGCTATTATAGCACACGTTGACCACGGAAAGACCACATTAGTTGACAAAATTATTGATCAATGTAAAGTATTTGACGATAGAGTAGAACGTACAGAATTACTATTAGATAATAATGATTTAGAAAGAGAAAGAGGTATTACTATCTTATCTAAAAATGTTAGTGTTACTTATAACGGTGTAAAAATTAATGTAATTGATACTCCTGGTCACGCTGACTTTGGCGGTGAAGTAGAACGAGTATTGAAAATGGCTGATGGTGTATTGCTTTTAGTTGATGCTTTTGAAGGAGCAATGCCTCAAACAAGGTTTGTTTTAGGAAAAGCATTAGAATTAGGTTTGAAACCAATAGTTGTCGTAAATAAAGTAGATAAAGATAATTGTACGCCTGATTTGGTTCAAGAATCTATTTTTGATTTAATGTTTAGCTTAGATGCTACTGAAGATCAATTGAACTTCCCGACTATTTACGGTTCAGCTAAAAATGGTTGGATGAGTACCGACCATAAAAAACCTACAGAAAATATTATTCCTTTGTTGGATGCTATTATAGAAACTATTCCTGAAGCTCCATACCAAGAAGGAACACCTCAAATGCAAATAACCTCTTTAGATTTCTCTAAATTCGTAGGTAGAATTGCTATTGGTAGAATTTTTAGAGGTGATTTAGAAGAAAATAAAGATTACACTATTTGCAAACAAGGGGGAGTTAAGAAGAAAATCCGTATTAAAGAATTGTACGTTTTTGAAGGAATGGGGAAGGTGAGAGTTCAAAAAGCTAGAAGTGGTGATATTTGTGCTATTGTAGGTATTGAAGATTTTGAAATTGGAGATACTATTGCGGATTTAACTAATCCTGAAGAACTTACTAGAATTGCTATAGATGAACCTACGATGAGTATGTTGTTCACCATAAATACTTCTCCATTTTTTGGTAAAGAAGGAAAATTTGTAACTTCTCGTCATTTAAGAGATAGACTTTATTTGGAGCTTGAGAAAAACTTAGCCATGCGTGTTGAGGAAACAAGTTCTGAAGATAAATTTATTGTTTTTGGTAGAGGTGTACTTCACTTGTCTGTTTTAATTGAAACAATGAGAAGAGAAGGTTATGAATTACAAGTAGGAAAACCACAGGTACTTTATAAAGAAATTGACGGTAAAAAACATGAGCCTTACGAAACGTTGGTGGTAGATGTTCCTGAAGAATTTGCAAGTAAAGCAATTGATTTAGTTACACAACGTAAAGGAGATATGTTAGTAATGGAGCCAAAAGGCGATTTACAACATTTAGAGTTTGATATCCCATCAAGAGGTTTAATTGGTTTAAGAAATAATATGCTTACTGCAACAGCTGGAAATGCTGTAATGACGCATCGTTTTAGAGAATTCGGACCTTACAAAGGTGATATTCCGGAAAGAAATAAAGGTTCTTTAATTTCTATGGAAGCAGGACCTTCAACAGCATTTGCTATTAATAGATTACAAGATAGAGGTAGATTTTTTATTGAACCAGGAGATGTAATTTATAAAGGACAAGTAGTAGGAGAGCATACTAGAGATAACGATTTAGAGGTGAATTTAGTTAAAGGAAAGCAGTTAACAAACATGCGTAAATCTGGTTCTGATGAGGCCGTAAAAATAGCTCCTAAAGTTAAATTTTCATTAGAAGAAGCTATGGAGTTTATCCAAGCAGATGAATATTTGGAAGTTACACCACTTAGTTTAAGAATGAGAAAAATAAAATAAGCTTTTAAGTACTTTTATTCTCTGAATTGACATTATTCATGTTTTAAACGTGTTTTTTTTAATAAATTTGCATCACTATATAAATAGTTTGCTTTATCAAATTTATTTCATATAGTTGTTGATATTATTACTGAAGAAACAGAAGGATGAACAAAATAATAGGAGTAGAGTTAAGCCATAGATTTGCCCCCATAGCTGTTAGAGAAAGATTAGCACTAAATACGGAACAAACCAAAGAAGCATTAAGAGGTTTAAAAAATGAATTGGAGGAAGTATTTATTATTTCTACTTGCAACCGTTTGTCTATCTATGCTTTTGGCGAAAGCTACGAACCTATTTTAAATTATTTTGATCAGTTTGGTAACTATCGCCAATACTTATCTATTCTTCCTGATAGTGAAATTTCCATAAGAAACTTATTTTCAACTGCTGCCGGCTTAGAGTCTCAGGCTGTTGGAGAACATCAAATTATAGGTCAGATTAAGAGTGCTTTAATGTTAGCACGAAAAGAAAACACTATAGGAGCTGTGTTGGATGAATTAATAAGACATTCTATCCATACAGGAAAAAAAGTACGACAAGAAACGAATATTGGTAAGTTCTCTGCATCTTTAGCTACAGTTGGGTTTGAGTTGATAGATAAAGAAGGATATAAGTTTAAAGATTCTACATTTTTGGTTATTGGTACCGGAAATATGGCAAATCTTATCAATACGGTTTTAGATAGAACACCAATAAAAAAATTATATGTAGCCAGTCATGATTTTGATAGAGCAAAAGAAATGGCTACAGAATGGAATGGAGAGGCAGTGCAGATGAGTAATATGCATGCTGCATTATCTGAAGCTAATATAGTTATTGGCGGAACTCAAGGGGAGATTAATTTACTTCATGAGGAAACCATGGCAGAAAGCAAATGCCCTAGAGCTAACTTTGCACTTCAAACAGGAGATTGTAAATTATTTTTGGACTTTGGTGTTCCTAGAAATTTTAACCCTAGCTTAAAAAATCACGATAATATTAAGTTATTTGACTTAGATGATATAAAGAAAATTACTTATGACGGTTTGTTAAAACGTTATGATGAAATTCCATTAGCCAGAACCATTGTAAACAAAGAAGTAGAATGGTTTTCTATTTGGTTAAAAAATAGAAAGGTAGCTCCAGTTATAGAAGCTTATTGGAATAATTTAGATGAAATTAGAAATGAAGAACTGAAATGGTTATTACCAAAATTGGGTAATATAGATGAACATACTGAAATTATTCTTAAAAGATTTACGCACCGTTTGTTACGTAAAATTTCTAACCCATCTATTGAGGCGATAAAAGAAATGGCTCAAAACCTTCATGAAAAAGACAATCCTATCAATACAGCTAAAAATGTGTTGGCGATAAATGATGTTTCTATTTTCGTTCCTAAAAAGAAAATTATTGTTGGAACAAGAGGAAGCAAATTAGCGTTGACCCAAACCAATTGGGTAGTAGAGCAACTTAAAAAAATAGAGCCAAGCTATGAGTTTGAAACAAAAATTGTTAGAACAAGTGGAGATGATGGCGATATAAGCGTTGTTGGTGCTTTTACATCAGCCTTGCAACGTTCTATGTTGGCAGGAGAAATTGATATTGCGGTACATAGTTTTAAGGATGTACCTACTGAAGATGTTTTTGGATTAAGAGTAGTTCCCATTACTGAAAGAAGAGATGTAAGAGATGTGCTAATTTCTAAAAGCGGAAAAAAACTAATGGATTTGCCAGCAGGTTCTATTATAGGAACAGGAAGCTTACGAAGAAGTGTTCAGCTACAACAACTGCGTTCGGATTTAGAATACAAGTTTATTCAAGGGAATGTGGATAGCAGAATTAATCAAATGCACAAAGGAAACTATGATGCTATTATTTTAGCGGCTACAGGCTTGCAAAAAATGAACATGATAGATATTGCTACAGAAATTTTTGAGGTACAAGATATGCTTCCTGCTGTGGGTCAGGGAATTTTATCTATAGAGTTAATTGATGCTGAAGGATATATTTACGATTTGGTAAAACAATTAAAACATCAACCTACAAAAGATGCAGCAGATGCCGAAAGAGCATTTTTAATTGCTTTAGGAGGCGGATGTAATTTACCTATGGCAGCTTATGCTCAAGCAAATGAAAACAGCATTACCATAGATGGTATTTTTGCTGATAAAGATGGAAAATATTTTGCCAGAGATATCATTACCGGAGATATTAATCATAAGAAAGAGTTGGCAAGAGAATTAGCAGCTAAATTAAAAGCAAAAGTAGAAGCACTTCAGAATTCTAAGCTTGATGCCGTACAAAAATAAAACAGTATTAATTACACGATCAAAAGAACAATCAGCTGATTTTATTGAGCTGTTACAAAATAATTCCCTTGAAATTGTTTTACTTCCATTGATTGAATTTCAATCAATTAAAACATCTGAATTAAAGTCGTTGTTTAAAGAAAATTTTCCTTTTGATTGGATAATTTTTACTAGCCATAATGCAGTGAATTATTTTTTCAAAACCATTTCTCCAAAAAATATTAAAGGAATAAAAGTAGCGGCTGTTGGAAAAAAAACTGCTGAATCGCTGAGTAATTTTGGCGTAAAAACAGACTTTATTCCAAGTAATTTTACTGCAGAAACATTAGGAAATGAAATTCCTGTATTGCCCAACGAAAAAGTATTTATTCCTCATTCAGTATTATCAACTAACTATTTGGTGGAACAGCTTAACAATAAAAATGCATTGGTTGAAACGTTAGCAATTTACGATAACCAATTAGTAAGTTATTCACCAGCTGAATTGAGTAAAATTCTAAATAAGCCTATAGATATTATAACATTTACCAGTGGGTCTTGTGTTAAAGCATATATCAACAATAACATACATTTACCAAATGCAAAAATAATTTGTATTGGACCATCTACTGCTAAAGTAGCAGCAGAAAATAACTTAGAAGTTGCTGCTATTCCTAATGAGTTTACCATTGAAGGAATGGTAGAGGAGATAAAGAAATTAAGTTAAATTATTAAATAGATGAAAATAACACTAGGTTTTTCTCCTTGTCCAAACGATACCTTTATTTTTGATGCATTGGTGCATCATAAGATAGACACCGAAGGATTAGAGTTTGAGGTTGTTTTAGGAGATGTAGAAGAACTCAACTTAAAAGCATTTAACAAAGAGTTGGATGTAACTAAACTTAGTTATCATGCTTATGGATATTTAACAGATGATTACGTTTTGCTAGATTCAGGAAGTGCGTTGGGCAAAGGTTGTGGACCACTTTTAGTTCACAGTTCAACGTTTCAAGTTCAAAATTTAGAGAATTGCAGCATTGCGATTCCAGGAAAATACACCACGGCTAATTTTCTGTTAAGCATAGCTCATCCTGAGGCAACCAATAAAACCGAAATGCTTTTTTCTGACATTGAAAATGCTGTGCTTACTGGTCAAGTAGATGCAGGTTTGTTAATTCATGAAAACAGATTTACCTACGAACAGAAAGGTTTAAAAAAAATTATTGATTTAGGCGAATATTGGGAAAAAACTATTGGTGCTTTAATTCCTTTAGGTGGAATAGTCATGAAACGTTCTTTTGATGAAGCGACTATAAAAAAAGTAAACAGGTTGATTAGAAAAAGCATTGAATATGCTTATGAAAACGAAGGTGCTGCATTAACTTATATGCAGCAACACGCTCAGGAAATGGATGAACAAATAATGATGCAACATGTTGCTTTATATGTAAATAAATATTCTATTGATTTAGGAGAAGAGGGCAGAGCAGCTGTAACAAAAATGTTTAATTTAGCACAGCAAAAGGGAGTAATTCCTGAAATTGTAAATTCATTATTTGTTAATCGTTGATTGTTTTTAACTTTTAACCATTAACTTTTAACCATTAACTTTTAACATGATAGTAGTAACAGGAGCCGCAGGATTTATCGCCAGTTGTTTGGTAAGCCAACTCAACCAAGAGGGTTTTAAAGATATTATATTGGTAGATGATTTCTCTAAGGCTGAAAAAAATAAAAATTTTGAAGGAAAAACATACACCGATAAAATAGAACGTAAGGTTTTTTCTGAATGGTTAGACAACAATCATCAATTAGTTCAATTTGTATTTCATTTGGGAGCAAGAACGGATACTACAGAATTTAACAAAGCTATTTTTGATGAATTAAATTTAGACTATTCTAAAGAAATTTGGAATAAATGCGTGGAATATGGTTTACCTTTGGTTTATGCTTCATCAGCTGCAACTTATGGAATGGGAGAGTTAGGATATAAAGATGACCACAACATTATTGAATGCTTAAAACCACTCAATCCTTACGGAGAATCTAAAAATGATTTTGATAAATGGGTATTGAAACAAGAAAAACAGCCTTTCTTTTGGGCTGGATTAAAGTTTTTTAATGTTTACGGACCAAATGAATATCACAAAGGAAGAATGGCTTCGGTAATTTTTCATGCATTTAATCAAATTACCAAAACAGGTGAAATGAAGTTGTTTGCTTCACATCATCCAGATTATAGAGATGGTGAACAATTAAGAGATTTTGTTTATGTGAAAGATGTTGCTAACGTATGTTTATTTTTATTGAAACATAGAAAAGATTCAGGGATTTACAATTTGGGTTCAGGAAAAGCACGTACTTTTTTAGATTTAGTTAACAATACCTTTAAAGCTATGAATTTAACTTCAAAAGTGAGTTTTATTCCAACTCCTGAAGATATTAGGGATAAGTATCAATATTTTACAGAAGCAGATATGACTAAATTAAAGGCTATAGGTTACGACAAACCGTTTACTTCGTTGGAAGAAGGAGTGGAGGATTATGTGAAAAATTATTTAACAACGGCAACTTATTACTAAAAACTAACGTCATAGCAGCGTAAATGAAATTTTATATCGTTATATGATTTCAATTATTTTATTTATATTTACATCATTAAAACTAAAAACAACACAACTATGAAAAAAATTGGAATAATATTTATCGGTTTATTAATGGCTTCTCCATTGTTTAGCCAAAGCGATGTAAAACTTTCTGTATGCGGAAAAACTACCATAGAAATTAGCAGTTTAGATAAATGCAGATCTGTTGAAGTTGACCAAGATGGATTTAAAGTTTATGGGTTTACTGTTTCTTTTGAAACTGCTGATAAAAAAGTGATAAGATTTTCTTTAGAAAATAATGAAATTTTGGGAGATGCTTTAGAAGCAATAAAAAAACACCAACCTACATCAATAAAATTGAGTAACATTAACTTAATTAATGCTGGTGGAGAATCTGTTGAAATTTCGGATGTAACTATTGGATTGAAATAATAAATTAATAATTTATTCATAAAAAAAACCTAACAGATATCTGTTAGGTTTTTTTGTGCTTTTATATAAAAATGTTTTTTTACATGTGAATTACTTCATCGTAAGCAGCAGCTGCTGCTTCCATAACGGCTTCACTCATGGTTGGGTGAGGATGAACGGTTTTAATTAATTCGTGTCCTGTAGTTTCTAATTTTCTAACAGCCACTAATTCAGCAACCATTTCAGTTACGTTGTAACCTATCATGTGTCCACCTAAAAGTTCACCATATTTAGCATCAAAGATTAGTTTTACAAAACCATCTTTATGTCCGGCAGCACTAGCTTTACCGGATGCTGAGAATGGGAATTTACCCACTTTAACTTCGTATCCAGCTTCTTTAGCAGCTTTTTCTGTCATACCAACAGAAGCAACTTCTGGTGAGCAGTAAGTACATCCAGGAATGTTTCCATAATCTAATGGTTCAACATGCATCCCTTTAATTTTTTCTACACAAATAATTCCTTCAGCAGAAGCTACATGAGCTAAAGCAGGTCCAGGAACAACATCACCAATGGCAAAATAGCCTGGAATGTTAGTTTGGTAGTAATCGTTCACAATAATTTTATCTTTATCAGTAACAATACCCACTTCTTCTAAACCAATATTTTCGATATTAGACTTAATTCCAACAGCAGAAAGTACGATATCACAATCTATAATTTCTTCTCCTTTTTTAGTTTTCACAGTTACTTTACAACCTGCTCCTTTAGTGTCAACACTTTCTACAGAAGAACTCGTCATTACTTTTAAACCTGCTTTTTTGAACGAACGTTCTAATTGTTTAGAAACGTCTTCATCCTCTAATGGTACTATGTTAGGTAAGAATTCAACGATAGTTACATCAACACCCATAGCATTGTAGAAATAAGCAAACTCAGAACCAATAGCTCCAGAACCAACAACTACCATTTTTTTAGGTAATTTAGGTAAAGACATTGCTTCTCTATATCCTATAATTTTTTTGCCATCTTGAGGCAAGTTTGGTAATTCTCTTGAACGAGCTCCAGTAGCAATAATAATGTTGGTTGCAGCGTATTCAGTAACTTTTTTGTCGTCACTAGTAACATCTACTTTTTTACCTGGCTTAAGCTTAGCAGTTCCTTTAATAACGTCAATTTTATTCTTTTTCATTAAGAACTGAATGCCATTGCTCATTCCGTTGGCAACTTCACGACTTCTTTTAATAATAGCAGGAAAATCAGCATCAGCACCTTTAATGTTAATACCAAAATCTGAAGCGTGGTTGATGTATTCAAAAACGCTAGCACTTTTAAGAAGAGCTTTAGTAGGGATGCATCCCCAGTTCAAACAAATTCCTCCTAATTCTGCTTTTTCAATAATGGCGGTTTTCATTCCCAATTGAGAAGCTCTGATAGCAGCAACATAGCCACCTGGACCACTTCCTACTACAATTAAATCGTAACTCATATTTTTATTTTTTTAGTTTAACTTAAATAGACTGCGAATTTAGGAAAAAGTTGATTGAAACTAAAAATAATATACTAAATAATGAGAGGACTATCTTTAAGCGTAGCGCTTATTGTTGAGTAGTTGTATATTGGTCGAGTTGTTTTTTTAACTCTTCTTTAGAAATCATTCCGTTATGTTTCCATTTTTGTTCTCCGTTTACAAAAAGAATAAAAACAGGCACACCACTAATATCATAAGCTTTTGCAACTTCTTTACTTTTGTCAACATCAATTCTGTTAACTACAGCTTTGTTGGCATATTCTGTTTCAATTTCATCAATAACAGGAGCCATTTTTTTACATGGTGCACACCAAACAGTATGGAAATCTACTAAAACAGGTTTGTCAGTAGCAATCATAGCTTTAAAATCAGCTAAACTAATGGTTTGAATTTTTTCATCTGTAGCATTGCTTGGAGCAGTTAAAGGGTAGTTGTTGTTTTCCCAAGCCATTGTTCCACCGTCTAGGTTATATATTTTATCAAACCCATTTTTCTGAAGTAATTGAGCTGCCTGAGAACTTCTGCCACCAGATTTGCAATACACATAGATGGTTTTGTCTTTCTGCATCATGTTAATTTTTGCTTCAAAATCTTCATCATAAATATTGATGGTGCTAGCATTAGGGATATGTCCACTAGCAACTTCTTCGGGAGTTCTAACATCTAAAATAATTCCATCTTCTTTTTCTATTAACTCTTTAAAGGTAGCAGCATCCACATTTTTTATGAATTTTTCTGCTTGTGGAGCAGTTTGTTCAATAGGTGTTAGTTGTTTTGTAGTATCTGTCTGACTGTTTCCGCAGCTAGTAATAAATACTGCTGAAATGATAATTAAACTTAGTTGTTTCATATATTTTTATGATTTAAAAATGTTTGCACGAAATTAAAAAATATCGTTAGTATTATTTTAGATAGTTTAAGATTAAATGGTAAATTATCTTAATAAAGTTAAGGTACCTTTAAATGTTTCTGTTTTATCTGTGGTTATTTTAATGATATAAAAATAAGTTCCTTCGGGGCAAATAGCTCCTGAACTTGTTCTACCATTCCAAGCAGCATTAATATCAGAAGTTTCAAACATTAACATTCCCCAACGGTTATAAATTTGCATATCTAAATTGGTAACACCTGTACTTTCAATAAAGAAAACATCGTTATTTCCATCATTATTTGGGCTAAACACATTAGGAATAGTGAAAGATACAGGTATTTCTAAACAAGAATCTACAACAATATAGTTATTCATGGTAATAGTATCAGCTCCAAAAACATTGCTTACATAAAGTGTTACATCATAAGTTCCTGTGGAGTCATAACAAATTCCTTGTGGATGTTGTAGGGTAGAAGTAGTAGGTGAAGCTCCTTCAAATAACCATAGCCACGAAGTTGGAGTGTTGGTACTTAAGTCAGTAAAGTCGATACAATCATTTATACAAATAGTTGTATTAGTTGTATTTAAGTTTGCTGTAGGTATGCCACAACTAACAACAGTAACAATTACGTTATCTGTATTTTGGCAACCATTAGCATCTGTTCCTGTAACAGTATAAGTGGTAGTTGATGTAGGACTAACTGTATGCAATTGCCCAGCCCCTAAGCCATTATCCCAAGAATAAGTATTAGCACCCGAAGCAGTAATAGTTGCGGAGCTACCATTACAAATAGTGGTGTCATTACTAGCTACAACTGTGGGAAGAGGGTTAACCGTAATAAAGTTACTTATAAAGATAGAATCAGAACCATTGGTGTTGCTTACTACAAGAGCCACATCAAAAGTTCCTGCAGTTGGATAACAAATATTTGTTGGATTTTGTTGTGATGAAGTAGGAGTAGAAGAACCAAAGAAGTACCACAACCATCCAGTAGGAATGCTTGAACTTAAATCAGTAAAATTAATACATTCATTAATACAAATAGTAGAATCTGTAGCACTAAAACTAGCTGTAGGAGCTGTTCCGCAATTGGTAACAGTAACAATTACATTATCAGTATTCTGACAACCATTAACATCTGTTCCTGTAACAGCGTAGGTGGTAGTTGTTGTTGGGTTAACTGTATGCGATTGCCCAGCCCCTAAGCCATTATCCCAAGTATAAGTACTAGCTCCTGAAGCAGAAATAGTTGCAGAACTGCCATTACAAATGGTAGTATCATTACTTGCAACAACTGTAGGAAGAGGATTAATCGTAACAATTACGTTATCTGTATTTTGGCAACCATTAGCATCTGTTCCTGTAACAGTATAAGTGGTAGTTGATGTAGGACTAACTGTATGCAATTGCCCAGCCCCTAAGCCATTATCCCAAGAATAAGTATTAGCACCCGAAGCAGTAATAGTTGCGGAGCTACCATTACAAATAGTGGTGTCATTACTAGCTACAACTGTGGGAAGAGGGTTAACCGTAACAATTACGTTATCTGTATTTTGGCAACCATTAGCATCTGTACCTATAACAGTATAAGTGGTAGTTGATGTAGGACTAACTGTATGCAATTGCCCAGCCCCTAAGCCATTATCCCAAGTATAAGTACTAGCTCCTGAAGCAGAAATAGTTGCAGAACTGCCATTACAAATGGTAGTATCATTACTTGCAACAACTGTAGGAAGAGGATTAACCGTAACAATTACGTTATCTGTATTTTGGCACCCATTAGCATCTGTACCTGTAACAGTATAAGTGGTAGTTGATGTAGGATTAACTGTATGCGATTGCCCAGCCCCTAAACCATTATCCCAAGTATAAGAAGTAGCCCCCGAAGCAGAAATAGTTGCAGAGCTACCATTACAAATAGTAGTATCATTACTAGCTACAATTGTAGGAAGAGGGTTAACCGTAATAAAGTTGCTCATAAAGATAGAATCAGAACCATTGGTGTTGCTTACTACAAGAGCCACATCAAAAGTTCCTGCAGTTGGATAACAAATATTTGTTGGGTTTTGTTGTGATGAAGTAGGAGTAGAAGAACCAAAAAAGTACCACGACCAACTGGTAGGTGTTCCTGTACTTAAGTCAGTAAAGCTAATACAATCATTAATACATATTGTAGAATCTGAAGCACTTAAATTAGCAACAGGAAAATTACAAGGAACAACATAAGCTGTTACAGGAATTAAGTAAGGAGCCGGACAAGCTCTAACCCAATAAGTCGTGTTTGCTGTTAATGCAGGAGTTGTAAAGCTTGCACCTGTGTTAACTAAATTACCGTTAAATTGAGCATCAAACCATTCTATGGTTGTTCCGCTTGGAGGAGTTCCAATTAGTGATGCAGTTAATGTGGCACTTGAATTATTACAAGTAGAATCGTTATTTACAAGAATATCAAAACTATTAATGGTTTCGTTTGGTAAACCAACACCACCCATGGTAGCACCATTAGGAGAAAATTGAGATACAAAAGGTGAGTTAGTCACACCATTGATTCCTCCATTAGCAAATCGGTTGGGCGTTCCTGCTGAAATAGCAATGTAGCCACCGCCACCTCCACCACCAGGCCCTTCTCCTTCATCTATAGATGCAAAAGTACCAGCAACTAAAAATTGATTGCCACCATTACCACCATTAGCAGCAATACTATCTGTAACGATTACATTTCCTGTAGTTTTTAAAATGATGGCACCACCACCACCTGCACCTCCGGGGGCATCACCTCCGGCAAGTTGTCCAAAACCAGCAGTTCCGGGGTTAATGTCTACACCATTAGCTCCATGAGCAATAATTTTTCCAGCACCTGTAATATCAGCATAGGTAGATAAGAAGATAATTCCACCACCATTTCCACCATCTGTAGCATAAGCGTTATCTCCATCTCCGGCACCACCACCGCCTCCCATAAATATTTTTCCGGTAGAGTAATCTAATGGTCTTCCACCAAGCCCACCTGCTATTCGTCTATTATCACCGCCCCAATTTGTATTGCCCGGTGCTTCTGTAAGTTCATTTCTGTTATTTCTTAAAATAGAATAACCGCCTCTTCCTCCTCCGGAAGATATTGTTGTTGAAGATAAAATTGGTTCTAAGTTCCAAGCAGTAATGTAGTTGGCATTGCTGATGTCTGGATTTCCAACACCATCATTCCAGTTATTTATGTTACCAGCGTTGGCACCACCTCCTCCGCCTGCATTGTGGGCATTACCACCACCACCTGCATTGGCTGCTGCTCCTCTGCAATAACCGGCACCACCTGCATTAAAAGTAGCATAAATACTTTGATCTCCTGCAATTCCTTCTCCTTTTTCAGCTCCTTCTGCCTGATTAGCATCGGCATATCGTAGTCCTCCATAAACTGTCGAAAAACTAGTGGTTAAAGCAGTTCCTCCTCTAAAACCTAATCCAGTAACATCAATTTTACCACCTGCATTTATAGTTGTTTGACCTAATACTTCAACAGCCAAAACACCTCCACTCGTTGCATTCCAAGCGGTTGTGGTTAAATTTCCTCCGTTATTAATGGTTAGGGTTGTATATCTAGGGACTCTTATTATTAAAACTCTACCGCTAGCGGTATAATTTAAAGATAGCGGACAATCTAAATTGATGGTTGTTGCATTTGGAACACTTGCAACCTGAACCAATTCATAATTTCCTACATTATTATAATTGGTAATCCTTCCCCAAGTGGTATAAAATTTTGATGAATTAATATTTGGACTAGCAACAGTATCTTCAACAGAAGCACCTTGAACCTGATAAACCATTATTAAATCGCCTTGAGCAAGCGGATTACTGAAATTAGTAGCTAAAGCACTATTATTTACTGAAATACTTGTAGCTCCTGCATTCGCATCAGCACTAAGCATAGTATAAGCATTAACTACTTCTGTTGTTGTTATAATTTTAGCACCGTCTTTTCCTCTTTGGGCAAAAGCGACACTAGTAACAAAGGATAATATAATTAATAGCGTTAGGTTTTTTAATTGCATAATGGTTTTTTTGAATTACTACAACAATAAAGACTACTTAACTTCTTTAAAAGTTGCTTAAAAAATAAAAAACACCAAATATAAGAGGATAGATTAGTTAAATGAAATAAAATTTTACTTCATTTATTGTGTTCCTAACTTTGCCAATAATTGATAATGGCTTTTTAATGCTCCAAAAAAAGATGGATTAGAATAATAAGGTAATTGAAATTCTTGGGCAGTTTCTCTAACTATTTTTGAGATTTTTCTGTAGTGCACATGACAAATATTTGGAAACAAATGATGTTCAATTTGAAAGTTTAACCCACCAACAAACCACGATAAAATTCTATTGTTTTCAGCAAAGTTAGCAGTAGTGTATAATTGATGTACTGCCCAATTGTTCTCAATGTTTCCGCTTTCATCGGGTAGAGGGAAAGAGGTTTCGTTTACTACGTGTGCTGCTTGAAAAATGGTAGATAATATTAATCCACAAACATAGTGCATTATAAAGTAAAAAATTAAAGTTAACCACCATTGTTGGTTAGCAAAAATTAAAGGAATAACTAATATTTGTAAGAAATAAAGTGCTTTTACAATAACTAGGTTAATATATGCTTTTTTGTATGTTATGCCTTGGGTTTTTAACAAATCTATTTTGTGGTATCTTCTCAGTTGAATGAAATCTTTTTTTAATGACCAAGAAACGGTTAATAAACCATATAAAAACCAAGCATAATATTTCTGAAAGCGATGGGCTTTATATTTTTTTTGGTGTATTGAAAATCGCATTAAACCTCCGGAATCCAAATCTTCATCATGATCATGAATATTGGTAAAAGAATGGTGTAATACATTGTGTTGAATTCTCCAATTAATGTAGCTTCCACCAACTAAATTGATTAAATAACCAAGTGACTTATTGGTTTTTTTGTTTTTTGAATAAACATCATGGTTAGCATCGTGCATTATAGATAAGCCTATTCCCGCCATTCCTGTTCCCATAATTATCCAAAGTAGTAATACTACTATGTTACTTTCGAAAACATTAAAAACAACTAAAAAGTAAGGTACTAAATAAAGTAATAACATAAAAATGGTTTTAATAACCATGCTGCTATTCCCGAATCTTGAAATGTTATTGGATTTAAAATAGAGGTTTATTCTCTTTCTCAGTTCTTTAATAAATTCCGGTTGGTTGTTTGGATTGAATTTTACTCCTTCAGTATTCATGTATTATTGCAAATAATTAAATGCAAAGATACGAAATTTCTGAGAACGAAAATTAATCTTCCGATTCGTCCATAGTGTGATATACATTTTGAACGTCATCATCCTCTTCAATTTTTTCAAGTAGTTTTTCTATATCTGCCTTTTGCTCAGGAGTTAATTTTTTTGTAACCTGAGGAATTCGTTCAAATCCTGAGGATAAAATTTCTATGTTTTTTTCTTCAAAATATTTTTGGATAGAGCCAAAACTTTCAAAAGGTGCGTATATAATTATACCATCTTCGTCTTCAAAAACTTCTTCAGCACCGTAATCTATTAATTCTAGTTCTAATTCTTCCGTATCAAGTCCTTTTTTCTCTACTCTAAAGTTGCAGGTATGGTCAAACATAAAAATTACAGAGCCGGAAACACCTAAACTTCCATCACATTTATTAAAATAACTTCTAATATTGGCAACTGTTCTGTTGTTGTTGTCTGTGGCAGTTTCTACCAACACGGCAATTCCGTGTGGACCATATCCTTCTAGTATTACTTCTTTATAATCAGAAACGTCTTTTGAAGTAGCTTTTTTTATAGCTCTTTCAACATTATCCATTGGCATATTGGCCGCTTTGGCATTTTGGATAACAGCCCTTAATCGAGAGTTTGCTTCCGGGTCGGGACCACCATCTTTAATAGCAATTACAATGTCTTTACCAATTCTAGAAAAAGTACGGGCCATTTGTCCCCATCTTTTAAACTTTCTCGCTTTTCTGAATTCAAAAGCTCTTCCCATGATTAAAAAAATTAAATTTTGTTTTAGAAATATTGATAATTAAGTATTATTTACTTTCAAATAGTCCGTGCAGTTCTGCATCTATAGAATTGATGATTTTTCCTAAATCTTCGGCTTTCTCCGAAAAATTATTGTTATCAACATCTATAATTAAAAGTTTACCTTGGTCGTAAGTAGAAACCCATGCTTCATATCTTTCATTCAGGCGTTTTAGGTAATCTAATCTAATGCTTTCTTCGTAATCTCTTCCTCTTTTTTGAATTTGGTTTACCAAGGTAGGTACAGAAGCTCTTAAGTAAATTAATAAATCTGGAGGGGTGATAAAACTTTCTTGTAGTTTAAAGAGAGAAAAATAAGTTTCAAAATCTCTGGTGGTCATTAAACCCATAGAGTGTAGGTTGGGAGCAAAAATGTAGGCATCTTCATAAGTTGTTCTGTCTTGAATAACTGTTTTTTTACCTTTTCTAATTTCTTGAATTTTACTGATACGGCTAGTCATGTAATATACTTGTAGGTTAAAAGACCAACGTTGCATATCGTTATAAAAATCGTTCAAATATGGGTTGTCATCCACATCTTCAAAATGTGGTTCCCATTTATAATGTTTTGCTAATTGAGTTGTTAAAGTAGTTTTACCGGAACCTATGTTCCCTGCTATTGATATTAACATAAAATTTAGTTTCTGTTATTGCGGTTAAAAGTACAAAAATAGAAGTTTTTATAAGCTATTTTTATTCTTTAATTGATTTTATCAATAAGAAGTTCATTTTTTTTGGTTTGAAGGTAAATGTATTTCCCTTCCAATCTTACAGATTTTATAGGCTCTTGGGTAGTTAGTTCATATTGCTGAATCTCTAAAGTAAAAAAATCATAAGTCATTACTGAACTATTTTCTGATATGTAAATGATAAATTTTTCTTTCACCTGAAAAGTGCTTAAGCCATAAATAGGAATGGTTTTTATGTAAGTACCAAAATTATCGAATACTAGAATGCCATTTTTAGGGTCGTTTAGATAAACATTATTGTTGTGTTCTATTAAAAAGTTAGGTTGGATGTTTTTATTCAATAAATTACTCAAATTGGCAGAAGTGTTGGAAGTGGTTAAGTCTTGACTTTTTCGGATAAGCTCAAACCTTAGTGGATTGTAATACCACATTCCGTTGTTATAAGAGCGACAAACTAAAGAGGTTTCTTCTAAATTGAGCTGCGTTAAATCTATAACGGTTGAAGTAGGAGAGAGGGTATTGTCTAGAATTAATATTTTGGTAAAATCCCTGAAATAAACGATGATTTTCATGGGACTACTTGCATCTACACTAGAAATTTTGCCTAGTAAATTGTTGCTATAAGTATATTGAAGTTCGCCTTTTATGTTGAATTTTTTTATTTCAACATCGTTAATATCGTAGTAATTTCCAAATTGGTCGGTGGTAAAAGTCGTACCTTTTAGCGGTAATTTTTTAGATTGACTAAACAATACAAGCGTTGAAAATGCCAGAACGATTAGTATTGTTAGTTGTTTTTGCATAATAGGTTAAATTAAAAGTGAATTTATGAAGCTCTAAAATTATACCATTTTTTGGAATATTAAAACGAATGAATTTATTGACTTATTGGCAATAGCTGCAACATTTCTTCAACAAAGCTTCTGTTATTCGATAAGCGAGGTATTTTATGTTGTCCGCCTAGTTTATTTTTAGATTTTAACCATTGGTGAAAAGTCCCTTTAGCAATAGGAATAAGCTCTGGTGGAGATAAAATCATGTCTTTATGTCGTTTGGCTTCATAATCAGAATTGAGGCTTTTAAGCTCTTCATCTAAAATAGCAGCAAATTGGATTAAATTATCAGGAGTTTTTTCAAACTCTATTAACCATTGGTGTTTTCCTGATTTTTTAGATTCAAAATAAACAGGAGCAGCGGTAAATTCATTTATTATGGCATCAGTTTTTTCACAAGCAATAGCAATGGCTTTTTCGGCATTATGTATCATTAATTCTTCGCCAAAAGCATTTATAAAATGTTTGGTTCTTCCTGCTACTTTAATTCTAAAAGGAGCAATAGATGTAATTTGAACAGTATCGCCTAATCTATATCTCCACAAACCGGCATTGGTGCTGATAACCATTTCGTAAATTTTATTTAGCTCAACTTCTTCTAACGGATACGTTTTTGGGTTGCTTTCTTCACTATGCTCAACAGGAATAAATTCGTAAAAAATGCCATAATCTAACATTAACAGCATTTCTTTAACCTTAGCTTGATCTTGAATACCAAAATAGCCTTCCGAAGCATTATAGTTTTCGTAATAATTCATGTTTTTCGAAGGAATAATTTTTTCGAATTGTGCTTGATAAGGAGAGAAATTTATTCCGCCATGCATATATAATTCTAAATTGGGCCAAATGTCTAATAAATTATCTGTTTTGTTGAGTTCTAGTATTCTTTTTAATAGAATTAAGGTCCAAGAAGGAACACCGGAAATATTAGAAACATCTTCTTTTGAAGTGCTGATTGCCATTTTTTCAATTTTTTCTTCCCATTCTTCCATTAATGCAATTGCCAATTCGGGAACTCTTCTAATTTCTACCCAGAACGGAAAGTTTTTCATGATAATGGCAGATAAGTCTCCAAAATAAGAATCGCCATTAAATTGATTTAGTTTACTGCTTCCGCCAACCACTAGGGTTTTTCCTAATATTAATTTAGAATTTGGGTGATTATGGTGATAAATCGCCAATAAATCCTTGCCTCCTTTGTAATGACAGTTTTCTAAAGATTCTTTACTAACCGGAATAAATTTGCTTTTACCAGTAGCTGTACCAGATGATTTTGCAAACCATTTAATTTCGGAGTGCCATAGTATGTTTTGTTCTCCTTGTTTTATTCTTGAAACATAAGGCTCTATATCTTCATAAGATTGTAGTGGAACTTTATTTATAAAATCGTGGTAATTTTTAATGTTTTGATAATCGTGTTGTTTGCCCCATTCGGTGTTTTTAGCTTCTAAGAGTAGTCTGTAAAGTAATTCGTGCTGAACATTAATGGGATATTTCATAAACAACTCCATTTGATGAATGCGTTTTTTTATAAACCATGAAAAAACAGAGTTGATAATTTCCATAACATTTATTGTTCAAAATCAATGTTATAAAAGTAGAAAAAAATTTTAGATAATAATTGAACTCAGGTTATTAATGTATTGTTAAGTTTTTCAACAATCTCTAATACTTGAGGAATTACTAAATGCTGGTTATCATTTTTAATAATGAAATCTGCATGAGTAATTAATTTTACTTCGGGGAGTTGTTTACTCATTCTTGCGATAACTTCTTTTTCAGCAACATTATCTCGTTGCATTACTCTTCTAATCCTTTCTTTTTCTGGAGCGGTAACAACAATAATTTTATCAACCTGTTTAGCTGCACCCGATTCTATTAATATGGCTGCTTCTTTAATTACAATAGGAGTGAGGTTGTTTTTATTTACCCAAGTTTCAAAAAGTGTTTTTACTGCCGGATGAATAATGTTGTTGAGTTGTTGAAGTTTTTCATCATCATTAAAAACAATATTGGCTAAGGCTTTTTTGTCGAGTTGATTTTGATTGTTATAAACATTTCCAAAAAGCTTAATAATTTGTTGTTTTATTTCAGGATGGGAATAAAGTTGTTTAGCTTCGAGGTCCGAATTGAAAACAGGAATTTTTAAGGTATTGAAAATTTCGGCAACAGTAGATTTTCCACTACCAATACCACCGGTAAGTCCAATAATCATGGGTTTGGTATTCGCTTTTTCCATAATAAAAGCAATAAAAAATGGAGAAAATTAATTTTTCTCCATTTCTTCAGCTGAAAATTCTTTTGCTATAGCAGCTTTTTCAATTTTTAATCTGTTGCCGCCTTCAACTTCAATAATTGCTGTTTCATCTTTTACTTCAATAATTTTTCCGTGAACTCCTCCAATGGTAACAATTTTAGCACCTTTTTGTAGTGCTTCTCTAAACTTTTTAAGGTCTTTTTGTTTTTTCATTTGAGGTCTTATCATAAAAAAATAAAATACTAGAAAAATAAGACCAAACATTAATATTGTTTGAAGTCCTCCGCCTTGTTCTCCCTCTGGAGATGCCATTAATAAAATTGTGTTCATTTTTTTAATTTATTGTTAATTATAAATAATATTAGTTAGATGATGGAGCTAAAACTTCTCCTTTTAAAGCAATAACCTTAGTATTAGGAATTGTATTAGCTACTAAGGTAATGGTTTTGTTTTGTAATCCTGATTTACCTTCGGAGTTAAAAACTACTTCAATTTCTCCTTTTTCTCCCGGCTTAATCGGTTCTTTTGGCCATTGTGGCACTGTGCAACCACAGCTTCCTTGAGCCGATGAAATAATTAAATTACTTTTTCCTACATTTCTGAATTTAAATATTGTTTTAACAGATTCTCCTTGAGTAATCTTACCGAAATCTTTTACTTCTTCTTCAAATTCAAAAAATGGTAGATTATCTTGATCAACAGCCGCAGAATCAGCTGCAGTTATTGGGTTGTTAATTAAATCTGATGTAATCTGGCTTTCTTCTTCATTTCCGCAAGCAAAAAGTAATGCACTAAATGCTACTACATACAATAATTGTTTCATGTGTTTATATTTATTTGTTTTTTAGTAGTCACATGGAATGCCCATAATCATATTCTTGTGTGTTAAGAAATTTTGGACATGGGCGTTTCATGTGTTTATTTTTTTTAAATTTAGTTGGCAAATATACTTATTCTATAAGGATGGGAAAGTGCTTAGAAACAAAAAAGGTTATTTTTTCATAAAAATAACCTTTTTTGTAAGCTGCTTATGGTATAAACTTTTAAAGTTATAATCCAATAAACTTATTTATAGTTTTTAATAGCTTCTTCTAATCTGGTTTTGTAAGCAAAAGGTTTGCCACTTTCTTTAGCACCTGCTTCGCCTAACTCAATAGCTTTGTTTGCACTGGCAATAGCACCTTTATTATCGCCTTTAGCATGTAATACATCAGCTTTTACCCAATAAGAAAACCAGTATTCTTGAGTTTTAATAGATTCGTTTATCCAAGTTAACGCTTTGTCTAATTCCATATTGTTATCTGCACAATACTTAGCACAGTTTCTGTAAACACTGGCTTTGTTTTTATCAGTAACTTCAGCAATAGCAGTTTCAATGTTTTTCCATGCTTTGGCTTTTACATCAACATCAATTTTTAGTTGAATAAGCGTTTTGTTCCAAGTCAATTGTAACATACCGTTTTCAATTCGTACATTTTCAAAAGAAAATTCCATGGTTTCTTGGTAACAACCTTCTTTAGCAGCAACAGTTGTAGAGAATATATCATTTGCTTCGTCATAACTTCCAGTTCCCCAAGCATCGGTAGTAGTGTTAAGAACCACTTTCCATTCTTTTTCACCAGGGAAGGTAAACAAAGCGTATGTTCCTGCTTTTACTTCTTTTCCTTCCACTTTTACATCATCAGAAAAAGTAATAAGTGTGTTTAGGTTAGCACCTGTTCTCCAAATTTCATTGTAAGGAACCAATCCACCAAAAATTTCTCTATCGTTAACATTTGGTCTAGAATAAACTACTGTAACATCTGTTAATCCAATTGTTTGTTTTACTTCTGCCGAAGAACTTGGTTTTGGTAAGTCTTGAGCTTGTAAGTTGTTAATGCATAAAGCACCTAGTAAAAATGTGCCTATAAGTGTAATTTTTTTCATAATAATTTGTTTTTTAGTTTGCTCAAAAATACGAAAAGATTAAGCGTTTTTTATTAAGCTTACTTGTTAATAAATTAGAAAAAGCTATAAAGCTCTTTTGGTAACATAGATTCTCCATCCGAAAATAGCCAATTGAAATTTAGAAGCTTTACTTAAGTCTAACCTTCTTTTGGTGTAGCTTGGTAAAATGGCTTTGTTGATTTTAGCCAGAATTTTAAAACATGTTTTTTTCATACGGCAAAGATAGAAAAGTATTATCAACCTTCAATAGTTAAGAAATTTGGTTGAGATTTTTAATCACATGTTAGACTTAAAATTTATAAATGAAAGGATGTTAATATTAAAAAATGGTCAATCTATCTTAATTTAACGGTTTTTCTTCGTAACTCATTGTTAATCATCTATTTGTAATTAAGTGTTTTTTTATAATACTAAGTATTTAATCTATAAGATGTCTTTTTTTATTGTTCGCCACTACCATCCTAAACAATTAAAAAGTATGATGGATAATTTAATACTATTCTACTATAAAAAATCACACTATTTTTTGTTAGCTACCTAAAAAATGATTTTTTTTTATTTACCTGCGTATTTTTACTTAGATAACTTGACTAAATTACTAAGTAATTTTACCTATTTTTTTGCCCTAACTTATTAACAATTAAGCCCTAAAATTATTTTTTATTCACAAAACAGGTTAGTTTAAAGGCTCAAAAAAATCACTATTTATTTATTGGGACCTTTTTAAAAGGGACTAAATCTACCATTGTGGAGCAAGACAGTTTATTAACAATTCGAAATAAAATTTTTTTTCGCACAACTTTTTTATAGGTTTGATAAAGTAATCAATATCAATGTGATATAAATACTAAATTAATACAAATACAATTAATATAATACTAACTAAAACCTTTTAAAAATGAAAAAAGCAATACTATCCGTAAGTTTAATTTTAGCAACCAGTGCTATTTGTTTTTCACAGTTTAATCCAAGTACATTTACACCTAATGATTTATATTGGGATCAAGGTCAGGTGGGAATTGGTTTGTCGGATCCAAAGTCTAAACTTGATATTTCATTAAGTAATAATTTTATGTATGAAGACGAATCCGGTTTTAAACTTACCTATCCGATTCCATTTCTTGATCCAAATTTGCCTTCCATAAATGAAAATATTTTTGAAATTAGACAAAAGGCTCCCATTGGAACAAGTTTTTCAACAAAAATGGTGGTGAAAGTTAATGGGAATGTTGGTATAGGTATACAGAATAACAATACATTATTAAATTCACAACGATTAGTGGTTACCGATAATGACCCAAGAAAAATTGATTTTCATGTCATAGGATTTGGTCTTTTTGATGGTACTAATGCCTCAGCTTTATTTGGAACAAATACCGGTGCTCCTTATGGAGAGTGGGGAATAGAATATAATGATTATGGACCAATTTCAGGATTAAACTTTTGGAAGCCTGCAGGAAGTAACGGTTTTGGAAACCACTTTATGTTTATATCTGACCAAGGAAATGTGAGTATAGGAACGGACGATTCAAAAGGATATAAATTTGCCGTAAAAGGTAAAATGATTGCTGAAGAAGTTGTTGTGAAACTTCATGGAGATTGGCCGGATTTTGTGTTCAAAAAAGAATATGGTTTAATGAGTTTAGAGGATGTAGAGTGTTTTATTAAAGAAAACAGTCATCTACCTAACATGCCATCAGCCAGTGAAGTTGAAGAAGCAGGTATTCCTTTAGGAGAAATGAATGCTAAACTATTGCAAAAAGTTGAAGAATTAACATTGTATGTTATTGAACTAAAAAAAGAAATTGATGAGTTAAAGGATAAGTAATAGTAATAGAATCAATTTAAATTATTAATTAATAACACATAATATTATGAAAAAATTTATTTTAAGTTTTATGTTCTCCCTATGGAGTATCATCTTACTAGCTCAAGGATCACCTTTTCCATATCCGGCTACTACTCCGGGAGATGCTGATTATCAAATCGTATCAGCAGGAGGAGGAATTTCCGGATTAGATTACACAGGATCAACCTGGGCATGGCTGCCAAGATGTGATAATTTCGCAGCTACCTTTAATTTTAATTTTCCAAATAGAGATCCAGGAGGAAATTCTCCTACAAGAATGAAGTTTGAAGTTTACGAACAAAACTGGATTACGGGTGCTTTTACTACTGTATATTCTAGTCCTTCATGGTGGGGATTCCCTGCAAGTACTAGCTCTACACTTTATTTTCCGATGGCTCCAAATGGAATTTCTATTAATGTTAAACCTTTCCATTTGTACTATATTAAAGTAAAAGCACAAAGACAAAATCAAATTTTTGGAATAGTATTTTGGAATCCATTATCACAAAGATCAGAATTTACTCAGACTGTAAATATTGGTCCTTGTACCAATACATGTCGGTCATACCCCGGATTTGGATGGGTGTTAGGAAACCTAAATTCGTCTCCTGCAAACCAAGCTGCCGGATTATATGATCCCTTATACGAAACAGATAATTTTATTGAATCTACCACACATTTAAATCCTAATGAACGGTTAATTTTAGATGCTGGTGATTATGTTAAATTACTACCGGGGTTTAAAGCAGAGTATGGATCTGATTTCATAGCTTATATTGATGGTTGTGGCGGTAGAACTTCCAAAATAGTTGATCCAAATGTGGAAGATGATTTATCTGATGAATTAAAAAGTATTGATAATCTCTCTGTTAATGTTTACCCTAATCCAAACAATGGTCAATTTACAGTTGATTTTAGTGACGAAGAAATTAAACAACATACAAGCATCAATATTTTAAATCTTATGGGTGAAATAGTTTACACTAAAACCGTAAACTCATCTATAATTCAAATTGATATTAATGATCAGCCTAAGGGAATTTATTTAGTACAAATTATTTCGAATAGTAAATCAACAGTAAAAAAAGTAATCATTAAATAACACCACCAGTATTGATATTTCTAATCAATCCAATGGTATTTAATTAATATCTACTGAAAAAAGCCTTTATTACCACTGTGGTAATAAAGGTTTTTTTATGGAAAATAGAACAACATTAGGTTTAAATTCAGAAAAAAAATTCTGTAATTTTATTACATCATACAAAATGCTTATGTCGGTTGGTGGCTATAAAATAAGAGACCAATATGCTAAACACTATTTTACGTTTACGGTAATTGATTGGATTGATGTTTTTACTAGAAAACGTTATAAAGATATTATTCTTGATAGCTTAGAACATTGCCAAAAAGAAAAACAATTGGCGATTCATTCCTATGTGATTATGAGTAACCACATACATTGCATTCTCTCTAGTAAAACAGGAAAACTAAGCGATACGGTAAGAGAGTTTAAAACGCATACGAGTAAAAAAATTATTGAGGCGATACACGAAGAACCTGAAAGCAGACGTAAATGGATGCTTGCTTTGTTTGAACGTAAAGGTTTAAATAACTCCCGGAATAAACAATTTCAGTTTTGGAAACAAAGTAACCATCCTATAGAATTACATACCAATCATTTTACCGACCAAAAGATGAATTATATACATAATAATCCTGTGGAGGCTGGGTGGGTAGAAAAACCTGAGGAATATTTGTATAGTAGTGCTAAAAATTATGCTGGTGAAGTTGGACTGATTGATGTGGAGTTGATTGTGTAAAAATAGGAAAGTAATTCAGTTTGTAGCTACAAGCTACAAACAGCGATTTAGTACTAATAAGTTTATTTTGAGTTAATCATAATCTGGCTATTTTACCCCCAAAAATAGATCTTTAAACATGCTATGAGCATTAAAATGCTTTTTGAAAAACAAATTGTTCTTCTGTTTAATCTTTTTAAATGGGTTCTTAAAGTCAAGTTTTTTCTTTCGATGTGATTGATTCTATATTGTCTGCTACAGTGAATTGCTGACGGTATGAGGCTTTTATAAATATTCAGCTTATCGGTGTAGATTGTTGTTGCTTCTGATAACAGCAAACTATTTATAATTTGTTGTAACATTCGTTTTGTTCGTGTTCCTACTGCAAAATTGACCACTTCTTTGGTGTCTTTTCTTAAACTATAAGCTACCCATCTTTTTCTAGTTTTATTTCCTATGTAAGTACATAATTCATCTACTTCATACATTTTGCCCATAACTATGGCAGGACTTTTTATTTGGTTTGAAATATTAAGTATTCTCCGTATAGTGGTGGTGGGAGATATTCTTAATAATCTTGATATACTTCTTATGCCGCAGCCTTCTTTTAGTAATGATATAATTTGTGCATTAATATTACTCCTATATGCTTGGTTAGTGTACTTTTTAAGTTGAACTTTATTACATAGAGTACATTTAAATCGTTGGTTTCCATTTACTTGGAAACCATATTTCACACATTTATTCTTACATATTTTACATTTCATTTTTACCAACTATTTTGATACACCTAAACTAACTTTAGTGATTTTAAAGCCCGTAAAAGGACAAAAAAAAAGAGAAGTATATAATTATATACTCCTCTTTTTTAGTTTTAAAAATTTTATTTATTGATTTTCAATTAGTTAAATTCTGCTTTTTATTCATCAACTTCTTTGGTACACTACCATTTATTATAACTTCATCAATGTGCACCGCACTGTTATGTGTATGCTTGTAGCTACACATTCTCTCTTTACCAAATCCAACTTTACCATATCCCATTTTTTATTTTATTAAAAACAACAATTCCCCTACATTACCTGCTGAATAACCATCACTAGCTCTCCATAAATAAACAATAATTAAAATTATAAAAACGACTAATGCGTATAACAAAAAGGGGTTACTATATTCTTTTCTATAAAATTTATAAAAAAAATAAAATATAATAAAAAATACAATTAGAGATAATGATAAAAAAAATATTCCCATAAGTAAAAAACCATGTGGGTCTCCATTTATCCCCCATTTCCAAACAAAATAGGAATATATCGCCAACAAAAGAATCATAAAAATATTAAGACTATTATTTTTTTTCATTAGTAATAAAATTTATTTAATTGAACCTAGCAGCTGATTTTTGTTTAGATGGTTTTTTTTGTTTATCCTTTGAAGAACCTTTATCTTTAAGTTCATTTTTTCCTTTAGAAATTTCTTTTTGCATTTTTTTTAATTCTTTGACAAGGGCATCTTTTATACTTTTTCCTAAATTAAGAACATTTTGTTTTATTTCTAATTCTTGAGATGTCCCGTCAAAATTTTGTATCTCATTTTCTAATTTTTTTATACCTTTATCAATACTTTTAATTTGATTTGGTAATACAACATTAACTTTGAATTTTATCCCAATATCTTTTAATATAGTGATTTTCTCAAAATCTGTTAAATTTTGACTTCTCAATGTAGCCATAACTTTTCCTCTACTAAATCTAAGTAATTGGTCAATCATATCATTGTCATTATATCTATCAAGTCCAAATTTATATGCTTTCTTTTCTGAAGAAATTTCTCTATAATTTTTTCTAGCTCCTTCGCCTAAATATTTAACATAAAAATTCCAATTTCCTTGTTCAAAAACTTCTTGTCTATGACTTTCTTCATGTGCTATTAATCCTAACCATGAAAGGTCATGCCTACCTCCATTGTCGTAATACACATCCGTTCCAGATACTGTTGCCGATGGATTTCCTGTTATAAAGAACCAAAACCTGCCAAATTTTGTATCTTTATAATAAGACCATGTAGATTCTCTCATTGGTTGAATTTCATAATCCAAGGCGACATTTAATAATTGAATAATTGGTTCTGTGAGTTTACCATTCTCATCTATCATATACTTTGGCTGAAATCCATCTAAATCAATAGCAATTATAGGACGATTGCCTGCGTAAGAATATGGGCTATAATATGAAAATTCTACAGCGATAGGGTCAAGAGAAAGAAAATAACCTAACCTTGGGTCATAAATTCTTGCTCCATAATCATAACTATTTCCAGTACCTTTAAACTCGTTATCCTTCTCTTTACCGTTGAAGCCGTATCTGTACCCTGCAAAATCTTCACACAGGGTTTGTGTTACTTCTTCTTCGTGGGTAATTAATACATCATCAATTAAAAAATAACAATTAGAAGCATTGTTAATACGCTGCACGGTAATAACATAAGCTCCTGAAGTACTTGCCGTAAACTGGGTAGTGTAGGTTTGTGTACCACTGTTAAGGGTTTGTGTATAAATTACAGTACTGTTAGCATCCAACACTTCTAATAAAATATCTGCATTGGAGTTACAACTGCCTTTATCTATGGTAATGGTAAAGTCGTAAAGTTCTCCACTTATTGCCATAAAAGATTGGGTTGCTCCCATGAGTTGTCCGCCACCGTTTTTCTCTATTTTTAGTTGTCCGCTAGTATTTACGGTTAGGGCAGTGTTGCCCATTGCTTGCCATCCTTGTGCTGTACCATCAGTAAAGTCGGTATTGAGGTCTTCTATTTTTTGGGTAGAGGTAACTTCATCACACACTTCTTTGGTAAAGCTTCGGGCGTGCAGTGGTGCTCCAAATGGGCTGTAGTCGTAAGTTAACAACACATCCGGTTCGTAATAGTCCACCGTATTGTCTTGGTCGGTATCTCTGGCTATTTTACGGTCGGAGATTACTGCCAGTACATTGCCTAAATGGTTGCTTAGCTCATATTGTCGGTAGCCAATGTGGTGGCTATATTGGCTAGGATTAGGCGGTGTGGTAGCTATCATTTCTACGGGAGCGTTGTTGTTGCCTAAGCGGCTGCTTCCGTAAATGTTGCGTTCGGTAAGGGTGTAGTGGTTGTCTTGTGTAGCATCGTCTATGGTGTATTCGTAAATTGCCATTACGTTGCCTTGTGCATCGCGGGTATAGTAGGTGCTTTTTTCCCAATCGGTTGGGATAGCGGGGTCAAAATTAATGGTGGTGCTGTTAGGTGTCATGTTTCCGTATTGGTGTTTGGCAATTCTGTTTCCGTTGGCATCGTACTCAAAAATAAGATTTTTTTTCAAACTTGATGCCATTCTTATAATGCTTTTTATTTTACCATATACGTTCCAATTAATTTTATGTATTTCTTCTTGTTTGTCGGCAATAAGGTTACCAATAGGGTCGTACATGTAATTATTAGAGCCATCGTTAATTTGTGCCAAGTTGTTGTTAAATAATCCCATGTCTTTAATATCATCATCAAAGTGGTTTTTGCCAGGAGTAGGAGCATTGGGGTGGGTAGTAGCGGCATTATCATTTACATGGTACAAACGGTTAGCAATGGTGTTGCCTCCATCTTTAGCATATTGGTAAGTCATTTGGTCAAAGGTATTGCCGTCTTCATCGTTACGTTGTTGGGTAAGGATGTTTCCGTTGGCATCGTAAGTAAAGTAGTTGTAGAACCTGCCATCATAAGCTCCTGTATTTCCCCATTGGTTAAAGGTAGTTTGGTTGGGGTCTTGCTCTATGTTGGTAAAGGCAGCAGCGGTAATGAGTCGGTTTAGCTGGTCGTATTTATAAGCCGTTGCTTGCGGCAGTGGGTTAGGGGTAGGAGAAGGTGTGGTGGCGGTATAAATTTCGGGTTTTTTAATGGTGGTTACCATTGCACGTATGTTGCCATTAAACAGCTCAAAGGAGTTGCTAAATACATCGCTTCCTGCCAGGGTAGAAACCGGCAGGGAGTTATTGGTAAAGTTAGCCGCAGCAATGGGTTGGTAATCGTTGTTGTGGTAATGCAAGCTAAACCCTACTGCATCGTGAGCAAATAGGGAGTTTGCACCGGTTCCGGTAGCATCTTGCCCCATGTCGTTGGCAGCATACAGGGCATCTGAATTTACATTTTTAAGCCAACCTTGCAGGGTATAGGCATAGTCGGTACCTTGTACGTTGTTATCTCCTAGTTCAATACGAGCTAGTGGTCCGTGGTCGTAATAGAAATAGCGGGCTTCGTTGCTCCAAGTGAGGCTATTATCACTCACCAACACTTCTTTAATACGGTTATCGGCATCGTAACTGTATTTATGGTGCCATTGGTCGGATTCGCCCGTTTGGTAGCTTACTTTGTTTACATTGCCCGAAACTAAATCATAGAAATAATCTAAGCGTTTAAAGCGTTGCGAAGCAGTAGAAGTGTTATTGGTGATGTCTTTATTATCTTGCAACAGGGTTTTTACATTGCCATGGATATCGTAACTGTAGTGCGTAGCATGGTTGTAGGTGGTGGTATCGTTATCTAAGGTTTCTTCGTAGCACACCATTACCACACGGTTACGGAAGTTATCTTGGTTGGGTGTAAAGGTAGCAGGTAAGATAGCAACTACTCCTAACGCTTGTTTATCGTAATAGGTTTGGGTAACTTGTGTTCTGGCACCTGTAGCTTCGTTTAACCAAGCAATGAGTTTGGCATCGTCAATTACATTAGGGTTGTAGGAAGCTCCAATGTTGGTACCGAAAATATCAGTAAAGGTCATGTTGGCTGTATTTTCGGCTTTCTCGCCTACTTGAATAATTCTACCGAGCACATCGTAAATGGTATAGCTGTATTTTTTTGGAGAGCAGCCAAATTGTTTGCTGTTTTGTGAGATGACCAATCTTCCGAGTCTGTCGTAAAAGAATTTAGATGAAATTTCATTGCTTTCGTCACGCATTAAACGAGCGTAGGTTTGTAGTGCATTGGTAGCATCGTAATCGCCACCTAAAAAGGCATTGAAACGAGAAGCTACGGATATGGTATAGGTATCTTTTTCTTCATCAACAGCTTGCGTAAGGATGTTGTCGGAAATACTTATTCCTTCCCACGTTATGGTGGCAATTTTAAGTTCTGTACCGTTGTTCCAAGTATAACTTCCTGTACGGAAGAATTGACCATTGTCGCCCACAATGTATCCGAGTTGGTTATCGTAGAAGTCAACATCATTCAGGTTTACGGTAGTAGGAGTTCCTAAAATTAGGTCGAGTACCGTAATTTCAATAGGAGTGGCTCCTGGGGTAAGGGTATTGTAGTTGATTACGGTATTGTCTTTCCCTACTGCTATAAAGGTACTGTTGTTGGTGAAATGATGTAATGCTAATAAGGTAGCATCATTAATGGATGCGTTAGCTGATGGAGTTCCCGGTGTGTTTATAGTAATGTTGCTCCAACTACTACCGCCATTGTTTGTTTCATAAGCAACGGCATTGTTGGCAGCATCACCACCTACAATAAAGCCATTTCCTCCGCTTATTATGCTGATATCGTTGAGGGAGTTGGTAGCAGTTCCCGGCACAGTAACCGTTGTAGCTAAGGAAGCCGCAGCTCTACCCACGTAATTTTGTTCACCCACAATAAAGCGGTCGTTAGCGGTAAAGGTTGCGTTTAATTCCATAGGAATAGCACTAGTAAATCCACCTGATGGTAAGATGATGCCGAAAGAAGTACCTGAGTTGTTGGTGCTTCTTACGGTATAGTTTTTACCTACTACCGTACCGTTGTTGATAGAGCTGAAATGTACGCCTGTAAGTCTGTCGGTAAATACTTGTTTGGTAGGCACCACCGTAGCATTGCCACCAAAAAGCACATGACTGAAATCTGCTCCAGCTATGAGTTTGCCGTTATCGTTGTATGTTACGGTATTGATGCTACCGCTTTCGGCAGTAGTTAAAGAGGTGTAATTATTTAAGGTGTAATCTGAGGTATAAAGTATGGTACCTGATTCACCTACTACCAATGCTTGAGTGGCAGGTGTATTTTGTTTGTCTATGGCTAATAAATTATTAGTGGTATTGGTGGTTTGTAGAGCAAAGCTAGTACCGTTCCACCACACTAAACTACCATTATTACCTGCCATAAGGGTATTGTTGCTTACATCTACTTTATCGAGTGCGTTGAGGTTTTCTATGGTTGGGGTAACTTTAAGCACTAATAATGTGTTGTTTCCGCTAAGCATTTTACCGTTGTTGGTAACAGCAGCAATGTTGTTTGCAGAGGTAACAACTACATCGTTTATTTTTTCTACTCTCACATTATTAGTAGTGTTCGTTGCTGTGTAAGTAGTTGCTGCTAGTTGATTGATGTCTCCTGCAAGGTCTATCATCAGCACATTATCAGTTGTAGGTTGCACACTAAATAAGCGGGTGGTGGTTGGAGCAGGTAGTGATAAACTAACAGAAGAATTAGTAAACGAACCAAAAGTTGGATTAGGAGCACTTGCCCCAAAAGTTGGGGTAAAATGGTGCATGGCATTTGAACTATGCAATACAAAAGTATTAGGCGTATTGTACAGCATTTGTATATCTGTAAATACACCGGTAACATTCGAAGCCAACATATTTAATACGGGTAGAGGTGTTGGTGATACTTGAGCCATATCAGGGTTAATTTCAAATTCAAATAAAGCACCATTGTTGTCAATGCCTAAGCCCATGAGGTGATTACCTGTTCCTTTTACAAAACGCAATTGGTTGATGCTATTGGGAGCAATTGTACTAATATCTGTTTTAGACCAAGTAGGATTAGTAAGGTTAAAGTTATGGGTAACGTACATATCGGTATTTGAAACAGCAACCACAATAAGGCTATTACCATTAGGTACAGCATACGCATCGTTAAGCGTAACTACAGGAGGCGTAGCATCAACAAATTTAGGTTCATGTCCGATACCGTTGTTGTTGATGAACACTTTTACTACTCTGCCGCCATTACAACCTGCCATTAAACGAGCGGTAGTTCCGTCATTTTCGTATAAGTTCAGGGAGTTATAGCTGAGTGTATTGTCTACTAAGCTCCAAGTAGTACCGCCATTGGTGGTTTTGTAGAGGTGTTGGTTAATAATGGCTACTCCATTGTTGGCATCTTTAAAATAGATGTGTTCAAAATTGGCTCTGGTGTTGGTTTCGGTAACGATCCAGTTGGCACCGTTATCGGTAGTTTTTAGTAATAATCCGTTGTTTCCGGCAACTACCGCAGCACTGTTATCAATGGTGCTAACAGCAGTAAGGTCATCTACACGGATAGCATCAATAATAGTCCAAGCAGAAGAAATTGCTGTAGCAATAGTATTGTAGCAAATGTAATTTTTATTGTTAGCAGGGTCGTAAACCGAAAGGTAGTAGGTGCTATTGGCAATATCAGCATCAATAGCGGTAATGGTTGCATTAGATGAAAAAGTAGTGTTAGCAGTTAAGGTAGATTTAGTAGCAACCCCATTTTGGTAATCTACTAAAGTAAGGTTGTCCCCCACTAATAAGCCGTTTCCTGAAGCATCTAGGTACAAATCATTTAGGTTTTCGGTAACATTGGCAGTATAGAGGTTAATCATATCCCAAGAAAAGCCGGCATCTTTAGAAGCTAAGAAAACACCGTTGTTGCCTACAGCATAGGCATCGTTGGTGGTTGCCCATTGCATGGCATTGATATCGGCAGCTACTACATCATTTACTCTTGTCCAGTTGGCACCGCCATTGTTGGTGGTGTAAAGCAATCCTCTGTCTTTAGGAGTGCCGCCCACCAATTGGTTTATCCATCCTACAAGGAAACCTTTAGAAGGAGTAACAAAATGGCTTTCTTCGATATGTAGATTGGTTGGCAAGCCATTTACTCCTTGAAAAGCGATTAAATCCATGTTGTCGTGGTCGGGCAAGGTTTGACGCGTAAGCTGATTTAAGCTGTTGTACAAGTATTTGGTTTCCATACGGTGGTTGGTATAGAAATTTTTGGTATTGGTAGTTCTGTCGGCCAAAATGCTAACAGAAATAGGGTCTGAAGAAGCGGTTGTTTGTACAATGTCAACACCTTCGGGTGGGATGGTTTTGATGAGGTTTCCTGCTTGGTCGTAATAATACAGGGTAAAGTGATGTTCGGCATCATCGTAATTTTTAGTAAAGCTTTCGCTCAGGTAGTTGGTGCAATGTTCACGATAGCGTGTAATAAATTCTTGCGAAAGGCTATCGATGTATTGTTGGTATGCATTAGCGGCATTTGCCAATGCGGTATTAATCATGTTTTCCACACAAGGATTTATGTAAGGAATGGTAACCTCCGGAACGGTATCGATACTAACAGAATCAGGTCCACAAGGTAAGTCGGCACAGATGTTTGCTAAATCTAATTCTCTTGGGGGTATGTCTCCCGCTGCTAAGGTATCGTTTATACCGGAACCAGCACTTGGAAAAGAGACAGTACCACCGGCAGAAGTCGTATCTCTAATGGTACCTATGGTTTCTTTAAACTTAGGCACACAACCGCAAAGGTTTCTTTTTTCAAATTCAGCAGCAGAATAAGTTTCTGTAATCATTGCGTTGGTAAGGTTGCTATCGGCAATCATTTGGTTATAAGCTAACACTCCCGCTTGGTAATCTTTAAATGCTTGTTTGCAGGGGTCAACTGCTTTACAATCAAATTCTTCACAAGGAACATCTACTGAACAATCAGGGTCTTTCAATGGTAATGGTAAGGTTAAATTTTGGTTGGCAGGTACTTCTAAATAAGGGCTAATGTATGCCATGTAACTTGATAGACATTCGCACATAGAAACTCCTTGTTCTTCGAGAGGAATAGGTAACTGGTGATTATTGAGTTGGGCATAACTAGAGTTATTGTAGTTATTTAGTAAATCTACCAACTGAAAGTACTGTTGAATACATTGTGTCTGTTCAGAGTTTGTAAACCTAAATGCTGTGGTATCATAAAAAGGTAGTTTATTGGGCAGTTGAGTAGTATCAGCAAAGGTGTTGATATAGGCTGTAAATCCTGCTTTAGCGAAAGCATTAAAGTATAGGTTATTTTTTTCTGTTTCCTGAAAAGAAGCCATTTTTAAGTATGCTTCGGCATGTTTAGCTAAGGGGTGATTGGTTTTAAAGTCTTCAAAGGCATTTACATAGCTTGTATATAATAACTTATTTGAATCAATAGTAGTGGTGTCTATCATGTTGTTTTCTACCATAAAAGACATAATATTAGCCGCTTCGGAAGTGTTGTTTTGTAAACAAGTATCCACATGATTGATATAAGTATTACAACCTGTTGCGAGTCTGTTTGCCGCATAATTATCTATACTTACAATTTCTAAGGTATCTAAAGAGAGGTTATTGGCTCTTATATTATAAATTTTAACTGCTTTTGTATATCGTTTGTATTCTTTATCGATGGAAAGTGTTTTTCCGAAATCAGCAATAAACATATCAAAACGATGTAGGTAAATGCTATCGTCAATGGCAGGATTGAAATTGTCGATAAATCGAATATAATGCTGTACAAAACCTCCGGCACCTTTACGCATAATTTGATTATAAGTAGGGGCTTCTACAAAAGCGGAATCGGTAGAAGTTAAGCTTAAACGTGTATTTACATTGTTAACAGCTGTTTCTAAGGTAGGCATGAGTGCTAGGGTAGTGTCTGTTTCTCTAGCTCCAGAACCAATGCCTGATCCAAGCGTGTCATTAGGTTCGTAAGGGTCGGTAGGATTACCAGGGTCACCGGCAAATTGTGTAGAGTCGATGCAAGTTTCGCAATTGTTTAGCGGGATGCAGGTAGTTGAACCGTTTACCAAGATAAACTGAGGGACACCATTAGGGTCAATATAAGCGGCATCGAACATAAAGTCATGATAGACATTGTTGTTAAGTTCACCTGTAGCTGTAAAGTTTTCAAATTGAGAAAAATCGGCAAAAGATAAGCCGTCAGCAGATTCGAAAGACATGGTAATTTCACAATCGCCCACATTTAAGTCGAGCGTAGTTAAACAAGGAGAAACATTACAATCTATGGTTTCATTAACGGTGGTGGTTACATTGTTTGCTGTTCCGAAATAGCTGATTAAACCCTGTGTCATAGCCGGACTTTGCATAATGTCTTCCAAATCGTTTATTGCAAAAGGGTTTTTAAGCATTTCTGTTTTAAGGAGGTTGAAGAAATCATCTAGATTTTGATGAGCCGGAGTTTCACAATCTACCAAAGGAGGATTTTCGCAGCTGCCTAGTTCTAATTCTGTGGAGCTACCCATAGCTTGAACAGTAGCTGTTCCGGAGATGGTGCCTAAGTTTAAGCCATTAACATCAAAAGCTTCCATGGTAAACACATTGTTTCCTGTGCTGGAGACATTGATGTTGTTGAAAAAGCTTATTTGAGCAGGGTTAATATTGTTGGGGTTGCCAGAAAACTGAAGGCTAATGGTATTGGTGCCGTCAGTAAAAGTACCCTCTAAGGTTGGAGAAAGATTCCAAGTAATGTTAGCGGTATTTGGCAATAGGTTGGAGATATTAGTAGTGATGAAAGGAAGGTAATTAGGATTACTTCCAAATAAGAAGTTAGGAGTGGTTAGCTGTCCTTCTGAAGCGATGTAACTTAATAGCATTTGGATGTCTTCCGCCAATTCGTTAGGAGAACAAATTCTGTTAAAGTTACAGTTGAGTATGTTCATGCAAGTTTCTCCGTTTATTTCTTCGAGTGTAAAACCACCATTACCATCATCTACTTTAGCGTAAACCGTAAATGTGTAGTTAGGAGCATTCAATCCGTTAGCATCAAGCCCTATAAAACCTATTACGTCATTCCAATTGAAACTACTTGAAACAGGTGTTAAAATGGTTTCGCAACTGGCAGCATTAGGAGAAGTGGTAATGAATTTAAGAGTGTTGCCGCTAAGAGCAGCATCGTAAGTAAATTGAGGGAAAGGCAACAGCGGGTTGTTATTGCTTAAAGCAATAAGTAAACCCGAAGTAGAAGGCAATGAGTTAAAGTTGAAATTAGTAGCGGTTAAGTTTCCAGTAGCAGCAAGTTCGTTCAATACATTTTGGAAATTAAAAGCAACAGGACATTGTCCGGTAATAGCATACATTTGGTAAGCAATGGTGTTAGGGTCAACTCCCATATCGCTTTCATCTAAAAATCGTTTTTGCTTGTATTTGTATAAGGCTTTTCTTTGGTAAGAGCAAGGTTGTTGTGGGTTAAAATGTTGACCGGCAGCAACAAAGTTTTTATCAAAAGGATTGAAAGAAGTACTTCCGATACAATCGTTAAAACTTTCACAATTTTGAATGGCATGTTGGTCGTAAATGGTATTAATGATTTTATTTTTCTTTTCTAAGTAGAGGGCAACTAGCGTTATCCATTGAAAATCTTTTAGTTCAGCTTCTTCTTGAGGCGTTAAGGGAGGTCCTACATCAGCTCCAAAGCTAAAGCATGGTAGGGGAGATGGAGTAACTGTTAACCCACTATTACCACACTTTTGGATATAAGCAGCCACTTCAGTCATGTTTCTCATTTGTCCATCAATGACATAAGAATTGTTAAAGGCGGTTATTAGTTCATTAGCGGCTGTGGCGTTATAGTTTGCGGCAGTGGTAAAGCTGATAAAAGGATCTGCATTGAAATTGAAAGTATAGCCATTGGTGTTGTCTCCGCTGAGATAACCTGCGGTTACGGCATCCGTAAAAGAAAAATCCCTTAATTGAGCATCGAACAATTCACTGGAAAGGTTGTTGTTGTCTTCTTCCATGTGTCCTAAACATTGCTGGTAATAGCAATATTCCGGATGGTATTGTACTAATGATTGAGCCCATGAATCTTGCCAATAGGTACCAACAAAATCGGCTACATTGGCTAAGTAATGAGGACGAATGAAAAATTGACCTCCATTGTTGATAATATTACTGACATAAGTAGGGTCAACAGCGGGAGCATATCCACCTTGAGGAAGTGGCGTAACCTGTATAAAAGATTCATTATCGAACTCATCCACATAAATACTTTGATTAACGTTGTTCAAGAATATTTTAGGATTTTTCCATGAAGAAGCAGCACCACCTTTAAGATGATTAGTAGAAGTGGTATTGTAAACACTTAACCAATACATGCCCACATTTATATTGTTATTGGCATCTAAGAATTTTCCGTATTGTCCTCCCGGAGAAACATCTGCCAACAGCATTTCGTAGGCAGTTTCGCACATGGTAAGTAATTTACAAGGAGCTAAACATTCTTCGAGCATCATGTCATATTCAGCAGCAGTACCTAAGTTATTAGCTACAAAATCTTCTTTTATTCCTAATGCCTCAGCACAGGATTCGCAGGTAATGTTACAGTCGTTGGTATCTATTTCTGCCAAAAATTCATCTTCAAACTCTTCTAATGTTTTAATACAGGTATTGTTGTTAGGATTAAGGTATTCTTGCAAATAGAAATTAATAGCATCTTCATTAATGGTTAGTATTTTCACGATGTTATAATTTCCAACAGGCAGTTGGGCGGTAAACTCAATATCTTCTTGATAATTAGGAGAATTACAATCTACATTAAATGTAACGGTATTGTTACCATTGTCAGTAAAATTTCCTACCAGTTGATTAAATTCTATAGGATTATTGGTGGTAGCATCTAGTAAGACTACACCACAATCATCCGTAAGTTTGATGGTTAAATCGTAAATACAATTAAAACACATGTCGGGCAGACACGCTTCTTCAAAAGAAGCAGTAATCATCTGGTAGTCGAAGGCATATGGTCCGGATGTAGTTACTAAGAAAGTTTCGTTAAAAATCATTTGGTTTACTTTTCCGGCAGCAGTAGTATTGGCAGCGGTAGGTAAAATCATTTCTTGCGTTAAATTTACAGATGCACTGGTTTGAGAAGGAATAGGTTCTACATTGGTAGGAGGATTTCCTGCTAAAGCGGTGGCAATTACTCTTCCTTCTTGGTCTAAATAAGAAACACTAATTTGGTTGTTGGCATCAATTACCATGTTTTTTTTGTAGTGAGAGGCATAGCCTACTTCAGAGCCAAAAAGTCGGTCTATTTGTAATTGGTCAGGTTTGCCATAAAAGAATTTTGTTTCGTGTCCGCTGCCCAATTTAAAATCTTCTCCAACGCCCGATTGTCTTCTAATTCTACCGGTATTGTCAGGAGTGTATTCAATAACGGTAAAAGGATAATCATGCGCATCGGGAACAAATTGTTGGTGGGCATCTTGTTTCGGGTTGTTTGGAGAGTAATATAATGAAGCACCTGAACCATCAAACATGGGTTCTACAGCAGTTTCGCAGTCTGCCACATCTATATCAAAATCAATTTTATTGTATCCTGTACTGTTTTGGTTTTGATTAAAATTCGGATAAAATTTAATAGGTGGAGTAGTGGGGGAAGGACAGTTTTCATCTAACACAGGTACAGGCAATATGCTAACGGCAGCACGTCCTTGATGGTCATAAACGGTTTCACCAACTATTACATTATCATCAGAATTAATTTTAGTAACACTTTGACGATTACGTAAAGAACCATCAAAATAACTAATCACTTCTTTTTTCTTGCCCTCTTCCGCAAAGTTGGTGGTTACTTGCCAGTTTTTTAAATTTTCGTGGGAGATGGTTTGGAATTTTTGATTTGCTGATAGACCACCTACATTTCCGGTTGTGTTTGCATTCCATACGCCATAAATCCATTTATCTAATTGTAACGGGTCTTTACCAACGGCTCTTACTCTATAAATTAAGTATCCTCTTTCGAACAATAATGGCAATGTGTAATTGGTTGATTTTGTATTGATTCTGGTACTATTGTGTTTGAAATCATAGAGCAATGAAGATGCCGAAATAGCAGAAACAGTAGTAGGATTATTAGCAGTAACAGTTCCGTCATAATCATTAATAAAAGCCCATTCTAGTTGGTACTCTAGAGCTCCTGTTATTGTTTGCCAACTAATTTCAATTTCTTCAGGAATATTAGATGGGTCGCAGTCTAAATCAATTTCAATCGGTAAGTTCATTGAAACTGCTGTATTAGCAAAGGAGGTGAAATCAACTATTCGATTTACTAAAATAGTTCCATCAATGTATGCATTTGAGGGTAAGTCGGTAACAGAGTTGCCGTCTACTTTTATAGCAACAATTTCAAATTGGTATTCATTAATGTTGTCAAAAATAAAAGCGTCTTTATCCTTAAAGGTTTGTTGGTCAAAAGGGGCATATTCTATAGTTAAAGGTATGGTAAAAGTAGTTCCTGAGAAAGGAGGAGGCCCCGATAAGGTAGTGATTTCTACATCCACCTCTAATAAATAAGGGGTGTCTATAAAATCAGGATGATTAAAGTTTATTCCTAGCGTTACAATATCGGTAATATCAACATCTACGGCATTGGGTAGTCCGGCACAAGATGAAACAGTTTTGTTATCTCCCACTTGTATAAGTGGTGTTGTAGCATTTGTTTCTATACGTTCATTACACTCTAATGCTTGTGCTTTAAATACTATGGTTGTACATAATAATAAGAGCAATATGGTTATTTTTTTAATCATAACTTTTTGGTTAAAAATGTTATTTGTTAGAGTCTGTCTGTAAAGTTCTGCTTTCGCACTAGCTGGCTCAAACACCCACTGGGTGTTTGCCCTGTTAATCTTGTTTTAAAAATCAGTCATTTACAACGGTAAACTCCTAATTTTCAAAACTGCGAAAGCCTCGAATTTAGACTTTACAGTTCAGCCTCTATACTTGTCTTTAAAGTCTCACGACTTATATCGACATATTTAATTATTATATCTAAAATCAATTAATTCAAAGTTTTTAAACTTATCGGTTAATACATATTTTTTATCTACTTTATAAACTATATCTGTTAAATTGAACTTGGTTTTTTGGTTCGAAATCATTTTTCTGAAGTTAATTTTCAGTTTTGGTTTATCTTTAAGTAATTGACTATTATCATCTTCATATTCTACTTCATTAGCATAAAAAAGAGTGATTTCTTCAATAAAATTTTGGTTTATTCTTATATTAATCTTCTCGAAAGGCAATCCTTTTTTATAGAAAATGTTTAGTAAAATTACGTCACTATTATTTTCAGTTTTGGTAACATTAGTAATAGCACTTTTATATTTGTTAACGTATCCCGTATCAATGGCAAATGTTTGAGAAAATGTGCTGTCAGGGTAGGTAATTCCGACCATATTTTCAGTAGAATCTATCATTACTTTAATTTGCTTATTCTGTAGTGAATAAATTCCTAATTGATATTGTTCTACTGTTTCATTTTTTTTATGTATAAATCCTTTAGAGTGGTCTTCCGGTATAACACTGTAATGACCTTTATAGGAGGAAATTTCGATAGCCACATGATACTCTTTTTGATTATATATGCTATTTACATTTTGCATTAATTCAGTCATTTCATCAATAGAAATGGATTTCTCTTGAGCGTTGCAAAAAGAAACCATCAGTAATGAAAGGGTGATATGTAGTAGTAATTTTTTCATTCAGGTTTACTGGTATTAGATTTAGTTTCTTGGATGGTCATTATACCTCTTTCCGTTTCTTTTTTAACTCGTATTAATTGGCCTTCTTCATCGTATTCATAAAAAGTAGCATAATGTCGTTCATCCAATTCAGCTACTAAACGCATATTGATTGGATCATAAACAAAAGATTTCATGTTAGAATTAAAAGGAAGTACCCTGATGTCGTCAAATAATACTTCCCCGGAAACGCTACCGAATAATATTTCCATTTCTTGTGCAGAAGAAGGGACAACAAACTCAACTTCTATGCGTTGCCATCCATCAATTATGTCTCCTGTAGGGATAAATGGTCCAAGAACTGTATTATTTACATCGTTGAATAAAAGACTTAGTTGGGGGTTATCATAGGTAGTTTTGGTAAGGAGCGCTCCTACTTCTTTAGCCCAAGCCGTAACTAAATATTTTTGCCCCGGAATAGGAGCGAAAGAACCGATGCAAGTTTCACAAAGAGGATCTTCATCGCAATTTAATTCGGGAGTAAAAGAAATATCAAAATCATAAGTTTGATTACCATCACATTGAGGGTCTATTACAAGTACATAAGTTCCTAAACCTGCATTTACAGTATTGAAAGCATAATTTAAACTTGTAGTAGTGCCGGTAGCAATTATATAGTTTTGTAAATCAGAATTACATTCATAATCAGCAACAGGAGGTTTCGCCAAATAATATTGAAAATTAAGTGGGTTTGTTGTGGAAGGATTAGTGTTATATACGTTTCCGGTAATGTTTAATTGCTGGGATAAATCTGTTATAACAAATTCATACCATAATAAATAGTTACTTGAGCCATTACATTCGCATGGAGATTCAACATGAATATCATTGCACAATTTTGTTACTGTTTCGCATGACAAATTAGATTCACATGTTGGAGGGGGAACAACCGGTTGACAATTCTCATCAATATCTACAAAATCAATTTCTATTGTGGGACATTCTACTTCATTAATAGATACATTTAAAAGATGCAACCCTGTATTAGGGAAAGTATAAGAAAAACTTTGACCACTACCTGACTGGAGTAAATTAGTTGGAGACATTAAACCGGGTTCACATGGTCCATATAACATTTGATTACTGAGGGAATAATTTGCTGATGAGTTGGTAGAAAATGGTGTAGGAATAGTTACATTAACAGTTGTGTTTGCATATTGAATGTCTAACACATAAAACCTATTAATACCTGTTAAACCACATGAACAGCTATGAGTTTGAATAAAGTCAGTACATAATGTAAAAGGAGAATGACATTCTTCATTTGGATCACACCCTGAGTTTGCTCCATCATTGTAAGTAGAACAATATTGATTAACAGTTGAATTACCAGAAGATGGCTGCATTGTACTACTTATGTTTATTACTTGTTGCGTGGTAAATTCACCGGGTAATAAAATAATTTTAACTAAGTAGAATCTAGTATTTGAAGAAGAAGTCATTTGAAATTTTACTGAAGGAATAGTAGAGGTTTCTTGGTAAGTAGCACATTGAGAAGTTTGTGATACTAATGAGTAGGAATAGTTATCCCCTTGAGTAAATGGACTGTTAAGTGAATTGCAATTGTAGCTCGTCTCAAAAGGACCATAAACTTCATAATTTATTCTTGTAGGTCTAGTCCCATTATTTAATGAAATGGAGATGAATCTATTAGCGGTTAAAGGGTCAATTTTAAACTCATACCAGAATTCATTATTGACAATAGAAAAATCATTTATAGTATTAAAAATTGTAGCATCAATAGCTCTAGGAGCAGTACACGTGGTAGGAAATTGAGCAAAAACATAGTTGTTTGCTGAGATAATTCCTACCGAGCAAATTATAATATATCTAAGTAATAGGTTCATCATAAATATTTTTAATTATTAGCAGATAATAAAGGAGTATCGTCAATATAAGATAATTGATTTGTTGTTTGGCATCCTTTATCATCCACAGCATTAAATTCAATAATAAAATCTTGTCCTTGTGTAGGAACAACTTCAAAACCAGTAGGAGTAGGGATGATATAAGGACTTCCTGAAATTACCTGAAAACCGGTAGTAAAAGCACCTGAATAACCTACTAGGTCTATTTGTAGTAAATTGGCACCTATAAGCATGGTAAAGGTAACTTCACAGCCTGTTTGATCGCACCAAACTAATTCTCTTTTTAATGAAGCAGTATTATTAGGATCAACTTTAATACTGTACTTTCCTGAATGCGCATCAGAATTATTAATTCCTAAACCATCTTCATTAAATTTAAAATGATTGTCGGCACACTCGCTAAAACCTTCATCTTCAAAACTGGTAAAGCCTGTTTCTCTGTATCTGGAATTTGCAGCAACTGATTTGGGTAGGGTTTGATTAAATCCAAAAGTGGCTGCAGAATATCTGCCCAGTGCATCTTGGTTTTCAAGCTCCTGACCAAATGGGTTAAACTCTGTTACTTGTGAAGTAAATGTCCAATCTTTTCTATCTATTATCCATTTACCGCTACTATTGAGTTTGTAGAAAGGGAGGTAACTTTCAAAAGTGCCGTCTTTTCTTATGTTGGTATTGTTGTTATAATCACTTTGCTCTCTATTACTCAAATGCAAATAAGAGATTTTAGGTTTGTAATTTCCTTTTATACCTAAGAAGTATGGGTTGGTACTAGCAATTAAATTTACATTATCGTTACAATCGCAATAGGTTCTCCATTCATCGGTATATTCTATTGCAGAGGCTTGTAACACATTTTCATAGATGTTATTTTTAATAGTATTTAAAGGGTTTGTTAACGTGGTAACAGTAGCCATCATTTGAGAAGTTAGGTTTCTTCTACCTGAGCGGATAATTTTTATTTTACTAAAAGTTCCAGCTGGGGCAGCTCCGGATGCCAATTGAAAAGACACAGTATTATTGGAAGTAGCAATTACCCATGCTTTTAATGTTGTTGAACTATTAGATAAAGCAACCTCATCCCCTGGCACAAAATAAGGAGCATGATTAGTAGTTAAAATACCGGCACTATTTATACTTCCAGAGATAGTTAAGCCTATGTTTTTATATGCTTGTCCCATGTTATCATAATACCAATAAGCAGGGAAGTTTAGAGAATATACTTTGTCATTAAAGTTGGTTGTTGTTTCTGTAAGTAGTACCTGACCCGTTTCTGAATCATAAGCCATATTTTTAGTTTCAACTTTTGAACCTAAATCAGTTGCCACAGTACTTTCCAATACTCCGAATTTTTGCACCACTTTAGTAAGCACAGCACTTCTAAATTGAGTTTTTTCTTTTGTGTAGGAAGGAATTATTGTAAATGTTAAAACTGGGATAATACCTAAAAGAAAATTGTCGTTATTCAAATTACCCGAAGCTTGCGTAACATTTGTTTTACTTTGTCTAAAATCAGCTACCATATCAACATTTACGCCCATTCTTCCATTCACAATGTTACCATTAGGATGAATAAAAGGTACATTGTTTGTCAGTTCTTTTGTACTGGCTTCTGTGCTTTGCATGTCTTTGTAAAAATATTCTACTTTAGAAATGGAATTTGTTTGACCTTCGGCATATACTTCTTGTGACTTAGGTTTACCATGCATATCATTAGTAATAACAACATACCCTTGAGAACCGGTGTAGTAATCTTTTACATTGATTTTGAAAAGAGAAGTAATAGAAAATGGTCCATTTTTATGACGTTTGTTTTCTAATGAAGTTTTTTTGGCAATAGTAGGGTAATCTTTTGCCGTATAAAAAGTATGTTCAACAAATCCTGTAGCATTTCTACTAACATTAGGATGAGGTAAGTTTTTAACCACCACTCTACCATAACCAACAGAAGCTGAAGGAAAAAAAGATTCACCAAAAGGTGTTTCTTGAAAAAATCGGTCATCGGGAGCCCACTTTTTATCGGTACTAAATCTTATGGGTTGCTTCCAAGGATTTTCATCACCTCCCATTTGAGGTTCGTAGCTGGCTACTCCAGATGAACTACCATCTTTATTGGTATATTCATATACCTGACCATATTTTGAATCACTCATTGTTTGGTCAGTTTGCACCTCCCAATTATCGTTGATTTCTATTTTACTTACTCGATGTCCCCCTCCAAACTTTCTATTGTCAACATCATTTAGCCTTATCCATGATTTGTTTAAAACAATTTCTTTTCCATTATCATTATCAAAAGCAGTCTTGTTAGGATTTTCGAAGCCCGTAATAAAACCTGATATGGATGACCAAATTGATGTAATAAACTGAACACCAAGACTGCTATTTTGTAGTGTGGGTGAATTAAATGCTTGATTTGGTAAATGCAATCTGGCAAATTGTGTTGCTGCTACTGTTATAGGGTTTCTGTTTGTGGAATTATCATCAAAACCAAGAGGTTTTAATTGTATCCATCCTAAATTACCGGATGTATTTACTCCATAGTGTTCAATTTCAGCATAACCTGACACATAATCATGCCCACCATTAAATTTCATTAAACACCTGAAATACAATTCATTAATTCCTGCAACATAATCTTCAATAGTGGTATTGGGGTGTATTTCAAAAAATATTTTTTTGTTACTTGTCATTTCTATGCTGCCTGTATTTATACTAGCACTACTCACATCGGTCTGCACATCTACTATTTTAATCATCTCCATTGCTTTTTTATGTTGAACGTAAGCATAATCATCTGCTTCTGTTTCAATGTTAATTTCTCCACCAGATGGCAATTCAACTTTACTTAATATCCAGGTAGTAGCGTAAGTATCAGCTAAAATTTTGTTTTGGTCAACATAAGGAAATTCGAAAGTGGGCAAAGGTTCGCCTACACCACCTGTTGAAACACCCGGATTCATAGCTTTATAATTTCCCCATCTATCGTAAGCTTTTAAATGATATGGAGTACTTGGGCTTTTATATGTAAAAACATAGGGGGATAGTTTTCCTTTTTTAGAGTCTCTATAAGTAAAATATACTTTTTTTAACGTTAGTTTACCTTGACCACTTGTACTATTATTAGGTACATTAGGACAAAGTGAGTAGTCGTAAACAAAATGAACTATTTTTATAGGGGTAGCATTATTACCGTTAGCTTTATAATCTGGTTTTGAGTACAATCGAATTTGAGTAAGTACTTTTTGTTTGGAATTATTGTCAACACCTCCATTATCATTTATCACTCCTAGACCATCTTGTCTATCTTCTTTATCAAAAATGGCAATGAAGTTTTTTGTTTGGATGGTATCTAAGTAAAAAAGTTCTTTTTCGCCATAAATGTAATTGGCTTTATCATCATGAATGTCCGTTTTTAATCCTTCGTTATAAGATGCTTTATTGAGCTCAACCGGCACTCGCCATTTATAATTATCAATTCTTTCATAGCTAAACTTAGTGAAAGTACCTAAATCTCCATCAGAAGGACCTTTAATGTTATCTGCATCTACATAATCATCACTTACAACAGCGGTTAGTAAATAAGAATGTGCATAAGCAGGTGTAGTAACACGTTGGAAATAATTGTCTAATCCTTTGGCGTTATTAGTAGAATTATCAACATTAGGAGTATATGAAACTAGTCCTTTAGGATAATCCACCCCTGTTACGCTAGAACCCGTTAATGATGCTCCAACAGCAAAAGTTACTTCTTGTTGTTCTTTATTGTAGGCAGGTTGTCCATACACATAACGCAAACCATCATTCCCTAATGAAATAATCTGACCAATATGATGAGCGTTGGCTGTTGTAGCAAGCGAATTTTGCATAAAATAATTGATGCCAACGCCATTGTTTACTTCTTCTATTGTAAGGTTTTGTATAGTACTGTTTCTTTTTACCCTCCCTTTTCTATAGTTTCGTTGTAAAGCAGTGCCTGATAAGTTAGAGGATGCATATACATTAAACTTACTTGCTTCTAATAAATCTACTTTTACAGGAGAATCCTTACCTAACAAATCGTAATAATCAGAGTCTGTATCAATTGAAGCTTCGTTGGCTTCTCTAAAGACTACATTTTCAAAGTCGATAGCATTTTCTTTTTTGTTAAAATCTAAATGATTTTTTGCATTATTTTGACTCAACCATTTTCCAGAGGTGGAATTTACATGTACAACACCAATCTCTCCTCCAAAGTGTGAAATATTTCCTAGCCCTAATTCTACTGTAATAGGAAAAGAATTGCTTTTATTATCTGCATCGTTATCAAAAACATAACCCACTTGGTTTCTGTATGGACGATAGCTTCCTCCTACACCTTGACCGGAAACGGAATAAATATCATAAGTATAATTGGTTAAAGGAAGGTTAGGAGTAGAAGCAGTGTAAGAACCATCTTTTTCTCTGTTAAAATCATGTCGTGCATCATTTCTGTATTGACCAGCTTCGCTGTATAGGTATCCATAAGAAGGGCTATTTAGAATTTTATCTTTTAATGTTTGTTCGGAATAATTAACAGAAAAACTTAACCCTACATTTGTTCCAAATAATTCAACCCCAATAGGTATAAAACGGGCAGAAACCGCATAACTTCTCATGCTATTTGTTATAGATGGAGTATAGGTTGGTTGTTGAAAATCAAAACTGGCAGATGCAGAAGCTAATGTAGCTCCAACAGATACATCCCCATCTGATTTTTTAGTGCCTTTTTTAACAGTTTTACTACTAGTTAAATTAGCTCCTATTGATAAACCAGCAAGACCACTTCTTGAATTAAACGATGAACCTATACTACCCCCTAAATTATTTGATCTATTTTTTTGATCACCCATACGGGCTGAAAGTCCAGCACTAGGGGAAATAGACAATCCACCTGAGCTACTAGAGTTTAGCCCAAGCCCTACATTTCCTGAAACACCAGATTCTCCAGTTAAACTTAATCCTGCATTAAAGCTTAGATTAGAGCCAACACCTGTATAATTATTGTATTCCACTCCAAGTCCAAAACCTATAGACACTCCTAACCCTTTTGAAAGGTCTAAACCAAAAAGTTCTATATCACCAACAGTAGCACCTATTCCTACCGTCCAGTTTTTATTAATATTGGTTTCTGTTTTTACAATCTCGTCTTTAAAATCATCGGGTAAACCTCTTAATGCTCTGTTGATAGTTCCTACATTTATATTCCATCCTAAACCTGTCCAAGAAGCTTCTTGGTCTGTTGTTACACCCCCATTATATGCTATATTAACGGGATAGCCATCAATGTCTAATAAAGGGATATTATAGGTTAAATCTCCTGAAAATAAGTTGACCATGTCGCTTGTTCCTATAGGTTCAAAAGATTGAACTTCGGGTTGACTTGGGCCTCCTGTTAGTGCAAATGAGTTTAATGGAGCAAATGTGCTAATGGATGTAAAAAAGAAATAAATAGCAAAAGTTAAAAATGAACTTCTTTTTATTTTATCTTTAATTAGGTGAACTAATTTCTTTTTTTGTTTTGCTGTCATAAAATCGCAATTTTAGGTAACTCAATATTTTTAAACGACCAATTAAATTTTAATCGACCTTTATTAAATAATTCATCATCATAGATAACCGTTCTTTCGGATGCATTCCCGATATCTTGTTTTGAAAATGCAAATAAAAATGTGGTATAGGGAGTGATTCCATAAGTACGTTCGAAGTGGAAAAGTTTACATGGAATTTCATTGTTTATTTCGGTTGAAAGCTTAATGTTATTTTGCATAGCAAAAGCCATATAAGCAATTCTAGTTTGGTATTCAGACATATCAGAAACAAGGTATTTTGCTAATTCATCATTATAATTTTCAACTTGAACCCTCATCTCAAAATACTCCATGCCCTCATATTCTTTTTTTAGGGTATTTATATTTTCTGTAGTGATAGGTTTGTTAGACTTGTTTAGCTCATTAATAACTAACTGCTCAGTAGGCAGGTATTTAATTTTGTAATTAAATTCGGAAATGGTTTTTTCTTTAATGAGTAGGTTATTAGGTTGTGAAGACCAGTCAATATATTCTTGGGGTGTTAGTATAGCCTTTTCAGGTAATACTTGAGTACTTTTTTCATTAGTTATATCTTGGTCGTAAGAACATGACAGAAAAAGTATGCTAGTAATAGTGAAGATATATGTTAGTATTCCGAAATTCAATTTTTTCCTTGATATTTATTATTAATAAAACTCAATACTTCTTCGGTAATGTCTTTTTGTTCTTTTGCATACATTAAGTTGCCATTGTTGTTTAAACCATATATATAGTCATATTTTTTTTGTTCACCAAAATCTTTCACATATTGGGTTAATTGTTCTAAAATTTGGCTATCGTATTGTTGTGTTTTAGTGTAACTATATTCTTCAACAGATTTTTTTTGTTGGATATAATAATTTTGCATTTGTTGAAATCTCATTATATCCTCATCGTTATTTTTTTCAGTTGAACTCAATTTATTGTTTAATCCTTGTAATTGAAATAATAAACTATCCAGTTCATTTTGTTTTTGAGATAAATCATTTTTCAGCTTAGCTTCAAATTCTTTCTTCATTTCAAAGCGATCAAATAATACAGTTAAATTTACAAAAGCTGTATTTTCAATACTTGTTTTTAATTGGAAACTATTCCAAACGGCAAAACTTCCTATTATAATAGCTAGAGCAACTGAAATAGTTAGAACTAATAATTTATTACTTTTCATTTATTTATCGATATAAAATTTTAGTTGGTATTTGTTGTTTTTTTCATCTCTAACTTCAAGAATATAATACCCTTTTTTTAATTTATAAGGTTTTAAATCTAATTCATATTTATTACTACCAATTTGTTTTACTCCTTCTTCACTAGTTTCAACATCTTCTACTTCCGGTTTAATTTCTTTACGTTTATCACTTATAATTTTACAAACCAAATTTGTTGAGACATATCTTTCATCGTATTTAAAATAAATCCTATCATTTTGAACATTATAAATAGAGCCATCTATTTTTTCTTTTAAATAAACATATTTAAAGTCAGTTGGATTATTTTTTTTCGGCAAAGAGAATTCCCAAGCTTCAGTAGTTGAGATTATGTTGCCATTTGCTATTTTCTGAACCTGCCATGCATATCTTTTACCGTACTCCAAAGGTTTAGCATCAAATGGATATTGAATTTGGTGTTTGGTTAGGTTATTTTTTATGAAATAAGGAATATTGGCCGTTATGCCTGATGATGCACTTTGATTTTCATTTAACTCAACTAAAATTACTCTAAAAAACTCACCTTGATTAAGCAGGTTAAAAGGTTCGGAGTGAAACCAGATTAAAATGGGTGTAGGCGTTTCTATTTCATCTTCATCAGCCGGATTAATTAAATATAATTGCTCTTTCTCAGTTGCATCAATGGATTGACAGTAATCATCTCCTTCTTCTATACTTTGTAAAGGAATAACAGAAATACAATAATTAAAAATTCCACTAGGTAACTGATTAAAGGTTTTCATATAATCAGCTTGAGGATGATTGGTATAAGCAACTTGAGTGTATTTTAAAGTAGAATTATTTAAGGAAGTTATTCCTTTTTTTACAATTACTTCTGAAGAAACTAGTTTGAGTAAGGTTACGTTTGAAACATTTGTAATGATGGCTTCAATTCTAACTTTTCCTTCTATACTTGACGAAAGAGTAATCTGACTTAATCCACTAATTGAAGCATTATACTCATTAAACGTTGCATTTACAACAGATACGTTTTGAGAAATAATTAGATTGCTACAAAGTAAAAAAAGCAAAAATAATAAGGATAAATTCTTTTTTATTTGGAGGATTTCAGACATAATAATCAACAGTTTGATGTTAATAATTTACAATTATAAAATATTTTTTTTATAAAAAAAATATTTTTAATCATATATTAAAATCTGAAAACTAAATTACCAGAGAAATAGTAAGGAAAATCTTCAATGTTGACGCTTAGTAAATTACTATAAAAATCTCCTAATAATAATTTTTCACCAGTAAGTTCCAACATTGTTTTTTTAATAATAGGAATTCCCAATTTTAATCCATAACCACTTTTAAGGTTACTATTGCTATCGTTAAAAGCAACTTTTCCTATTCCTGTAATTGTAAATTTCTTTATCTGAATGCTAAAATCATTTTCTAAAATGTTATTTAGTGTAATTAATGCTTCTGTCGCATCAAACCTGTTATAAATAATAGCATTACTTATTTTCTTTTTAAACTGTAGATTTAAATTCAAATTATAGTTTCTAAAAATTTCGTTTCCATTAACACTGGCTAAAGAATAGTAACTATACACTCCTGTTATAGTTATAAAAGTTTTTTTAATTCTGTTATTATAACTGGCAACCGTATTAATTATAAAGTTATTATTACTAATAGTTCCTGTATCAGCAATTGAGTTGACTTGTTGAACAAAAGGTCTATAATCAGCTTTTAAAAGCAATTTTTTTGTTGGTCGATACGATATATCAGCACCATACGAAAGAAATACATTTTCATTGGTATGGATTCCTAATAAGTTATCATTTTCTCTTCTGGCAAAACCACCAATTGTAATTTTTTTACTTAGCTTTTGTTTTAGCTTTGCTTCATACCTTATATTATCATTTCTTATAAATTGAACTCCGTAGCTTTTGTAGAAAGGGTCAATTAAACGATATTTTAGTTCAAATGATGTGCCTTTAAACTTTAATTTATATCTTGATAAAACAGCATTTGTTCTAGACTTAAAATTAAAAAGAGCCATTAATAAAGATTCATCGTTTCCTAAAACATTTTCAACCTGAAGTGCAGATCTTCCATATACTATATCAAAAGTATGGTGTTTTAAAAACTTTATTCTACCATCAATTTCAGCAACTAAATTATTTTGGTTTAATGAAGGAGATTCGGAATAATTTAATCTTCCCATTCCGTATAATATTCCTGCATAAATATGGGAAGATTCTTTTTCTCCGTATCCTGCTTTTATAGCCGTAATTTTTCTACCGCTATCTACATTTTTAACACTTAAAAAATTGTAAAATTGTTCTCCTACATTTGGCTGTGTGAGTTGTGAATTTAAAATTGTATTAACTGCTGTTCCATAAGCAAATGCTATATAATAATCTTTATGTTGAAATTCGGTATTGATTCCTCTTATCATAGTTCTACTAATTAAAAACTCAGAAAAATCAGGAGATGTTAAGCCAACTTCTAAAGTTCTAATGCTAAGTAGAAATTTTTCAAAATTACTTTGTTCTTCGGGGAAGGGGATATTGTCAGATGAGATATCATCTGCAAAAGAAGTATTATTGTTTAATTCTTTTAATTCTGCAATATTTCTATCAACTTCTGCAATTTTATTTTCAAGAGATATAACTGCTTTATCTAAAGAATCTACGTTGTTTGGTCTTGTAGGTTTGATTTTATTTTTTATGTTAGTAGTGTCAGGGATAGGAGAGGAGTTAGTGTCTTTTTTGTCAACATTTAAAGTGTCAGTATTTATGTGTTGAGTTAATTGGGAAGTGTCAAGAGATCCATCTGGAGGCGGAGGAAAATATTTTTTTTTGTTTTTTAGTTTTTCTGCATTTATAGCATCCGTTTTAGCAGTTTTTAAATAATCTAACTGGGTACTAAGAGCTTGTTTTTTTAGTTGTAACGAATCAATTTCATAAGAGCGTTTCATCTTTTGAGCTAGTATATCTTCTCTTAGATTACTGAGATAGGTATTTACATCGAATTTAACACTGAAGTGGTTATTAATACCCGATAAAAAACCTAATGATGAATAATAATAACTTGCGTTAAAAGGAAGGCGTTTTACTTCAAAATTTAGTTGACCAGTAGATTTGATATTTTGATCTGGAGGGGATAATAACATTGAAAAAGGTAAAAACCCATATTCATACCCTACTGAAAATTCACCTGAAGTAAACTGAATATTTTTGTTTTTTTTAGTTCTTGTGGAATCAACTATAACTTCAGAAGAGTCAGACTGAGCATTTAATGCATTTGTAATGCCTAATATTAACAGAAATATCAGAAAAAAAAACTTATATTTTAAACTATTTTGATTCAATATCAATAATTAGAATATTGTTCGAAAAAAATCAAAGATATATAATTATGGATTATATATTTATAAAACATTCAAAAAATCAGCCTTTTAAAATAATAATTGAACTCAGGTTTAAAGTGTCAAAATTGGATTTTTTTCGTCTCCTGATGATTATTTTGGAACAAACTTATAAAATTGTAAGAAAAGCAAAACCCCTAAAGTATTGATACACCTTAGGGGTTTCTGTAGTCTACAGCCATGCAGACTATTTCTTTGTTGGCGGTCCGGACGGGACTCGAACCCGCGACCCCCTGCGTGACAGGCAGGTATTCTAACCAACTGAACTACCGGACCTTTACTATTAAAGTAAATTTATTTTTTCTCTTAATTTAAAAAATATTTTCAAAAAAAGAGAAGAACGTTTTGATATCTAAAAAAATATCTCCCTTTGAGGGCTGCAAATATACTTCAATTTTTAAATCTGCAAAAGATTTTAAAAAAAAATTACATCATTTTTGCTCTTTTTATTAAATAGCTTTGAAGGATAGAATTAAATCCTTGATTTACATCCGCTTCAACAAACTCAATTCCGAACTGCAAGCATTTTAATTTGAGCATTTTCTTTCTTTTTTGCATGTTTTCAATGTAATTTTTCTTCACATCATTAGGATGAACCTTAATTTCCTCGCCTGTTTCAAGGTCGATGAACTGATAAGGACGATTTTCAAACTCAAAATCTAGCTCTAATTTTTTATCGTAAGTATGAAAAAGAATTACTTCATGTTTGTTGTATTTTAAATGTTGTAAAGCCGCAAATAACTGTTCATCATCGGCAACATTTTCCATCATATCGCTAAAAATGATCATTAACGAGCGTTTGTGAACCGTTTCTGCAACAGTATGCAATGCATTTATGGATGATGTTTTGGTGTTTTTTTTAGGAGCGTTTATTAAATTTTCCAATTCATTAATAAGGTATTTATGATGTACGCTGCTCGACTTGGTTGGAGAATGAACATCTAATTTATCTGAAAAAATACTTAAGCCAACAGCGTCTCGTTGTTTTTTTAGCAAATTCATAATTGCAGCAGCAGCATAAACAGAAAATTTAATTTTATTGAATTTATTTGTATTAAAATCTATTTCAGGAAAATACATAGAAGAAGAGGCATCTATAATTAGTTGACATCTTAAATTGGTTTCTTCTTCATATCTTTTAATAAAGAGTTTTTCGGTTCTACCATACAGTTTCCAATCAATATGTTTGGTAGATTCTCCGGTGTTGTAAAGCCTATGTTCGGCAAATTCAACAGAAAAACCATGAAAAGGACTTTTGTGCAAACCTGTAATAAAACCTTCTACCACTTGTTTGGCAATAAGTTCCAATTTAGAGTAAGAGTGGATTTGCTGAAGGTCTATTTGATGCATTGGATTTATTAATTTAAGAATGTTAATAATCAAAAAATCTAAATTAAGACTGTTTGAATAAACTTTACTACTTTTCGGATTATTTTTTCAAAATTATGTTAGCACCAATAGATTGGATAATTGTAGGATTGTTTTTATCACTTAGTCTTTATATAGGAATAAAGTTTAAAGGCAAATCAAGTGGTTCATTAACAGATTTTTTTCTTGCTGGAAGAAATTTACCGTGGTATGTAGCCGGAATTTCTATGGTTGCCACCACGTTTGCTGCTGATACGCCTTTGTGGGTAGCAGAAGTAATTAGGCAAAATGGAGTTTCTGGTAACTGGCTTTGGTGGAACATGTTAATAGGAGGGATGTTGACTACTTTCTTTTTTGCTAAGTTGTGGCGTAAAGCCAATGTGTTAACAGAGCTGGAATTTATAGAACTTCGTTATTCAGGAAAAACTGCCAAGCTTTTCAGAAATTTTAAGGCTTTTTATTTAGGTGTTTTTTTTAACTGTATTGTAATAGGATGGGTAAATGCAGCCATGCTTAAAATATTGATGTTGTTCTTAAATATAGACTACCAAACAGCTTTTATTATTATAAGTATTTTATTGGTATTTGTTGCTATTTATTCGTCACTTTCGGGATTGCTTGGAGTTGCTATTACAGATGCAGTTCAGTTTATATTAGCAATGGCAGGATGTATTATTCTTTCCATTATTATGTTGAATTCTGAACAAGTAGGAGGTATGACAGGATTGCAAGAAAAATTACCTTCATGGCGATTTGATTTCTTTCCTACCATAGGTAATGATGTAGGGAGTAATATCGGAACATTTGGATTAACTATAGGTGCTTTTTTGTCTTTTGTAGCTGTTCAGTGGTGGGCAAGTTGGTATCCGGGAAATGAACCTGGAGGAGGTGGTTACATTTCCCAACGAATGATGAGTACAAAAAATGAGAAAAGTGCTGTATTGGCTACCTTGTTTTTTCAAATAGCGCATTATGCACTTCGTCCGTGGCCTTGGATAATCGTGGGACTTTGTGCGTTGGTAGTCTATCCGGAACTTACACAAGAAAATGCAGGCAATGGTTTTGTAATGGCGATGAGAGATTTTATGCCAACTGGTTTAAGAGGATTAATATTTACCGCTTTCTTAGGAGCTTATATGAGTACCATTTCAACACAATTGAATTGGGGAGCAAGTTATCTTACCAACGATTTGTATAAAAGACAATTAGAAGAAAATAAAAAAGAGATTGACCAGCTAAAAATGGTAAAAGTGGGGCGTATTTTCACGGTTATGATAATGATTATAGCATTAGTTATTACCTCTTTTATAGAAACCATAGATGGAGCAGCAAGATTTTTAATAGCTTCATCAGCAGGATTGGGAGCGGTTTTAATTTTAAGATGGTATTGGAGCAGAATAAATATATGGAGTGAAATAAGTGCTACTTTAGCTCCAATATTAGGCTATTCTATAGCTAAATTTTTAATTGCTCCACAATTTGAAATACCAGCTGTTGGAAATTCATTTATTGCTAACGAAGGTATATTGTTGTTTACAACTGCTTTTACTACCATTATTTGGATAACGGTAACTTTTTTAACACCAAAAGAAAATGAAGCAACTTTAAAAAAGTTTTATTTACAAGTTAAACCTCAAGGAGCATGGAACACCATTAGAGAAAAGTTGGGAGTACCAAAAGAAAAATCTCAAATACCCATGTTGCTTTTTTGTTGGACTAGTGCGGTAATTTTAACCTATTCTACCTTATTTTTTATAGGTAAATTCATTTTTCAGGAATATTTTATGGCAATGATATATTTTATTGTTGCCGTAATTTTTGGAATTTTACTAAGGTATTTATTCATTCATAGTAAAATATTTAACGATTAACAATGATTTTTAAATACATATGAAATAATATTTTTTACTATTAAAGTTTTTTTGTTTATTTGCATCTATAGAAAAATTTCTAAAACAATAAAAATGACAACACGTTTCAATTTAAAGAACCAAGCATTATTACTATCTCTTGCAGCATTTTTTGCTGTTAGTTGTGGAGATGATCAACCAAAAGACGACTCAACTGAAACAGTAGAGGTAGAAGAAAAAAATGCTAATAACACCCAATTATTAGAATTGGATGGTAAAGTTTTTAGTATTCCTTCTCCAATTCAAACAGCTTACCTTATAAAAGGTGCGGGAGTAACTTACAATAAAGATATTTTAAATGTGCCATCTAAGGTTACAGGTTACTCAACTAACTTTAAAAAAGCTGTTAACTTAGGAATTTATGGAGCAGATTTAGGTTATGTAACACTTTACGACCAAACTCAAGATGCCATTTCTTTTCTTACTGCAGTTAAAACCTTGGGAGACGATTTAGGTGTTAGCAGTGCTTTTGATATGGAATTAGTAGAGCGTTTTGAAAAAAATATTGGTAACCAAGATTCAGTGCTTTCTTTGGTTTCTGAAGCGTATAAGTCTAGTGATAAGTATTTAAAAAATAATGATCAAAACCATATTGGTGCCTTAGTACTTGCAGGTGGTTGGGTAGAAAGTTTATATTTTACTACTAACAGTGCAGAAATGACTTCTAATAAAGAAATCATTAATAGAGTAGGAGAGCAAAAAAATACAGTTTATAACCTAATTAAATTATTAACTCCTTATTATGATCAGCCTGAGTTTTCTACTTTAGTAGATGATTTAATGGAATTGAATGATATTTTTGAAAAAGTAGAAATAACCTATACTTTTGTAGAACCTACTGTTGATGTTGCTAAAAAAACGACAACTGTAAACAGTACTACAACAGTTAATATTTCTCCTGAAGTATTGAAACAAATTACTGAGAAGATTGCTGAAATTAGAGCAGAACTAATCAGTTAATAAATTTTAAGTTAATAAAAAACGATATTAAATGGGTAACACCATTTCAACAATATAAAAACAACAAAAATGAAAAAAGCAGGTTTCAAATTATTAGTAGTAGCAATTACCATTTTCTCTTTTAATTCAGTTTTTGCTCAATCTCCGTGCGATACTGTTGCCACTTTATGTGAAAACAACATCACTAAACAATATATTTCTGACGGACAAAACTACAGAGCACTTTTGTTAGATGATGAAATTGCTGAATTCAACATGGTTCTTTATGGAGGTAGCACTTATAGATTTGCTGCTTGTAGCGGTTTTTCTGATGGAAATTTGATTTTTTCTGTTTATGATAGAGAAAGAAATTTAATTTTCACCAATAAAGAACATAGTAATGCTCCTTACTGGGATTTTAAAATTACTAATACGTTAGATTGCATTATTGAAGCTCAGTTAGATCCTAATGTATCAGCTTCTGGTTGTGCAGTTTTACTAGTTGGGTTTAAACAATAAATAAAATTTTAATAAAATTTAAAGGCATTGTTTGGATATAAAATAATGCCTTTTTTTTTAAAAAATTATAGATGAGCGAACGAATACTCAAGGCGTTAATGCAATTGTTTTCCATTGTATCTGAAGCTACAGATACATCTGAGAAAAGTAGAGCAATTGTAATTTCATTTTTAACTCAGCAACTTAACCAACAATTGGTTGAGGAGTATTTAGCTCTTTATGATAAATTTATTGAAGAGAAAACCCGAAAAGCAGACGGTTCTAAAAAACAAAAAAGAACTTCAGTAAATTCTGTAAAAATTCTTTTAATCTGTACTCAAATTAACGAAGAACTTGCTCAAAAGCAGAAAATTATTGTGCTTATTCGTTTGTTAGAATTTATTTATGCTAACAATAATCCATCAGAGCAAGAATTAGAATTTGTTTCTACCGTTTCTGAAACGTTTAATATATCTAAAGAAGAACATGAGTTGTGTTTACAATTCATAAAAAATACGATAGACGAACCAATAGATTCTTCCAACTTATTGGTGGTGGACAACAAAAAAGAAAATAAGCTACAAAAAAGTAAGCATATTTTTTCCGATGGTTTGCAAGGAGAGTTAAGGATAATAAAAATTGAAAGTGTAAACTTATTTTTTGTTCGTTATTTTGGTAAAAATGAGCTTTATCTTAATGGTATTATTTTAAGAAAGGCTCAATCTAGCTTGTTAAACCAAGGTTCTTCTATAAGAAGTTCTAAAGTTCAGCCTATCTATTATAGCGATATTATTACTAAGTTTTTTGATAATGATGATGCAGAAAGAATAGTATTTAGCGTACAAAATATTACCTACAGATTTAAAGGTGGTAATATGGGAATGCATCACTTCAGTTTTAATGAAGAGTCGGGCAGAATGGTAGGAATTATGGGAGCCAGTGGAGCAGGAAAATCTACGCTGCTAAACTTGTTAAATGGAACTTATGCACCTACCACAGGAAAAATTTGTATCAACAGCATAGACATACACAATGAACCTGATAAGATTGAAGGGGTAATTGGATATGTTTCTCAAGATGATTTATTAATTGAAGAACTAACTGTTTTTCAAAACTTATATTACAATGCTCGTTTATGTTTTGCTGATTTATCTGAAGATAAATTAGTTAAAAAAGTGGCTGATGTATTAATGAGTATTGGGCTTTATGAAGCTAAAGACTTAAAAGTTGGTAGTCCGTTAGATAAAACCATTAGTGGTGGACAAAGAAAGCGACTAAACATAGCATTAGAGCTTATAAGAGAGCCATCTGTATTGTTTGTTGATGAACCAACTTCAGGATTATCTTCCAGAGATTCTGAAAACATAATGGATTTACTTAAAGAGTTAGCGCTTAAAGGTAAATTAGTATTTGTGGTAATTCACCAACCTTCATCAGACATCTTTAAAATGTTTGATAACCTATTGATTTTAGATACTGGAGGATTTCCAATTTATAATGGAAACCCTGTAGATGCTGTAATTTATTTTAAAGAACAGGTGCACCATGTAAACAGTAACGAAAGTGAATGTATTACTTGTGGTAATGTAAATTCTGAGCAGATATTTAATATTATAGAGGCAAGAGTGGTAGATGAATACGGTCATGCTACAGAAAACAGAAAAATAACACCACAAGAATGGTATAAAAAATACCAGGAACTAATAGAACCTAAGGAACTTGCTGAGCAACCTAAAGAAATCGTTACAGCTCCAAAAATAAGTTTTAATATTCCTAATAAATGGAACCAGTTTAAGGTGTTTATTATTAGAGATGTACTTTCTAAGTTAACCAATCAGCAATATTTAATGATTAACTTTTTGGAAGCACCTGTTTTGGCTTTCATTTTAGCTTTTTTGGTTAGGTATTATAACACAGATAATAGTAACGAACTAGGCTATATTTTTAGAGAAAATGAAAACCTTCCGGCATATATGTTTATGTCGGTAATTGTTGCCTTATTTATAGGTTTAACAGTTAGTGCCGAAGAAATAATTAGAGATCAAAAAATAAGAAAAAGAGAGAAGTTCCTTAACTTAAGTAAATCGAGTTATTTGTTTTCTAAAATAACGATAATGTTTGTTATTTCAGCCATTCAAACTTTATCTTTTGTACTAATAGGAAACTATATTTTAGGCATACAAGGAATGAATATCGCTTATTGGTCGGTACTTTTTACCACTGCTTGTTTTGCTAATATGATGGGGTTAAATATTTCAGCAAGCTTTAACTCTGCCGTAACCATTTACATTTTAATTCCATTTTTAGTTATTCCTCAACTTTTGTTGAGTGGTGTAATTGTAAAGTTTGATAAATTAAATCCTGTTGTTACTAATCCAACTCACGTTCCTTTGGTAGGAGAGGTAATGGCGTCTCGTTGGGCTTACGAAGCAATAGCGGTACATCAGTTTAAAGACAATGAGTTTGAAGCTAGATTTTATGAATTAGATAAAGACCTTAAACAAGCAGAATTTAAAAAGAACTTTTGGTTATCGAAACTGAAAGAAAAAATTAGTGGAGTAGAAAACAACATTAATAATCCTGATAAAAAAGAATATGTAGAAGAAGCTTTGTTGTTGCTGAGAAATGAAATCACTAAAGAAAATGCCAACAATTCATCAGTTCAATTTAAGTTGGTGGATAACCTTTATCCAGAAAAAATTGATGCGTCAGTAATTCAAAAAACGCACAACTATATAAATGAATTGAATGGTTATTTTTTAGATATATTTAAAAAAGCCAATAAAAAGAAAGATGCCTTAGCCACTAAGCTAAATGCAGATTCTACTTCAAAAGCTTTGTTTATAGAAATGAAAAATGGATATACGAACGATGCCTTATCTGATTTTGTTAAAAATAAAAATGAGTTGAATAGAATTTTAGAATTTGAAGGTAATTTATATCAGAAAATAGACCCTGTATATTTAGAACCAGATGGAGTTAGAGCTCATTTTTATGCTCCTGTAAAAAAGATTTTCGGATTAACAATAGATACTTTCTGGTACAACATATTAATTATTTGGTTAATGTCTATAGCCTTAATAATTACCTTGTACTATGATGTATTGAAATTCTTTATTTCTTTTTCAGGAAAATTAATCGAAAAGGTAACAAATAAGTCGGCTAGATAAAACCAATCTCAGTATTCTTCGTAAGAAAGCGTAAGTTTTTATTATGCTTATTTTATGATTTCAATTTTAACATGATTCGGAAAATAGTTTTTTTCTTTCCAGTTCAACTCTTTTTAGTAAACCTAAAGAGAAACCATTTGTTACTGCTATTTTGGATAATACTTTTTAGTATTGTTAGTGAATCTTTTGCCAACAAATATGGCATTCCTTATCTTTTTTTAGCTCCAGAATACTTAAATACCATTAGTTTTTGGTCGTATATGATTATGGGCTTTTCCATTGGTGGATTTGTAATGACCTACAATATTACTGGCTATATTATCAATAGTGGACGATTTCAGTTTATAGCTTCCTTAAGAAGACCTTTTGTGGTGTATTGCATTAACAATTCGCTAATTCCGCTTATTTTCATGCTTTATTATATTTATAAAGTATTATTCTATCATCTTGAAAATGAAACTAGTTCGGCAACAGAAATATCCATTTATGTTTTAGGAATTATTGTTGGTTACACACTAAATGTTATTGTTTCATTAACCTACTTTCTTTCCACCAATAAAAATATTTTTACTTTATTAGGGATAAAACCAGACCAAGAAAGCGGAAAACCTATAAGTACACTTTTTCTTAGAGATGAAAACTTGTATAATTTTCTTAGAAAAAGAGAAAAATGGCATGTAGAATCTTATTTAAACTCACCTTTTGATGTTAGACCTGCCAAAGACATTTCTCATTATGATACAGAAATGTTGCGTTCTATAACCAAACATAATCATCTAAATGCTTCTTTTTTTGAGATACTTGTATTTATTTCTTACATTGTGTTGGGACTTTTTCATGAGAATGCTTTTTTCATTATTCCAGCAAGTGCAAGTGTAATATTGTTTTTCACTATGATATTAATAATATTAAGTGCTTTACACACTTGGTTAAAAGGATGGACCACTTTTGCGTTTATAATTTTATTGGTAATTATTAATCTGTTATCTAAAAGTCAGGTTTTTTCTTATGCTAATATGGCTTACGGATTAAATTATAATACAGAAAAAGCTGAATATTCATTAAAAGAACTGAATAAACTTAGGTTGAATGAAGAACATATAAAAAATGATAAAAAAAATAGCATAGAAATTTTAAATGCATGGAAAAAGAATACCAATGAGAAAAAACCAAAGTTAATTTTTTTAAATACTAGTGGTGGAGGTTCCAGAGCGATGATGTGGACTTATTTTACGCTACATCATTTAGATAGTATTTTCGATGATAATTTCTTCAAAAATGTCCATCTTATATCAGGTTCGTCAGGAGGAATGATAGGTGCAGCTTATTATCGTGAGTTGTATTTACAAGAAAAAGAAGCTAAAACAAACTTTAAAAACAGCTATGAACATGTTGAAAATATGGGAAGGGACTTATTAAATCCTATAGCCTTTAGTATTGCTACCAATGATTTTTTTATAAGAATGAAAACGTATAATGATGGAAAATATACCTATTTAAAAGATAGGGGATACGCTTTTGAGCGTCAGCTATTAATCAATACCAACAATGTTTTAGATAAAAGAATGAGGGATTATGTAGCTCCCGAAAAAGCCGCTGAAATCCCTATGATGATATTTGCTCCAACTATTACTAATGATGGAAGAAGGCTGCTGATTGCTAGTCAGCCAATATCGTATTTAAGCTATAATTTACCTAAAAGCAATACATTAAATAACCCTATAGTTGAAAATGTAGAATTTACCAGGTTGTTTAAACAGCAAGATGCCATGAATTTAAAATTTACAAGTGCTATCCGTATGAGTGCTACTTTTCCGTATATAATGCCAAGTGTTACCCTTCCTACAAACCCACAAATAGAAGTGATGGATGCAGGAGTGAGAGATAATTATGGTGCATTAACAACCTTTAAATATATGCATACCTTTAAGGAGTGGATTAATGAAAATACTTCAGGAGTTATTATTATTCAGATTAGAGATAAAGAAAAGAATAAAAAAGTATCCGACAATCCTTTAAGAAGTATTGCAGAGACTTTTTCTACACCAATAGGAAGTTTTTATAGTAATTTGTTTACCATACAAGACTATAACTTAGATGATATGGTCCAATATTTAGGGAATGATATAGAACAACAAATTCATATTATAGATTTTGAATTGGAGAATGAAGAAAGTAGGGTTTCGTTAAGCTGGCATTTAACCCCAAGAGAAAAATATTCTATTCTTAAAGCAATGAATGCTAGAAATAATCAACAATCGCTAGAGCGGTTAAAAGATTTGCTGGAGTAGTTAGGTTATAAAAACAACTTTATTTAAATTTTGCTATGGTAGAAATACCGCCTTTTACTATATCATTTAATTTTACATTTAACTCAACATCTAAAGGTAAAAGCAAATCTACACGAGAACCGAATTTTATAAAACCACACTCATCAGTTTGTTTAACATCGGTATTTTCTTTTCCAAAGAAAACAATACGTTTGGCTAAAGCTCCGGCAATTTGTCTGAATAAAACAGCTCTTCCTTGCTTATCTTCAACTACAATGGTAGTTCTTTCATTTTCTGTAGATGCTTTTGGATGCCAAGCAACTAAATATTTTCCAGGGTGATATTTAAAATATTTTAATATTCCAGAAATAGGGTAGCGGTTTAAGTGCACATTAATAGGCGACATAAACACAGAAACTTGTAAACGTTTCTCATTAAAATATTCCGTTTCCATTACTTCTTCAATAACCACTACTTTGCCATCAGCAGGAGAGATTATTTCTTGATCTATCGCTATAAAATTTCTGCTCGGACTTCTAAAAAATTGAAGAATTACAATAAATAAAAATGCTGAAATAGCATATCCAGACCATTTAATAATGGCAATATCATTTGCAAAAAAATAAATAAGACCATTTAAAATAATTGAAAATAAAAGTACGATAATTAATGAGGGATATCCCTGTTTATGAAATTTCATGATAGTTATTAATTGAGTTAGGAATTATAATTTAATTTTTTTACCACCAGAAAATTGTTTAGCGGCTTTAGATAGTTTTTTCTTTTTATTAGAAGTATTATTTGAAGAAGAAGACTTTATTGAAAAACCGGCTTCATTGGCATTTTCTTCCATTTCTTCTTGTTGTTTTTTAGCTTCTGCATCTTCTTTTTCTTTAGCTAATCGTTCTTCTTCTGCCTTGGCGTTAGCTTTGGCTTCTGCAATAGCATTTTCTTCTTCCATTTGTTTACGGTATTCTTCCATTTCTTTTTTCTTAGCCTCTTCATCTAAGCGTTTTTGTTTTGCTTCTGCTTCCGCTTTTTCTTTAGCTAATTTTTCTTCTTGCTCACGTTTTTCAGCAGCTTCTTTTTCAGCTTTGGCAATAGCTTCTGCTTCAGCATTAGCTTTGGCTTCTAGTTCTGCTTTTTCTTTAGCTAGTTTTTCTTCTTGTTCACGTTTTTCAGCAGCTTCTTTTTCAGCTTTGGCTTTCGCCTCAGCTTCGGCATTAGCTTTGGCTTCTAGTTCTGCTTTTTCTTTGGCTAGTTTTTCTTCTTGTTCACGTTTTTCAGCAGCTTCTTTTTCGGCTTTGGCTTTCGCCTCAGCTTCAGCATTAGCTTTGGCTTCTAGTTCTGCTTTTTCTTTAGCTAATTTTTCTTCTTGCTCACGTTTCTCAGCAGCTTCTTTTTCGGCTTTGGCTTTCGCCTCAGCTTCAGCATTAGCCTTCGCTTCTGCTTCTGCTTTTTCTTTAGCTAGTTTTTCTTCTTGTTCACGTTTTTCAGCAGCTTCTTTTTCAGCTTTAGCGATAGCTTCTTGTTCGGCTTTAAGTTTGGCTTCTGCTTCAGCTTTTTCTTTAGCTAGTTTTTCTT